>JGI24770J26754_10002674_pt1 | contig 12232 bp, 10 predicted proteins | sample LakOneMetagenome_FD_26754 | JGI IMG/M metagenome (IMG submission 26754) | reverse complement strand
CGGTCGGCTACGCCACGATCTACGGCGACATGTGCGGCGGCTACGCGCCGATCAAGGACCTGTACAAGACCGAGGTGTTCGCGCTGGCGCGCTGGCGCAACGCGGTCGGCGACGGGAAGGCGATTCCGCCGGCGGTGATCGAGCGGCCGCCGAGCGCGGAACTGCGCGAGGACCAGAAGGACCAGGATTCGCTGCCGCCCTACGACGTGCTCGACGCGATCCTGGTGCGCCACGTCGACCAGGAACAGTCGCGCGCGGAGATCGTCGCCGCCGGCTTCGATGCCGCCACCGTCGACAAGGTGCTGAAGCTGGTGCGCATCGGCGAGTGGAAGCGGCACCAGGCCGCGCCGGGGCCGAAGGTGAGTCGACGGGCGTTCGGCCGGGAGCGGCGGTATCCGATCAGCAATGGATACCGCGAATAGAAACGAAAAGGGGACGGAGGGAGTTAAGCGCGCTTAACTCCCTCCGTCCCCTTTTTCCTTGCTCCCTGCCGCGATCAGCGCTGCGACTGCAGCTCCGGCGGACGCTCGTTGTCCAGCGCGGACTTCTCGCCCGCGAACGGATTGAGGCCTCGCAGCTTGGACGGGTAATCCGGCCAGTCGCGGCCGTGCAGCCAGGGATGGTTCGGGTCGTTCTGCTCGAGCACGCGCCTGGCGTCGTCGGCCAGCGCCTGGTTCCCGAGCCGGGTGTAGCACTCGGCGAGCATGGCGATGGCGTCGTCCTGGTAGGCCGACTGCGGGTAGGTCTCCAGCAGGCCCTTGGCGCGGCCGATGGCGGACAGGCAGGCGCCGCGGCGCAGGTAGTACAGCGACGTATCCATCTCGTGGCGCGCGAACATGTTGCGCAGGGCGACCATGCGCTGGCGCGCGTCGTCGGCATAGCGGCTGTTCGGGAAGCGCGTGGCGACGATGCTGAAGTCGTTGTAGGCCTGCTGCGGCGTGGCCAGGTCGCGGCGGCTGGCGTCGAGGTTCCACACCCNNTGCAGGAACACCGTGTCGCGGTTCGAGTTCGCCAGCCCGCGCAGGTAGTACATGTAGGCGTTGTTGCGGTGGCTCGGGTAGGTGCGCAGGAAACGGTCGATGGTCGAAACCGCGTCGTCGTTGCTGCCGGACTTGAATTGGGCATAGGCGCTTTCCATCAGCGCCTGCTCGGTGTACGGGCCGTACGGGTACTGCGCGATGAGGCGCTTGTAGGTGGTGTTGGCGACGTCGTAATTGCCGTGGCTCAGCGCGCGATGGCCCTTTTCGTACAACTGCTCGACCGGCACGCCCTCGTTCGCGTTCTTGTCCTTGAACATGCCCTTCATCCGGCTGCAGCCGGTGCCGGCGAGGAGCGCCAGGGCGAGCAGCAGCAGCGCGAAGCGCGAAAACCGGAACGTCTGGGTCATGGACGGGGCACGTGGGGCACGGAGCGCGGATAATAGCAGCCCGCCCGTGCCAGCCATGGCCGCGCCCTGAACCATTCCCGCATGAACGCCCACGACACCGAAGCCGCGCCGCCGCTGGCCGCGACCATCCCCGCAAGCGCGGCCGGGCGGCGTTTCGACGCGGTGCTGGCGGAGTTGTTCCCGCAGTATTCGCGCTCGCGGCTGGCGGAATGGATCAAGTCGGGCGATGCGCTGCTCGACGGCCAGGCGGTGCGGCCGCGGGACCCGGTGAGCGGCGGCGAGGCGGTGTCGCTGGCCGTGGTCGAGGAGGTGCAGACCCACGCCGTGGCCGAGGACATCCCGCTCGACATCCTGTACGAGGATGCGTCGGTCCTCGTCATCGACAAGCCGGCCGGGCTGGTCGTGCACCCGGGCGCGGGCAATCCCGCCGGCACCCTGGTGAACGCGCTGCTGCACCGCGACCCGGCGCTGGNGAANCTGCCGCGCGCGGGCATCGTGCACCGGCTCGACAAGGACACCAGCGGCGCGATGGTGGTCGCGCGCACGCTGGAGGCGCACACCGCGNTGGTCGCGCAATTGTCCGCGCGCGAAGTGCACCGCCAGTACCTCGCCATCGTGGTCGGCGCGCTGGTCTCGGGCGGCACCGCCAACGCGGCCATCGATCGCCACCCGCGCGACCGCCTGCGCATGGCGGTGCGCGACGACGGCAAGGACGCGACCACCCATTTCCGCCTGCGCGAACGCTTNCGCGCGCACACCGCGCTCGAATGCCGGCTGGAAACCGGGCGCACGCACCAGATCCGCGTGCACATGGCGCACCTCAAGCACCCCATCGTCGGCGATCCGCTGTATGGCGGGTCGTTCAAGCTGCCGAAGGCCGCGTCCGCTGAATTCATCGCCGCATTGCGCGGGTTCAAGCGCCAGGCCCTGCACGCGGAAGTGCTGGAATTCGCGCATCCGGCGACGGGCGAACCGCTGCGCTGCANCGCGCCGCTGCCGGCGGACATGCGCGAACTGGTGCGCGTGCTGCGCGAGGATGCCGCGGCGCACGCAACGCAGTCGCGGCGATGAACGCGGCTCCGGGNGAGCGTTGGCTCGAAGCCGACTGGCCCGCGCCGCCCGGCGTACGCGCCCTGACCACGATGCGTCGCGGAATGGGCGTGTCGCGCGCGCCGTTCGACGGATTCAACCTGGGCCTGCGCAACGGCGATGATCCCGACGCGGCGCTGGAGAATCGTCGCCAACTCGAAGCCGCCCTGGGCCTGCCGTCGGCGCCGCGCTGGTTGCGGCAGGTGCATGGCACCAATGTTTTCCTTCTCCCCGCGAGCGGTGAGAAGGTGCCGAAGGCGGATGAGGGGCAAGAACCCACCGCCGATGCCTCCGTCACATCCACGCCCGGCAGCGTGCTCGCCATCCTCACCGCCGACTGCCTGCCGGTGGTGTTCGCGGCGAAGGACGGTTCCGAAATCGCGGTCGCGCACGCCGGCTGGCGCGGGCTCGTCGCCGGCGTGCTGGAAGCCACCGTCGCGGCGATGCGCACGCCACCGTCGCGTCTGGTCGCATGGCTGGGCCCGGCCGCAGGCCCGGGGGCGTACGAAATCGGCGCGGAAGTGTTCGACGCCTTCGCCCTGTGCGATCCGCGCGCGGAAACCGCATTCGTGCCGACGAGGCCGGGGCATTGGAACGTCGATCTCTACGCGCTGGCGAAACGGCGCCTCGCCGACGTCGGCGTGGTCGACGTGCACGGCGGTGGCCTGTGCACGATTTCCGACCCCTCGCGCTTCTTCTCGCATCGCCGCGACCAACGCACCGGGCGCATGGCCACGCTGGCCTGGATCGAACCGCGCTAGCGATCCTGCCGCAAGGCGAGCACCGCATCGCGCGCCAGCTGCGCAAGTGCGTTGCGATCCTGCGGCGTCATCCCCGTCGTCTCGATCGGTGCGCCGAAGCGCACCAGGATCCCGCCCGGGCGCACGCGGAAGCCCGACGGCGGCAAGACCTCGCCCGCGCCGATGATCGCGACCGGCACCACCGGCACGCCGGCTTCGAGCGCGAGTTGCAGCGCGCCGCCCTTGAATGCGCCGATGGTCCCGTCCTTGCTGCGCGTGCCTTCGGGGAAGGCGGCGAAAGTCGCCGCGTCGCGCAGTTTCCCGGCCGCGTCGCCGAGTTTGCGCTTGGCATCGCGCGCGTTGCCGCGGTCGATGAACACCATGCCCATCATGCGCGCGTACCAGCCGATGAGGGGCACGCGCTCCATTTCCCGCTTCAGCACGAAGCGCAACGGCACCGGTACCGCGCGGAACAGCGCGGGGATGTCCATCATCGAGGCATGGTTGGCGACCAGCACCTGCGGCCGCGACCAGTCCACGCGTTCGGCGCCTTCCACGCGCAGCCGCGCGCCGGCGCCGAGGAACAGCAACGGCGCCCAGTACCACGCCGCCATGCGCAGCGGCAGGCGCGGGCCCGACAGCAGGCCGAGCAGCAGCGCCACCGGGAAGCCGAGCATCGTCACCAGCGTGGCGTAGAGCGCCTGGAACGCGTTGAGGATGGCCCAGCCGATCCGGCCCGGCCATGGCGTGCGCGAGGGCAGGGACGTGGCGCTCATGCGGTCGCGTGCTTCATCGTGCGCAAGCATAACCGCGATGCATCGCGGGATCGGCGCGGCGTGTTCGCCAGCGGCCGCAGCGGGACCGCCACGCGAGCCTCATCCGTGGTTGGTTAGCCTCGCCCTTCCTCCGTACCGAAGGAGCCGCCGTGGCCAGGCGCGTTGCCGAAATCGTGGTCGAAACCCTGCAAGCCGCCGGCGTGCGCCATTGCTACGGCATCGTCGGCGATACCCTCAACCACGTCACCGATGCGATCCATCGCAGCGGGATCGAGTGGGTGCATGTGCGCCACGAGGAAACCGGCGCCTTCGCCGCGGGGGCCGATGCCCTGTTCAGCGGCACGCTGGCCGCCTGCGCGGGCTCCTGCGGGCCGGGCAGCCTGCATTTCATCAATGGCGTGTACGAGAGCAACCGCAACCGCGCGCCCGTCGTGCTCATCGCCAGCCAGGTAGCCACCGCGCAACTGGGCACCGAGTTCCCGCAGGAGGTCGATTTCGTTTCGATCTACCGCGGATGCAGCGTGTTCTGCGAGCAGGTGCACAGCGCCGCGCAGGCCGGGCGGATCGTGGCGATGGCCTGCCAGGCCGCGATCACCCGGCGCGGCGTGGCNGTGGTGGTGTTGCCNGCCGACATCAGCCAGGCGGAAGTGNAAGCCGTGCCGGCATTCGCCACCCATGCGGTGGCGCCGGTGCTGCGTCCTTCAGACGCGGAGCTGCAGCGCATGGCCGCGTTGCTGGGNGAAGGGCGCCGGATCGCGATTTACGCCGGTTCCGGATGCGCCGATGCGCACGACGAGGTCGTGGCGCTGGCGCAGAGGCTGCAGGCGCCGGTGGCGCACACCTCGCGGGCCAAGGATTTCATCGAGTACGACAATCCGTTCAACGTCGGCATGACCGGCATCTTTGGCATCGAATCGGGTTATCGCGCGCTGATGGACTGCGACACCCTGTTGCTGCTCGGCGCCGATTTCGCATGGGGCCAGTACTACCCGGACAAGGCGACGATCGTGCAGGTCGACGAGGACGGCAGCCACCTGGGGCGGCGCCACCCGATCCACTTCGGCGCGGTGGGCGACATCAAGCCGACGCTGCAGGCACTGCTGCCGCTGCTGCAGGCGCGCNAAGACAGCGGCTTCCTCGATGAATGCCGCGAGCGCCACGACGAGGCCATGCGCAAGCGCGAACGCGAGGAAACCCCCGGCGAAGGCGACCTGATCCGCCCGCAATACCTGACCGCGTTGATCGACCGGCACGCGGATGCGGATGCGCTGTTCACCGCCGACGGCGGTTCGCCGATGGTCTGGAGCCTGCGCCATCTGCGCGCGAACGGGCGGCGGCGGCTGTTGCTGAGCCTGCTGCATGGAACCATGGCCAACGCGATGCCGCAGGCGCTGGGGCTGAAGAAGGCGTTCCCGGGGCGGCAGGTGATCGCGCTGGCGGGCGACGGCGGCATCAGCATGCTGCTGGGCGANCTGTTGACCGCGGTGCAGGAAAAGCTGCCGATCAAGGTGGTGGTCTACAACAACGGTTCGCTGAATTTCGTCGAGCTGGAACAGAAGGTGGAAGGCCTGCTGGACAATTACACCAACCTGGTCAATCCCGATTTCGGCAAGTTGGCCGAAGCGATCGGCTGGCGCGGCTGGACCGTGGCCCGGGCCGCGGATCTCGAAGGCGCGGTGCGCGCGTTCCTGGCCGAACCGGGCCCGGCNCTGCTGGATGTCCACACCACGCCGAGGGAATTGGTGATGCCGCCGGAGGTGGAATTCGCNCAGGTGGCGGGGACCGCGCTGTACGCCGCCAAGGCGGTGCTGGCCGGGCGCGGCGGCGACGTCAGGGACCTCCTGGTCGACAACTTCCTGAAGAAATAGCGATCAGCGCGGCGTNTTCGCGAGCCGGTGCANCAGGATCGCGGCGCGCGTGGCCTGGCGCGGGATCGAACCGAGGTCGGCGCTTTCGCCCGCGGCGTGGCTGCCGTCGCCGGAAATGCCCATGCCGACCAGGCCGTCGGTGTCGGCGGCGACGAAGGCGATGTCGCCGGCGCCGCGCCCGAGCGGATCGAGTTCGCCCATCGCCGGCAGGCCGAGGTCGCGGTTCACCTCGTTGAGCCTGGCCAGCAGCGCGCGATTGCCCGCGGTCGGCGGCATCGGCGGATAGTTCTCGTCGATTTGCAGGGTCGCGTCGGTGCGCGGCAAATGGCGGGCGACGATCGCCTGCATCTTCGCCGCCACGCGCCGGGTCTGCTCCGTGTCGAGGGTGCGGAAATCGCCGCGCGCGATCGCGACCGGCGGCACGATGTTGTCCTTGCCGCTGGCGGTCAGGCGGGTTTTCCCCGCGTCGAACTCCGCGGTCTGGCCGCCGCCGACGAGGCCGACGTTGAAGGTGAGGTTGGCCTCGGGCAGTTCCTCGCGGAACGCGGCGATGATCCGCGCCAGTTCGAAGATCGCCCCGTCGCCGAGCCCGTCCGAGAAGATGCCGGAGCTGTGGCCGGATTCGCCGCGCGTCGCCAGCACCCAGGTGTTGGACGAACGTCGCGCGATCGAACCCATGTCGCGGCCATGGCGGTGCGACAGGTTCTCGAAATCGAGCGCGATGTCGGCGCGCTTGCCGGCGGCGACCAGGTCCGCGCGCGCGATCGAGACCGGGCTGCCCACGTCCTCCTCGTCGCCGGTCAGCACGACTTCGATATCGGCATCGCGCAGCGCACCGGCGGCCTGCATCGCGCGCAGCGCGGCCAGCATCACCACGTCGCCGCCCTTGTCGTCACCGACGCCGGGACCCACGGCTTCATCGCCGTCGCGCCTGAAGCCGGTGAAGGGATCGTCGGCTTCGAACACCGTGTCGAGGTGACCGATCAGCAGGATCCGCTTGCCCTTGCCGTTGCCGCGATGCACCGCGACGAGGTGCCCGGCGCGTCCCGCCCGTTCCATCGGTTTCCATTGCACGTCGAAACCGAGTTGTTCGAACTCCGGGGCGAGCAGGTCCGCGACCGCCTTCACCCCGGCGAAGTCGTAGGTGCCGCTGTTCCGTTCGACCAGCTTCGCGAGCAGGGCGACGGCGTCTTCCTTGCCGGTTTCCGCGGCGGCGGCGATCCGTTGTTCCTGTGCCGACAAGCCGGTGGTCGGCGGCGTTCCGGCACGAGCGGGAATCGCGATGCACAGCGCGAGCGATGCGGCGACGGCGATGGCGTGGAGGCGTGGCATGGCGAAATCGCTGGGCATCGGGGCCGGATCCCGACCATAAACCATGCGCGCCCGGTTCGGTTCGTCGGCGACGGCGAGGGCGATCATCAGCAGGAACAGGCGGTTCTTGACCGCGAGGAAATGCGTCCTCGGGTCGACGTTTCCCTGCTGGCCGCGCTCGGGGACTCGCGGCCGCGCTTGATCAACGACGCGAGGTGCGCGAGCAGGTTCGCGACGCCCAGGCCGTAGATCAGCGAGATGAAGGTCGCCAGGTAGGAGAGCTTTTCCATCGCGCGATCCCGCGGCCGGGTTGCACGGATCGACGTGAACGGGGCGGGGAAGCGGCCTCGGAGGGGCGCGCCGATGCAATCAACCGGCGAGGGCGGCCAGGCAGGCCTTGCGCCAGGCGGTGATGTCGTGGCGTTCGAGCGTGTCCATCATCGAGCGCCAGCGTTCCTGGCGTTCGGCGAGCGGCATGGTCGCCGCGTGCGCGATCGCGTCGGCGACGCCGTCGAGGTCGTAGGGATTCACCTGCAGCGCTTCCGGAAGTTCGTATGCGGCGCCGGCGAAGCGCGACAGCACCAGCACGCCCGGATCGGCTTCGTCCTGCGCGGCGACGAATTCCTTCGCCACCAGGTTCATGCCGTCGCGCAGCGGCGTGACCAGGGCGAGCGCGGCCATGCGGTAGAAGCCGGTGAGCACGTCGTGGGCGAAATTGCGGTTGACGTAGCGCACCGGGGTCCAGTCGGGCGCGGCATGGCGGCCGTTGATGTGGCCGGCGAGGCCTTCGAGTTCGCGCCGCAGGGCCTGGTATTCCGGCACTTCGCCGCGCGAGGCGGGCGCGATCTGCAGGTAGGTCAGGCTGCCGCGTTGCGCCGGGTGGCGTTCGAGGTAGCGCGCGAACGCGCGGAAGCGATCGGGCAGGCCCTTGGAATAATCGAGGCGGTCGACGCCGATGGCGAGCGCGCGCGCGGCCATGCTCTCGCGCAGCCGGCGCACGCCGGGCTTCTTCGTCGCTTCCCGCGCCTGGCGCGCGATGGCCGCGGTGTCGATGCTGATCGGGAACGCCGCGGCGCGGAAGCGGCGCCCGTCCGGGCCCTGCAGTTCGCCGTCGCCGAGCACCTTGCCGCCGCCGAACAGGCGCATGTAGTCCTGCAAGCGTTCGACGTCGCGCGCGGTCTGGAAACCGACCAGGTCGTAGGCCGAGAGCGCGCCGAACAGCGCGCGATGGTCGGGCAGGGCCGCGGCCAGGTCGGACGAAGGCATCGGCACGTGCAGGAAGAAGCCGATGCGGTTGCCGACGCCGCGTTCGCGCAACATCGCGCCGAGCGGGACCAGGTGGTAGTCGTGGACCCAGACGATGTCGTCCGCGCGCAGCAGCGGCGCGAGCTTGTCCGCGAACAGCGCATTGACGCGCATGTAGCCGGCGCGGGTCTCGCGCCGGTAATCGACCAGGTCGAGGCGGAAGTGCAGCAGCGGCCACAGCGTGCGGTTGGCGAAGCCGTTGTAGTAGTCGTCNTGGTCTTCCGGCGACAGGTCGAACGTGCAATAGCGGATCGCGCCATCCTGCGTTTCGTGCAGCCCCCCGGCATCGCGCGCGCGCTTGCCGCTCCAGCCGAACCACAGGCCGCCGCGTTCGGCGAGCGCGGCGCTCAGCGCGCTGGCCAGCCCGCCGGCGCGTTGCTCGCCCGGCAGGCCGACGCGGTTGGAAACGACGACCAGCCGCGGCATCAGGTCGCCTCCTGCCAGCCGCGGCTGAGGCGCATCGCGGCGATGACCAGGCCGACGTGCGAATAGGTCTGCGGGAAATTGCCCCAGGCTTCGCCGCCGGCGTCGATCGCCATGTCCTCNGACAGCAGGCCGAGGTGGTTGCGCCGCGCGAGGATGCGTTCGAACAGCACGCGCGCTTCGTCCTTGCGGCCGATCGCGGCGAGCGCATCGATGTACCAGAACGCGCAGATGGTGAAGCCGGTTTCGGGTGCGCCGAAATCGTCCGGCGCGGAATAGCGGAACACGGTGTCGCCGCGGCGCAATTCGCGCCCGACCGCCTCGACGGTGGCGANGTAGCGCGGATCGTCGGCGGCCACGAAGCCGATGTCCTCGAGCAGCAGCAGGCTGGCATCGAGGCGTTCGCCGTCGAAGGCATCGACGAAATGCCCGAGCCGCGCGTTCCAGCCGCGTTCGAGGACGCGCGCGCGGATCGCGTCCGCGCGCTCGCCCCACATGCCGGCGCGGTCGTCCAGGCCGAGCTTGCGCGCGATCCGCGCCAGGCGGTCGCAGGCGGCCCAGCACATCGCCGCGGAATAGGTGTGCACCGCGGCGCGCCCGCGGAATTCCCACAGGCCGGCATCGGGCTGGTCGTGCAGCGCCCATGCGCGCTCGCCCAGCGGTTCCAGCCGGGCGAAGGCGCTGGTATCGCCCGGCGCGAGCAGGCGTTCGTCGAAGAACAGCTGGGTGGAGGCCAGCAGCACGCTGCCGTACACGTCGTGCTGGCGCTGCAGCCAGGCGAGGTTGCCGCGCCGTACCGGNCCCATGCCGCGGTAGCCGGCGAGGCCGGGCATTTCCTCCTCGGCCAGCTCCGCCTCGAAGCCGATGCCGTACACCGGCTGCAGGGCGCCGTCCTCGCCCGCGGCGAGGTTGAAGATGTAGCGCAGGTATTCCTCCATGCTGCGGGTGGCGCCGAGGCGGTTGAGCGCGCGCACCACGAACGCCGCGTCGCGCAGCCAGCAGTAGCGATAGTCCCAGTTGCGCGCAGTGTGCGGCGCCTCCGGGATCGAGGTGGTCATCGCCGCGACGATCGCGCCGGTGTCCTCGTACTGGCACAGTTTGAGCGCGATCGCGCTGCGCAGCACCGCGTCCTGCCAGTCGAACGGAATCGACAGGTAGCGGGTCCATTCGCGCCAGTAATCGAGCGTGCGTTCCTCGGCGTCGTCGACGAAGCCGCGGATCGGGCGGGCGAGGGTTTCGTCGGGCCCGAACACGATGTGCACCGGCTGGTCGAGGACGAACGGCAATCCGTCGCGCAGCAGGCGCACCGGCAGGTCGGTGGTGGCGCGCATCACGATGCCGGGCAGCAGGTAGCGGACGTGGTTGCTGCCCCAGGTGCGCTCCGGTACGCGCGCGCCCCAGTCGGCGAGCGGCTCCAGCCGCACGCGGATGCGCGGCTTGCCCTGCAGCGCGCGGATGCGCCGCAGCAGCATCACCGGGCGGTAGAAGCGCCCGTGCTGGCGCCAGCGCGGCGCGAAATCGGTGATTTCCACTTCCGCGCCGGAAGCATCGCGCAGCAGCGTGCGCAACACCGCCGAATGCCCGACATAGGATTGTTCGGCCGCGACCTGGCCTTCCAGTTCGACCGCGAACGTGCCGCCATCGAGTTTCGGCTGCAGCAGTTCGCAGAACGCGGGGTCGCCGTCGAACGCGGGCAGGCAGCACCAGGCCACGCGACCGTCGCGATCGACCAGTGCGCCGAAGCTGCCGTTGCCGACGACGGCAAGATCGAGGGTCGCGGATGCGGCGGGCATGCTCATGCCCCCGCCTGCGCGACGGAACGCCGGTCGTCCGCCGCGGGCATGTCGAGCCAGGCCCGGACTTCGGCCGGATCGCGCAGGCCGAAGCGCGCGGCGCTCTCGCCGCGCCCGCCGACCAGCACGCTGGCGCCGTCGCGGGCATTGATGGCGCGGAACGCCGCCTCGTCGGTGAGGTCGTCGCCGGCGTACACCGGGAAGCGACCGGCGAACGGCGCTTCGGCGAGGAAGTCCTCGATCGCGCGGCCCTTGTCGCCGCCGGCCGGCACTACCTCGGCGACATGGTCGCCCAGTTGCAGGCGATGGCCCGGCAACCGTGCGACGGCCGCCTCGGCGAAGTCGCGCAACGCAGCCTCCGCCGCGGGCGCGGCACGCCAGTGCAGGGCGAAACCGGCATGCTTGTTCTCGACGATCGCCCCCGGATGGCGCAGGGCCAGCACGCCGGCCTCCGCGCACAGGCGGCGCAGCGCCAGGTCCGCCTTCGGCGCGTGCACGAGCCGGGCCGGCGACCGGCGCTCCACCCCGTGCATGCCCGCCGCCGGGAGGCGCAACGGCCAGAACAGGTCGTCGAGCGATTGCAGCGAACGGCCGCTCACCAGCGCCAGCGCGCCGCCCAACCGCTGCGACAGCGAAAACAGGCGTTCCCGCAGCCCGAGCGGCACCACCACCCTGTCGGGGGCGTCGGCGAAATCGAGCAGGCACCCGTCCACGTCGAGGAACAAGGCCCAGTCGTCGTCGGGCACGGGTGGCCGCGGCCTCGGCGTGGCGCGGGTTGCGTGCATCGGCCCAGTATCGCCAACGGCGCGTGAGCACGGGGTTTACGCCCGCTTGAATCACGCCGCGCGAACCGCATCTCGGGGACATTGCCGCGATCCCGCGGCCACTCGATCCGGACTCCCGCAGATGCGAATGGACAAGCTCACCTCGCGTTTCCAGCAATCGCTGGCGGACGCGCAATCGCTGGCCGTCGGCCGCGACCACAACTTCATCGAGCCCGCGCACCTGCTGCTGGCGATGCTCGACCAGCAGGGCGGCGGCGCGCGCCCGCTGCTGGCGCAGGCCGGCGTCAACGTGCCGGTGTTGCGCGAACGCCTCGCCGAACTGCTCGAGAAGCTGCCGAAGGTCAGCGGACAGGCCGGCAACGTCCAGGTCGGCAACGATCTCGCCCGACTGCTCAACGTCACCGACAAGCTCGCGCAGCAGCGCGGCGACGCCTACATTGCCAGCGAACTGTTCCTGCTCGCGGCGCTGGAGGATTCCGGCGACGCCGGCAAGGCGCTGAAGGCCGCCGGCGCGAACGGGCAGAAACTCGAAGCGGCCATCGACAAGCTGCGTGGGGGCGAGAAAGTGACCGACGAGAACGCGGAGGACGCGCGCCAGGCGCTGGAGAAATACACCATCGACCTGACCGCGCGCGCGGAAAGCGGCAAGCTCGATCCGGTGGTCGGCCGCGACGAGGAAATCCGCCGCTGCATCCAGGTGCTGCAACGCCGGACCAAGAACAACCCGGTGCTGATCGGCGAACCCGGCGTGGGCA
>JGI24770J26754_10002672_pt1 | contig 12233 bp, 13 predicted proteins | sample LakOneMetagenome_FD_26754 | JGI IMG/M metagenome (IMG submission 26754) | reverse complement strand
CATTTGCATGCTTGAATTGCTTTTCTTGATTAGGCGAAGGCAGATAGTACCCGGCAACGGGACACTTTCCTGAATTACAGGCATTGGATGTTGACTGAAAAGTGCCAAGTGTGGCCGACGTATCATGGCCGGTTACACTATGTCGTCGTGTAGAGAATGGACATGCTCCAGAGACATGCTTGGCTCTGAGAAGATATTGCCGCCACTCGAAACATCCGGCTTTTTCAACATCCATTGTAAGAATTGGCCGTCTTGCCCGACTAATGGTTAAAGCCTATCCGGAGAAGAATAATGCGTGACACTTTCCCCTTGCTGGTCAAGACCGACTTCCCGGCCATTCGCCGAGGCAAGCTCGAAACCCTTCAGGCCAATCTGGGCTATCGATGCAACCAGTCCTGTTTCCACTGCCACGTTGCTGCCAGCCCAAAAAGAACGGAAGAAATGAGCTGGGAAACAATGTCCGTACTGCTGGATTTCGCGCGCCGGCAGGGCATTCAAACACTTGACCTGACTGGTGGCGCGCCAGAAATGAACCCCAATTTCCGTCGTCTGGTCACCGCGGCGCGGGCAATGGGCTTGCGCGTCATTGATCGCTGCAATCTCACGATTCTGGGCGAGCCGGGCTACGAAACACTGGCTGATTTTCTTGCCGAACAAAACCTTGAAATCGTGGCCTCACTACCGTGCTACCTCGAAGAGAATGTAGACGCGCAGCGTGGCGACGGTGCCTTTCAAGGCAGCATCGAGGGTTTGCGCAAACTCAATGCTCTGGGTTACGGATTGCCCGGTAGCGGCCGCATCCTGAATCTGGTCTACAACCCGCTTGGCCCCAGTCTGCCACCCAACCAGATCAAGCTGGAGCAGGCCTACAAGGAACAACTGGCTGCCCGCTATGGCATTGTCTTCAATCAGCTCTTCGCACTGGCCAATATGCCGATCCAGCGCTTCGGCAGCCAACTCATGACGCGCAACGAGTTTCACGATTACATGCGTTTGCTCAAAGGTGCTCATCAGGATGCCAATCTCGATGGCGTGATGTGCCGCTCCCTGATTTCAGTCAGCTGGCAGGGGTACGTTTTCGATTGCGATTTCAACCAGATGCTCAAGCTTGAACTCTCCGGACAGCAGGCGCGTTCCGTTCATTTGTCCGACTTGATTGCATCGGACCTGTCGGGGCGTCCAATCCGCGTGGCCGATCATTGCTATGGCTGTACTGCCGGTCAAGGCAGCAGCTGCGGCGGCGCACTTGACCACGCCGAGTCTTCGGAACGACGCCAGTCAGTAGTGGCTTCTTAAACCAAACTACATTCAGGAAACGCCATGAAATTCATTCCCCATATCCTTGCGCTGTTCGCCTCTACCCTGATCGCCAACATCGCCATTGCCGCCGACCCCGCCCTGAAATTTGGCGTTGGCCTGTTTCAGCCGGACAGAGACAAGAACGATGCGACCTATCGACCCTTGGCGGATTACCTCTCCAAAAAGCTGAACCGACCTGTGGAACTGCGCACCGTTGATAGCTGGGAGGGCCTCGCCAAGTCGCTGGCCAATGGCGAAACCGATATTGCCCTGATGGGTCCGTGGGGATACGTGCTGGCCAACCATCAGGCCGGCGCACAGGTGATTTCGACCATTCTCTACGATGGCAAGCCCGAGTATTTCGCCATTACGGTTACCAGCCCGAAATCCGGCATCAACACGCTGGCTGACCTCAAGGGCAAGACCTTCGCATTTGGTGACAAGGGGTCGACTTCCGGCTACCTGATCCCGCTGCACTACCTGATGACCCAGGGCATCACGCCGGAAAAATATTTCAGCAAGGTCATCAATACCTCGCACCAGGCGATCGAAACCCAGGTCACCCAAGGCGTGCTCGATGCCGGCGCAGACTACAACCGAAACCGCAACGCCATGATTGAACAGGGGCTGATCAAGGCGGAAGACTCGAAAATCATCTGGACCTCCGCCCCCTTGCCCAATGACGCTTTTGCCGTCAGTCATGAATTGGCCAAGGACAAAGCGCTGGTTGCGACTATCCAGGCCGCCCTGGGCGGCGTTGGCGAAGCGCTAAAAACCCAGCCGAAATTGCTGCCACCGCATTACACCGGCTTTGTCAGCACCGATAACGCCTTCTACAAACCAATCCGCGATGCCGGTCTGGCCACCGGGAAGTTGCAGGCAAAATAATGGCAGCGCATGCCCTGACCACGCGACTTGTCGATCGTTTCAGCGGTCGGCTCGGCTTTTTGGGGCTGACCCTGCTCTATGGCCTGTTGATTGCCACTTGCTTGGGCACCCTGGCCAAGGAACACGAACTATCGCTGGGACGCAATCCGGTCGCCAATCTGATCAAGACCGTTGGCGAATTTGCGCGCCCCAGTTTTGTCGACGCCTGGCTGGGCAATCCCAATCTTGAATATCGCAGTGATGACGGTACGCTGCTGCGCGTCGAAAACCGGCAGGANGTCGAACAGGACTACCTGTCCGGCCTCNTGCGTGCCACCTGGACGACCATCCGCATTGCCACGCTCGGCTCGCTGCTGGGTGCCCTGCTTGCCCTGCCGCTGGCGGTACTGACGGCGCACAATCTTTCTGCGTCAAGACCAATAGCCTGGCTGGCCAAGGGCATCCTTGACGTTTCCCGCTCCATTCACACCCTGGTTTTTGGTCTGGTACTGGTCGGCATCGTCGGCCTCGGCCCGACGGCGGGCATTCTGGCCATCGCGCTGCATTCCATGGGCACCTATGGCAAGCTGTTCGCCGAAGCCATCGAGTCGCTGGACATGGCAGCCATCGACGCCGTGAAGAGCGTTGGCGCAGGACCAGTGCAGGTTTTTTTCAATGCGGTATGGCCGTCGGTATTGCCGCAGTTTGTCTCAAGTCACCTCTATGTCTGGGAATTCAACATTCGCGACTCGACCATACTCGGCATCATTGGCGCTGGCGGACTGGGCTTGCTGATTACCGAGGCGACTTCGCTGTTTCAGTGGGGCCGTCTATCCACTGTCCTGATTGTGATCATCATTCTTGTTGCCTCCTTTGACGCCGTCAGTCGCCGGATCAGACAGGCCTTGTCATGAAATCACCACTTTGTATTTCCCTGCAGTCAGTACTTTGTGCCGCGGATGGCCGGGCACTACTGCAGATTGACCACCTGGAAATTGCTCACGGCGAACGCATTGCCATCGTCGGTCACAATGGCGCTGGCAAGTCCACCTTGCTGCGATTGCTCAGCGGCTTCATGCCTGCAACCCATGGTGACGTTGAAGTCTTGGGCCACCGTCTGGGCCACCCCTTGTCGACCGCCGAACTCCGGGCGCTGCGCGTCGAACTTGGCCAGGTGTTACAGGGGCTGCATCTGGTGGCGCGGCTGTCTGCCCTGGACAATGTATTGATTGGCAGCCTTGGACGCGTCAAAGGCTGGCGTAGCTGGGCACGCTGCTTTCCCGCCACTGAAGTTGCCCGTGCAGAGGCGGCGTTGCATTCGGTCGGCCTGTTGCCGCGCGCCAACACCCGGGCTGACAAACTGTCCGGCGGCGAGCGCCAGAAGGTCGCGATTGCCCGGCTCCTGATGCAGGGGCCACGCCTGATCCTGGCCGATGAACCCACCGCAGCGCTCGACCCTTCCGCCGCCATCGAGATCTGTCATCTGCTGGCCAAGGCGGCTGCCCATGCAACGCTGATNTCCGTGGTCCATAACCCGTCGCTGCTGCCGCTGCTGGCTGATCGGGTGATCGGTCTGCGGCAAGGAAGCGTCGCTTTCGANCTACCGGTTGCTGCGGTAGATGACCAGCAACTGGTTAACCTGTACCGACCCGATAATGGCCATGAACGACCCCATTGGCAAATACCCGTCTCCCGCCAGGAAATCGCTTTTGAGTGATATCGCCACGGTTCGGCCCTATCGCCGCTTGCTCGCCGTCATCGCNTTTGTCTGCCTGTTGCTGGCAACGATTGAAATAACNGGCTTGCGGGCTCACCTCAGCCTTGAATTCCTGCAGCAACAGATACTGGCCAACAAAGCCACAGGCTTGCTGATATTCGTTGTGCTGTTTGCCCTGGGCAATCTGATTCAGGTACCGGGCTGGATTTTTCTTGCAGCGGCCGTCTTGACGCTGGGCAAGACATGGGGAGGCATTGCAACCTATATCGCGGCATGCCTTTCCTGTATCTCCACCTTCCTGGCCATTCGGCTGATCGGCAGCGACGCGCTGCGACAACTGAAAAACCCGTTGGCGAAGCGAATCCTGAGTCACCTCGATGCCCATCCCCTACGTAGCGTGACACTGCTGCGAATTTTGTTTCAAACGATGCCGGCGGTGAATTACATGCTTGCCATGTCCGGAGTACGTTTTCGGCATTACCTGGCCGGCACATTGGCAGGACTGCCGCTGCCAATCGCGTTGTATTGCCTGCTGTTCGAATATCTCGCCACCGCGCTTCCCCATATTCCCCACGCCTGAGGAACTTTTTNAGTGCCCCCTGAGATCGTGCGTGTCGCCCCGGCAATTGCACGAGAACCTACTGGCGTTTCGGCAATCCATACCTTCATTGGCGAAAATTTATGTAAGAAATCCCCGGCTTCACGCGACTAAGGATCAGAAGCTCAACAAAGCCTGGTGATGCTTCTTGTCGCACCAGGCTATTCAGGAGAAGAAAATGAATCGTCGCAACTGGCTCATTCAAATGTCCGGTCTGGTCGCCGCAAGTGCGTTACCGTTTGGTTCCGCAAGCGCCGCCAGCCCCTTCCCTCTCAACAAAAGCAAGCAGGAGTGGCGCAAGCTGCTTTCGCCGGAGGCCTATCAGGTCCTGTTCGAGGAAGCGACCGAACGGGCCGGCAGCAGCCCCCTGAACAGCGAAAAACGGGCCGGCACCTTCATCTGTGCTGCCTGCAATCAACCCCTGTTCGACAGTGCCCACAAGTACGACAGCGGCACGGGCTGGCCGAGCTTCTGGCAACCGCTGGCCGGTGCCGTCGATACCTCGACAGATTTCAAGCTGATCTACCCGCGCACCGAATATCACTGCAGCCACTGCGGTGGCCATCAAGGACACGTTTTCAATGACGGCCCGAAGCCGACAGGAAAGCGCTATTGCAACAACGGCATCGCCCTCACATTCGTCGTTCAGGGTGATGCATTACCGGCGTTACGGACATGAAAATAACTCATTTTTTCCGGTTGACCGCAGCACTCACGCTGCTGGCCGTCAGTTTCCTGACCCAAGCGGCCGATACCCCAGCCAGCAAGGCCACCGCCATTTTTGCAGGCGGCTGCTTCTGGTGCGTCGAAGCGGATTTTGAAAAGCTGCCCGGCGTCATTGAAGCCGAATCGGGTTACACCGCCGGCCAGACGAAAAACCCGAGCTATGAAGCGGTCAGCGCTGGCCACACGGGTCATGCCGAAGCCGTCCGCGTCATTTATGACCCGCAGAAAGTCAGCTACGCACAACTGGTCGACTATTTCTGGCACCACATTGATCCGACGGTCAAGGATCGCCAGTTCTGCGATATTGGCAACCAATACCGCAGNGGCATTTACTGGCAGAACGAAGCTGAGCGAAAGGTCGCCGAAGAAAGCCGGGATGCCCTGCTGAAAAGCGGCCGTTTNCCGGTGATCTACACGGAAGTGCTGCCGGCTACCCCCTTCTGGCCGGCCGAGGAGTACCACCAGAACTATTACAAGAAAAACCCGATCCGCTACGCCTATTATCGTAACGGCTGCGGCCGGGATGCGCGGGTACAGCAAGTTTGGGGCGAGAAAAAATGAGTGACATGGCGGGGCGCAGTTGCCCGCTACGATACCGCTACGGCGCCGAAGCCATCGCCCGCCTGTCAGCCATCGACGCCGAAACCNTGTATGTCGTCGGCGGCCTCTACGGCAACCTGCCGGCGCTCGACACCATCGAGCGCATGGCGGCGGCAGAACCCNGGCCGGTCACCCTCATTTTCAACGGTGACTTCAACTGGTTCGATGTCGACGATGCCGGGTATGCAGAGATCAATCGTCGCGTGCTCGCCCATCACGCCATCGTCGGCAATGTCGAGGCCGAACTCGGCGTTGACGGTGATGCCGCAGGTTGCGGATGCGCCTATCCGGATCACGTTGCGGGTGCCGTCGTCGAACGCTCCAACCGTATCCACGCCCGCCTCAAGACCACTGCGGCGCGGCACCCGGATATTCTCGCCGCACTCGCCAGATTGCCGATGATTGCGCGCTTCAACGTTGGCGGCCAACGGATCGCCGTCGTGCACGGCGATGCCGACTCGCTCGCCGGCTGGCGCTTCGATGCCACGGCACTGAGCGATCCGCACAACCAACCGTGGCTCATCGAGACTTTCCGCCGAGCCGATGTCGACATCTTTGCCTGCACCCATACCTGTTTGCCGGCCCTGCGCCGATTGCCGCCGGGTCTGATCGCCAACAATGGTGCGGCCGGCATGCCCAATTTCAACGAACAACGCTACGGCCTGTTGACCCGAATCAGCACCCGCCCGCCAAACGATGACGCGCGCTACGGCGAGGTGCAGCACGGCGTTCATATCCACGCTTTGCCGATTCGTTACGACCACGCCGACTGGGTCCGGCGCTTCCTGGCCAACTGGCCGGAAGGTTCGGATGCCTGGCTATCCTATTTCAAGCGCATCGAACACGGCCCCGACTATTGTCGACCTTGACTCTGGCCGGCGAAAATTCAATTCGCCCGTAACGGCCGTTCGAAGCTGTCCCGAAGCTCGCCCCGCAGCGGGGCCATGGCGTGTTTTTGGTTCAGACATCCATTCAACGCGCCGACCGACCACCAGATCACCCGGCCAGACGATCGAGAGCGCCGAGCCGACAGGCAGGGCGCTACTACGCTTCCTTTCATTTTTGGGGAAAAATTCCGGTTGACCGTAGCACGCCTTGTCAAATCAAAAAAAGCAGCACGGCAGGAAAAGCACATGCGCCAGCCTCTATCGGGAAGCACCTGCAACACTGCAGATGCGCAGAGACATGGTGCTTACGGCAACCAACCTATCCAATGGCGCGCCTACCCTGCTCCGGGCCGCGGTCAGCCACGCAATTTTGGGCGCGTTGCCCGATGCGGTACTCTCCATAACGGCGGTCGGGGTCCTCAAGCCACAACCGGATGTTTATGCGCTGGCCGCCAGACATTTTTCGGTGTTACCTGATGGCGAGATTGATGAATGGTCGCCTTATGCAATTGCCTTGATCACAAATAATTCATGCAAAGCCGTAAGAAATAGCGGTCATCCTGCGACTAAGGAATACAGGTGACGCTTTCGCGTTAGCCGTCCTCATCAACTGGCAGGGATCGTTCATGAATTACAAGAAGCTGGCGCTAGTAGCTTTCATCGGTGTGTTGATCGGGCTCTATGTCCACTACGACCTGGGTCAATACCTGAGTCTCCAGTCGCTCAAGAGTCAACAGGCCGCGATCGAGGCTTTCCGCACTGGCAATCCGCTGTTGAGCATTGCCGGATATTTCGTGGTGTACGTCATTGTCACCGCCCTTTCGTTTCCAGGCGCGGCGCTTCTCACGCTGGCTGGCGGAGCGGTCTTCGGGCTGCTTGGGGGCACGGTCATTGTTTCCTTTGCCTCGACCCTGGGAGCCACCCTCGCCTTCCTGATGTCCCGCTTTCTGCTGCGCGACTGGGTTGCCGGACGTTTTGGCCAGCGACTCGCAGCTATTGACGCAGGCGTGCGCCGTGAAGGCGGTTTCTATCTCTTCACGCTGCGGCTGGTACCGGCTTTCCCGTTTTTCCTGGTCAATCTGCTGATGGGACTGACCGCCATGAAAACCTGGACGTATTTCTGGGTCAGCCAGATTGGCATGCTGGCCGGAACCGTGGTCTACGTGAACGCCGGCACCCAACTGGCCAAGCTCGATTCCCTGTCCGGCATCCTCTCGCCGGGTCTGCTTGGCTCGTTTGTTCTGCTCGGCATCTTTCCCCTGATTGCCCGCAAGCTCGTGGAGATTGTTCGCATGAACAAGGTATTCGCCCACTGGAAGAAGCCGGCGCGCTTCGACCGCAATCTGGTCGTCATCGGCGGCGGCAGCGCCGGGCTGGTCACGTCCTACATCGCCGCCGCCGTCAAGGCCAAGGTCACGTTGGTCGAAAAGCACAAACTGGGTGGTGACTGCCTGAACACCGGCTGCGTGCCGTCGAAGGCGCTGATCCGCTCGGCCAAGTTCCTGTCACATATCAGCCGCTCGGCAGAATTCGGTATTGCCTCGGCCAGTGCCACGATCGAATTTTCCGACGTCATGGAACGGGTACAATCCGTCATCAGAACGGTCGAGCCGCATGACTCGGCAGAGCGCTACACCGAACTTGGCGTTGATGTCGTGCAGGGCAGCGCAACAATCGTTTCACCGTGGGAAGTCGATATCACCCGCGACGATGGCAGCACCCAGCGTCTGACGACGCGGAGCATCGTCATCGCCACCGGTGCCCGGCCCTTCGTGCCGCCGATACCTGGCATCGAAGACGTCGGCTATCTCACCTCCGACAACGTCTGGAATTTGCGCAAATTACCCCGGCGACTCGTCGTCCTCGGTGGCGGCCCGATTGGTTCGGAAATGACTCAGGCCTTTGCCCGGCTAGGTGCGAAAGTGACGCAGGTGGAAATGGGAGAACGCATCATGGTGCGTGAAGACCCTGACGTTTCAGAACTGGTGACCCAGCGTTTTCGTTCGGAAGGGATCGATGTGCTGCTCAAGCACCAAGCCAAGCAATTCATGATCGAAAATGGCGAGAAGATCCTGATTGCCGAACACGATGGGCAGGATGTGCGGATTCCGTTCGATGCCGTGCTGGTCGCTGTCGGCCGCGTTGCCAATCTGAAAGGATTCGGCCTTGAAGCGCTGGGCATACCGACTGGCCGCACGGTCGATACCAACGAATTCCTGCAAACCAATTACCCGAATATCTACGCTGCCGGCGACGTTGCGGGTCCNTNCCAATTCACCCATACCGCCGCACACCAGGCGTGGTATGCCGCGGTCAACGCGCTTTTTGACCCATTCAAGAAATTCAAGGCNGATTACTCGGTGATCCCGTGGGCGACCTTTGTCGAACCGGAAGTCGCACGGGTCGGCCTGAATGAACTGGAAGCCCGGGAAAAAGNNATTCCGTACGAAGTCACCACCTACGGCATCGACGATCTAGACCGGGCGATTGCCGACAGCGAAGCCCACGGCTTCCTCAAGGTATTGACCGTACCGGGCAAAGACAAGATCCTCGGCGTCACCATCGTCGGCGAACATGCCGGCGACCTGATTGCCGAATACGTCCTCGCCATGAAGCAAGGCATCGGGCTGAACAAGATACTGGGCACCATTCACATCTACCCAACGCTGGCCGAAGCCAACAAGTACGTCGCCGGCAACTGGAAGAAGGCGCATGCGCCGCAGAAACTGCTGGCCTGGGTTGAACGTTTCCANGCCTGGCGTCGGGGATAAAACACATGTCCATCCTGAGAAAAATCGCCCTGCTCGCGTTCTTGGCACTCACCAGTTTCTCGGCTTCNGCCTTTGACCACGACTACCGCGAGTGGAACGCCCTGTTGAGCAAACATGTCAAGGTAGCACCGGACGGCAATTCGAGCCGGCTTGACTATCGCGGCATGGCTGCGGATCAAGCTCGGCTCGANGCNTGGCTCAATACCGTTTCCGCCGTGCCGAAAACCGAATACCAGCGGTGGCCCAAAGCGCAACGACTGGCCTTCCTGATCAACGCGTACAACGCCTGGACGATCGAACTGGTCTTGAGCAAATATCCCGACCTGAAATCGATCAAGGATATCGGCAACGTTTTCCAGTCACCNTGGAAGAAGAAATTCATACCGCTCTTCGGCCAGGACATGGCGCTTGATGACATCGAGCACGGGATGATACGCGCCTCTGGCGTCTTCGACGATCCACGCATCCATGCCGCCGTGGTGTGCGCCTCCATCGGTTGCCCGATGCTGCGCGCAGAGGCATTCACCGCCGACAAGCTGGATAGCCAGCTGGAAGACGGCATGCGCCGCTTTCTGTCTGATACCAGCAGAAATCGTTTCGATGCCATGAGCGGAAAACTTCTGGTTTCAAAGATTTTTGATTGGTACGGCAAGGACTTTGAAAAAGGACACCAGGGATTCGGATCGCTCAAGGCAAGCTTTGGTCGCTATGCGGCGCAACTCGCCAAGACGCCGGATGCGCAGGAACGAATTCGCCAGGGCGACTACAAACTGGAGTTCCTGGACTATGACTGGCGCTTGAACGATAGCGCTGTGTCCGGCCATCGCTAGGAGACATCCATGGTTTCGCTGGCTCGACGTGATGGCAGTTGGCTTGGACAATGCGTTGGCCAGCCGCATGACCCACCTGCCGCTTCGCTTTTCCCATCGCAATTGTTCAAGCGAACGCGCTGTCGTTACCTCGGCCTGCTTGTAGCCACGACCATTTCGTGCCCAGCCTTGGCTGACCCACGCTGGGTGGGGCAATTCAGCGAAACCGATACTGGAATTCCTGCGCCTTGGAAAATCGAATACGTCGACCAGCGTGTGCCACCAACCCAATATACGCTGCGCAAATGGGATGGCGTCATGGCCATTGAGGCCAGTGCTCACAAAAGTATGGCGCTACTGGCGCGCAGTGTTGCGGTCAACCTGAAAAAAACGCCGATTTTGTGCTGGCAATGGCGGATTGACGCGCCTGTTGCATCGGCTGACATGACTCGAAAATCCGGTGATGATTACGCAGCCCGGGTCTATCTGACATTTGCGGTGCCGCCGAGTCAATTGGATTTCGGCACCCGAACCAAGCTCCGCCTGGCGCGGTCGATTTACGGCAATCAGGTGCCGGATGCTGCATTGAACTATGTCTGGGATAACCGCCATGCGGTTGGCACCTTGCAGGACAACGCTTACACGGATCGAGCCCGCATGCTGGTGTTGCGCTCGGGTGCCAGCCAGGCTGGCATGTGGATTCACGAACGACGCAATGTGCTGACCGATTTCAGGCGTGCCTTCGGCGAAATCGAGGGAGAACTGAAAGGCCTGGCAATTGCATCGGATACCGACAATACGGGCGGGGACGCGCATGCCGGGTTTGCCGACTTTCGCTTTGTTGAAACGGAAGACGCGTGTCAGCTATCCAAGGATTGATTGACACGGCCTCGGCCTGCGATACCGCCCCATATCCGATGATCAAATCGACATCCACTCAGCGCAGATTGTTTCGAGGCGCCACCGCATCTGGCTTTGCTGGCAGTACAGTAGCAATCCATTGAGGTTCAACAACACTGAAGGCCATGAATTTCCCCATTGTCTCCATCATCATCCCAGTGCTGAACGAAGCTGCCGGCATCGTTCAACAGCTCGCCCGTCTGCAAGATTTTCGGGCCCAAGGCGCTGAAATCATCGTGGTTGATGGTGGAAGCAGCGACGGCAGCGCCGAGCGCGCCAGTGCCCTGACGGACGGGCTGGCCATGTCCCTACCCGGCAGGGGGCGGCAGATGAACATCGGGGCAGCACGGGCCTCCGGCGACATATTCCTGTTTCTTCACGCCGACACGCGTCTGCCGCCCTCCGCACTGAGTTCGATCAGGAACGCCATCAGCAACGGCGCTCGCTGGGGGCGCTTCAACATTCAAATTGAAGGCTCGATCCACGGACTTGGCATGGTAGCGTTCATGATGAATTGGCGCTCTCGCCTGACCGGCATCGCCACCGGGGATCAAGCAATCTTCGTCACGCGCGAGGCATTCGAGGCCCGCAGCGGCTTTCCGGTTATTCCCCTGATGGAAGACATCGTTTTTTCAGATGGCCTGCGCAAGGAATCGCCGCCAGCCTGTCTCAAGGAAACGGTCACGACCTCGGGCCGCCGCTGGGAAAAGCACGGCCTTCTGCGTACCATCCTGACGATGTGGTGGCTGCGCCTTCGATTTTATTGTGGGGCGAACCCGAACGATCTGGCCAAGGCCTATGGATATGTTCCCCAGAAAAACTGACCATCCGTTCGATGTGAGGGTGGCTGTCCTGGCCAAGGCACCCGTTGCCGGTCTGGCCAAGACACGCCTGATTCCGCATCTTGGCGCTGAAGGGGCAGCTGCCCTGCAACGCTGGCTACTGCAACGCACGATCGCCACGGCGGTCGGCGCCGGGCTTGGGCCGGTTACCCTGTGGTGCACCCCGGATGTTCATCACCCCGAGTTTGCCGCATGCAAGGCATTCGGCGCCATTGAA
>JGI24770J26754_10002670_pt1 | contig 12241 bp, 9 predicted proteins | sample LakOneMetagenome_FD_26754 | JGI IMG/M metagenome (IMG submission 26754) | reverse complement strand
TTACCTGAAAAAACAGGATATATTTAATTTACTTATCATCTTGTTAATCCTTATATCGCCCGTTTACCAGCCACCACAAAAGAAAAACCAGAACAGCGATCATACAAGGTATTAGCAGTATTAATAAGATAGATGTTTTCTGGTCTGCGATCATAACCTTCATTTAATAAAGATTTGAAAGATCCAATGTTCAAGAGCAGAGCACTGTAGGATGAACTTTTTTAAAAGACATATTGCCCGCCTGTGCTAAAGCAATATGCCTTTTAGTTGATTCCTAAACCACCGCTCTCATATCCTGCGGCACCAGTGAAGCAAACCTTGCTAATCCTAAACTTCTTATAAAAATTATAAAAACAACAATGAAAAAAATAATAATACCTCTTGCTACACTGCCAACACCTGTACTTTGGATCCCAATGGTAAAACATCGGAAATATGTTTACCAGGCCAGCCTATCTTCGTTTCAGATTCAGGCTGCACCAATAAAATATCCGCATTNATCTTTTCTGCATAATTTAATATAGCCTTTGCCTTATTGGATCCATGTAAGACGGCATATTCAACAGGATAATGGCTTGATTTAAGCCACTGGTAAACCTGCAACAGCCGGGAAGCATAAAAATCTGATGGCCGGTTTTCCCTGTCTAAAAATGTTACCAGGTAGATCTTAATTTTAAATTTTCCACAAATGGCCGCAATTACTTCCATCTTGTGTTCTGCATTTTCACCGGTGATGGGAACAACCATTGTCTTTATTTTATTATGCACAGAACCTGGCCTTACAGTAAGAACCGCGATGCCCGTTTTTCTCGATATATTACTCGGTACTACCGTATTCAGAAAAGGAAACCACGAATGATGCGATTTCTTGCCAATTATTACCAGGTCAACAGCCAGTTTCAATGCCCGTATTTCAATTTCACGTTGTATGGAACCCGATAAAATATTCCATATATTAACGGTTATGCCCGGTTTATTTTCTTCAATTTTACGTTTCCACTGTTCCAGGTAATTTACAACAGCACTGTAGCCTGGCAATTCATCCGAACCAATAAGGTATCTTTGCGCTATCCCATTAATTCCAGATGCTAAAACGTTTTGAACATACAGCAGGTGTATGTTCGCATTTGTATCTGTTAATTCCAGCGCTTTATTTATGGCTACCTCTGTATTGATCGTCAGGTCGGCCGGGATTAAGATATTTTTAAAGGAAAAGGACATAATATATTTTATTGCCTGAAGGTAATCCCGAAGCATTAAACATGCATTAATACGAGATTAGAAACCAATTAGAAATTCATGAACAGTTTCTTATTATACGACAGATAAAATATCTTGAAACCAGGTACCAACTTAAAATGATATGGAAGACAAAAGAATATTATTGGTTGAAGATGAAAAAAAAATTGCTGATACCCTCAGGCAGGGGCTTTCCGAAAATGGCTATGCTGTTGATGTAAGTTACGACGGGAATACAGGGTTGAAATTATTTGAAACACAACCTTATCATTTAATAATACTGGATATCAACCTGCCGCGAATGAATGGTTATGACCTGTGCAAGCTCATCCGGGGAAAGAATATGCATGTTCCAATAATCATGCTTACTGCATTAAGTTCATTAAATGATAAGATAGAAGGATACAACATGGGAGCGGATGATTATATCAGCAAGCCATTTGAGTTTAAGGAACTATTAATGAAGATCAGGGTTTTATTGAAAAGAACCATAAATCAATCGATGCCTACCGGGAACCTTCTAATGGCCGGCGACCTGGAAATGAACCTCGACAGCAAAGAAGTCAAAAGAAATGAAACAAACATTAATTTAACTGCAAAGGAATTTCAATTACTTGAATACCTGTTGCGTAATAAGAACCGGGTTGTTTCCCGTGCAGATATTGCAATTAATGTTTGGGATATAGATTTTGATACCAATACCAATGTCATAGATGTATATATCAATTACGTACGCAATAAGGTTGATAAACCATTTGACCAGAAACTTATCCAAACACATGTTGGAATGGGATATATTTTAAAAGAAAACGGGTAATTATGCCGGTTCGTTTACGACTCACTTTATTATTTACCATCCTGGTGATGGTAATACTTTGTATCGTTTGCGTCAGCATTTATTACTTTTCATATACTTCCAGGATCAATACCATTAAAACCAGGCTTACCAATCGGGCAATAACAACAGCAAAACTATTAGGGCAGGAAAAAACATTTGATCAAAAATTAATAAGGCAAATTGATTCATTGACCAGCGTCTCCTTAAAGGATAAGACTGTACAGGCGTATGATTACCAGAACAGCAAGATATACAGCTACAGTGATGCCCCAGGTGATACCCTGGATATAGAAGCGGAAAAACTAAATGATGCCAGGGCAAAGGGTATATCCTTTTTTACTATTGCTGGTAAAGAAGCGATAGCTTACCATTATACAAACAACCATACCGGGGTAGTTGTGGTATCGGCAGCCAAAGATGTGGATGGAAAGGCAAATCTGTATACCCTGTTTAAAATACTATTGGCCAGCTTCCTGGTTGGAAATGGTATTGTGCTGATAACCGGTTATTTTTTCTCAGCGGGCTTATTAATGCCCATAAAAAAAATCACAGCCGATGTAGAGGATATCTCTGCGCAAAATCTTACCAGGCGTATTAAAACCGGCAGCACNAAAGATGAATGGTACCAGTTGGCCAGTACTTTAAACCGGTTATTGAACAGGCTTCAGGATAGTTTTGAACTCCAAAGAAGATTCATCTCAAATGCCTCTCATGAGCTTTTAACTCCCCTCACATCCATATCAAGCCAATTGGAAGTTTCATTGCAAAAAGAAAGAGATGCCAAAGAATACAAAGAGGTAATGCAATCTATTTACCAGGATGTAAGACACATGAGCAGGCTTACGCAAACACTGCTTGAATTTGCAAAAGCATCCGGAAGCACGGGNGGNCTTGATATTAACCTTATACGGATAGATGAGATAATCCTGGGGTTGCCTTCGCAGATCTCCACGATCAATCCACAATTTTCTGTTGCCCTTACATTTGAAAAATTGCCCGATAATGAAGAAACCCTGCTCGTTTTTGGTAACGAGCCTTTGCTATTGATGGCGATCAAAAATATAGTTGTAAATGCCTGCAAATATTCAGCAGACCATAAAGCAATCATATTGTTGAAAGTTGTGGGCAATTCAATTATGATTAACATTAGCGACAAGGGTAAGGGAATCCCGGAATCAGAATTGGATAACATTTTCCAGCCTTTTTACCGTGTCGAACAGAAAGCCGGTGAAGGTTTTGGGCTTGGTTTGTCGCTTGCACTGAGGATCATTATTCTTCACAAAGGGTCAATTGATGTAACATCTGAGCTCAATGTCGGCACTCATTTCATCATTACCCTGCCAACAGCAAGGTCTTTGAGTTAAGCCGCATGCCATTATTAGCGTTAAAATAAATAGTGTTCCTTCCTTTGCTTAATTTCGCTACAAAGCTTTATTAACTTCTTTGGCTGTTGTATTAATATAACAGCATAAAATATAAGCANGACATGAACTTATATACCATTTTTAGTGTTTTAATTGTTTTAACTGCGGCTTTCAGTTATGTGAATTACCGCTTTATCAAACTCCCCGCAACGATCGGTATTATGCTGATCTCTCTTTTGTGTTCGCTGCTTATACTGGCGATCGGAAAGTTTTACCCTGCTTTGGCAGAACATCCTATCAGGATCATAAATTCTCTCGATTTTGAAACATTACTGATGCGTGTAATGCTGAGCTTCCTGTTATTTGCAGGAGCCATTCACATAGATTTCCAGGAATTCAGGCGTGAGATCAAGCCAATCGCATCCTATGCAACAATAGGCGTTTTGATATCAACTGTTATAATTGGCATCCTGATGTATTTTATCTTTCAATTGTTCAGTTTAGACATTCCGTTCATTTATTGCCTTCTTTTTGGTGCATTGATATCACCCACAGATCCTATTGCCGTTTTGGGCATATTAAAGGAAGCAAAAATACCAACGTCTTTGGAGATCAAAATTTCTGGCGAATCACTTTTCAATGATGGTGTAGCGGTGGTAGTTTTTATTACCATTTCTGAAGTTGCAGTTTCAGGGCTGGAAAATATGTCAGTTCTACAGATAATAAGTTTGTTCTTAAAAGAAGCCGGGGGTGGAATAATATGGGGATTGATCCTTGGATATTCCGGGTATTATTTGTTGAAATCCATCGACCACTACCAGGTTGAAGTGCTGATCACCATTGCTATTGTCATGGGCGGATACCTGTTTGCCAGTTATATCCATATATCAGGCCCGTTGGCTATGGTTGTTGCAGGCATCATCACAGGCAATTTAGGAAAACGGGAAGCAATGTCGGATGTTACAAAAGATTACCTGCATAAATTCTGGGAGATGATAGATGAAATTTTAAATGCATTATTATTCATGCTCATGGGATTTGAGATGCTTGTATTTTCATTTAACCAAAAAATAATATGGATAGGGCTGATCGCCATTGTAATAGTACTCTTTGCAAGATTAATATCTGTATTTCTTCCCACACTTCTTTTGTCTTTTAGAAAATCTTTTGAAAGGCAAATGATACCGGTGCTTACCTGGGGCGGCCTGAGAGGCGGGATTTCTGTAGCCCTTGCCTTGTCTTTACCACATGGGGAATACAGGGATATCATCATTTCCACCACATATATCATCGTTATATTCAGTATCATCGTACAAGGGATGACGATCGGTAAGCTGGCAAGGAAATTATCGGCACCAAAAAATAAATCATGAAAGAGATCATTGCTGCTATAAAATATTTCCTGAAAGACCGTTTTAGCCTGCATGAAGATAAAGCGGATGAAATAGAAATTGTTGCCAATATCGAAAATGATGTACATTTTAAAGGCACAAATGTATGGACACTTATTTTTGCCATACTGGTTGCTTCCATAGGATTGAATGTAAACTCAACTGCTGTTATCATTGGCGCTATGCTTATCTCACCATTGATGGGGCCAATCATGGGTATTGGTTTGGGTGTGGGTACCAATGATTTTAACCTGTTGAAAAGGGGAATAAAAAACCTGGCCATTGCTTCTGTCATAAGTATTTTAACATCGGCCGTTTATTTTTTTGTTACACCAATACACAATGTCAATTCTGAATTGCTTGCACGCACCAATCCTTCTTTGTGGGATGTGTTTATTGCATTCTTCGGTGGGCTCGCCGGTATCGTTGCCGGAACACGTTCCAAAAAAAGTACGGTAATTCCCGGTGTCGCTATTGCAACTGCATTGATGCCCCCGCTTTGTACTGCCGGTTTTGGCCTCGCTACGGGAAACTGGATATATTTTTTAGGAGCCCTTTATCTTTTTTTTATCAATAGCTTGTTTATATGCCTTGCTACATTTCTTGTTGTCAAACATCTCCGGTTTCATAAAAAAGAATTCCAGGATAAATTAATTGAAAAGAGAGTTGTTCGTTATATCTGGCTCATTGTTATCGTTACGGTGCTTCCAAGCATTTACCTTGCCTATAAAATTGTAGAACGAAGCATTTTTGAAAACGAAGCTAAAAGCTTTGTTCAAAAAGAATTCAGTTTATCACGCTCACAAGTGGTTAACCGAAACTATAAAATGGACGGTGGTAAAAAATCTATTGAATTACTCATGATAGGGCAGGAACTTCCCGGCGAGTTCATTGATTCACTGAAAAAAAGAATGCCTTTATATGGATTAAAAAATACCCAGCTGATCGTTCACCAGGGGCTGAATGAAAACCAGCAAATTGACATGGCGCAGATCAAAGCAAGTATTTTGGAAGATGTTTTTAAAGATGAAAAACAGGATAGTATTGTTATTCGCCCCAAAAAAATAGACCTGCCTCTTCCCGACCTGAGGGGAGAACTGAAAAGCCTGTACCCGGATATGGAAAATTATTCCTTAGCTCAAACCATAGTATATAACCTTGATTCTTCCAGGCTCGATACAATTTCTTTGTTCACCGCCAGGTTCAAAAAAAACTTTTCCCGCAATGAAAAACTTAAGATTCAAAACTGGGTCAGGCAGCGTATAAAATCAGATTCGGTGAAGGTTCTTATTGAGTAAGTAACTGCTGTGCGGATAAATGATTCATTCCTTCAAGTATTGATACTACCATTTGCGGGGTATGCAAATTATATTGTGCATAGGAAGCTTCGGGGCCAACTTTGATGGTAAAAGCATTTTCTTTATTTTTCAACGCTTTGAACATGTCTTCATCAGTCCGGTCATCACCTACTGCGAAAATAAAATCATAATCATTCTTCTCAATTATTTTTTCAATAAAGACACCCTTATTTATTCCACTTTGCCTTACCTCTACAATTTTATTACCCATTAATACCTGCAGGTGCCTGTTGCGGATATATTCGTTTAATTCGCTTACCAGTTCGTAAGCCCTTAATTTACCCTGTCCGATATTGGCATTGCGATAGTGCCAAACCATCGAGTAATCCTTTTCTTCAATTAATGTATTGGCGCAGCGCCTGACAAACATCTCCATTACATTATGTACCTGTCCTTTCCATTCGTTGTGCGTTTGAATGTCTGTGATCCATTTCCCATTTTTCCATTTGTAGCGTGCACCATGTTCAGCGATAAGGTTTACAGGCAAAGTTCCAAAATGTTTTTCCAGCCAGGAACTGCTTCTTCCGCTTATCAAGAACACTTCGTTTTCTTCCTGGTTACTCAGGTCCTTAATAAGCTTTAAAAGTATTGCTCCCGGAACGGCATGATCGGGATTTGCATTAAATGATACGAGGGTACCATCATAATCCAGGAGAAGCAAACGCTTTTTCGAACTCCTGTACGCATCGTATAAACTTCTTTTTTCATACTCATCAAGGAATTTGATCTGGAAAGAATCCTGCTTTTGCTTGATGTTCTTTAATTCGGTCATAAAATCATCCGCCCATGCCTGAACATCATAATTTGATATCCGCTTTTGCATATTTTCCAGGGCATTGCCCTGGTCAGGTTCACTCATTTCAATACCTTCTTTTATTTTTTGTGCCATTTCTAAAATATCATTTGGATTAATGGTTAAAGCATCTGTTAACTCTCTTGCAGCACCAGCCATTTCGCTTATTATCAAAACTCCCTTTTTGTCTTTCCGGCTTGCTACAAATTCTTTGGCTACGAGGTTCATCCCATCTCGAAGAGGGGTGATCAATGCGAGGTCACAGGCAGTATATAAGCCAAGCATTTCTTCAAACGCTAAACTATTGTATTGATAAATAACCGGCATCCATTGTATATTGCCGATTTTAGAATTAATATGGCTGATGGATTCGTCGATCATTCTCTTTCGCTCTGCATATTTGGGAATGCTATCCCTGGAAGGAACAATTACCAGTACAAAAACAACTTTGTCGTGATAGGCCGGGTTCTGTTGAAGAAAATATTCATAAGCCCTCAGCCTGTTCTGAACGCCTTTTGTATAATCAAGCCTGTCGACAGAAAAAATTAATTTTCTGCCATTCATCTGATCTAATAATAATTTCCTTTTCAATACTACCTTTTCATCGTCATAACTTTCGTTGAATTTTTTAAAATCTATACTTATTGGGAATACATCAACCTTTATCAGCCTGTTATCATAATGGATAATATTGCGGTCATTGTCTAATCCCAATACCATTAATATGCTTTGAAGAAAATGGGAAGCATAATCAATTGTATGGAAGCCAATGAGGTCTGCCCCCAAAATTCCTTTCAATAATTCCGCCTGCCATATTTTAGGCAACAATCTGAATATTTCAAAAGAGGGAAATGGAATATGGAGAAAGAATCCAATGGTCAGTTCAGGAAGTTCTTTTCTAAGCATGGCAGCCAATGGGAGTAAATGGTAATCGTGAATCCACACCGTATCACCAGGACGAAGCATTTTCAGTAAAGTATGTGCAAAATGCTCATTAACGTTATTATATTGATCATAACACTCAACATCGTATTCGGCAAAAGATGGAAAATAATGAAATAGCGGCCATAAAACGGAATTCGAATGGCCATTATAATAACCTTCATATTCAGCTTTGGATATAAACACAGGTAGATATGTAAACGAGGTCGTTTCCATATTTTCCACTGCAGCTATCCATGTAGCTATATTGCAGCCAGGTACGCCTGCCCAAAATACTTCACTGTAATTCTGCCGGTCCTCGTGTTCGAGATAACTGTTAATTGCTGTGATCAATCCACCCGAAGCAGGTAGTATTTTTTCCCCATCCACGGTAACCGGCAATCTGTTTGAAACAATGAATAGTCTTTTTTTCATCTTTTGAAAGATAGGNCAGCAANTATAAGGGGAGATTAAAATAATATTAGAATGTAATTAGAATATAAATTAATAATTAATAAAAACAACAATCATAACTATTTGCCTGGAGTGTATTCTCCCANCCCTAAACCTGTATTAGAAAGTGATTAGAATTTTTTAGAATTGCGTGCGNCCAGTTAATCCCTGNGAAGCTTTGTATCTTTGCGTTCCTGAGTTTTGTATAATATAAGACAANAATAAGGGCTTAAATAAAAGCAATAAATGAAGCATAATTGGCGAAAAAGAGGAAGGAAGCAATTAAAATTATATTTTGATCTTATATTTTCGAACGGACTTAAAATAAATGCACTACAGGCTATACCATTCTGGATCGCTTCCCTGTTAGTTGGCTTAGTGGCTTTTGGCTATGCAAGGCTTTTCAGTTCATCGGAAAATTTGCTTCAGCATATTTTACACTGGCATTCGTGGATGATATTTATTATGGCACCCGCCGGATTCCTGCTGGCTGTTTTGATCGCTAAAATATTTGCACCCAATGCAAAGGGAAGTGGGATACCCCAGGTTATGGCTGCGATCGAATTATCTACCGCAAAGAATGATCATAAAATAAGCAAATTATTAAGCCTGCGCATCATTGTTACAAAGATCGCATCCAGCTTGATGATGGTATTGGGCGGCGGAGCGATTGGCCGGGAAGGCCCTACCATACAGATCGCCGGGTCCATTTTTCGAATAGTCAATAAATGGATCCCCGCTTCATGGCCCAAACTTTCCAGGCAAAGTTTTATTTTGACAGGGGCTGCCGCCGGTTTAGCAGCAGCTTTCAACACTCCTCTGGGAGGTGTGGTGTTTGCTATGGAAGAACTTTCAAAAATTCATCTCCGTTTTTTTAGAACGGCACTTTTTTCAGCCGTGATTATTGCGGGGTTAACTGCACAGGCTTTATTAGGCCCTTACTTGTACCTGGGATATCCTGATGTGAAGGGACCAAGTTTTTCGATTTTTTTAGGCGTTATTGTTACTGCCATCGTTGCCGGATTACTGGGTAGCCTGATGTGCAAAGCAATATTAAGGATCATGAAATGGAAGCGATCTTTTTCCGGAACAAAAGTTTTTATTTTTATCCTTTTTGCTGCGCTTCTGATCGCTTTGCTGGCATTTTTTTTCAATGATGAGATACTTGGGTCTGGAAAGGACCTTATGAACGAAGCGCTTTTCACCAATCAAAAATCCGGAAGCTGGCATACTGTTGCTTTGAGAATAATCGGGCCTATTATTGCATTTAACACCGGGGCTGCCGGTGGCGTTTTCGCTCCAAGCCTTGCTGCTGGTGCCTCCGTTGGCAGTCTTGTCTCCGACTTGTTTCATTTTGCCGGGGCAAATGCAAATATTATCATACTCAGCGGAATGGTGGGATTTCTTACAGGGGTCACAAGAACACCATTTACTTCCGCAATACTTGTGCTGGAAATGACGGACAGGCATAGCGTTATATTTCATTTAATGCTTGCAGCACTTGTTTCCAACATTGCTTCAATGATCATAGATAAGCATTCATTCTATGAACAATTAAAGAATGAATACGTTGAAGATGCACTATTGCCGGATAAAACTGTGATACAAACAAACACTGAGGAAAAAAAAACGGAACAGGAGCATGAGGGCTGATCACATATATAACTGATTTTACCATCTTATAAATGGTGAATTTTAATTGCTTATTACTGATAAAAAGCAATTCCAATAAAAATTAATATTATTAGAATCTTATTAGAAATTATAAATGTGATGACTGGTTCCGTATTAGGCCGTATTATTGAATGCATGCTTTGAGTTGAACTACCTCCNGATCAACTACCCACGAGGCCAAATTATATTCCAATGAGTAAACATCAATACGAAATGGGGCTTATAGGCAATTGTGCATACCTTGCTCATGTACATAAGAATACCAATATAGCCTGGCTTTGCTGGCCCCGTTTTGACAGTTCATTTATCTTTGGAGGTCTTCTTGATAAAGAAAAAGGAGGAGAATTTTCCATTTTACCTCCCGGTGAATTTAGCTCCCATCAATATTACCTTGAGAATACAAATATTTTATGCACTGAGATCTCCAGTGAAGGAAATAAATACAGGATAACTGATTTTGCTCCCAGGTTTAAACAATATGAAAGATATTATAAGCCGCTCATGCTTATACGCAAGATCGAACCGGTAAACAGTTCCCCGCGTATTAAAGTAACCTGCGACCCGGTTTATAATTACGGTCAGAACAGGTATGTGGCACAAAGGGGAAGCAACCATATTGAGTATGAGGATGCGGGTGAAAGACTAAGGCTTACCACCAATATTCCCATTAATTATTTATTTGATGAACAATATTTTGTTTTAAACGAGACCAAATACCTGGTGTTAACCTATGGCCAGCACCTGGAAGCGCCATTGAAAAGCACAGTGGAAATATTCTTAAGGGAAACAACAGCATACTGGCGGTCGTGGATAAAACAATCGAGCATCGCACAATTTCACCAGAGTTTTGTGATCCGTTCTGCACTCGTTTTAAAGATCCACCAATATGAAGATACAGGTGCCATTATTGCGGCCAGTACCACCAGTTTGCCTGAGTCTGAAAATAGCGGTCGTAACTGGGACTACCGATATTGCTGGCTGCGGGATTCATTTTATGTGCTTACTTCTTTAAGTCATATTGGCCATTTTGAGGAACTGGAAAATTATTTCACTTATATCACCGATATTTCATTCGACAATGAAATGCGATATTTCATTCGACAATGAAATGCGATACCAGCCTTTATATGGGATTACTGGTGAAAAAAAACTAACAGAGACCGAATTAGATCTGCATGGCTATCACGGAAATAAACCGGTTCGTATCGGCAACCAGGCTTATGAGCATATACAAAATGATATTTATGGGCAGGTACTTGTTTCATTATTACCCCTATACACAGACCATCGTTATATTGATGCCGAGCGGAAAGATTCTGCCAAATGGATCGAATACCTGATAAAAAGAATTGAAGCTACTATTGATGAAAAAGATGCCGGGATCTGGGAGTTCAGGAATATTCAGCACATTCATTGTTATACAAACCTGTTTCAATGGGCGGGCTGCTCGGCTGCAGCGAAAATGGCGAGGACAATTGGAAATAAGACCCTGGAAGAAAAAGCGATCGCATTAAAAATAAGAGCAGCCGCACATATAGAAAGCTGTTATGACACAAGCAGGAAAGTTTATACACATGCCGCCAATAGTCCACACCTGGATGCAAGCACCTTGCAATTGATCATGATGAACTACCTGCCCCCTCATTCTGACAGGGCCAGGAATCATCTGAAAGCACTGGAAGCAGAATTAAAAACGGAAAGCGGATTATTTTACCGTTATCTCCANACCGATGACTTTGGAAAACCAAAAACAACTTTTCTGATTTGCGCATTTTGGTATGTNGAGGCACTGGCCAGTGTGGGGAGGATTGATGAGGCGATGAAGGAATTTGAGAACCTGCTAAAATATTCAAATCACTTACTGTTGTTCAGTGAAGATGTTGATGAGGCGACGGGAAGCCAATGGGGGAATTTTCCGCAAGCGTATAGCCATGTAGGCCTGATGAACGCTGCATACAGGATTGCCATTAAACTTGACAAGCCTATTTTTATTTGAGTTTGTTTTTTAGAAAAAAAATTGGGTTATTCTCAAAGAATTTAAACAATTCTTCCTTTCTCTCAAACACAGGTTGCGATATCAATAAACTATTCCGGCAATATTTCTTCTATACTTTTTTTACACGGCATGGATTAAAATGCAGTTCTGCCAGCATTAGCGCTTTTACATGTTTCATTGATGTGAATATAATAAAACAGATATTCCATTATTC
>JGI24770J26754_10002667_pt1 | contig 12244 bp, 9 predicted proteins | sample LakOneMetagenome_FD_26754 | JGI IMG/M metagenome (IMG submission 26754) | reverse complement strand
GCCTTGCCGGCTTCGTCGCGCAGCGGCCGGTCGACGAACTCGACGGTTCGGGGCACCTTGTGGTTCTCCAGCCGCTCCCGCAGGAACGCCTGGACCCCGTCGGCGTCGAGGTCGGCGCCCTCGGCCAGCTGGATCAGAGCGTAGGGCACCTGCCCCAGGTCGTCGTGCGGAACCCCGAACACCAAGCAGGACAACACATCTGGATGTGCGCACATGTTGCCCTCGATCTCGGCGGGATAGGTGTTCTTGCCGCCGACGGTGAACATGTCCACACGCCGGTCGGACAGGTACAGGTAGCCGTCCTGGTCGAAATGGCCGAGGTCGCCCAGGGAATCCCAACCGTCCCGGGTCTTCGCGGTGGCCCCGATGTACCGGTAGGTCGGGTCGCTACCCGGGGCGGGCCGCATGAAGATCTCACCGGTCTGCACCNGGCGCGCACTCGTTGCCGTCGTCGTCGAGCACCTTCATCTGGCCGACGGCCACCCGGCCGACCGAGCCACGGTGCGCCAGCCACTCGGTGCCGCTGAGCACCGCCAGGGCCTGCAACTCGGTGCCGCCGTACATCTCCCAGAGTGCTTCTGGCCCAACGAGTNCGATCCAGCCGTCCTTGACCGAGGGCGGGCACGGCGCACCCACGTGCCACACCCGCCGCAGCGAGGACAGGTCGTAGGCGTCGGGGTCGGCGCGGTAGGTCTGCAGGGCCCGGTGCAGGATGGTCGGTGCCGTGGCCAGGTAGGTGACTCGGTGCTCGGTGATCAGCCGCAGGAACTCGGCGGGGTCGAACTTGGGCATCACCACCAGATGCCCGCGCATCAGCAGCGCCACCGTCGCCCCGACCATGCCGGTGTTGTGCGACATCGGCACCGAGAACAGGCTGACGTCGCCCTCGATGGCGCCCAGCGCTTGCCCGAAAAGCGTTCCTGGATAACGACTGTCGCCGCCCACCTCGATCAGCTTGGGGCGTCCCGTACTGCCGCCGGAGGCCATGCACTTCCAGGCCGGTGACACCGCCTCGGGCAACGGGTCGGCCGAGTACTGCACGCCCGGTTCGAATCCGGCGGCCAGGCTCGGGGTCTGCCCGCGCGGGTCGTCGCGTCCGACGATCAGGGCGCGCGGCCGCAGATCCAGGATGCCCTCGAACTCGATGTCNGGCATGCGCGGGGGCAGCGGTTGGGGCACCGCACCCAGCTTCCAGCACGCGATCGCCGACTGCAGGAACTCGATGGAGTTGGGCAGCACGATGGTCACGTAGTCACCCACACCGACCCCGCGGTCGGCGAACGCCCGGGCCCGCCGGTTGGTGTCGGCGTCCAGCTCGGCCCAGGTGATGGTGCGGCCGGCGCAGGTGATCGCCGGGGCGTCGGGAAACCCCTGGGCGATCAGCGAGATCTGGGTGCTGATCGGCGCGACCCCCGCGACCATGTCAGTAGCCGCCCTGGGTTCCGAAGATCCGCCGGGGGTTGTCCACCAGCATCGTGGTGATCTGCTCCTCGGTCACACCGCGCTCGCGCAGCGCGGGCAGCACGTCGTTATGGATGTGCAGGTAGTGCCAGTTCGGCAGGACGACGGGCACCACCTCCTCGGGCAGCCAGTCGATGAAGCACGATGCGTCGTGGGAGAGCACCATCTTGTCGGCGTGGCCGCGCTCGCACATGCGCACCACGGTGTCCACCCGCTCGGGTGTGGGCAGGTAGACATCGGCGCCGAACCGGTCCATACCGAGGTAGGAACCCGCCGCGATCAGTTCCTCGAGGTAGTCCAGATCGGTGCTGTCGCCGGAGTGTCCGATCACCACCCTGGTCAGATCGACGCCCTCCTCGGCGAAGATCCGCTGCTGGTCGAGCCCGCGCCGGGAGGCGGCATGGGTGTGCGTCGAGATCGGTACGCCGGTCTGGCGGTGGGCCTGGGCGACCGCGCGCAGCACTCGCTCGACGCCCGGGGTGACGCCGGGTTCGTCCGTGGCGCACTTGAGGATTGCGGCCTTGATCCCGGTTCCCGCGATGCCCTCGGTGATGTCGCGGACGAACAACTCGGTCATCGGTTCGGGGCCCTGCAGCGCGGTTCCCGGTCCCTGGAAGTGGTAGTACATCGGGATGTCGTTGTAGGTGTACAGGCCGGTGGCGACGACGATGTTGAGGTCGGTGGCCGCGGCGATCTGCGCGATCCGCGGGATGTAGCGGCCCAGGCCGATCACCGTCAGATCGACGATCGTGTTCACCCCGCGCGCCTCGAGTTCGTTGAGCCGGACGATCGCGTCGGCCACCCGGTTGTCCTCGTCGCCCCAGACCCCGGGATCGTTCTGCATCATCTCCGGCGACAGCACGAAGACGTGTTCATGCATGAGGGTGACGCCGAGGTCACTGTCGTCTATTGCTCCCCGCGCCGTCTGAACCTGCGTCATGTCGCCCAAACGTACCCACGGGCGGGAGACTGCGAGTGGATTCCGGTTATTCCGTCGGGTTCGGCGAGCGGTGTTGTTCCGCGAGCGCGAGGCCCGGCGATGGGGGAACCGTCGGGTTCGGCGAGCGGTGTTGTTCCGCGAGCGCGAGGCAGTAGGACCGCGGATGCCGTCAGCGCGGCCACACTGATCAACGCCAGAGCCTGCACGCCCGCCGAATGCCCGACGTATCCGTCGACCGACCGCCACGGATAGCGCGACAGCGCCGCGCCGGCCAGGATCAGCCCGGCCGACACCAGTCCCAGCGTCCAGACCCGCTGCCAGTGAGGCGCTCCGCGCAGCGCGCGGTGCGCCGCGATGGCGGCGACGAACACCGCCGCGCCGATCGGCCCCGAGATCAGCCCGCCGGCCGTCACGGCCGCCACGGCCGCCGGCCAGCCGGGCGTCCACGGCTGCACCGGCGTCCCGGACGTACCTCGGCGCGCCGGCAGCAGGGCCAGGATCAGCAGCACCGGTAGCAGTGCCAGACCGCCGGTCAGGCCGGCGCGGTACCACGCGTTGGATGCGAAGTTCAGAATGACGGTCCCGGATGTGCCGGCGGGCACCAGCCAGCCCTGCTGCCAGCCGTTCACCGGCACCGGCGTCAGCGTGATGCCATTCGGGGTCCGGGCGCTCCAGCCGGGGTTGATGCTCTCGGGAACCACGAGCACGCGCGCGACGGCCGAGGGTGGCAACTGCAGTTCCCGATGGTCGGCGCCCCAGCCGCCGACAGCGGCGGGAGTGGTTGGCGCACTGGGCAACTCATCGCCCAGCGGTCCGGTGAGCCGGATCCCGTCNACGACGAATGCGGCGCCCGGGCTGACGACGAGTTCNTGGGACCCGNCCGGCAGGTCGACGGGGCGCGGGTCACACAGCGCGACGGCCAGNGGCCCGCCGTCGAGCAGGGCGCCCACAGTGGTGTGGATCGAGGTGTGCACGAAGCGGCCCGCAACGGCCAGCACCGGTCCGGCGTCGCACCCGATGCTGACGGTGCGGGCGCTGTTGCGGACGGCATCGGCCGGGGCGATCGGNGTCCCGTCGGGGCGCAGTGCCACCACCTCGGCCAGACCGGGCGGCTTGACCTGGTCGAATCCGAGCGCGGTCCGGTCGATCACGTCTTCCCAGTCGAGCAGGCTGATCCGAATCGTCTTCGTGAACTTGGGTCGCAGTGAAAGTGTTTGGGCCCCATCGGCTTTCATGGACCGGACCTGGGGCCCGTCGCCGAGATCGACGGCCACCAGGGTGGGATGGGTGGGTAGCGGTGACGAACTCGGAGTGACGCGGAGCGCCCCCACCTCGGTGGNCTCGGGCAGGGTCACGGTCAGCGTGGGGGAGCTGTGGTGCTGAACCAAGCCCTGNGGCGCCGTCCAGGAGGTCCGTGGATCGCCGTCGGTCGCGGCGAATGCGGTGCCCGGGACGTCGAACGAATCGGAGTCGCCGTCGGCGTGCGTGGTGCCGGGCTGACGGATCAGGTCGGCCAGGGCGGGGCCCTGGCGGGGCCGGACCCAGACGGTCGGGCGNACCGAAATCGGCTGCGGCACAGTCAGAGTGCGGCTCATGTTGACCAGCTCTTCGGGCGCCAGCGACAGCGGGGACGCGCAGTGCACCCCGTCGCGGGCGGACACGCAGCCGCCCCGGCCCGGGGTGTCCGAACCCAGATCCCACATCGCCACCGGCGCGCCCAGTGGGGGAGCGGGGACCACGGTGGTGTGNCGCAGGTTCACCGGGTGGGCGTACCCGCTGGCGTCGAACTGGGTGATGGCCAGATCGGTGATGCCGAATTGCGCACCGGAGGAACCGTTTTCGGTGCCGGTGGCGGTGATCCGGACCCACGGTGTCTCCCCGTAAGGCAGTGCCACGGCCACCGGTCGGCCGGGCCGATCCACCATCAGGGTGGCGGTGCCGTTGGCCGTCGCGATCTCGATGCGGTTCACCTGCGCGCCCAGCGTGGACACCGCCGGTGTCAGCGTCAGCGTCGCATTGGTCACCGGGTGATCGAAATCGACCTGCAGCCACTGGCCCACCGCCGCCTGCAACGCATTGGACACCCAACTGGTGGCCGAGTCCCCGTCGATGGCCGCCGGCGCCGCCGACGCTGGCGCCACGTTCGGCAGCGCCGTGGCATCGCCCGCCGAACTCGAGGTGCTCAGACGGCCGCCGGACCATCCGCCGTACACCAGGGGTGCGCCGGGCACGGGGTAGTCAGGCACNCGATTGAACGTCCGCCGCGGATCNTCGGGCGTCCGGATCGCCGAGGAGTGGTCGTCCACTCGGCCGTAGTCGGTCTCACGTGCCGTCGGGGTGTCGGTCACGATCACCCCCGCCGCCGGCGGCAGCGGGATCCCCGCGGCCCGCGCGTCCTGGGTCAGCAGCACCGGTCCCAGCGGACCCTGACCCAACAGTCGACGCCGTTCATCAAGGCGCAGAAGGACTTCCGGACCGCCGTCCACCCGCGGCAGCCGGTTCGCATCGGCCAGATACGGTGCCGCCGGATCGCCGGGTGGCCCCACGCGGTAGATCTCCACCGCCGGGTACATCGGCCGCAGCCCACTGTCGGCGATGAACCCGTCGAGGGTACCCGGGCCCACCGGGTCGCCGAACTGGGCGACTTTGGTCAGTCCCGGTGATCCGTCGACGGCGCGGTGCACCAGGATGGGCCGGGTCGACCGCGATGTCTCCGGATCCAGGTCGTTGCGCACCACCAGATAGGAGATGCCCTGCCCGGCCAGGGTGTCGGCCAGGCCCGCCGAGGGACGTCCGGCGGCCAGCAGGCGCTGCACCGAGTCCAGTGCCCGGATGGCCTGGGGTGGCGTCAGCGGAATGGAGTCCCTCACCCCCCAGGGATTCTCACCCAGTACCTGGAGTGGCTCGTCGTGGCTGTTGCCCCACACCTGGGTGGCGAACGGCGCGCCGGGCGCCACCAGGACACGCCCGGGCGCCGGCTTCCCGGTGTTGTGTTCGGTCAGCCAGTGGGCGGTGTCCTGCCAGTAGTCCGGTATCGCCGAGAAGCTGCCCGGCGGAGTGAGCCGGCCGGTCCAGGCCAGCGATGTCGCAGCGGCCAGTGCGGACAGCACCACGATCACGGCGGCCACCCGCTTGTCGCGCTCGGGTCGCGCGAACGAGCGGATCCACACCGGCCGCGGCACGCTGCCGGGGAGCGGTACGCGGCTCAACAGGTGGGCAAGACCCAGGACGATCGGGATCCGCAGCACCGGATCGAGCTTGTGCACGTTGCGCAGCGGTGCACCCGCGTCATCGAGGAACGCCTGCACCGCCGCCGCCACCGGCGAGCCGAGTCCGCCCGAGTAGCCGAGCCCGAGCAGCACCAGCCCGACCAGCAGCATGCTCACCAGCCGTCCCCGCGCCGGCATCGAGCGCAGGGCCAGCCCGGCCAGTCCGCCGGCCGCGACCAGCGTGGTCGCCAGGATCGCCACCGACCCGGTGACCAGCGACGCGCCGGCCGTCGCATTCGGCGCGACGAACGGCGTCCAGGCCGACGTCCCGCGCAGTGCCTCGGTCAGCGACGTCCACTGCGTCGTCACCCCGGACGATTCGATGAAGTCCAGGAACGGCGGACTGATCCGGCCCAGGAGCACCAGCGGAATGACCCACCACGTCACGGCCAGCGCGGCCGACACCAACCACCATCCGCTGAACCGCAGCCACGCACGGCCGGGCCGGTGGCAGGCCCACCAGATCAGCGCCGGCAGGCACCCGGTCAGCGTGGCCACCGCGTTGACGGCCCCCATCAAGGCCATTGCGACGCCGGCGCGCGCGGCCAGCACCCGTGGGCTGGAATCTCCGCGCATGGCGCGGATGACCGGCAGCAGCACCCACGGCGCCAGCATCACCGGCAGTGTTTCCGACGAGATCGAACCCAGCGTCGTCAGCACGCGCGGCGAGAGCGCGAACGCGCCCGCCGCCAGCACTCGGGCCGGCGTGTTACCGATCCCCAGCGCCTCGGCCACCCGCAGCAGCCCCCAGAATCCCGCCGTCAGCAGCAGCGCCCACCACAGCCGCTGGGTGACCCAGCCCGGCAGCCCGAGGAGGTCGCCGGCCAGGAAGAACGCGCCGTGCGGAAAGAGGTAGCCGTACGCCTGGTTCTGCGCCTGTCCGAACGGCAGCGCGCTGTTCCACAGGTCGCCGGCCCGGGCGAGGAACCGCAGCGGGTTGGCGGTCAGGTCCAGCTTGGTGTCCGGCGAGATCATGCCGGGCGACTGCGCGAACGTCAGTACCAGTGCGACGGCGCCGACGAGCCAGAGCCAGCGGCGCGACAGCCCTCCCGGACGGGCCGGTGCGACACGGGCCGTCAGGCCCATGAGGTCAGGTGCGGTTGCCGTATTCGACGCGGTTCAGCACCGAGGACGCCGGGTCGCCGGCGCCTACCGGCGGCTTGGTGTCCTGTTGCACCATCAGCGTCACCCCGAACACCGCGGCCGCGCCGAGCAACAGACCAACCACCATCGCGACGGCAGCCGGCACCACGAACCGGGTCATGTGGGCTCCTCAGCGCAGCGGGTCTGGACTGAGCGCCAACGTAGCACGGGCGGTCCCGGCTCCCTGGCTCAGGCGGGCCCCGGCGGCACGATCAGCACCGGTCGCCGGCCGTGCCGCAGGACCCGGTCGGCGACGCTGGACTGCATCAGCGAACGCAACCCGGTATTGCCCCGCGTGCCGGTGACGATCAGGCCGGCGTTGATGTTGTCGGCCGCGGTGATGATCGTCCGCCAGACGGTGCCGGAGACCGGGAAGCACAACGGTTCGGCGGACAGTCCGACCGACCGGGCCAATTCGGTGCCCTCGAGGTTGGTGCGCTGGGCGTCGGCGAAGGCGATGTCGAGGTGGTCTTCGTCGTCGGCATCCATCGGGTCGGGCGGTCCGTCCAGGTCGACGGAGATCGGATCGGGTCCGGCCCGCATCGGCGACCACACCGTCAGGACGAACGCCCGCCGGACGCTGAGGTACGCGCCGGCGTACTCCACCGCCCGCCGCGAGTTGGCGGTGCCGTCATAGGCGATCAGGATGACCGTCACGCCCCCAATCTTGCCCACCGGGGACAGATCGATGGCGCGCATGACAGCATGGACGGATGGCAACACCGTCCCGCGACCGGGCACAACTGCACCGGACCCTGGCCGCTACGATCGCGCTGCCCGCTGTGCTGGGCGTGGCCCTGGGCGGCTGCTCACCTGCGCAAACCCCCGCGGCGAAGCCGGTATCACCGGCCGCTGGAGCCGCCGCACCGTCCTCCGGGCCCGCGGGCCCCAACCCGGCCGTACCGCTGGCCAACCAGGTTCCGGCGGCACCGGCGCAGGCGGCGTGCAACGTGGAGTCGATGCCGCTGCGGGACAAGCTGGCCCAGCTGCTGATGGTTGGCGTGCGCAACGCCGGCGACGCGAAAGCGGTGGTCGCCGACAATCACGTCGGCGGCATCTTCATCGGCAGCTGGACCGACAAGTCGATGCTCACCGATGGCTCCCTGGGTGACATCGCGGCGGCCGCCGGCCCACTGGCGCTGGCCGTCAGCGTGGATGAGGAGGGTGGCCGGGTTTCACGGCTGGCCGGGCTGATCGGCAGCCAACCCTCGCCGCGGGTGCTGGCCCAGACCATGACGCCGCAGCAGGTCCACGACATCGCCTTCGAACGCGGCCAGAAGATGCGCGGCATGGGCATCACCGTCGACTTCGCCCCGGTGGCCGATGTCACCACCGAATCCGACGACGAGGTGATCGGCGATCGGTCGTTCGGCTCCGATCCGGCGACGGTCACCGCGTACGCCGGCGCGTACGCCCAGGGTCTGCGCGACGCCGGGGTGCTGCCGGTGCTCAAGCACTTCCCCGGGCACGGGCGCGCCTCGGGTGACTCGCACACCGGCGGCGTCACCACCCCGCCCCTCGGCGATCTGCAGAACAACGACCTCGTCCCGTACCGCACCCTGACGACCGAGGGTCCGGTCGCGGTGATGGTCGGGCACATGCAGGTGCCGGGGCTCACCGGCAGCGACCCGGCCAGCCTGAGTCCGGCCGCCTACAACCTGCTGCGCGGCGGCGGGTACGGCGGGCCGCCGTTCGGTGGGGTGGTGTTCACCGACGACCTGTCGTCGATGGGGGCCATCAACGAGCGCTACGGCGTGGCGGAGGCGGTGCTGCGCGCGCTGCAGGCCGGTGCGGACATCGCGTTGTGGGTCAGCACCGGCGAGGTGCCCGCGGTGCTGGACCGGCTCGAGAGCGCGGTCAACTCCGGCGAGTTGTCCGCCCAGCGTGTCGAGGATTCGGTGACCAAGCTGGTCGGCATGAAGGGGACGAATCCGCATTGCTGAGCATCGTCGTTCATAGGACTTCGTGATGGCCGGTGGAACCAAGCGGCTACCACGGGCCGTCCGCGAACAACAGATGCTCGACGCCGCCGTGCAGGTGTTCTCGATCAACGGTTATCACGAGACCTCGATGGACGCGATCGCCGCCAAGGCCGAGATCTCCAAGCCGATGCTGTACCTGTACTACGGCTCCAAGGAAGATCTGTTCGGCGCGTGCCTGGACCGTGAACTGGGCCGGTTCATCGAGGTGGTCCGCACCCAGATCGACTTCACCCTGGCCCCGCATGACCTGTTGCGCAACGCCATTGGCACGTTCCTGACCTACATCGACACCAACCGGGCGTCCTGGATCGTGCTGTACACGCAGGCCACCAGTTCGCAGGCGTTCGCGCACACGGTGCGCGAGGGTCGCGAGCGCATCATCGAGCTGGTGTCCCGCATGCTCAGCGCGGGAACGCGAAATCCCGAGCCCGACACCGACTTCCACATGATGGCCATCGCCCTGGTGGGTGCCGGCGAGGCGGTCGCCACCCGGGTCAGCGCTGGCGACGTCGACGTCGACGAAGCGGTGGAGCTCTTGATCAACCTGTTCTGGCGCGGCCTGAAGGGCCGGCCCGCCGAGCGTGATCAAGACGGTCAGGACGACCAGGAAAGCGTCGTCCCGGTCGCCGACTAACTCCCTCGGAGCGCGCGGATCTCGCCCGTCAGATGCGGGTAGCCCTTGCTCATGTTGCGCAGCGCCAGATCCCAGCCGTCCTGCACGCGATCGACGTACAGCCCGGCGCTGGCCGGCAGCAGGATGGGCTTGCCGAACTTGACCGAGTAGCTGACCGCGTCCGGTATCTGACCCTCGATGTTGGCCAGAACTGCNGCGGCACTGAACATTCCGTGCGCAATCGCNGTCGGGAATCCGAACAGCCGGGCGCCGATCGTACTGGTGTGGATCGGGTTGTGGTCCCCGCCGATCGACGCGTAGCGCCGGATCTGGCCCGGTGTGATGCGCAGGATTGCGTTCGGCGGCGGCAGTTTCGGCTGCTTTACCGGTACCGGCTTGGGTTCGCCGGACAGGCTGGTGCGCTGCTGGTGCAAGAACGTGGTGACCTGACTCCAGGCCGTGTCGTTGCCCACCGCGACGTCGGTCAGCACATCGACCAGCAGGCCCTTGCGGTGTTCGCGCATGTTCTGTGCGCGGGTGCGGATACTGACCGTGTCGGTGACGGCGATGGGCCGATGTTGGGTGATGTGGTTCTCCACGTGCACCGAACCCATTGCGGGAAAGGGGAAGTCGAATCCGGTGATCAATTCCATCACCGTCGGGAAGGTCAGCGCGAAGGGGTAGGTCAGCGGTACGGTGTCGCCGTAGCGCAGCCCCGTGACGGCCGCGTAGGCGGCCACGTTCGCCCGATCGATCGGCAACTCGCCGACCGTCAGGGTTCGGTCCGGCAGGGTGCTGCCCCGCGGGATGAACGGCAGGGCCCCCGCCGCGGCTCGGACCATATTGCTGAGTGCACTCATGGCTCGCTCCTCACGCCCCGAGCATTGCCTGGCCGCACACCCGAATGGTGTTGGCGGTGACGGCATTCGAGGCGGGGTTGGCGAAGTAGGCGATGGTCTCGGCCACGTCGACCGGCTGCCCGCCCTGGAACAGGGAGTTCAGCCGCCGGCCCACCTCGCGGGTGGCGAACGGGATCGCCTCGGTCATCTTGGTCTCGATGAAGCCCGGTGCCACCGCGTTGATGGTGATGCCCTGCTCCGCCAGTTCCGGCGCCAGCGCCTGGGTCAGCCCGATCATCCCGGCCTTGGTGGCGGCGTAGTTCGTCTGTCCCCGGTTTCCCGCGATGCCTGCCATCGACGACAGCCCGATGATCCGGCCGCCGTCCCCGATCGCGCCGTTGCCGACCAGGCCCTGGGTAAGGCGTTGCGGCGCAAGCAGGTTGACGGCGATCACCGAATCCCACTTGGCATCGTCCATGTTGGCCAGCAGCTTGTCCCGGGTGATACCGGCGTTGTTGACCAACACGTCGGCGTGACCGCCGTGGTGTTCGCCCAGGTGCGCGGTGATCTGGTCGACCGCGTCAGCGGCGGTGACATCGAGGGCCAGTGCCGTGCCACCGACTTTCGAGGCCGTCTCGGTAAGTGCGTCGGCGGCTTGCGGGACGTCGACGCACACCACCGAGGCGCCGTCGCGCGCGAAGACCTCGGCGATGGTGGCGCCGATCCCGCGGGCTGCGCCGGTGACGATGGTGACCTTGCCGGCCAGCGGCTTGTCCCAGTCGGCGGGCGGGGTGGAGTCGGCCGCGCCGACGTAGAACACCTGCCCGTCGACGTAGGCCGACTTCGCCGAGAGCAGGAACCGCAGGGTGGACTCGAGGCCGGTGGCCCCGGGCTTGGCGTCCGGGGCGAGGTAGACCAGCGAGACGGTGGCCCCGTGCTGCACCTCCTTGCCCAGTGACCGGGTGAAGCCCTCGAGTGCGCGCTGAGCGATCCGCTCGTCGACCGAACCGGTCTGGTCCGGGGTGGTGCCCACCACCACGATCCGGCCGGACGGCCCGACGTTGCGTAGGAGGGGGGTGAAGAATTCGTAGAGCGCGCGCAGCCCCGCGGGTCCGCTGATGCCCGTGGCGTCGAACAGCAGGCCGCCGAACCGGTCCGCCCAGCGGCCGCCCAGATTGTCGCCGACCAGGTCGTAGTCCTCGGCCAGGGCGACCCGCATCGGCTCCGCGATCCGTCCCTGAGGAGATCCGCCGCCGATCAGCAGTGGGCCGGCGAGCGCGGGGTCGCCGGGCCGGTAGCGGCGCAGCGTCTCGGGCTGGGGGATCCCGAGTTGTTTGGCCAGGAAGGAGCCGGGCGCGGATAGGACGACCTGGGAGTACAGGTCGGTCGGGAGCTTCGGAGCCACAGCGCTACCTCTCATCGGACGGCGTGATGTCAACGACAACTTACTTGAAAGTAAGTACTGTGGTTATTATGTCCCAAACGGCGGGGCGACCTCAAACCCTGGCCTCCAGAACCGAATCAACGGGAGAATTCTCGTGACCAGCAGTGCACCGAAGCAGACCAGACGTGTCGCGATCCTCGGCGGCAATCGGATTCCATTCGCCCGCTCCGACGGGGCCTATGCCCAGGCGTCGAACCAGGACATGCTCACCGCGGTCCTGGACGGCCTGGCGGATCGGTTCAACCTCGCCGGGCAGCGCCTCGACATGGTCATCGGTGGCGCGGTGCTCAAGCACAGCCGGGACTTCAACCTGATGCGCGAATGTGTGCTGGGTAGCTCGCTGTCCCCGTACACGCCGGCCTTCGACCTGCAGCAGGCATGCGGAACCGGGCTGCAGGCGGCCATCGCCGCGGCCGACGGGATCGCCATGGGCCGTTACGAGGTGGCCGCCGCCGGTGGCGTGGACACCACCTCCGACGCGCCGATCGCGTTCGGTGACGACCTGCGTCGCGCCCTGCTCGGCCTGCGCCGGTCGAAATCCAACGTGGAACGG
>JGI24770J26754_10002662_pt1 | contig 12262 bp, 11 predicted proteins | sample LakOneMetagenome_FD_26754 | JGI IMG/M metagenome (IMG submission 26754) | reverse complement strand
CCATCGGGTGTCGTCAAAATCCTGTCCCCGCCGGAGCAGATAGGGCAGCATGTTTTCGCGAGCCAGCGAGAGGCAATACTCAAGTCGCCGGTCAACCGTCGAGATGGACCTGAGCATGACGGCGCCTGCCTCAACGGGGAGCGTGTCGTCCCGGCGTTTGACGTCGACGTCTGTGGCGGCGCTGGCATCGCAGTTCATCAGGCGATTATAGTTAGCGATTCCATACCGATTTACCGAATGCAGAGGGTGTTTTCTCGATGGATCGCTCCAAACAGCTTGCTCCAGTCGCCGCAATCCGCGATGTCGTCATGCACGAAGTTGTCATGCCGGTACGTTGGGGCGACATGGATGCGTACCAGCATGTGAACAACACGGTGTACTTCCGCTACATGGAGCAGTGTCGCCTGGAATGGTTTGCCAAGCTCGGCTTCAAGACGGTCGACGAAGACGTCGTGCCCATTCTGGTCGAGGCTAACTGTCGCTTCATCAAGGCCATCACGCATCCGGCCATGGTGCGCGTCACCATCCGTGTCACCGATGTGGGACCAAAGATCGTGGACACTACGCATGATCTCTTTGTGGGTGACGAGCTTTACGCGACGGGCGTGTGCAAATTGCTCTGGATGAGCCGCAGTGCGAACAAGGGCATTGCCTTGCCCGACGAGGTGCGGGCGCGGTTGCTGCCCGCTGCCTGAAGCACCATCGCGTCGTGCCAACCGTGACTGAACCCCTCTGGATACCGTCGGCGGACCGAATTGCATCGGCGCGCATTACCGCATTCACGACGCTGTTGCGGGCGAAATATTTGCAGCAATTTCCCGATTACTGGAGCTTGTGGCGGTGGTCGATTGCCAACAAGGAGGTCTTCTGGCGCGAGCTGTGGGATTTCTGCAGCATGAAGGGCGACAAGGGCGAGCGCACGCTATTTGACGGTCACTTGATGCCTGGCGCGAAGTGGTTTCCCGATGCGCGCCTCAACTTTGCCGAGAATCTGCTCAGCAAGCGTGGGCAGGACGACGCGCTCGTATTCTGGAACGAGCAGGGGGATCGCCGTAGATTGAGCTTCGACAAGCTGTATGGCTCGGTCGCCTGCATGCAGCATGCGCTGCGGNGTGCTGGCGTGGCGGCAGGTGATCGTGTAGCCAGCATCCTGCCCAACATTCCGGAAGCAGCGATTGCCATGCTCGGCGCCACCAGCCTTGGCGCGGTCTGGTCGTCGTCGTCGCCAGACTTTGGTGTGCAGGGTGTGCTGGATCGTTTCACCCAGATTGCACCAAAGATACTGTTCGCCGTCAACGGCTATTTCTACAACGGCAAGGTCATCGACACACGCCAGAAGGTGATGGAAATTGCAGCGCGGCTGCCGAGTGTGGAACGAGTGGTCTGGGTGCCATACGTCGCAGATCATGCTGTGGCCGTAGGCAAACCCGCTGCCNATGNCCGTGNATGCCTGCATTGCCAATGGCAGGAATTCATCGACAACCCGGCAACCGAAATTGCCTTCCCCCGCTTCCCGTTCGACCATCCGCTAGTCGTCGTCTACTCCAGCGGCACGACCGGACTGCCGAAATGCATGGTTCATGGCGTTGGTGGCACGCTGATGCAGCACGTTAAAGAGCACGTGCTGCATTCGGATGTGCACGACGGTGATCGGGTGTTCTATTTCTCCACCACGGGCTGGGTGATGTGGAACTGGTTGATCTCGGGGCTCGCCACCGGTGCAACCTGCCTGCTCTACGACGGCTCGCCGTTTGCCGAGCGCGGCCGCATCCTGTGGGATTTTGTGGAAGCCGAAAATGCCACGCTGTTTGGTACCAGCGCCAAGTTCATCGACGCCAGCAAGAAAGCGGGCGTTGTACCGCGGCGCACGCATCAACTGCCCGCGCTGCGAACAATCCTGACGACCGGTTCGCCGCTGTTGCCCGAGAGCTTCGACTATGTCTATCAGTGCGTGAAATCAGATGTACATCTGGCGTCGATTTCCGGTGGCACCGACATCATGGCGTGCTTTGCGTTGGGCAATCCTGTGCTTCCCGTGTATCGCGGTGAGTTGCAGTGCCGCGGGCTGGGCATGGCGACGGACGTCTTCGACGACGACGCGCTATCGTTGCGCGGCGAAATGGGCGAGCTGGTATGCACGCAGACATTTCCATCGTTGCCGCTTTACTTCATGAATGACGAGGGAGGGGCGCGCTATCACGGCTCTTACTTTGAGCGATTTCCCGGGCTGTGGTGTCACGGCGACTGGTGCCAGATTACCGAGAACGATGGCATGGTCATCGTCGGGCGCTCGGATGCAACGCTCAATCCCGGCGGAGTGCGCATTGGCACTGCCGAAATTTACCGACAGGTGGAATCGCTCGCCGAAGTGGTCGAATCCATCGTTATCGGGCAGGATTTTCAGGGCGACGCAAGGGTGGTCCTCTTCGTCAAGCTCGCCGATGGCATCACGCTGGACGCTGCGCTGACTGAAAAAATCAGGCAACGCATTCGCGAGAACACGACGCCACGTCATGTCCCCGCCAGGATCGTGCAGGTGCCGGACATCCCGCGCACCAAGAGCAACAAGATCGTCGAACTCACCGTCCGCGATGTCGTGCATGGCCGCAGCATCAAGAACGCCGAGGCGCTGGCCAATCCGGAGGCGCTTGAGCACTTCCGCAACCGGAGTGAACTTGCGAGCTGATGTCAGACAACATGTTTCTGCGGGCGCGGGCCTGCAATTTTGTGCAATGCATCATGCGGAAGCGCTGAATTCGTACAATCTGCGGGTTAATTGCGAGGGTCGACTGTGAACAAACTATTTGCGAGCGCCGAAGCGGCGCTCTCCGGTGTGGTGAAAGACGGGCAGTTGCTCGGCGTGGGCGGCTTCGGCCTGTGTGGCATCCCCGAAGCGCTGATTGATGCTCTGGTGACGAGCGGCGCGAAAAATCTCACGGCAATTTCCAATAATGCGGGCGTCGATGGCTTCGGTCTCGGCAAACTGCTCGCCACGCGACAGATCAAGAAAATGATCTCCAGCTACGTCGGTGAAAACAAGGAGTTCGAACGGCAGTATCTCGCCGGCGAACTCGAACTCGAATTCACGCCGCAAGGTACGCTGGCCGAAAAACTGCGCGCCGGTGGCGCCGGTATCCCAGCGTTCTTCACCAAGACCGGTGTCGGCACGATCGTGGCTGACGGCAAGGAAATTCGTGAGTTCGACGGCGTCAAGTACGTGATGGAACGTTCACTCACACCTGATGTGTCGCTGGTCAAGGCGTTTATCGCAGACAAATCGGGCAATCTCGTTTTCCGCAAAACCGCGCGCAATTTCAATCCGAACGTCGCGATGGCAGGCAAGGTCACCATCGTGGAAGTTGAGAAGATCGTGGAAACGGGCACGCTGGACCCGGATCAGATCCACCTGCCCGGCATTTATGTGCATCGCATCGTGCTGAATGCAACCCCCGAGAAGCGCATCGAACAGCGCACCATTACTGCCACATCGGCGAAAGCAGGAGCCTGATCATGCCGTGGAATCGTGACGAAATGGCGGCGCGTGCCGCCAAAGAACTGCAGGACGGTTTCTACGTCAACCTCGGCATTGGCTTGCCTACACTGGTGGCCAATCACGTGCCCAAGGGCATGGAAGTCTGGCTCCAGAGCGAAAACGGCTTGCTTGGTATCGGCCCGTTCCCGACGGAAGAAAACGTTGACGCAGATCTGATCAACGCGGGCAAACAGACAGTGACAACGCTGCCGGGTTCGTCGATCTTCTCCTCTGCCGACAGCTTTGCAATGATTCGCGGCGGCAAGATCAATCTCGCCATTCTCGGCGCGATGCAGGTCAGCGAAAAGGGCGATCTCGCCAACTGGATGATTCCGGGCAAGATGGTCAAGGGTATGGGCGGCGCGATGGACCTCGTCGCCGGTGTTGGCCGCGTCGTGGTGCTCATGGAGCATGTCGCGAAGAAAAAGGATGGCTCGACCGATCTGAAAATCCTTCCTGCCTGCAATCTGCCGCTGACCGGCGTCGGTGTGGTGAATCTCATCATCACCGATCTGGGCGTGATGGAAGTGACCAAAGACGGACTCAAACTCGTGGAGCTTGCGCCGGGCGTGACGCGCGAAGAAATCGCCGCTGCGACCGGCTGTGCCCTTCAGTAGCCAACTGTTCGCGACGCTGCGCAACGCCGCGCTTTCCGCGTTGCTTGGCGTGATTGCGGCTGCTGCCTTCGCGCAGGCACCAGCCGCTAGCCTGCCGGCACCATCGCCGACAGGGCAACGTCTGTTCGATGCCGCGCGCGACAAGCTGGTGCAGATCCGCATCCTCACGCGCGCGGGCAGCTCACAGTCCACGGTCGGCTCCGGTTTTCTGATCGCGCCCGACGGCACGGCGCTGACCAACTATCACGTNATTTCGCAGCTCGTGCTGGAGCCGCAGCGCTACCGTGCCGAATACGTGCGCGTCGACGGCAAGCGCGGCGCGGTTGCGCTGCTCGGTTTTGATGTGGTGCACGACCTGGCCATTGTGCGCCTGGATGAAATAGCCGGTGCCGCGCATTTTTCGCTGCGACCGGAGGCGGATCCGCTGCGTCAGGGCGAAAAGATTTTCTCGTTGGGTAATCCGCTCGATCTTGGTTTTGCCATTTCTGAAGGCACCTACAACGGTCTGGTGGAGCGGCGCCTCTACGACACCATTCATTTCACCGGTGCGCTGAATCCGGGCATGAGCGGCGGCCCAGCGGTCGATGAGGCGGGTCATGTAATCGGCGTCAACGTTGCCGGAACGGGCGGCGAGCTGGCCAATCTGCTGGTGCCGCTGCGCTATGTGCGAGTGCTGGTTGCCGCACCGCGCAGCGCCACGCTCGACAAGGCCGCTATCACACCTCAGCTCGTTGCGCATCAGGATGCGCTCGTTGCTGCGCTGTTGAGCAAGCCGTTTCCGCGACAGGCCCTTGGGCCGACGACGGTGGCCGTTGGCGACGACAAATTGTTGCGCTGCTGGGGTCAGTCGGCTGCCAAGCCGGACAAACTTTATCGCTCGGAAACCATTCGCTGCATGTTGCAGAGCAGCCTCTACATCGATCAGAACTTCGGTACCGGCTCGGTGAGCTGGGACCATATCTACCGCAACGGCGACAAGCTGGGCGCCATGCGTTTCGCCGCCTGGAATGCGCGCTCACTGGCGCTTGCCTCTGCCGTGGCGCAGGGCAATCTCAAGCCGACGCGCTATCTCACGCGGCCGCACTGTCACGAAGACTTCGTAACGCACAGCGCGACGACGTTTCGGGTGAGCATGTGCGTACGTGCGCATCGTGAGTTTGAAGGGTTGTTTGACATGAACGTCAACGCCACCACTGTGGATCGCTCGACCGAAGGTCTGTCCAGCAGTCTCGACGTGCGCGGCGTGTCGTTTGCCAATGGCAACAGGCTGGTCCGGGCGTTTCTGGAGTCGTCAGCATGGACGAAGTGACGACTGCCGCGCCGGTTGAGACGGTGATTCCCGCCGCCGTCGATGACGTGGTGTTTGTCGAACTGCTCGACAAGCATGATGGCCTCGTTGAGCGCCATCGTTTCGACCGGCTCCCGCTGACGCTCGGATCGGCGTATGACCGCGATTACATCGTGGATGCCGAAGCCTCAAAGGATCGTCGTCCCGTTGCGGCAACGCTCGGCCGCTCAGCCGATGGTGCACTGACGCTGACGACGGACAACGGCGCTGGGGAGTTCTGGGCACCCGGTGGTCTGACCCGCTTGTGGCGCATTGATCCGGATCAGAGTTTCATTCTCGGCGGCCATCGCATGCGGGTCCGTACGCGCGGCTACGTGCCGCATGCGCGCGCGCTGCCGACGCAGGTGCTGCCGGCGCTCGGGCGCTGGGCCTGGCTATGGGGAAGCCTGCTCGCGCTTATCTGTACCAGTGCCGTGACCTGGCTTGGTGACATTGATGGCGAGCGCAATACCGCCTACATCACCAGCGCGCTCGTGACGCTGGGCGTGCTCTGCATATGGTCGGGGATATGGGCGCTGGTGTCGCGTCTGACCGGGCGTGCGAGCCACTTTCTGGCACACCTGTCGCTGGCGTCGCTTGCTGCTGTGTCGTTGCTCACGCTCGATTACCTGTTCGACACGGCCGCTTTTGCGTTCAACCTGCCCTCGATCCAGCGCTACGACTACGCGCTCGTCGGGATGATTGCCGGTGTGCTGGTGTGGTGCCATGCCCGCCTCGTCGCACGGCTGCGCGCGCGTACCGCCGTGATGTCCGCGCTGCTGCTGGGTGGTGCACTTTTTGGCATACAGGCGCTCACGGCCTACACGACACGCGGCAACATCGCGAACACGCAAACACTTACCGAGCTACGCCCGCCTGCGCTGCGCGTGGCAAAAGGCGTGTCGGTACCGGATTTCTTCACCGACGCAGAAGCGCTGAAAGCGCGCGCCGAATCGTCGCGACCGGAGAAGCCCGAAGGCTTCGATTTCAGCGGCGGCGGCGAGGACTAACGGTCATCTGCGCCAGAACAATGGTGGATGTATCGCACTGATTTTGCGTTAACAGCTTTTCTTTGTGTGTACCAATTGCTTTGGGCTACGAGGTCATTTGAGGCAAAGTTGACTTTGCCTGCTATGCAGCTCCAAGCCCTTTTGAAATAAGCTTTTCACAAAAAAGCTGTTACTGGAAATTTGCTTATTTCTGGGGGCCGAGTCGGTGGCAAAATCGCGCTGGGGGTGATCCTGAACGGATGTCACATTTCGCTGCGCGCTCGAACTGCGCGGGTGGATGCACAGCCTGTCGCTCGGTTCCTTTGTTGTTCCATCGTCGTTGCGTCTGCCTGGTCTGAATCTGCCTGAATGTCCGCGATCCTGTTACCGCCGTTGCCGGAATCACCGACGCTTGCGCCCGAGGGCGGCCTGAGCGCGCGCGCGTTGCTGCGCGATGCGACCGATGCCTTCGAACGCGGCGAACACGCGCAGGCCATCGAGCAAGCGACGCGCGCAGAAACTCTGGCGCACGAGATCGACGATCGCCGTACGCTGGTCGAGGCGCTGCGGCTGCTGGTTGCGCTCTACAGCCGAGACGGTCAACCGGAACAGGCAATCGTCGTCGGGCAGGAGGCGCTGCAGTGGATTCGCGACACGGAGGATCATGCCGGTCGCGCCGATCTGCTGTGCAATATGGCGGCGTGCTTTCTTGAGCTTGGTCTGGATCAGGACGCGCTGGGCCACATCAGCGAAGGCGTTGAGGCTGCGCGCAAGACGGGNGACGCCCGGCTGCTGTGTCAGGCCTACAACCGTATCGGTCTTGCCAACGGCCAGCTCGGCCAGTACGACGAGGCGGAGCGCTTTTTGACGGACGCGCTTGTCATCGCGCGTGAGTCACAAAACGCGGAGGAGCTCTATCGCACGCTGAACAATCTTGGGGTTGTAGCGTCGGACAGCTTTGATGCGTGCCGNGATCGCGGTGAAGACGAACTGGCGGCACTTGCCATTGCCCGTGCACGCAAATTTGCCCAGGAAGCGCTGCAGGTCGCGCACGGTTCCGGCAACGCTTACCGCGCAGCGCTGTGTCTATCGAATCTTGGGCGCTACCTTGGCGTCAGCGGTGAAGTGGGGCCGTCGTTCGAACTGCTCGATCAGGCGTACGCGCTGGCAATCAAGCATGGCTATCGCTCGCTCGCGCTGGCTTGCGACGGCATCCGTGCGGAGATCCTCGTTCAGGCGGGACGCCATCATCAGGCGATTCCGGTGTTGCTCATTGCGCTGGAGCGTGCGCAGGCGATGTACTCGAGTGCGCTCGTCCGCGACATGCACCTGCAGCTCTACAAGGCCTACAAGGCGCGCGGCAGCATGACCGAGGCGCTGGAGCAGCATGAAAAATTCCACGCGCTGGTGAAGGCGCAGCTCGAACAGCGCAGCCACACGCAGTCGCGCCTGCTGCTTAACCGCATGGAGCTTGATCAGGCACGCTTTGGCGCCGAGCGCGCGCGCATGGAGGCGGACCTGCAGCGGGTGCGCGCAGAACGCATGGCGATCGAAAAGGCGCAGCTCGAAGCCGAGGCAATCGAGCTGGGCCGCAACCTGCTGGCCGATCCGCTGACCGGGCTCGGCAACCGGCGCCAGATTGATCTCGGCCTGCCGCCGCTGTTGGTGCATGCATCGAGAAGCGGAATGACNCTGTCAATCGCAGTGCTCGATATCGATCACTTCAAAAAGGTCAATGACCGCTTCGGTCATCCCGTAGGCGACACCGTGCTCAAGGAGCTGGCTGACATTCTTCGACGCACATTGCGTACTGGCGACATGATCGCGCGCATGGGGGGTGAAGAGTTCCTGATCGCGCTGATTGACACACCGAGCCAGTATGCGCGCGACACCTGCGAGCGCCTGCGCGTCGCGGTGGAGCGCCATGCCTGGGACGATGTGGCCGTCGGGCTGCAGGTGACGGTCAGCATCGGCCTGTGCATTCAGGTTGTCGGCCTCGACATGCCAGAAATTCTCGCGCGCGTTGACTCCGCGCTGTACAAGGCGAAAAACGGCGGCCGTAACCAGGTCGCGGAGCTGAACGTCATCAAGTGACGTCCCGGCGAGTTGTTGCCGCCCGTGGTTGTGGCACATAGCAACTTCTGTGAGAATGATTTGCATCAGCCTGCATGTCGCCGTGCGGTCGCGATGTTGATGCAATCACCGGGAGTCTTTTGTGGCGACTATTCGATACATGGTGAGCGATGTGGACGCCGTGCTGCCGTTCTACGACGCGCTGGGTTTTACGCTGGCTGACCGCTGGGGGCCGCCGTTTGCGATTGTCGAGCGCGGTGACCTGCAAATCTGGCTGAGCGGTCCCGGCACCTCGGCGTCAAAGCCGATGCCCGATGGTGCAAAACCGGCGCCGGGCGGCTGGAATCGGGTGGTGATTGCTGTTGATGATCTCGACGCTACTGTTGCGGCGATCAAGGTAACCGGCGCGAAATTCCGCAATGAGCCGATCAGCGGGCCCGGCGGGCGTCAGGTACTCGCCGAGGATCCGTCCGGCAATCCGCTCGAGTTATTCGAGGCGCGCAATGAGTGACGCGGCTGCGACACCGGTGGCGTCGCAAATTCCCCCGGTAACGTCGCGCGAAGTGTGGTCCTGGGCGATGTACGACTTCGCCAATTCCGGCTACACGACAGTGGTGATCACAGCCATTTTCAACGCGTACTTTGTCAGCGTGATCGCTGGTGGCACCGATTGGGCTACGCTGCTGTGGACGACGGTGGTTGCCATTTCCTATGTGATCGTGATGGCAATCGGCCCCGTGCTTGGCGCGTGGGCCGACCGCAACGCGGCGAAAAAACGCGTGCTGGCGTGGTCCACGGCTGGTTGCGTGGTGACGACGCTTGCGCTTGCGCCGGTGGCTGCGCAGGGCAATGCGATGCTGTGGCTCGCCTGCGTGCTGTTCATCGCCAGTAACGTGTTCTATGCGCTCGGCGAGAATTTCACGGCGGCGTTCCTGCCGGAGCTGGCGGATAGCCAACACATCGCCAAGGTCTCGGCATGGGGCTGGAGTCTTGGCTATGTTGGCGGTCTGTTCACGCTGGGCGTTTGTCTCTGGTGGGTATTGTCGCAACAGGCAGCAGGCACGAAGGCGGTGGACTACATTCCATGGACGCTGGTCATCACGGCCGTGATCTACGCATTGGCAAGTGTCCCCACCTTCCTGTATCTGCGCGAACGGGCGCAGCCCGGCGCGGCGCGCGATGCCGTCAATATCTTCGCCCGATTCGCACGCTCGTGGGTCCAGTTGCGGGACTTTCCGGATCTCAAGCGATTCTTCTGGGCGGGACTGGCGTATCAGGCGGGGCTGGCCGTGGTCATCACGCTCGCCTCGGTTTATGCCGAGCAGGCGCTCGGCTTCAAGATGGCGGACACCATCAAGCTGTTGCTGGTGGTCAACGTATCTGCCGCAATCGGCGCCTTCGCCTTCGGCTACATCCAGGATCGCATCGGGCACAAGCCAACGCTCACCATCACGCTGCTAATGTGGATCGCGACAGTGGTGATCGCCTACGTCTGGCACACACAGTCCGGATTCTGGGTCGCGGCGAACTGTGCGGGGCTGTGCCTTGGGGCATCGCAGTCGGGTGGGCGCGCACTGGTAGGCGTGATGAGCCCACGCGCGCAGATTGCCGAGTTCTACGGGCTCTGGGGACTGGTCGTGCGTCTGGCCGGCGTGATCGGGCCGGTGCTCTATGGGCTGGTCACCTGGGTGACCGCTGGCAATCATCGGCTGGCGCTGCTTCTCACGGGCGGCATGTTCGTGATCGGACTGGGGCTGCTGGCCAAAGTCAACGTCGTCAACGGCGAACGGGCCGCTCAGGTGTCTGCCGGCATAGCGCCCTGAATCGCTGCCTCCGGGCTAACAACACAGGCCAGGCCCGTGTGGAAGCGGGGGGCTTGCCGTCTGCGTCTGATCGGAGTAGGGTATCACCGTTGTGCCGAAGGCATGTTCATTGGGAGTCACCGTATGAATCGCTTTTTGTTGTCGACGCTTGCTTCGCTGGCCGTGTGTAGCGCAGCGGCATGGGCCGATGAAACCAACTTTCCGTCGCGCTACCGGACGCTCGAAACTTCAGCGCCGTCTGATTGCCGTGAGTGGATCGCGCCGTTGCCCGAGCGACGCGTCAAGGTGGTGCTGCCACGCGATGCCAGTCTTCGTGACGGCACCGCGCGACTGACCTTCACAATCGCGCCAGACGGCAGCTACGGCGGCCTCGTTGATGCACTGACCAATGATGAAGCGTTTGTGCGCGCGGCGGAAGATTCGCTCAAATACTGGTCGTTCACTGCGGGCCGATGCAATGGCAGCCCGGTCAGTACACAGGCGCGGATCTACTTCAATTTCCGTCAGGAAAGCTTCGTTTCTTACGCCTCCGGTAACTACTTCCAGTAGTTATCCGAACGTGACTCGCATATCGGGCTATAATCGATAGTTCGGGGCGTAGCGCAGCCCGGTAGCGCGCCTGGTTTGGGACCAGGATGTCGTAGGTTCGAATCCTATCGCCCCGACCATATTTACGAAAAAGCACATCAGCGTTTGCCAGTGCTTGAACTTGCAACCCGTGTAAGCGTTCAGTGTGCGCAGCACTTTAATAAGTGCCCGTAGCTCATCTGGATAGAGCACCGGCCTTCTAAGCCGGGGGTAACAGGTTCGAGTCCTGTCGGGCGCGCCAGTTTTTTTGCATTGAAACCCGTTTCAATGGCGGCCGTAGCTCAGCGGTAGAGTCCTGGATTGTGATTCCAGTTGTCGTGGGTTCGAACCCCATCGGCCGCCCCAAAACATCTTGAAAAAGCCCCGTTTCGGGGCTTTTTCTTTTTCGCTTTTCGCGTTGCCTTTTGCAAGCTCCTAATCCTTGCCGTTGTCGGGTCGTTTGCGAAAGACCAATGAAATCAACCGTGGCGGCTGGCCTGCGTCTTCGGCATGCCATGACTCCTCCAGCGTTTCGAGTTTCAGTCCGGATGCCTCGGCTGCGTGCAGGAAATCCGAAATGTGATGAGTGAACGCCTCAATACGCGTCTCAACCTGCTGTCCGTTCATGAAGCGCGCCTGGCTGCCGAGATACTGCTTGTGCGGATGCAGCTCACTCACGAAGAACATGCCGCCGTCGGCCAGCACGCGCGCCGCCTCGTTGAACACGTGCTGCATGTTCTCGATGTGTTCAAGCACCAGATTGCAGGAAACCAGATCGACCGATTCATGCGCGCAAGGCCACGGCTCAAGCAAATTCGCCTGCGCGAACCGCACGTTGCCTGCCCGCACACGCTGCTGCGCGATCGCAAGCATGCCGGAAGAAAAATCCAGTGCCAGCACCGAGTCACAGCAGCCCGAAAAGAACGGCGTGTTCTTGCCGGTGCCGCAGCCGGCTTCGATCATGCGCGCGTAGCGACAGGCACCCAGCATGCGCGCGGTCACCGCTTGATCGAGGTCGCGTGTGAGATTGCGATCACTGTCGTAGGTGGGAGCCCATGATGTGTAAGCAGATTGAGTGTTCACGGAGCAGGTTGTCAGTACGTTTCAGATCTTGATCTTCGTGCAGTTGTCGCGCATTTTGAACTGTCGGCAGCCCAACTTCTTGGTCATCGGGCTGGAATTTGTCCTTCAGCTTTTGTTTGAAATGGCTTCTGCACAAGGCCCAGATCGGAAATAGGCATGTAGTCGACTTGGAACGATTTATAGCTGTCGTCCCGGTGCGGGTTGGTTTTTGGCTAAAAGCTATATCGCACACACTCGTCTAATTGAGCCGT
>JGI24770J26754_10002661_pt1 | contig 12262 bp, 14 predicted proteins | sample LakOneMetagenome_FD_26754 | JGI IMG/M metagenome (IMG submission 26754) | reverse complement strand
CACCAGCCACTGCCGCAAGGGCGGCAGTGGCTGGTACAGTTGCGGCCCTGGTGCTCCCGTTCACGGGTGGGGGATCGTCTAGTGGTAGGACCGCGGACTCTGACTCCGCTAACCTAGGTTCGAATCCTAGTCCCCCAGCCATCCCATGCTGCTGTTCCGTCAACTGTTCGATCCCGCCTCGTCGACCTATACCTACCTGTTGGCCGATCTCGCGCGTCGCGAGGCACTGCTCATCGATCCGGTCTTCGAGCAGGCGCAGCGCGACAGCGCACTGTTGCGCGAGTTCGGCCTGAAGCTGCGCGCCACCGTCGACACGCACGTGCACGCCGACCACATCACGGCGGCGTGGCGCCTCAGGCAACTGCACGCGAGCGACATCATCGTCGGCGCGCACTCCGGTGCCTCCAAGGCCGATCGCCTGGTCGCCCAGGGCGAGACGATCGCGTTCGGAGACCGCTCGCTCACCGTGCGCGAGACACCCGGACACACCGCGGGCTGCATCACGCTGGTGCTCGACGACCAGTCATGCGCGTTCACCGGCGATTGCCTGCTGGTGCGCGGCTGCGGTCGAACCGATTTCCAGGGCGGCGATGCGCGCGCGCTGTATCGCTCGATCCATGGGCAGATCTTCTCGCTGCCGGACGATTGCCTGCTGTATCCCGGCCATGACTACCGCGGCAACACGGTCACCTCGGTCGCCGAGGAGCGCGTGTTCAATCCGCGCCTGGGCGGCGACTTGAGCGAAGGCGACTTCGTCGGCTACATGGCGAACCTCGGTCTCGCGCACCCGAAGCAGCTCGCCATCGCGGTGCCGGCGAACCGGTTGTGCGGCTACACGCAGGAGCCCGGCACCGGGGATGGCGCCACGGCGCAGGACTGGGCGCCGCTCTCGTTCACGTTCGCCGGATTCTGGGAGGTGCCGCCGGAGTGGGTCGCCGAGCACCTGTCGCAAGTGCAACTGGTGGATGTGCGCGAGAGCGCCGAATTCGACGACGCGCTCGGGCACATTGCCGGCGCGAAGCTGCTGCCGCTCGGCATGCTGGCGGCGAGCGCGGACCAGCTCGACAAGGGGCGTCCGGTGGTGACCGTATGCCGCGCTGGTGGAAGATCGGCGCAGGCCACGACGCTGCTCCAGCGCGCCGGCTTCAGCAAGGTCGCGAACCTGGCGGGCGGCATGCTGCGCTGGCATGCACAAGGCTTGCCGGTGGAAGGCGGCCAGCACTTCTAGACGGTGCGCACGCCCTCGTCGGTGCCGACGATCAACAGGTCGGCGGGGCGCAGCGCGAACAAACCCACCGTCACGACGCCCGCCAGCTGGTTGATCGCGCTCTCGAGCTCGCGCGGCGCGTCGATGCGCAGGCCGTGCACGTCGAGGATGTGGTTGCCGTTGTCGGTGACGGTACCTTCGCGCCACGCCGCTCGCCCGCCGAGCGCGGCGAGCTGCCGTGCGACGAGTTCGCGCGCCATCGGGATCACTTCCACCGGTAGCGGGAAGCGGCCGAGCGTGTCGACGAGCTTCGTGTCATCGACGATGCAGATGAAGCGCTGCGCGGCGGCGGCGATGATCTTCTCGCGCGTCAGCGCGGCGCCGCCGCCCTTGATCAGTTCGCGGCGCGGGTTGGCTTCATCGGCGCCATCGATGTAGAGGCCCAGGGAGGGCACTTCGTTCAGGTCGAGCACCGGGATTCCGATGGCGCGCAGCCGTCCGGTGGTGCCTTCGGAGCTGGAGACGGCACCGCGCAGGCGGCCCCGCCAGGGCGCGAGCAGGTCGATCATCGCGTTGACGGTGGAACCCGTGCCGACACCGAGCACCGTGTCTTCGCGCAGGTGTTCGAGCGCGGCGGCGGCGACGTCCAGTTTCTTCTGCTGCGGCGAAAGTGCCATGTTTACCGCTTGTTTTGCAGGCTCCAGATACGACTGTGCCCGCTTGCGCGGGCACAGTCTCAGCTTTGAATCAGGCTCGCGGAATTTCTTCCACTCGCCTCGAAGTAAAGGCCCTTACTTCTTCTTCGCAGCTTTCTTCTTGGCCTTCTTCTTTGCCTTAGCCATGAAAGATCTCCATATATCAGGTTAGTCCGGGGGCCGAGTATATACACGAGACATAAAAAAACAAGCGCGTGTGTCCCACGCATGCCAGTGTGATCTCACTCACACTCACTCGAGCGAGAGGATGAAGCGCCAGTGAGCATCGCTGACCGGCATCACCGAGAGACGATTGCCGCGCATCAGCAGGCGCATGCCGCGCAATTTTCCATCCGCGTGCGCGCGCAGTTCATCGAGCGTGATGATGCGCTTGCATCGCCGCGTGAGTTGCACGTCGATCGCGTACCAGCGCGGCGCGTCGACGCTGCTCGCGGCATCGAAGTACTGGCTTTTGCGGTCGAACTGCGTCGCGTCGGCGAATCCGGCGCGTGTCACCGTGACGATGCCCGCGATGCCCGGCACCGCGCAGCTCGAGTGGTACAGGAAAGCCTGGTCGCCGCGCTTGACGTCGTCGCGCAGGAAATTGCGCGCCTGGTAGTTGCGCACGCCGTCCCATGCGGAGGTGCGCTTCGGCGCCGCCGCGAGGTGTTCGATGCCGAAAGTGTCGGGTTCGGACTTGAGCAGCCAGTACACGTCTCAGGGCCCCCGGTTGAAGTACTGCAGCCCGCGCTCGGTCAGCACGGCATCGAGCGGAATGTCGTGCGCGGCGACGGGCAGCGACGGGACGCGCTGGCACTCGAAGGCGATGCCTATCAGCAGAGGTTTCCCCTTCCGGCCACGCCTCTTGGCAACGAAGCGATCGTAGAAGCCCGCGCCATTGCCGAGCCGGTTGCCCGCGCCATCGAAGCCGACCAGCGGCATCAGGATCAACGGGAACGCCGTCGCCGGCAGCGATTGGCCGCCGCGCGGCTCGAAGATGCGGTAGCGGTTCATCACGCGGCGCTCGCCACCGTCGCGCACCAGCAACATGCGATGGTGGACGAAGTCGATGATGCGCGGCACGTAGACGCGGCAACCGCGCGACCGGGCCAGCTCGAGGAGCGGAGCCGTGTCGACCTCGGAATCGCGCGAGCGGTACAGCCCGACGGCGAGGCCGGGTCGGAACCACCCGGCGTGCGCGAGGTGCGAGCAGATCAGGCGCTCGGCGGCCCTGCGCGTGGCCAGAGGCTGCGCGGCCCGGCGCGCCCACAGCTCGCGGCGCAGCTTCATGCGTTGCGGATCGCGGGCGGGAGCGGGGGGTGTCATGCGCTCATGCCGCCCGTGCAGAAAAATAAAGCGTCACCCGCAATGCCGGTGCGGACCGTTGCTCTCGACCAGAGCAACAGGTGGGATGTCCTGCGGCACTTAAGGCTTTCTGCTCGGGGCAGACTTGCACAATGCTGCCGGCAAGGGTTGATCCCGGGGTGTTTCAACTTAGGGTCGAGAGGTAACCCAGCCCGCTTATCGAACACCACAGGCGACGCGATTCCGACTCTACACTAAAGATCGAGCTGCTGCCCTTTCTGGAGCGCAGATTCGACGCGTTCGCGCAGTGACTTGATGCGGCCGCCCAGCTCGTTTTGCGAACCGTGATCCCGTTCACGCTGGCGCAGCATTTCGTTGGCGATGTTGAGCGCCGCCATCACCGCGATGCGGTCTGCGCCGACGACCTTGCCGGTGTCGCGGATCTCCTTCATGCGCGAGTTCAGGAACGCCGCGCTGTCGATCAGGTCGCCGCGCTCTTCCTTCGGGCAGGCGACGAAGTAGTCCTTGTCGAGGATGCGGACGCTGACGCGGGTCGCGTCGGACTCGCTCACGCCGTGCGCTCCATCGCCTTCAGGCGACCGATCATCGCCTCGACGCGGGCGCGCACCTGCTCGCTGCGGTTCATGACGGTGGTCTTCTCGCCGGCGAGGCTGTCCTGGCGGGCGCGCAGCGAGCGGTTTTCGTCCTTGAGGCGATGCACGGTGGCGATCAGCTCCTCGACGCGTTTTTCCAGGCGCTTGAGTTCGAGTTCCGCGCTGCTGCTCTTTTCGTTTTCGGCCATGGGAAAACTATAGTTCCGCGCCACGAGCGCGGTCAATCGAAATGCGCTGTATTTTGCCTGCGGCGCCGCTGTTGCGCGCCGCCGGGCCGCGTCCTACCATGCCGCCGGTGACTGGTTCCAGCAACTACGCGCAGATCCAGCGCCTGATGGCCGACTGCCACGCCGTCGCCGAGCCGGCCGAAGCCCACGGCTCGCTGGCCGGCGCGCTGTGCGCCGCGGGCGGCTATCGTTTCGAGGATTGGCTGGCGGAAATCCTGCCGGAAGGCGCCGACTCCGATTCCGCCGCGGTGCCCGGCCTGCGCTCGGTCTACGACGAAACCTGCGCCGCGCTCGGCGGCACGCAGATGCAATTCGACCTGCTGCTGCCCGATGACGACGCGCCGATCGAGGAGCGCACCGAAGCGCTGACATTATGGTGCAACGGATTCGTCTACGGGCTCGGCACCGGCGGCGCGCCCGATCCGGAGCGGCTCCCGGGCGATGCCGGTGAAATCGTGCGCGACCTGGCGCAGATCATGCGCGCCGGCGTCGACGCGCGCGAAGGCGCGGAGGCCAACGAGGAAGCGCTGGCCGAACTGGTGGAATTCGTCCGCGTCGGCGTGCAGGTCGTGTTCGAGGAACTGGGCGCCCTGCGCCAGCCTGCGCCCCCTCCCGGGGTTTCGCTCCATTAGTGAGAGCAGGCCCCAACAACACGATGCGCGAGGAATTCGCCCGCCGCCGCCGCCAGCTGATGCGGCTGATGGGGCGCGACGCCATCGCGATCCTGCCTGCGGCCCCCGAGCGCACGCGCAACAACGACGTGATGTACAACTTCCGGCAGGACAGCGATTTCCACTACCTGACCGGCTTCGGCGAGACCGAATCGGTGGCGGTGCTGATCCCGGGGCGGCCGCAGGGCGAGTTCGTGATGTTCGTGCGCGAGCGCAACGCGGCGCGCGAGATCATCGACGGGCGCCGGGCGGGGCCTGCGGGTGCGCGGCGCGAGTACGGCGCCGACGATGCCTTCCCGATCGGCGACCTGGATGACATCCTGCCCGGGCTCCTCGAGTCGCGCTCGCGCGTGTACCACACGATGGGCAAGTACCACGACTTCGACCAGCGCGTCGTCGGCTGGGTGAACACGCTGCGCGCGCAGGCGCGCGCCGGCGCGCATCCGCCGCAGGAATTCGTCGCGCTCGACCACGTGCTGCACGACATGCGCCTCTACAAGAGCCGCAACGAACTGGCGATCATGCGGCGTTCCGGCGCGATCGGCGCCGGCGCGCACGTGCGCGCGATGAAGTTCTGCCGTCCCGGGCGCACCGAATACCAGGTGATGGCCGAACTCGTGCACGAATTCGGCCGGCACGGCGCCGATGTCTCCTATCATCCGATCGTCGGCGGCGGCGCCAATTCCTGCGTGCTGCACTACGCCGCGAACGACCAGCCGCTGAAGTCCGGCGACCTGGTGCTGATCGACGCGGGCTGCGAGCACCAGTACTACGCCTCCGACATCACGCGCACGCTTCCTGTGAACGGCCGCTACAGCCCCGCGCAGCGCGCCGTGTACGAAGTGGTGCTGGCCGCGCAGCGCGCGGCGTTCGCCAAGGTGAAGCCGGGCAACCACTGGAACGAGCCGCACGACGCGGCGGTGCGCGCGATCACGCAGGGCCTCGTCCGGCTCGGGTTGCTGAAAGGTTCGGTGGCCAGCCTGGTCAAGGACGCTGCATACCGGAAATTCTTCATGCATCGCACCGGGCATTGGCTCGGCATCGACGTGCACGATGTCGGCGACTACAAGGTGGGCGACCAGTGGCGCGTATTTGAACCCGGCATGGTGCTGACGGTCGAACCCGGCATCTACGTGCCCGCAGGCATGCGCGGCGTACCGAAGAAATTCTGGAATATCGGCATTCGAATCGAGGATGACGTGGCGGTGACCGCGACGGGGTGCGAAGTGCTGACGGCCGGTGCGCCGACCGATCCGGACGCCATCGAGAAACTCATGGCGGCAGCATGACGTCAGTGACGCCCACGCAGGTCGACATCGCCATCGTCGGTGGCGGCATGGTGGGCGCCAGCCTCGCGCTCGCGCTGGCCGGCACGTCGCGCAGCGTGCTGCTGGTCGAAGCGCACGTGCCGGATGCGCACGACCAGCCCAGTTTTGACGAACGCACGACGGCGCTCGGCAACGGCAGCCGGCGCGTATTCGAAACGCTCGGCGTCTGGCCGGAGCTGGCGACGCAAGCGGTCGCGGTGCGGGAGATCCGCGTGTCCGACGCGGGACGCGCCGGCGCGGCGCGCCTCAGCGCCGCCGAGCAGGCACTCGATGCGCTGGGCTACGTCGTGCCGAACCGCGTGCTGGGCCGAGCGCTATGGCGGCAGCTGGCGGCGCATCCTTCGATTGCCATCCGCATGCCCGCGCGCGTCAGGGAGCTCGCGTTCGCTGCCGATGCGGCGCGGTTCATGATCGATCCGGCCGGCGCCGGCGATGGCGCCGGGGGCGCGAGCGCGCGCGAGGCAGTCGAGGCGCGCGTCGTCGTGGCGGCCGATGGCGCCCAGTCGCTGGTGCGCGCCGCGGCGGGCATCGGCGCCGAAATCGAGGACTACGACCAGGTCGCGGTGGTCGTGCACGTGGCGACCGACCTGCCATCGTCCGGCATCGCCTACGAACGCTTCACGAAGACCGGGCCGCTCGCCGTGCTGCCGCTCACCGACGGCCGGTACACGGTCGTGTGGACGCTGGCCCCCGATCGCGCGCNGCAGGTCTGCGCACTCGACGACGCCNCGTTCGCCGCGATGCTGCAGCAGGATTTCGGCTGGCGAATTGGCCGCATCGCGCGCATCGGGGCGCGCGCCAGCTATCCGTTGCGCCTGAGCCGCGCCGAACGCATGACCGGCCCGCGCGCCGTGCTGGCCGGCAACGCCGCGCAATCGCTCCATCCGGTGGCGGGGCAGGGCTTCAACCTGGGGTTGCGCGATGCCGCCTTGCTGGCCGAGCTGTTGGCCGCCGCGCCGGATCCCGGCGCGCCATCCGTGCTCGAGGATTACGAGCGCCGCCGTGCCGCCGATCGCCGCGGCATGATCGGATTCACCGATGGCCTCGTGCGCCTGTTCGGCAGCGAACGGCCGGGCTTCGCGCTGGCACGCAACCTCGGGCTCACGATGTTCGACGTGATGCCCAGCGCGAAGCGCGCACTGTCGAGGTTGAGCTGGGGCTTTGGACGCGAGGCGCCGCGCCTGCTGCGCGGTCTTCCGGTGGAATGATGCGCGCGCAGCGTACAGACACCGATTTCGACGCCATCGTCGTCGGCGGGGGGCCGGTCGGCGGGGCCACCGCCGCGCTGCTGGCCATTCGCGGTGGCCTCGATCCGGCGCGCGTCGCATTGCTCGCGCCGGAACTGGAGGGCGACGGCCATGCCAATGCAGGCATTGCCAATGCAGAGGGTCCACCTGACCTGCGCGTCGCCGCGATCTCGCGCGCCAGCGAGATGCTGTTGCGCAACGCGCGCGCCTTCGAACGCTTGCCGCCCGCGCGGCTGTGCGCCTACGAGTGCATGCGCATCTGGCACGAATCGGCGCCCTTTGACGGCCCCGGAACGATGGTGTTCTCGGCCGCAGAAATGGCCGAGCCGAACCTCGGCTACATCGTCGAGAACCGCGCGCTGGCCGCGGCGGCGCTGCAGTCATTCCGCGAAGCCGGCGGACGGGTCGTCGCCGCGCGTCTGGGCGCGCTCGCCGTCGATGCCGATGTGGCGCGACTTGCGACGGATCGCGGCGAGCTGTCGGCCCGCCTTGTCGTCGGCGCCGATGGCGCGCGTTCGCAGGTGCGCTCGTTGCTGTCGCTCCCGGTGCGCGAACACGATTACCGGCAGAGCGCGATCGTCGCGAACATCGCCACGGCGAAGCCGCACCAGCACACGGCCTGGCAGCGCTTCCTCGCGACCGGTCCGCTGGCGTTCCTGCCGCTGTTCGATGGCAGCTGCTCGATCGTCTGGTCGGCCGACAAGCCGCTCGCCGAGGAATTGATGGCGTTGCCGCCGGCGCAATTNGCGCAACGCCTCGATGCGGCCAGCGATCGCGTGCTGGGCCCGACCGAGTTGCGCGGCGAACGGCTCGCCGTGCCGCTGCGGCGCGCGAACACGGCGACGCTGGTCGGTCCGCGCGTCGCGCTCGCCGGCGACGCGGCGCATGTGATCCACCCGCTGGCCGGGCAGGGCGTCAATCTCGGATACATGGATGCGGCGGCGTTGTGCGGCGTCGTGGCGGCAGGCGTCGCGGAAGGCGAAGATCCGGGCGCGGCGCGCCTGCTGCGCCGCTACGAGCAGCAGCGGCTGGCTCACGACACGCTGATGAGCGTTGCGATGAGCGGGTTCAATGCAGTGTTCGCGCGCGGCGCCGGACCCGCCGGATGGATCGCCGCGCGACTGCTGGGCCTGGCCGGCGCGAACGCACTGCTGCGGCGTGGGTTTGCGCGCCGCGCACTGGGATTGTCCGGTGAAGTGCCTGCACTGGCGCGGCGCGGGCAAGCGCCCGGAGTGATCGGGCCTGGCACCGTGCGCGACCCGCGAGCCACCGGGGAGGTGACGTGGTGAAATTCCTGCTGTGGCTCCTGCTGCTGGTGGTGTGCTGGCCGCTCGCGCTGCTGGCGCTGTTGCTGTGGCCGATCGTCTGGCTGATCTCGCTGCCGTTTCGCATCGTGGGCATCGCGTTCGAAGGCGTGTTTGCCTTCCTGCGCGCGCTCGTTATGCTGCCCGCACGGCTGATCGGCGGCGGTCGCCCGCGCGCCTGATCGCGCGGCCATCTACCGGGAGTGCGAACCATGCATCGAAATCGCGGCGCTGCCTTCATTGCCATCGGACTCATGCTGGCCGCGGGCCCGTGTGCGCAGCCGTCACGAGCCGCCGACGCGGCCGCGGCGCCCGCACCGCGTGCGACCTACAGCGACGATGAAGTCACGCAGGCCGCCAATGAATTCTTCAAGAACGGCGCGCAGGACCTCGGCAAGGTGCTGCAGAAGGTGCTGAAGGAAAAAGGCCAGCCCGTGGCGATCATCCGCGGCGAGGAAGCCGGCGGTGCGATCGGCGTCGGATTGCGCTACGGCCACGGCGAGCTCATCTACAAGGGTGGCGTAGGGCGCAAGGTCTACTGGCAGGGTCCTTCGCTCGGCTTCGACGTCGGGGGCAATGCAGCGAAGGTTTTCGCACTGGTCTATGACCTTCCTGATGCCGCACACCTGTTCCGCCGCTTTCCCGGCGTCGAAGGCAGCCTGTATTTCGTCGGCGGATTCGGCGTGAACTACGTCCAGAACGCCGGCAGCGTCATCGCGCCGGTTCGCTTCGGGGTCGGCTGGCGCCAGGGCGTCGCCATCGGCTACATGCACTTTTCGTCGAAGAAGCGCGTCAATCCGTTCTGAAGCGCTCGACGTGCCGCCAGGAGATCGCATGGACGACAGCAACCAGATGCCGAAAGGCATTCCGTACATCGTGGCCAACGAATTCGCGGAACGCTTCTGCTACTACGGCATCAACACGATCCTCGCGGTCTACATGACGCAAACGCTCCACTTCGGGCAGGCGCGCGCCACCGTGTGGGGGCACATGTTCAAGGTCAGCGCGTATTTCTTCCCGATGCTGGGCGCGATCATCTCCGATGTGCTCTGGGGCAAGTACCGCACGATCCTCACCTTCTCGGTCGCCTACATGATCGGTTGCGCGGTGCTGGCATTCGGGCCGCGCACGCCGGAAGCGCTGTTCATCGGGCTCGGGCTGATGGCCTTCGGCACGGGCGGCATCAAGCCCTGCGTGTCGACCAACGTCGGCGACCAGTTCACGAGCCGCAACCAGCACCTGATCGAGCGCGCGTTCAGTTATTTCTACCTGTCGATCAACGTGGGATCGTCGATCTCCATCTGGTTCTGCCCGGTGCTGCTCGAGAAGTACGGCCCGATGCCCGCATTCGGCATGCCTGCGGCGATGATGGCGATCGCCACCGTCGTGTTCTACCTGGGGCGCGACAAGTTCGCCGTCGTGCCGCCCGCCGGACGCGCGTGGCTGAAGGAGGTGTTCTCGCTCGACGGACTCCGGCTGGTCGGCCGGCTGTGGGCGGTGTACCTGTTCGTCGCGGTGTTCTGGGCGCTGTGGGACCAGAGCAATGGCACGACGTGGACGCTGCAGGCCACTTCCGACCTGATGGACAAGACCATCGGCTTCGGCATCACGATGCTGCCCTCGCAGGTGCAGGTCGTGAACGGCCTGTTCATCGTGGTCATGGTGCCGCTGTTCACGTTCGGCATCTACCCGTTCTGCGAGCGGTTCTTCCGGGTCACGATGCTGCGCAAGATTGGCGCGGGCCTGTTCCTCGCGGCCGGCTCCTTCGTGATCATCAGCTGGATCGAATCGCGGATCCAGGCCGGATACCACGTGTCGGTGTACTGGCAGATGCTCGCCTACGTGGTGCTGTCGGCCGCGGAAGTGCTGGTGTCGATCACGGCGCTCGAGTTCTCGTACAAGCAGGCGCCGCTGCGGCTGAAGAGCTTCGTCATGGCGCTGTACCTGTGGTGCGTCGCGCTCGGCAACCTCGGCACGGCGGCGGTCAACGAGGCGATGGTGCGCGAACTGCCGGGTGCCAGCGTGGTTGCCGGCGCACAGACCTGGGTCAACCTGCCGGCCGGCACGACGATGATCACCGGCCAGAAGATCGACTTCAACGAGCATACCGGCATCACCGTGCGCACCGTTGACGGCAAGGATGCGCCGCTCGCCGGCACCTACCTCGTCGCCGAAGTGCAGGGCAGCCGCGTGCGCCTGATGGACAACGAGCATCGCCTGCCCATCGCATCGAGCGGCGAGTGGAATGCCGCCGGCGGCGACGTGTCGACCTACAAGCTGGTCGGTCCGCAGTACTTCAACTTCTTCGCCTACCTGATGGCCGGCACCGGCGTGCTGTTCATCTTCGTGGCGATGGTCTATCGCGAGCGCACCTACGTGCGCGCGGACGACGGCAAGTGAAACGGCGTCAAACCACGGTTTAGTCAGCCGGACACGGCGAGGCTCACGACGCCGGCGACGATGCACAGCGCCCCGAGCAGGCGCTGCGCCGCGGCCTGTTCGCCCAGCATGCGGGCACCGAACCACGTTCCGACCAGCGTAGCCAGTTCACGCGTGGGCGCCACGTGGCTGATCGGCGCGTGGCGCATCGCGAACAGCACCAGGATGTATCCCAGCGGCCCGAGCGTCGCGACCGTCATGACCGGCATGCGATAGGCGCGCCATTCGCGCGCGACTTCGGCGCGTTCCGCGAGCGCCTGGTGCGACAACACGGCGACGCGAAAGCAGTTGCCGGTGTAATCGATCAGGAACGGCGAGATGGCGAGCACCTTGACCGCCCAGCCATCGTTGAGCGTGTATGCCGCGATGCACGCACCGGTGAGCGCACCCCACGCGAGACCGGGAATGGCGGCNCGGCGCAGCGCGCGATGGAGGTTCGCGACCAGGACGATGCCGGCAATGATCAGCAGCAATCCGAACACGGCCAACGGGCCCGGACGCTCGCCGAACAACAGCACCGCGCCGGCGAACGAGAACAGCGGCCCGCTGCCGCGGGCCAATGGATAGACGATCGACAGGTCGGCGGCGCGATACCCCGCCTGCAGCGAGAGCGAATACAGCAGGTGCAGCACCGAAGTGCCCAGCAGCGCCAGCCACTGCGGCGCGCCGAAATGCGGTCGCTGCTGCAGCAGCACGACGATGATCAGCGGCGTCCAGACCGCGAGCGAGGCGACGGAATACAGCCAGACGAAGTGCCGCGAGGCCGCCGCGCGCTTGGCCTGCAGGTTCCAGGCGGCATGGCACAGCGCCGCGAGCAGCACGGCGCACAGCGAACTCAGGGGCACCGACGCTCCGCGGTTGAATGGGCCAGGCGCCATGGTGCATGGCGGGAACCGGGCAGTTCAATGATTTTGTGTGTGTGCGAGCCGACCCAGCGCGTGCGCCGATCGGCAGGCCGTTCAGGCGTCGAGTTCCGGCTTCGTCGAGACCAGCGCCGGGAGCATGCTCGATTGGCGAACGAGACAGGCTTCGCCCGCGGCCACCAGGTCCACGCCGAGGCGATCCGCCTGCTGCATGACGTACAGCACCAGCGCGCCGAATTCGCGCTGCACATCCTCGCGCGGCCAGTCACGCCGTTCCCACGAGAAGCGCAGCAGCAGATCCTTGAGTTCGCCGAGCGTTACGGACACTAGACCCTTCCCCGGTGCAGGCGGGCCCGCCGTGG
>JGI24770J26754_10002660_pt1 | contig 12268 bp, 15 predicted proteins | sample LakOneMetagenome_FD_26754 | JGI IMG/M metagenome (IMG submission 26754) | reverse complement strand
TGATCCTTGACCCAGGTCGAGGTATAGCGGCTGGTCGACCAGCGCTGCTTCGCCTTCGGATCGAAGTCCTCGAGCCATGCCGGCCCGGATGAAAGGGCGATGGCCGGATCACCGCCGATCGAGACAAAGCCGGGATGCCAATGCAGGGCGAAGGTCTTGCCCTCGATGATCTCTCTCCAGCGTTCGACCACGGCGGCCCGGCCACGTTGCGGTGCTGCCGTGCCGGCGGCAAACACCGCGCCTTCGTGCACGTAGCCGGCGAAGGCCGCCGCGTCGTGCGCTTGCACGCTGCGTGAAAAACCGGCCTCGCGGTTCCAAACCTCGCATTCCGCTGGGGTCATGCCCGCCTTCGGCTCCGTAGCCTTCGGCGCATCGGCTGCGGCTGCGGTCGCGCAGACCATGGCCAGCGCGATCGCCATCGTCGTCTTGCCCATCTTCGTCATTCCTCACAAGGGACCGCGCGTGTGCCACGACACGGGCTGCGCCGGGTGGCGAGCAGGACGATGCTTCGTGAATGCACGCGCCCAGACAAGTCCGTTGCGACGGAATGCACCGGTAACGCGCCAACCCGCGGTACTCATGGGCCGCGCGCGACCATCACCCGGCGACGCCGTCCTCGCAACCGAGAACGCCGGCGAGTTCGAGCCAGTGGCGGCCGTTGACGATGCGATACCCATGCAGCATGCCGCGGTCAGCCGCCTTCTGCATCGCGCTGAGCGCCGTGAACGCGGCGTGTGCCGCCTCCCGCCCACCCGGACTGAAGTCGATCCGCACGTCGAACCACGAGCGACCGCTCGGCGCGTGCGAGTTCGGCGATATGCGGCAACGCGATTGCCCGCTGGCGAGAACCTGCTCCAGCTCCATCGAAGCGTCGATCAGCTCGATCGTCGCGATGTGGCGCCAGTCGTCGTGCAGTTTCAGAACCGTGGTCATGAATCGCAACCTTCGGAACCCGAATCCGCTCACGATACGGCATTGCCGCCGGGCCAGCATGTGGCGACCCCCAAGGAAGCGTGACGCCGGTCACGCGCCTGCGCGCGGGCAGATCTTCCGGCGCGAAATGCCGACGAGCGGCGGAATGGTCTACGCTTGCGCAATGAATACCGGATCGACGAATGGCGCGGCATCGCTGCTGCGTGCGGTGGGGACCCTGCATATCAAGCTGGTGCTCGATGCGCTGCGTGACCTCGTGTTGAGCCCGCTCTCGCTCGCCGCGACGCTGGTGGACCTGCTCCTGTTGAAACGGCAGCCACCGCGATACCTGCGGGCCGTGCTGCGCTTGGGTGCGCGCAGCGATCGCTGGATCGANGTCTGGTCCGGCGGCGAGGAAGAACACGTGCCATCGCGCGAGAGCGTGGATGCCCTGCTCTCCCGCGTCGAGGAGGTCGTGCGCGACCCGCAAACCGGTGCGCGACGTGCGCGCGTACTGAAGCGCTGGGCCGAACGACAGCTCGCGCGCGCGGTCCGTTCGACCACCATGACGGCCGCCGCAGGGGCCAAGCGCGACTCGACCGGTCNCGACGCATAGCGAGCGGCCAAAGGNCNCACGCACTGCCCGTTCGAGCCGCATCACCGCTATGCTCGCGTGCATTTCCGCGGAGCCGTTCCATGCGCGAGCTTTATCCCGAAATCGAGCCGGATCGCACCCAGCGCGTCGCCGTCGACGCACTGCACGAACTGCACGTCGAGGAATGCGGCAATCCGGACGGCCTGCCCGTCGTGTTCCTGCATGGCGGCCCGGGCGCCGGAGTTTCTCCCTACCATCGGCGCTTTTTCGATCCGGCGCGCTACCGCATCGTGCTGTTCGACCAGCGCGGCGCGGGCAAATCGACGCCGCGCGGCGAGCTGCGCGACAACACGACCGCGCATCTCGTGCACGATATCGAGACGATCCGCGCGCGCCTCGGCATCGAGCGCTGGCTCGTGTTCGGTGGCTCGTGGGGTTCCACGCTCGCGCTCGCGTACGCGCAGGCCCATCCGACGCGTGCGCTCGGCCTCGTGCTGCGCGGAATCTTCCTCGGCCGGCCGTGCGAAGTACGCTGGTTCAGCGAACTCGACGGTGGCGCACGCTGGATCTTCCCGGAGCGCTGGTCGCGTTACCTCGCGCATATTCCCGCAGACGAACACGCCGACTTGGTCGAAGCCTACTGGCGACGACTCGAAAGCAAAGACGAATCGGTCCGCGTCGCGGCCGCGCTCGCTTGGGACGATTGGGAAGGCGGCAGCACCACCCTGCTCCACGACCCGCACGCTGCCGGCTCCGAAGGGCCGGACAGCGCGCTCGTGCATGCGCGCACCGAAGCCCACTACTTCCGCCACGCCTGTTTCCTCGAACCGGACCAGTTGCTGCGCGACGTGGAGCGCATCCGCCACATACCCGCCACGATCGTGCAGGGCCGCTACGACATCATCTGTCCGCCGCGCAGCGCCGTCGATCTCGCGAAGGCGTGGCCGGAAGCCGCGCTCGACATCGTGCTCGCGGGCCACAGCGCGGCCGACCCGGCCATCGTCGACGCGCTCGTGCGCGCGACCGATGCCATGGCAGATCGCTTCGCGCCAAGGTGATGCCCGACCGGGCGTCGTCGCGCTTGTCCAAATCGTGCGTCGAATGGCGTTCTTGAGGTAACCCCATTGCACGAGGAAATCACCATGACCGACAAACATACGGGCACGTGCTTCTGCGGCGCCGTGCGCATCGAAGTCAACGGCTCGCCCGAAGCGATGGGCTACTGCCATTGCGCCTCGTGCCGCTCCTGGTCCGCCGGCCCGGTGAATGCATTCACGTTGTGGAAACCGGAAAACGTCAAAGTCACCGGCGGCAGCGAATTCCTTGGCCACTTCATGAAGACGCCAACCAGCAACCGTGCGTTCTGCACGCGCTGCGGCGGCCATGTCATGACCGAGCATCCGACCTTCGGCCTCACCGATGTCTACGCGGCGACGATCCCGGATGTCCCCTTCAGCCCCGGCGTGCACGTGAACTACGCAGAGACCGTGCTGCCCATCAAGGATGGACTGCCCAAACTGCGCGACTTTCCGGTCGAGCTCGGCGGCTCCGGTATTGCCATCGAGGAATAGCAGGATCCGCGGCGATCCCGCGCGCATGCCGTCCGTTCCTGCGCGAAGCCGGCTGATGCTTCTCCCGCATACCGCGGCATGCGACGATGGCGATGCCCGTCTCTCCAGACAACCGGAACCGTACGTGAGCTACGTCGTCATTTCCAGCTTCGAGAACGTCGCCACCGGCGACCTGCAGGCGCAAGGTGAGTCGATCGCTGTTTTCCCGGATGAGGCAGCCGCTCGCGCGCACTACACCGCCCGTTCGGGCAACCTGGATGCGGCAGCGGCCAACGCGCGCACACAGGATGCCGATGCAACCCTGATCGCCTGGACGTTGCTGTTGCGCATGCCGCTCGAAGTCTCGAATGCCGAAGAAGCACTTGAAGATCTCGAGCTCGTCATCGAGGAAACCGATTCGGTGGACGATCCATTCGGCGAGCTGGTCGTCGCGTACTCCGGCCGGCGGCATGCGCCGGGTGGCGCCGAGGACTACCCGCAGGCGGCGGCGCTGCGCGGACTCGAGGCATGGCTCACCTGAGCCGTTGGGTGCTGCGCGACGTCGACTCCGACGTGAGATGGTGCTGCGCCTTCCCTGCCTTGTGGCACGCGTCACCGCCCAGCGCGTGTGCGACCCTTGCCGCAACGAATCCCGATGCGGGAGGCGGGCATGAAGGCGATCGTCTGCACCCGATATGGTGGTCCGGATGTGCTCCGGCTCGCCGAGGTCGCGACACCCGTTCCGGCGGACAACGAGGTGCTGCTGCGCGTTCGCGCGGCTTCCGTCAACGCGCTCGACTGGCGCCTGATGCGAGGCAAACCGCTGATTGCGCGCTTCATCGCGGGCGGCATGCGCAGACCCGCACATGCCGGCGTCGGACGCGATGTCGCCGGAGAAGTGGTTTCAGTCGGCACCGGAGTCACCCGCTTCGCGCCAGGTGACGNGGTGTTCGGCGCCTGCATCGGTGCGTTCGCCGAATACGCCTGCGCCAAGGTCGATCGCCTCGTGCCGAAGCCGGCACATGTGTCGTTCGAATCGGCGGCCGCGGTGCCGATCGCTGGTACCACCGCGTTGCAGGCGCTGCGCGACAGCGGACGCATCAAGGCCGGGCAGCGAATCCTGATTGATGGCGCATCGGGCGGCGTCGGAACCTTCACGCTGCAGATCGCCAAGGCGCTCGGCGCGAACGTCACCGCCGTGTGCAGTCCAGCGAACGTCGATGCGGCGCACGCGATGGGCGCCGATCGCGTGATCGACTATACGCGCGAGGATTTCCTGCAGGACGGACAGCGCTATGACCTCGTCGTCGGCGCCAATGCACATCGCTCGATCTTCGACTACCGCCGTGCGCTGCGCGAGGCGGGCATCTACGTCATGGCGGGTGGCGGCGGCTCGCAGATCCTGCAAGGGCTGCTGCTCGCGCCGCTGCTTTCGCTGGCAGGTCGGCGCAAGCTGCGCTTCGTCGGTGCGAAGCTGGGCCTCGGCGACCTGCATGTGCTGCAGGGAATGCTCGCTGAAGGAAAAATCGTGCCCGTTATCGAACGACGATACGCCCTGCACGAAGCCGCCGATGCCGTGCGCCATGTCGAGGCCGGCCACGCACGCGGCAAGGCCGTCATCGTGATGCCCTGATCCGAACGCTCGAACCCGCTTTCCTCAGGGTTGCTCGAAACCGTTGGCAAAGATCCGGTCCGGCAGCCGCTCGATCGCACCCATGTCGTACGGACCGAGGCCATCGGGCTTGGGCAGGTCCTGCGGGCGCGCCACGCCGAGCAGGTCGGGAATCGTGCCCGTGCCGGCACCGCAGGCATCGACCGCCGGTGAATCCGGGCCGGGCACGTGCAAGCCCGCCGGATACAGGCCACTGGTATCCCACTGCGGATCGGCGACGATGACGTGGGTGACGTTCGCCTGCCCGGCCAGTGCGCTGTCTTCATGCACGAGCACGCAGTCGACCCCATACGTCGTGCCGTTCGGCGTCGCCACGACGAGACCGGTTCCGGCGCCGTTGTCGTCGTACAGCAACGAGTTGCTCGCCGCGAAACCGCCAGGCGCGTCGAAGCGGATCAGCGCGCTGTCATCGCTGCCGTTGTCTGCAATCGTGACGTAGCGCAGATCGAAATAGCCGCCGGACGAACGCAGCAGTTCCGCTGCGCCGTGGTTGCCGGCGATGTGTGCATTGGTCAACGTCGCCCCCGCACCGCTGGCGCCGATCTGCATCACGCTCGCGTGCAGCGCATCGTTGTTCGCGAACATCACGTTCCACATCAGCGCATGGGCGTTGCCCGACAGGGCCACCGCGCCGCCCACGGCACCGGCATGGTTGGCGCGGAAGCGCGCGCAACGTTCCATGTCGCCACCACAGCCGCCCGTCAGCGACGAATCCAGTTGCAGGAAGCCCGAGTCCGCATACAGCGCGCCGCCATCGACGCCCGCCTGGTTGCCGTCGAACTGCACGGCGCGTTGCATGTTCGACGCACTGCCGAGGCCGGTGAAGTACAGGCCACCGCCGCTGCCACCTGCGCTGTTTCCGACAACCGGCGCGAGCCGCAGCGGCGCGTTGCCACCGAGGCTGAAGTAGCCGCCGGACACCCATGCGCCGCCGCCATGGCCGGTCGCCGCATTCAGGCGCAGACCGACATTCGGGTCCGTCGGGCCGGAGCTGTTCGACGGATAGATCGACGTCCCGCATGCCTGCTGCGCGACGCCTCCACCGTTTCCACCCGCCGTGTTGCCGGCGACGAGGCAATACCGATCGCAGTACAGCGTCGCGTCGACGCAGTACATGCCGCCGCCGTCCTGCGAAGCATGGTTGTTCTGCACGGTCGCGGCGGCCTGGTTGCCGACCATGATCAGGTTCGGAACGCCGGACGCCGTCGCCTCGACGGCGACGCCGCCGCCGTTCGTGGCGGTGTTGTCGTGTATGTCGGTTTCGTACAGCGTCAGCACCGCATTGCCGCGCACGCGCACGCCACCACCATTGCCGACCCGGTTGCCGCCGGTAATCTCGAGTTGCGACCCGAGCGTGACCTGGAATCGTCGCGCATCGCCTGCGATCGAACCGTCAATGTCGACGACCGGCAAGCCGCCATTGCCGCTCCCATGCAACACGGCGGTCCCGCTAGCCGGCCCAATGGCACAGGTGGGGAAATTCCCGCTCAGCCCGATGCCGGCACTCGCCGCGGGTGTCGGAATCGTCAGCGCCACCGCGTCGTAGGTCTGCGCATTCGAGATGTAGACCGTGACGAACTCCGGGCTTGCGGAGGTCGCCCACGCATCGATCGCGTCCTGGATCGTGTGGTAGTCGCAGCCGGGATCGCTGGCGGGGCCGACGAACACGTTCTGTGCGGATGCGAGCGGCGCGAACGCCGACAATGCGAGGCATGCGCGCAGCGCGAGGGGGCGAATGGTAAAGGGCATCGATCGGTCTCCTGGTCGCAGCGAGAAACGTCGAACCGCACGAAACTCGGACATTGACAGGCGCCCAACCCCATCGCCGCGATTGACGTCGCCATCCGTGAGACACGACGAGACGATCCTGCGCCTCCCCAAGCGCTGGAGCACGCCATGAGCATCGATCGAATCCCCGGATTTCTTCCCTGCAGCGTCCCGCTCGCGGTTCCCGGTTCACGACGCACCGAGCGTTGCTATGCCTTGCATGGCAAGGCGCGCGACCGCGACCCGGGCTGGAACACGCAGGTCGAACTGGTGCTGGTCGACGCGGAACGCGACGTGCGCAACGTGCTTGGCTATCACCAGACGCCGGATCGATTCGTCTGCGATGTCGAGCCGGGCTGGCGGGTGCTTGGCTGGCGAATGGCCGACGGCTCGCTGCCGTTCGGCGACTACGACCAGGTCGACCCCGACCTCGCGCAGATCGATGCCCTGCCCGAGCCGTGCGGCGCTGCCGAATTGGATGCAACGCTCGCCTTCCGCATGCCGGGCAATGACTCGCCCGCGTGGCCCAGCCTGTTGACGTGATCGCACCGGCCGGCGCAAGCGCGTCGGACTCCCTCCGGTGGCAACCTACTTCGATCGGGCAAAGGATTCTTCGCCGCCCGTGTCGCGGGCCGGATCGTAGCTCGCGTCGTTGCGGATGTAGGTCTCGCTGCGCGTGAGCGTGCCGGAAGCATCGAAGCGCAACCAGAACGCGTGCTCGTGCGAGCCGGAGGGATTCTGCAGATTGGCGCCATCGAGGAACGCGAAGCGATGCGCGCCGCCTGCGTCGGTCGCCACCAGTTGCAGCCGCGGCGCGTTGCCCTGCGGGCAGTAGTGGGTGGCGAGCAGGCGTTCGCCATCCATCGTGTATACCGTCATCGATTGCCGCGTCGGCGACATGGTCCAGGTTTCGACCACGCTCGACCCGTTGGCGATGGTGCGGTAGTTCACCGTCGTCGCGCCGCCGCGCGTCGTGCTGTGCCAATCGCCGGAAAGCGTCTTCAGGCGCTCGAAGACGTCCTTCGACGACGCGCCAGCGGCCGATGCGGCACACGACAGCGTTGCCAGCCATATCCCCAGCAGCAAGGCACGAGTGATCATGCGTACTCCAGATGTTGCGCGCAGGATACCCCCGCCCGACGCGTAGACGGCCTCGGGTGAGCCTGCCATGGATGCAGTTCGTCGCAAGTATCACTGACGCGCCGAAACAGCGCGTCAGCGACCTCGCCTCATCGGGGCCGGCGTTGCAGCAGGTCTCTCTCGCGCAAAGCCTTCTGCACATCCACGATCTCCACACCCTGCATCTGGCCGAGCAGGCTGTCGAACCACGGCTTGTGCGAGCTGCCGACGACCACCAGCACGCGCGCACCGGGGCGTTGGCGGAATGCTGCGCGGATGTTGGAGACCATGCGCAGGTTGCGGGTTTCCCAGCCGGCGACGTAATGCCGCCGTAGTGTTGCGGCGAGGGATCGCGCAACGCCGCCCCGAAATCGCTCTCGATCGCCAGTTGCATCACGTCCGGCTGATTGATGTAGCGATACAGGGCGAGCATGTCACCGCCCTTCTTCAGCACTTCCACATGCTCGCGCATCGGCGCGGCCTTCGCGCGCCCGCTGCTCCACGCTGCCTGGATCGCCTCGCCGTACGCGTTCTCGTCTGCAATCACGATGCTGTCGCCGGTGTGGTCGTCGATCGGATACACACGCTGCAAACCGAGCCGCGCCGCCAGACGCGCCGCGACCTGGTCGCTCTCGTTGCTGCCCGTCGCACGCTTGCGCAGTTCCGCGACCAGCGCGTCGTCGAGTCCGTCGCCGGTACGCTGCTCGGCCTGCGGCAGTTGCAGCCATTGCACGACCGCGGATGATGCATCATTGGCGGCAAGGAACAGTGCCGCGAGATGTCGCCGCTGCGCCGCCGACGGTTGCGCTGGCCAATCCGCCAGCAGCTTCGCCGCCGCGGCGATGGCCGCCGGAACATCCAGTCCGGTTGCAGCTTTTGCGGCAGCCGTATCGCGGCAATAGGGCGACACGTCCTGTGGAGGGTAGATCGCCGGGTGACGCGCGAGCAGGTCACAGCCTTCGCCGGAGAGGTTCTCGATCGTGATGATGTCCGGCTTGAACGCGGCGAGGCGTGCCAACAATGGCTCGAGCGATTCCGGCTTGACTGTTTCCTTCATCTGCGACAAATGCACGCTGCCAAGCACCAGCACCTGTGAAAGCGGTCCGCTCATGTGCTTGTCCAGTGCCGACAGGTCAACTCCCGCCTGCGCCGGCCCGCCTATCGTCAAGGCCGCCAGCGCGGCGGACGCAACCCACGTCTTCATGCATCACTCCCGGATTCTCGATGAATCGAGCAGATGCGGGAGCACGGCGGAAGGTTTAAAACCTCCTGCTCAGTGGGCCTTCGACGCCGGCTGCTGCCGCACGACGGCGATGCAGATGACGATGAATGCAAGCAGCACCGCCGAGGCCGTGAACCGGCTCAGCGCGAGGCCGCCGTTCGCCAGCGGCTTGTCGAGGAAATCACCGACGACCGCGCCCAACGGACGGGTCAGTATGAAGGCCGCCCAGAACAGCAAGGTATGCGAGATGCGCGTGCGGTAGTACGCCACCGCGACCAACGCAAGCAAGCCGCCGAACAGCACCATCGCGCCGAGGTAACCCATGCCTTGCGTGTCGGCGGTCCAATCACCCAGCGCAGTGCCGAGTGTCTGAGAAAACATGATCGTGACCCAGTAGAACGCTTCCGCCCTCGGCGTCGACACCGAGTCGATTGCGACCGTACCGAGCGTCCGGTGCCAGATTCCGAGCGAAAGCAGCAACAGGACCAGCAGCAACGCACTGCCACCCGCGTAACCGATCCCGAGCGAGCGGTCGGCGAAATCGGCGAGCGTGGTGCCGACCGTCGTCGTCGCGATGATCGTGAGCCAGTACAGCCACGGGTGAAACTGCTTCGCGCGGATCTGCGCCGCGACCGCGACCGCGAAGATCACCGCGAAGATCACCGTGCTCGCCAGGTAGCCAAGACCAAGCGACATCGACAGCGCGTCGCCGCCGGTCTCGCCCAGCGTCGTCGCCGCGATCTTGACCAGCCAGAACATCAGCGTGACGGCCGGGACCTTGCTGTACGCGGATGTGTGGGTGTTGTCGTTCAAGAGGGATGCCATTTCGATGTCACGACTTGCGCCGACGGAAGCCGACGCCACAAGCCAGCGTAACGCGAAAACCTGATGGCATTCTTTCAGAGCAGGCGGTGTGGCCCGGGGTTGACCGCGCTCGCGCAACACGAGCGCATGCTAGGCTGGCCGGAGATCCCAAGGCGGCCAATGTCCGCAATCCAGACGTCGGATGGGTCCACGCCGCTGCGTGAATCGGCGCAGCGGCCCTGTCACGGCACGCCTCACAGGAAAACGCTCAAGGCCACGATCGGAGTGAGCGAGCGGGCGTTGTGTCCACGCGCGGGAATGTAGCGCGCACCGGCGATCACGCCGATCCGCGGCGACCAGTTGTATTCGACCGCGGGAACGAGGGCGAAGGTGTCGAACGTACCTGTGCGGCGCGTTCCGCTCGCGTCACGTACCGACGTCGGCGCGTCGTGGCGATAGTAGAAGTCCGCCGCGAGCACCCAGTTGCGGGTGATGCTGTATTCCCACGCATTGTCGAAGGAAACGCTGGCACCCGGTCGCGCGGTGCCGTCGAAACCCGCGGACGTGCCGTAGACACTGAGGTCGTGCACGGTCGCTCGGCTGGACAACGAGCCGCCGATGTTGATGCGACCGCGCAGGATGCGCCCGTTGGGCAACCAGAACACCTGCTGTGCATAGACGGCCAGTGTCGTCACGTACGCGCCGTTGCCGAATCCGTTGCTTGCGCGATCGAGCCGATCATGACGACCGATCGGCAACGACTCCTCGATCGCCAGCGCGATCGCCGGCGTGCCGCTGCCGGGGTCCAGCGTGGTCAGCGCGTAGTGTGCATGCAGCGCGAGGTCGCCGACGCCGACATGCGCACTGGGGCTGCCGCCCACAGGTCGCGTGTAGCCGAACGAGGGCCGCAGGCCGACCGTCCATCGATCGGTCAGGCCGTACAGCAAATAGGTCTGCGAACCGAATCCGTCGCCGCCATCGGATCGGACGTCGAACAAATAGCTCTCGACATAGAAATGGCCCAGCGGCAGCGGCGCCGGCGAATTGGCGACGACCGGGCCCGTCCACCACGCATCGTCCAGGCTCTGCCGTGCGGGTGGCGCGGGATCGGCACCCGATTGCGCGCTCGCCGGCACCATCGGCAAGCCCGCTGCCAAGGCCGCGAGGAAATGCCACGCAATCCGTTGCATCATGGCGTACAGGGTCCGCGGATCGATCCCATCATGTCGTTTCCCGGTAGTCGTCGCGACCCGATGGCACGCGACGTCGCCGAGTATGAAAGGCGGTGTCACACCAGGAAGGGCCGCTTGGCGACGAATCGGATGGTCCACTCGTGCACGTCCCCGTGTCGATCCATGCGTTCGTCGTTCGTCGCAACGATGGATGCAGCAAATCCCCCATCCCTGAATCAGGAGAATCCGCATGGTCAGCAAGAACACGGTCTGCCTCTGGTACGACGGCACTGCCCTCGATGCCGCGACGTTTTACGCCAGGACGTTCCCGGACAGCGCCGTGCGCGCGGTCCATGCGGCACCGGGCGACTTTCCCGATGGCAAGCAAGGCGACGTGCTGACGGTCGAATTCACCGTCATGGGCATCCCGTGCCTGGGGCTGAACGGCGGGCCTGCGTTCAAGCACGACGAAGCGTTCTCGTTCCAGGTAGCCACCGACGACCAGGAAGAAACCGACCGCCTGTGGAACGCGATCATCGACAACGGCGGCCAGGCAAGCGCCTGCGGCTGGTGCAAGGACAAATGGGGCCTGTCGTGGCAGATCACCCCACGCGCCCTGACGGACGCGATCACCGACCCTGACCGCAAGGCCGCCAAGCGCGCCTTCGACGCCATGATGGCGATGACGAAGATCGACATCGCCGCGATCGAAGCGGCACGGCGCGGCTGAGGGTGGCGCTTGCGGGCGCGCGTCGGCATGGCGCGCCGTCGAAAACCGCGCGCTGCCCGGCAATGCGAACCGCAGCAGGCGCGGGCCGCCAGCCGGAATCGCGGCGGTTCCAGCGGCGCAATGGCTACTGCGCGGACTTCGCGCTTGCGTCGATCCATTCCTGCTTGACGTACGCGCGGCCGCTGCATTGCCGGTTGAATTCGTCGATGACCGCGTTGTGCTTCTCGACCAGCGCCGTGTGCGCGGGCAGACGCGCGTTGTAGTCCTCGACGAGCGCCGCGTGCCGGTTGACGCGTTCGTTGTAGCGGTCGATTGCGCCGCCATCGGTGTGATCGAGCGTGACCTCGTCGCGGTCGAGGTCTTCGCCGAGCCGCTTGAAGATCTGTTCGGCGACGTCGAGGTTCTGTGTTTCCTGCTTCAGGGTCCTCGCCAATTCGCGCGCCTGGGCATCGAGCACGACACAGCGGCGCAATGCGGCGCCGGTCAAGGTCGGTCCGCTGAAATGCCTGATGCTGTCGAGCGCGGGGCCGAGCGGCGCCGGCTCGCGGCCGCTCGCCGCCAGGGGACCCATGCAGGTCAGCAAGATCACGATCCACCAGCCATGCGCACGCATCGGAGACTCCATCGGGTTTGTGGAAACCACGCGAAGCGGTCGCGCAAGGGGCCATCGACGGTTCACCGTGGCGGGCACCCGCATGCAGCGGTGGCCTAACCCCCGAGCATCT
>JGI24770J26754_10002658_pt1 | contig 12268 bp, 14 predicted proteins | sample LakOneMetagenome_FD_26754 | JGI IMG/M metagenome (IMG submission 26754) | reverse complement strand
GCCTCGCTCGCCGGTACCTGGGGCCTGCACAAGCTGGTCGCGTTCTGGGACGACAACCACATCAGCATCGACGGCGACGTGCAGGGCTGGTTCACCGACGATACGCCGGCTCGGTTCGAGGCCTATGGCTGGAACGTGATCCGCGGCGTCGATGGCCACGACGCGGTGGAGATCAAGACCGCGATCGAGACCGCGATGAAGTCGGCCGACAAGCCCACGCTCATCTGCTGCCGCACCACCATTGGCTTTGGTTCGCCGAACAAGGCCGGCAAGGAATCCAGCCACGGCGCGCCGCTGGGCAAGGATGAAATCGCGTTGACGCGCGAGGCCTTGCACTGGCCGTACGCGCCGTTCGAGATTCCGAAAGAAATCTACGATGGTTGGAAGGTCGGCGACGTCGGCAAGGTGCGCGAGATCCAGTGGAACGACCTGTTCGACGCCTATGCGCAGCGCCATCCGGACGCGGCCGCGGAACTGACGCGCCGTTCGCATGCGGAACTGCCGGAAGGCTTCCGCACCGATGCATTGAATTACGCGATGAAACTGCAGGCCGAAGGCCCGAACGTGGCCTCGCGCAAGGCTTCGCAGATGGCGATCGAGGCCTTCGCGCCGCTGCTGCCGGAACTGGTCGGTGGTTCCGCCGACCTCGCCCATTCCAACCTCACGCTGTGGAAGGGCAGCAAGTCGGTCGCGAGCGACGATGCAGATGCCAACTACATCTATTTCGGCGTGCGCGAATTCGCGATGACCGCGATTTCCAATGGCCTGGCCCTGCACGGCGGCTTCATTCCCTACGACGCCACTTTCCTCGTGTTCAGCGATTACGCGCGCAACGCGGTGCGCATGAGCGCGCTGATGGGCGCGCACGCGATCCACGTCTATACCCACGATTCCATCGGCTTGGGCGAAGACGGCCCGACCCACCAGCCGATCGAGCACCTCGCCTCGCTGCGCTACATCCCGAACAATGACGTGTGGCGTCCCTGCGACGCGGTCGAATCGGCGATGGCGTGGAAGGCCGCGATCGAACGCCGCGATGGCCCGAGTTGCCTGGTGTTCTCGCGGCAGACCCTGCCGCACCAGAGCCGCGACGAAGGCCAGATCCTGGACATCGCCCGCGGCGGTTACGTGCTGAAGGATTCGGTCGGCACGCCGGAATTGATCCTGATCGCGACCGGCTCCGAAGTCGGCCTCGCGATGGATGCCGCGAAGCAACTCGGCGACAAGGTGCGCGTGGTGTCGATGCCCTCGACCGACGTGTTCGACCGCCAGGACGCGGCGTATCGCGAATCGGTGCTGCCGAAGGCCGTGCGCAGGCGCGTCGCGATCGAGGCCGGTGTAACGGATTTCTGGCGCAAATACGTCGGCCTGGATGGCGCGGTGGTTGGCATGGACAGCTACGGCGCGTCCGCGCCGATCGAGGCGCTGATGCCGCATTTCGGCTTCACCGTCGAGCGGGTGGTCGAGGTGGTGAAGGCGCTGGGCTGAGGCGTTCCGGGGATCGAATCGCACGAACGGCACCGTAAGGTGCCGTTTTCGTTTCGGGATCAGCGATCGATGCCCTGTCGCAGTCCGTGAGAAACCGACCCGGCATCCTCCGGCCCTCGACTTCAAGGGGGAGCTGTCATGACCGACCATAGCCACATCACCGTGATCCTGGACCGCACCGGATCCATGGAGAGCATCCGCGAGGATGTGATCGGCGGCTTCAATGCCTTCCTCGCCCAGCAGCAGGCCGCGCCGGAACCGGCGACCCTGACCCTGGTGCAGTTCGATTCCCAGGAGCCGTACGAGGTGCTGCATTCGGCCGAGACGATCGCGGCCATCCAGCCGCTGAGCCGCGAACGCTACGTGCCGCGGGCCTCGACGCCGCTGTACGACGCGATGGGTCGCGGCATCCTCGATCTCGAAGCGAAGCTTGCGGCGCTGCACGAGGCGGAACGCCCGGGCAAGGTGATCTTCGTCGTCGTTACCGACGGACAGGAGAACGCCAGCCGGGAATTCGACCGCCAGCGGGTGACCGCGCTGATCGAGGCCAAGAAGGGGCTGGGCTGGGATTTCGTGTTCCTGAGCGCGGATCTCGCTGCCTTCCTCGACGCGCGAGGCATGGGCGTCGATGCGGGCTCGAGCATGGTGTTCGGCAAATCGCAACGCGGTACCGACCGGGTGTTTGCGTCCCTGTCGATGAAGGTACGCGAGCGCCGCTCCGGCGTTGCGGGCAAGGTGGTCTTCGATGACGAGGACCGCAAGGGGGCGGAGTGAGGACAAGACGGGATGCAAAAAAACGGCGCCTTTCGGCGCCGTTTTTTCCAGGGCACGCGACTCAGTGCTTGCCGTCGCGCAACCGCAGCACCAGGCCTAGGCGCAGCATCGGCGTGTAGCCGGAGTCTTCGCCGCGCACGCCGCCGACGCCGAACTTGAACGCGAACGTTTGCGCGTGTTCGTAGTAGCCGGCGAACAGCACTTCGCCGCCCTCGGCATGGCGGAAGCTGCCCTGGCCTTCGACACCGAGCGCAAAGCTGTCGCGCAACTGGCGACGGAAGCCGAGCGCCGCGCCGAAATCGCTGTCGCCGCCCTGTTCGTGGCTTGCGATCAGGTTCGCCGCCCACTTGTTCGCGTCGCGACTGTCTTCGAACGCCAACCGGACTTCGGCGTTGTCGGCATCGTCGGCGTGGGACGCGATTTCGTATTCGGCACTCAAGCCGACCTTCAGGCCGTCGTGCCGGTGGGGATCGGTGAGCAGCAGGTGCACGGCGGGCGCGGTGGCTTCGTAGCGCCAGCTGTCGCCGGCCAGTTTTTCGGTATGCGCATGCAATTCGAAGGCAACGCGCGGCGAAACGCTGAACAGCAGCGCCGGTTCGAAACCGNCCTGTTCCTCGGCATCGCCGTCGAGCGCGACGTCGGCGTTCGCGATCAGGTACACCTGACCAGGATGCGGAATCGCGGGGCTTTCGACGAGCAGGAAATCCTGGCCGTGGTGGGCAAGGGCGAGTGAAGGGAGCAGTGCGAGCACGAGCACGCACAGGGAACGCGAAAAGTACATGGGAATCTCCGAACGCAGCCACGCGCGGTGGCTGCGACAAACAAGGAACGAAGGAATGCGCCGCGAAGCGCGGACGCGTTTCAGGCGGAGATATGGAATCGCGCGGGTGGCCCGCGCGAACCCAGCCCGCAGGGATGCCTGCGGACGGTCCATCGCACGGCGCGTCGTTGCGGCCATGCGCGCAAGGCCGGCATCGGCAGCGCGAGGGCGGCCCAGACGACCAATGCGACGATGGCGGTGGCCAGCGGACAGTAGGGGCAATCCGATGCGCCGACGCCGCCGCCGTGCCTGGGAATGGCGGGGTTCGAAGATCCGTCCGGCGCGGTCTTGACCAGCTTGAGCCCGGACATGGTGCACATTTGCGTCCATGTGCCAGAGGATCCACCGTCCCGGGCCGACTGCAGGCGCCCGACCGTCGGCAGCAATGCGAGCAGCAACATGGCGACTAGCGCCAGCGAGGTCATTCGGCGCTGGAAGGCGGGGTTGCGCATGCGGTGCGCATCTTAATCGACCGGGACGCCCGCTCCCATCGTTCCATCCATGGGACGTTCCGGCGCCGGCAGGACGCTGGATTCCACCGCTGTTCGGCCGCATTGTTCCTTCCGAACCGGCCCAGGGCCGGAACGAAACGGAGCCCGCAATGAAGAAGATCCTCGAAGTCAGGTCCGCGCCCGGTCGGCACTGGGTCGGCGACGGATTCCCGGTGCACGGGATGTTCGGCTATGACGGCCCGGGCGTGCCCGGCCGCAGCCCGTTCCTGATGCTCGATTACGCAGCGCCGACCATGTTCGAGCCGACCACGCAGCGACGTGGCGTCGGCCAGCATCCGCATCGCGGTTTCGAGACCGTCACCATCGTCTATGACGGCGAAGTCGAGCATCGCGATTCCACCGGCAAGGGCGGGGTGATCGGTCGTGGCGACGTGCAGTGGATGACCGCGGGCAGCGGCATCCTGCACGAGGAATTCCATTCGACCGAATACGCGAAACGCGGCGGCCCGTTCGAGATGGTGCAGCTGTGGGTGAACCTGCCGGCGAAGGACAAGATGGCCGCGCCCGGTTACCAGGGCATCGTCGATGCGGACATTCCCGCGGTCGCGTTGCCGGACGACGCTGGCACGTTGCGCGTGATCGCCGGCGATTACGACGGCCATCGCGGCCCGGCACGGACCTTCAGCCCGATCAACGTCTGGGATCTGCGCCTCGCCGCGGGCAAGTCGGTCGCGCTGCCGCAACCGGAGGGCTGGACCGCGATGCTGGTGGTGCTCTCGGGCACGGTACTGGTCAATGGCGGCGCGCCTGATAACGGCACGGTCCTGCGCGAGAAGCAGGCGGCGACGCTGTCCACCGAAGGCACGGATGTGGTGATCGAAGCCAACAACGATGCCAAACTGCTGCTGCTCGCCGGAGAACCGATCGACGAGCCGGTGGTGGGCTACGGGCCGTTCGTGATGAACAGCCAAAAGGAGATCGTGCAGGCCATCGCCGATTTCAACAGCGGCAAGTTCGGCCGCATGGATTGAACCAGGGAGCGAAACGATGGGCATAGCGACCGTCCGCGCCAGCATCGGCGCCGCGCATTACACCGTCGAACTCGAGGACGACCTCGGCCATCGCTGGCTCGCGGACGAACCCGAGGATCTCGGCGGCGCCAACGCCGGGCCTTCGCCCGAACGCCTGCTGCTGGCCGCGCTCGGTACCTGCACCGCGGTGACGCTGACCATGTACGCGCAGCGCAAGCAATGGCCGCTCGCGGGGGTGAAGGTGGAGCTCGCGTTCAATCCCGACGGCAAGCCGGAAGCCGGCACCGACATCCGCCGCGTGGTCGCGCTGCAAGGCGATCTCGACGCGACCCAGCGCGAGCGACTGCTGCAGATCGCCAACGCCTGCCCGATCCACAAGGTGCTGACCGGCGAAGTGCGCATCGACACCGCCTTGGCGTAGCCTGATCGCAAACCCTGCGGGAGCACGCAGATGACCGAACACAATCCCGTTTCCGCGATGCAGCGCATTCCCGCGCGCACGGTCGATGTCGGCGGCATGCCGGTGCGGCGGGTGTTGCCCGTGCGCGAGCGCCGCCTGGTCGGCGCCTGGTGTTTCTTCGACCACGCCGGCCCGGTCGATCACGACGCGGGCGGCGGCATCCAGGTCGGCCCGCATCCGCACACCGGCCTGCAGACCTTCACCTGGATGATCGAAGGCGAATTGCTGCACAGCGACAGCCTCGGCAACCGGCAATGGATCCGCCCGGGCGAAGTCAACGTGATGACCGCCGGCCACGGCATCAGCCACGCCGAGGAAGCGCCAAAGGATCGCGCCGGTCGCAGCCACACGGTGCAGTTGTGGATCGCATTGCCGGACGCGGAGCGCGAACGCGCGCCGATGTTCCAGCATTGCCCGCAACTGCCGCGGATCGAGCGCGACGGCTTCGGCATCACCCTGCTGGTCGGCGCCTGGCTGGGCGCACGATCCCCGGCGACGGTGTTCAGTCCGCTGCTCGGCGCGGACCTGATCGCCGGTGCCGCGGCGACGACGACTTTGCCGCTGCGGCCGGATTTCGAACACGCGGTGCTCTGCCTCGAAGGCGGAATCCGGGTCGAAGGCGAAGCGCTGGCGCCGGGCACGCTGCTCTACCTCGGTGGCGATCGCGAAACCCTGCGCGTCGAATGTGATTCCGCCGCGCGCCTGCTGCTGGTCGGCGGCGAACCGCTCGGCGAAGAGGTGTTGCTGTGGTGGAACTTCGTCGCGCGCACCGCCGGGGAAATGGAACAGGCGACGCAGGACTGGAACCACGGCGACCGTTTCGGCGAGGTGCGCGACACCGAGCTGCGACGACTGGTCGCGCCGGATGTCGCCGGCCTGCGCCTGCGGGTATCGAAACCCATCATCGACGAAGGAGCATCGACGTGACCCGCATCCTCGGCATTTCCGGCAGCCTGCGCGCCGGCTCGTTCAACACGTCGCTGTTGCGCGCCGCGCANCAGGTCGCAGGCGATGGCGTCGCATTCGATACCGCGACGCTGCACGGCATCCCGCTGTACGACGGCGATGCCGAGGCGGCGAACGGCCTTCCCGAAGCGGTGTCCGCGCTGAAGGAACGCATCGCCACCAGTGACGGCGTGCTGCTGGTGACGCCGGAATACAACAACGGCATCCCGGGCGTGTTCAAGAACGGCATCGACTGGCTGTCGCGTCCGGCGAACGACATTGCGCGCGTGTTCGGCGGCAAGCCCTTCGCCCTGATCGGGGCCTCGCCCGGCGGCTTCGGCACCATCCTCTCGCAGAACCACTGGCTGCCGGTGCTCAAGACCCTGGGCGTCGATCTCTGGGCGGGAAGCAGGCTCTACGTGTCGCGCGCCGGGCAGGCGTTCGATGCGAACGGCGATCTGATCGACGAGAAGACGCGCGGCATGTTGGCGGAATTCGTGAAGGGATTCACCGGTTTCGTCTCGAAGCGCTAGGCCGTTTTCGCCAGCGCCAACGCCACCAGCCTTGCGTCCAGCGATTCGCGCCATCCACGCGGAGCGTCGAGATTCATGCGCTGCATCGCTTCGCGGTCCTCGCTGCGGCCATGCGACACCGCGGCGACGACGGTACGCAGCTTGCCGCCGGTCGAAGCCGTCTCCGCCTTCAGCCACTGCAGCGCGCGCACCAGGCGTTGTTCGACCGCGGTGAAATCGCTGCCGAGCGGGTAGTCGGGCAGGGTGCCGTCCTGGCGNAACGGCGCCAGCGCGGCGTGCAGGCGTTCTGGCGTATTGCGCATCCAGTCGGACGGAGAGTCGAAATCCTTGCGCAGTTTGCGCTCGCGTTTCGCGCGTTCGAGCAGCGTTGGCTGGTGGCGCACATCGGCGATGGCGGCCATCGCCACGACACAGTCCTCGTCGGTCTTGCCGAGCACGTCGGCGATGCCATATTCGGTCACATACACGTCGCGCAGGTGGCGCGGGATGGTCGAGCTGGCGTAGTTCCAGCGGATGTTCGCGACCGCGTCGCCGTCTTCGTCGCGGAACGCGCGCAGCAGCAGCACCGAGCGCGCGTCGCGCAGCTCGTGCGCCATCGCCACGAAGTTGTACTGTCCGCCGACGCCGGAAACCACGCGACCGTCGGCGAGGCTGTCGGAAATCGCCTCGCCCAGCGCGGTCGCCATCATGCAGCTGTTGAAGAAGCGCGCCTCGCGCCGTTGCTGGCGTTGCAGCGCTTCGTCGCCGAAAAGGTCGTTGACCTCGCTGACCCGGCGCATGCCGATGCGGCGACGCTCGTCGTCCGGCATGTCGCGAAGCCAGTCGTAGAAAGCCGGCGATCCGAGATAGAACGCGCCGTGCAGGAACTGGCCTTCGCGTTGCAGCCGCACGCGATCCTCCTCGTTGGCGTTGCCATCGACGATCCGACGCATCGTGTCCGCATCGTCGACGACCATGCGCCGGATCACGCCGCGTTCCACCAGCAGGCGGAAGCCTTCGTTGACCATTTCGCTGCAGCCGTACAGGCCTTGCTCGAATGGCCCGAGCCCGCCGCTGGCGATCACCGCCGGATGCGAATCGATGGCCGGATCCAGCGCGTGCAGCGCGCGTCGGTAGGCAGCGTTGTCGACATGGCGCAGCACCAGCGCGTGGCTGAGCGCGTCGGCGAGCGCGCCGATGCCGATCTGCAGCGTGCCGCCGTCGCGCACCAGCGTGCTGGCGTAGAGGCCGATGGCGTAATCGATGTCGCCGACCGGCTGCCGCGGCAGCGCAAACAACGGCGGATACGGCGCCGGCGGCGAAACGATGATGTCGAAGAAACCGGCATCCACCGCGGCCACGCCATCGAGCCAGGGCAATTCCGGGTCGATCTCGGCGATGAGCATTGGCCGCGGCAGGCCGCGCGCGGCGATGGCGTCGATCGCGTCGAACGTCAGGTCGGTGTTGCACGAGAGCGAAAGCCGTGAAGCATCCGCGTTCGCCGCGACCTTCTGCACCAGCGCGTTCATGCCGCGGTCGGCGAGCGCGGCGGCGGCATGGGTGTAGTTCAGGCTGGTATAGCGACGTTGCGCCTGCGACGAATGCAGCAGCGCACCGGACTGCAGGTAAAACTCCTCGACTTCGACATGCGCGGGCAGGGCATCGCGCTTCTGAGCGGCGACATAGGCCAGGCGCGGGAAGCCACGGCCGTAGAGGCGTTCGACCAAGGGATCGAGGAAGCGCGCTTCGAGTTCGCTGCCGGCGGTCGGCGGATCCAGCGACAGCGCGGTGTACAAGTGCAGCGGGCGCGACGGATCGCGTTCTATCCGCGCGTACAGCGCGTTGAGCAGGCGATGAGGTTTCCCCAGCCCGAGCGGCGCGCCGAGCTTGAGCGGGCCGTCGATGCGCGCGAGCAAGCGTTCGACCGCGGCATCGAGATCGGTGAAACGTTCCGGTGCGGGGCGATCGCTCATCGCTGCAAGCTTGGCACGACGGCGTGCAAGGCGGCGTCAATCCAGCGCGTGGATCGACGCGGACAGTTGCCGCGCGTCGTCGGCCTGGTGGCTGACGTAGGCCATCGGCAGGTGCACCTCGTCGCGCAGCCGGCGCAGGTAGGGCAGCAGTTCCCCGCGGCGTTCCGGGTCGAGCATCGACAGCGGTTCATCGAGCAGCAGGATGTCCGGCTGCGACAGCAATGCGCGGCCAATCGCCACCCGCTGGGTCTCGCCGCCGGACAGGTTGCCGGTGCGCCGCACCAGCAAGGCCGCGATGCCGAGCAGTTCGACCACCGCGTCGAACTCGAAGCGCGGGCGTTCGCGCGCGGGGTGGTGGCCGTAGCGGAGGTTGCCGGCGACGTCGAGGTGCGGGAACAGGCGCGTGTCCTGGAACACGTAGCCGACGCGCCGCCGGTGCGCCGGCAAATCGATGCGGTTTGCGGAATCGAACAGCACGCGTTCGCCGATGGCGATGCGGCCCGCGCGCGGTTGCACCAACCCGGCGATGGCGTGCAGCACCGAAGTCTTGCCGGCGCCGGAACGTCCGGTCAGCGCGATCACGCGCGCAGCATCGTCGATGCGCACGTGGCGCGCGAAATCCCCGCGCCGCAATTCGATGTCGATCGCGAACATCAGCGCGGCGCCTCGTGGCGCATGCGCCGCGCCAGCGCCTCGGCGGCGAGCAGGGCGAGCAGCGAGATCGCCAGCGCGACCAGAGCCAGGCGCACGACCCCGCGTTCGCCACCGGGCACCTGCAGCAGGCCGTAGATCGCCGAGGACAGCGTCTGCGTTTCGCCGGGAATGGCCGACACGAAGGTGATGGTCGCGCCGAATTCGCCCAGCGCTTTCGCGAACGCGAGCACCGCGCCGGCGAGGATGCCCGGCCACGCCAGCGGCAGGGTGATGCTGCGGAATACGCGCCACGGCGTCGCGCCCAGGGTCGCTGCCGCATGCTCGAGCCTGCGGTCCACGGCTTCGATCGACAGGCGGATGCTGCGCACCATCAGCGGAAAACCCATGATCGCGCTCGCCAGCGCGGCGCCGGTCCAGTGGAATGCGAAGCCGATGCCGAACCATTCGCGCAGCGGCGCGCCGATCGCGCCGTTGTTGCCGAACAGCACCAGCAGCGCGTAGCCGACCACCACCGGTGGCAGCACCAGCGGCAGGTGCACCAGCGCATCGAGCAGCGACTTGCCGAAGAACTCGCGGCGCGCGAGCAGCCAGCCCAGCGCGATCCCGAACGGCAGGCTGGCCAGCGCGGCGATGGTCGCCACTTTCAGGCTGAGCGCGATCGCGGTGAGTTCGGCGGGAGAAAACGCAGCCATGTGTTTCGCGTCGTCGGATTCAGCGCGTGCTGAAGCCGTGTGCGTGGAAGATCGCGGAGGCTTCCGGCGCCTGTAGCCACTGCACGAACGCCGCGGCCTGCGGTTGGCGGCTGTTCGCGATGCGCGCGACCGGATAGACGATGGGCGGATGCGATCCCGGCGGGAACACCGCGAGCACGCGCACCCGCGGTTCGGCCTTCGCATCGCTGCCATAGACCACGCCCAGCGGCGCCTCGCCGCGCGCGACCAGCAACAGCGCCGCGCGCACGTTCTCGGCTTCGGCGGTGCGCGACTGCAGTGCGTCCCACATGCCCAGCGACTCGAAGCTGGCCTTCGCGTACTTGCCGGCCGGCACGCTCGCGGCCAGCGCCAGCGCAATGCGGCCATCGGCGCCGAGCATCGGCAGCAGGTTCGATCCCTTGTGCAATGCGAACGCGCGTTGCGTGCTCGTGGCCGGCGCGACCAGCACCAGGGTATTGCCGAGCAGCGAATGCCGGCTCGCGTTGTCGATCAGGCCCTTGCCCTGCAGTTCGTCCATCCAGTCGAGGTCGGCGGAGACGAAAACGTCGGCCGGCGCGCCCTGTTCGATCTGTCGCGCCAGCGCCGAACTCGCGGCGTAGGACACCACGACCTGCTGCCCGGTCTCCCCGCCGAACTTCGCCGCGGCCTCGTCCATCGATTCCTTCAGGCTGGCGGCGGCGAACACGGTGATCGGTTTGTCCGCGGCCTGCGCGAACCCGGCGAACGCGAGCAACAACAATGCGACGAGCGATTGCAGCCCGCGTTTCATGGAAGGTCCTCCACCGAGATCGATTGCAGCTGCCGCATCCAGCGCGCGGGACGAGCATCGTCGGGCACGATCAGGCGCAGCGGACCGGTCTCCGCGTCGAGCGGCTTGCCGTCGCAGCGATCGACCACGAATACGCGACGAGCGCCGGTGGCGGGATCGAGTTCGCCCAGAGAGAACGCCACGCGGTAGCCGTCGCGTGCATCGGCGCGGACGATTCTTGCGAGTTGCGCGCCGCGCAGTTCGCCATCGGGCATCGCGCCGGCATGGCGCAGCAGCGCGACCAGCGACACGCCTTCGCAGGCGTAGGACTTGCCATGCGCGTTCGCGTTCACCGCTTCGCGCGGCAGCGCGGCCAGCGTCGCCGCGTCGAGCGGAACCGCTTGCGCGTCCGGTGCCTGGGCGTTCGCGGCGAACGCGCTGCACAACAGCAGGGCGAGGAGGGGCATCTTCTTCATCGGGGAAATCTTCATCGGAGCATCGGCAACAAGCGGGCGAGTTGCGAGCCTGCCAGCAGCGCGGCGACGAACGCAATCGCTTCGCCGCCATGGGCGAGGTTGGCCAGCGCCGGGCCCGGGCAGTAGCCGGCGATGCCCCAGCCGACGCCGAACAGCGCGCTTCCGGCGAGCAATCGCGCATCGATGCGGTTCGCCGATGGCGTGGCGAGCGGATCGCCGCACAGGCTCGCCTTGCGCGGTCGCATCCACGCGAAGCCGGGAACGGAAACCGCGAGCGCGCCGCCCATCACCAGCGCCAGCGAGGGATCCCAGCGGCCGGCGACGTCGAGGAAGTTCAGCACCTTGTCGGGATCGGTCATGCCCGAAACCGCGAGCCCGAGCCCGAACAGTGCGCCTGCGATCGCGGCGATGCCGATCCGCTTCACGGCAGCCAGCCCGTCGCATGCCGCAACACGTACACCGTCGCCATGCCGCAGGCCATGAACGCGAGCACGGCGATGAACGAACGCTTCGACAGTCGCGCCAGGCCGCAGATGCCGTGGCCGCTGGTGCAACCGCCGCCCAGTCGCGTGCCGAACCCGACCAGCACTCCCGCCGCCAGCAACCACGGCAGCGGGAATGCGGTGCGCGCCATCGCCCCGGACCACGCGAACCATGCGCCCGCCGCTGCGACCATGCCGAGCAGGAACGCGAGTCGCCAGCCGCGGCCTGCGTGTTGTTCGATCGCATTGTTGAGGATGCCGCTGATCCCGGCGATGCGGCCGATGCCCGCGTACAGCAGGGTGGCCGCGAGCCCGATCAGCGCGCCACCGAGCAGGGCGCTGATCGGGGTGAATTCGGTTTCCANGTTCAGATCCGGTCGACGGGAAGTTTCAGGTAGCGCACGCCGTTGTCCTCGGCTTCGGGCAATGCACCGGCGCGGATGTTCACCTGCACCGCGGGCAGGATCAGCGCCGGCATCGCCAGGGTCGCGTCGCGCGCATCGCGCATCGCCACGAATTCGGCTTCGCTGATGCCGTCGTGTACGTGGATGTTCGCGCGCTTCTGTTCGCCGATCGTGGTTTCGCAGGCGACTTCGCGACCATTCGGACCGTAGTCGTGGCAGACGAACACGCGCGTTGCGTCGGGCAGTTCGAACAGGCGCCGGATCGAACGGTACAGCGTGGCCGCGTCGCCGCCGGGGAAATCGCAGCGCGCGCTGCCGCCGTCGGGCATGAACAGC
>JGI24770J26754_10002654_pt1 | contig 12277 bp, 9 predicted proteins | sample LakOneMetagenome_FD_26754 | JGI IMG/M metagenome (IMG submission 26754) | reverse complement strand
TAGTAATTCTTTGAGTTCTTCGCGGTCTTGTCGGTATGGGTATTTACTCATGGGCTTATCGGTTGTTGTAATATAGGGAAAATTTAAAGAAAACCAATTTTTTTGGTATCAAATTATACTAAACGGGAGAAAGTATCGTTCAAGTCTTAATTCCCCCAAAAATAGTTTGATGAACGGTTGTTGTTTATTGGATAAATGTTAATATATTTGTAACAATTAATTAAACGCAAAAATGACCAAAATAGCCAAAAAAATACTGTTGATGAGTATTCTTACCGGTACTATGCTCGTGTCTTTTGCTGATCGGGGGGCTGGTAAGAAATCAAAGAACAAAGTGATCCTGAATATTAATACAAATAACTCTTTTAAAAATGCTATTTCTTTTAATTTAAAAGGGGGATTAAAATACAAAGGAAGTTTGTTAACCAATACACAGCAACAACATAATTCTTTGGTGTCTACTGAACTTGTTACTTATCAAAAAGGAAACAGTATCTATATTGTTCCTTATAAACAAAAAATAATAGTTCCTGAGATCAGGCAAGGTTATACAGGTCTTAAACTAATTATAAAAACCAATTAAAAATATTGAACCGCTTTCAGCGGTTTTTTTTTGCCCCTTATTTTTTATCCCTTTTTTAACTGCTGGTTCTCATCATAGGTCATTACCCTAAAGCCTGACTTAGGTACATCGAATTTATTTACAGGGATGTTATCGTAACTAATATTTGTTAGTGTGTAAGTAAACTTCAACTTCCCAGATTGCAATTCATACTTTACAGGGATACCCGGCAGTTGCTTGAAAGCGTTGTTATATTCTTTATTTGCTGTTACGATATCAGGCATAAAATATACTACAAAGGTTTTCCCGTCATCCAGGCTGGCTGTAGCTTTCCTGCATTTGAACCCGGCAATGGTTTGCTCATTATTATCAATATTGAATTTCATGTTTTGGAAATACTGGTTTTTTTGCGCCCAGTTTTCCTTCGTTAACGTGATCATTAATTTTTGCCCGCTGTATTCCTTTAGAATATATCCTTTTGCTTCTTTTGAGTTATACAGGTTAGATTCTGTACCTAAAGAACTTACCATATCACTCCTGCTTTCCGTTCCTTTAATATAGATACTTAACGTGGCGCCATCCAATGATTTTGATAATGCAGGTTTATCATTTACGGATTCAATAGAAATATTATAGCTAAGTGTTGCTTCATTTACGGTTTTTTGAGCAAATAGACCGGCGTCGAATATAAAACTACAAACCAGCAGCAGCACAGCATTTTTCAGTTCTTTCATTTTTTTTAATTAATACTTAAAGATAATATAAACACGTGCCAAATATGCAAACAGGAGATAAACAAAAAAACCTGCACTTGTATTGTGCAGGTTTCTGTATAATATTAACGATTCATTTTATTTTTTACCCGGTTTATTTTTCATGTCCTGGATCTTTTTCTGGCTTTCCTGCATGGCTGCCATCCGTTCCTGCAGTTTGGATTGTTTAACCGGCTTCTTCATATTTTCTTTTATCTGTACCAGTATCTTATCATGATCAATGATATATTTCTGGATCACGATCTGCAGGATAAGTGTAATGGTATTAGACACCGTATAATACCAGGTAAGTGCTGCAGGAAGTTTATTAAATACACCTAATAATAATACAGGGAAGATGTAAGGCATGTACTTCATCAGCGGATTGCTGTTATCCTGCATATTGCTCATGCTATAGATTGATATGAGCAAACTGGTTGCAACGGCCGTTAACGTGAAAAGGCTTACATGATCTCCATAAAAAGGGATAGAAAAAGGTAGTTTGGCAATAGAATCATACGCTGCAAGATCATTTGCCCACAAGAAATTTTTTCCCCGCAGATCTATATTCGACTGAAAGAAATAATAGAGNGACATAAATATTGGTATCTGCAATAATGCGGGTAAACAGCCCCCCAGNGGNCTTACNCCTGCAGAACGCCACAATTTCATCTGCTCCATNCTGAAAGCCTGCTGGTCGTCTTTGTATTTTGCTTTCAGGGCATCCACTTCTGGTTTTAATACTTTCATTTTAGCGCCACTCAGGTAGCTCTTGTACAATATCGGTGAAGTGATCAGGCGGATCAATAAAGTAAGTAATAAGATAACGATCCCCATACTTGTTACATATTTTTGAATAAAATCAAAAACAGGCAATAAGAAATACCGGTTGATATATTTTACGAAAGCAAAAACCCCGCTTCCATAAGGGACCATCTCTTCCATTTTATTGTTATACTTCTTTAAAATATTATAATCACTCGGGCCATAATATAACTGAAGAGGAACAAGCTCATTGCCTGCTCCGGATAATTTCACTTTTGCATTGACTGAAGACATCGCTATGTAATGACTATTTGTATCTTTTGGAACAGTCCAGGTGATGTCTGCATTCGAAAATTTATTTTTAGCAATTAAAGTTGTAGAAAAGAACTGTTGCTTAATACTTAACCAGTCTACCGGTTTTGAAAAATCCTTATTATCCCCTGTGCCGATATAGGAAAAATCATAACTTCCGTCTTTTACATAACAAACATGTGTTTGTGTTCTTTCGTATTCAAAATTCTTTTCTATCTGTTCAGTTTCTGTTTTCCACAATAAGCCCATAGCGTTATTTGTAAAGAGCCTGTCTGTTCCTTTTATTGTAATGTTAAGGTCGATCAAATAATCATTGTTTCTTACAACATACTGGTGTATCAGTTGTCGTCCTGAAGAGTCACTTGCCGTAAACGTTATAGTTTTACTTTTATCTGCATTTTCAACAACAACCCCGGGGGTAAATATGATATTATTCGTTTCTTCGGTATGCGTTGTTTCTGTGTTGATGCGGTATGATAACTCATTGTTGTTTCCTTTTTGAATAACAACGGGTTCCCCATTCAATTTTTTATATTTTTTAAGCTCTACCCTGTTTGGCTGCGCCCCCTTATTTGAAAATGTGATCTTCAATACTTCGTTTTCAACAGTGATCAATTGAGGCTGCGACTGGCTCGCATTGAATGCGGTTGATTGCTGCGCCACCCGTTGGGAATCTGCCTTTGCCGCATCCTGCCTGATAGCTGCCGAATCTGGTTTAGGTCTTGTAGCTGCAATAGAATCTTCGATCCTCTTTTGCTCACCTTCATAAGCCAGGCGGCTTTTGCTATTAATAGCAAGCATCGCTATCAATAATGCACCGATCAGTATAAATCCTATCACCGTATTTCTATCCATTCCCATATCATATATTTTAGGAGTGCAAAGGTAATCAGTTTAGTGTCACTATTACACGAATTCTATGAACGGACTGTATGAATTTTTGACACGAATTGAAATGCAATTACACGAACCGGGTAAATGATGTTGAAGATTTCTGCCAGCTCTGCTGTAGCATGGGGNCGGGTGAGGCACAAAAAAAAGCCCTTTCAAAAAAGGGCTTTTATATATCTGTAGATATGCTTTTATTTTTTTGCAGCAGGTGCGGCAGCAGCAGGTGTAGCAGCTTTTGCAGCAGCAGGCGCCGCAGCGGCAGCTTTAGGGGCTGTAGCTTCTTCCTGCTTTAACTGGCGGGTCATTGTAACTGATGCAATAGGAATCCTTGGTGAATTCAAAACTTCCATATTATCAGCAATAACATCCTGTACCCTTAAGTTTTCATTCAATTCAAGATTGCTGATGTCTACATCAATATGTTCCTTCAAATATTTGGGGAGGGTTTTGATCTTTAAGGATTTCATTTTAGTTACCAGCTTACCACCGGCTTTAACACCGGCAGGAACACCTGAATACTTTAAAGGAAGGGTNGCTATTACTTTTTTGTCTTCAACCAGTTCTAAAAAATCCACGTGCGTTANNGCATCAGTTACTTTATCAAACTGGATGTCTTTCAAAATACAGCGATAAGATGCACCGTCAATCTTAACATCTGCAAGCATGAATTCCGAAGTGTAAATAATTCCTTTAAATGCAGATGCGGGAGCAGAAAAATTAATCTCTGATTTACCACCGTAAATTACACCTGGCACGAATTGCTGAGAGCGAAGTTGGCGGGTGGCTTTTTTTCCGCTTTCGGTCCTCAGTTGTCCTTCGATTGTAATTGATTTCATTGTTTTTTAATTTTTTTTATGAGGCGCAAAGGTAAGGGAAAACTGTTAAAATACAAGTTCCAGGTTTATAGTTCTTAGTTGGGTTCCTGGCAGTTTGGCTAACATCAAAAATCGTAGTTTTATGAACTGGCCTTTTTCACCCTTCCCCTTATAAATAAGCTATTTATGCTCTTATTTTCATACGCATTGCGGATAGTAACAGCAAACAATTCATCTGTAGAAACCACTTTTATCTTACTGCAACCGGGTTTTACAGGAATAGTGTCGCAAACAACGAGTTCTTCAAGTACGCTGTTTTCTATATTTTTATAAGCATTACCACTCAATACCGGGTGTGTGCACAAGGCTCTGACACTTCTTGCGCCCTTTTCTTTCATAAGTGCTGCACTTTTAGCCAATGTCCCGCCCGTATCACATATATCATCTATTAATACAACATCTTTATCTGTCACATCTCCGATCAACACCATACTGGCGATCTCATTGGCTCTTTTACGGTGTTTGTCGCAAATAACCATTTCGCATTCAAAATAAGTTGCAATTTCCCTGATCCGGTTTGCGCTACCTACATCAGGGGCTGCAAATGTCAGATTTTCAAGCTGAAGATTTTCTATATAGGGTATAAAAATGGCTGATGAATCCAGGTGATCAACGGGTATATCAAAATATCCCTGTATCTGGGGTGCATGCAGATCCATCGTGATAACACGATCTGCTCCTGCAGCGACCAGCATATTTGCTACAAGTTTAGAACCGATCGCTACTCTTGGCCTGTCTTTCCTATCCTGGCGTGCATATCCATAATATGGAATCACTGCGATCACTTTGTAGGCAGACGCCCTTTTTGCGGCATCGATCATCAGCAGGAGTTCCATCAGGTTGTCTGTTGGTGAAAAAGTGCTTTGTATCAAAAAAACGAACCTGCCCCTGATACTTTCCTTAAACTCAACGCCAATCTCACCATCGCTAAAAGTTTGAATATTGACCCTTCCCAAAGGCTCACCGAATTTTTTTGCAATTTTTTCTGCTAAGTATTGAGACCCTGTACCGGAAAATATTTTTGCATTGGATTCCATGTAAATAAATATTACTGTTGGTTAAGGAAATATTTTGCGAAAATACATTTAGTTTAGATGAAATGAGCCATAAAATTTTTCAGGCTGGTACCGGCATTCATTCATCATGCTTAAGGTAAATATTTATGCGAAACTCAAATACATCTGCATCGATCAAGACCTGGGCTTTGGATGACAGGCCCAGGGAGAAAATGCTTCATAAAGGGTCTGCATCATTGAGCAATTCAGAATTAATAGCAATTCTTATCAATAATGGCAACAAAGAAAAATCTGCGGTTGAATTGGCAAAAGATATACTAAAGCTTGGAGACAACAACCTGGAAGAATTGGGTAAGCTATCTATCAAAGATCTTCAAAGTATAAAGGGCATTGGCGAAGCTAAAGCCGTTGCCATTAATGCTGCATTAGAATTGGGCAGGAGAAGACAAGCCACTGCTGCGCTTGTTAAAACAACGGTACGCAATAGCCAGGAGATTGCCGATTTTCTAAAATCTACCCTAAAAGATTACAACTATGAAGTTTTTGCAGTATTATTCCTGAACCGGGCCAATAAGATAAAACATTTTGAGATTATCAGCCGGGGTGGTATTACGGGCACAGTTGCGGATCCCAGGATCATACTAAAAAAAGCAATTGAAGAAGAAGCTACCTCTATTGTTTTAAGCCATAACCATCCCTCGGGAAACCTTAAACCCAGCCGGGCTGACGAAGACCTTACACAAAAAATAAAACAAGCTGCCAGTTACTGCGATATCAGGGTACTTGACCATATTATAGTAAGTGATGAGGGATATTATAGTTTTGCAGATGAAGGACTGATTTAAATACAGTTCATAGTTTATAGTTCTTAATCGTGTCTTTAAAAGTTGAACTATCTTTAAAGACTCATGAACTACTAACTACTAACTACTAACTACTAACTACTAACTACTAACTACTAACTACTAACTACTAACTACTAACTACTAACTACTAACTACTAACTACTAACTATGCCTGCCCTGCCGGTCCTCCAAAATTAAACGGTATTTCTACCGCTTCCATATCCTGGATTGTTCCGTTTGATGCTTCAAATTTCTTGATATTATCAATCATGGCTTTCATAAAACGCTTGGCATGAAAAGGAGTAAGTATGATGCGGTTCTTAACCTTACTTTTGGGAGTTCCCGGCATTACATTTACAAAATCAACCACAAATTCTGCATGGCTATGGGTAATAATGGCCAGGTTGGCATAAGTGCCTTCTGCTACTTCTTCTGAAATTTCAATGTTCAATGCTGCNGGTTGATCAGTTGGATTGCTCATAATAATTATTTTAAACAAAGATAAAAACAAAGGAGGCTAAAATGACCTGGGTAATAAAAAACCGCCTCATTAAATGAAGCGGTTTTTTATTATTATAGAATTTTAAATTATTGCTTAACATCAAATTCTTCAGAAACCCTCCAGCCACTTGCACTGTTCAAATAACCTACCCTCAATTTAAAGGTTTTGGTTGCCGGGTCATAAGTATTATCACACTGTGCAGATCCTGGCCATGCCGGAGTATAACCAGGGAATGAATTAGGCAAATCTGTATCAAACTGTGTATAAGGAGCACCTGCAGCACCCGGAGCGGCACGAACAGTTACCTTATTGGTAGTTGGATCCGTTTTCAGGATCGCAACATAACCTGCATATCCCAAATCACCCCACTCCCAGAAAAGTTCATCAGGCGAATTTGGAGCTAAGTTTTTTGGCTCATCGATCACATCACGAGGCAAGCTCGGGTGGTATACATANCCATTTCCTAAATAATCACCAGCCAATGGATTTCCTATTATATGGAAATAAGCGGTGCCGGTACTTGGAGCACCTGTAACACCATCGGTTCCACCGGCAACATTAGTGATACTTACAGGCACCATATAACTTACTGCAGGATCAAGCTGGCTTGGATCGTGTATTGTTAAGGTCAAAGGAGTAGAAAATACACCACCGGCTTTAATAGTAGCAGTCGTATTATTCAATGTATAAAATGACGCAGGCAATACCTCGAACTGGTTGTTGGGGTTTGCAGCATTATACGCAACGCGGGCAGCATCATTCACAGCAACTGTAACGGTCAGGTCTGCGCCAAAAACGTGCGGGCCAACATATTCCAGTTGAAAATCTACCGGGTAATCATCTGTNCTTGTCAGGTCCAACTGAAGAGCGCTGTTACTGAAATTGGCATCAACACCACCATAGGTATTCACCCTGATGATATTTTGGCCTTTATCACCCAGCTGATCAGTAGTATCGGGTTTGTCGCAGGCACTGAACACAGCAGCGGCTAACAGCGGGAAAACCAGTTTTTTAATGTTTGAGAAATTCATTTGCGTAAAGTTTATATTTTAAAAAATATTAAAAGTACACTACCATAAAGATAGTGTACTGATTTGAAATTTTTATTGATCCCACCACATGCGTGAACTCATTTTATCCCCACCTGTTAAACGGGCTGCAGCGTCTGACACATTCACAGGGTTTGCGGCATATTCAGTAGTACCATAAGTAAGCCTTCTTGGAATTTCCAATGGTGTATTTACACCATAAGCTGTTGGCTTAAGATGAGGGATTCCTGTTCTTCTCCACTCACTCCATGCCTGTAAACCGTCTCCGAAAGAAGCAAGGTATCTTTGAAGCTGGATCCTTTCCAGGTTTGTGGTCGTATTAGCATCAGCTCCTACTATAGAAGGGAAGGCTGCGAGGAAACCTATATTAATACCACCACCGGTTCCGCCGGTGAAACTTGCAGCAGAACTGGCAAGATAGGTTGCAGCGGCAGCTGCAGTTTGGCCCCATTGTGTAAAGGAAGCGGTAACACCAGCCTCATAAAAAGTCTGTGCTGATCCACTGATCCAGCCTCTTTCAGCTGCTTCTGCCTGTGCAAGCAATACGTAAGCAGCAGGAATGATGGCGATAGGTGATGTTACACTAATTCTTGAAGCNAGAAATGGAGAAGCATAAGCTGCAGATACNGAGTTACCAAAGGCAACAGCATCATCACGCTCAAGCCCATAAGGGAAATCNGCGCCGGCAGAACCATAAACAGACCTCCTTGGATCACTCATATTTGACAATATATCACCCAAAGTTTTTGAAAACGCATAATCCTTTCTTCCGTTCAAAGCACTGTAAAACACATTTGTTTCAGTAGCTGTACCACCTGGGTAAGGAAGTGACAGGTTATCTGTATTTGTAGTAATAGCGCCTGCAGGGTCATTTGCAGCGTCTGCAAATTCTGTGGCTGCAAGGCCACCTGCGTTAGGATATACTTTACTCATACGCAAAGCGATCAGCATACGAAGTGAGTTNGCAACTTTTTTCCATTTAAGAATCTGNGCATCGATAGCAGCCTGGGTAGCTATACCAGTTGCCGGGCTAACAGGATAAAAAACATCACCTCTAACAGCATTTGTTGCGTCAAAACTCGCCATAGCGTCTTTGAGGTCACTTAGCATATGAGGATATATTTCTTCCTGCTTGTCGTAGCTTGGCGTAAGATTACCTGCTCCTTTTAATGCTTCAGTATATGGAACATCACCCCATCTGTCGGTAATAGTCCACATCAGATAAACCTTTAAGATAGTAGCAACTGCGATCTGGCTTCCATTGGATCCCAAAGGACTTGTGGCTGTACCGATCACATTCAATCCGCTTTTAGTGGCAGGATTGGAGTTCAGGTTAATGATGGTCTGCAAATCTTCCAGGGCAGTTGAATAAGAACCGAAATCCAGTTGTGGGTTTCCGTAAAGGGAAACGTCCGTATACTGCGTTTCAGACCATTGTTGTGAATACAATTCTCCCCTTATTCCACCTGCAGTGCTCGAAAGCACAGCCGGCAGGCCGGTAGAGGCATTGGTCAGCAAATAGGCCGTTGTAGGGTCATTTGCCTGGTCGTCACGAGTATCGGTATTCCCGAAATCCTCCAGCTTCTTACAGCCAGTAGAAGCAAAAAGCGCTACTGCTATCGAAAAAGCGAAAAGTGATTTTATATATGTATGTTTCATTTATACTAAATTTAAATTATCAATTAAAAGTTCAGTTTCAGGTTGGCTCCGATTGACCTTGTTCCGGGGAACTGGCCATTTTCGCCCTGTACACCACTGATCTCAGATGGATCGAAATCCCTTGTTTTTGAATACATCAACCATAAGTTACGGCCGATCACTGATACAGTAGCACCTTTAATGTATTTACCGATTCCCATTCTTTCAACAGGTAACCTGTATCCAAGGCTCAATTCCCTTAATTTCACATAAGTAAGGTCATATACATGTTTCTCGCTGATCTTTGAACTGTAGAATTGGTCAAAATAGGTCTTTGCGTCTACATATACATCATAATCCTTACCGGCATCATCAACTCCGATCACGTGAACACCACCACCATCTTCAACAGCATCCCTTACAGAATTGCCCTTGTCGTTCAATGCAGCAGTACGTGCAGTCAAACCTGAGAAATCACCCCAGTAATTTGACAAAGAGAAGAATTTACCACCTGATGAATAGTCAATGTTAACATTGATCGTGAAATTTTTAAATAAGGTCAGTGTATTTTGGAAACCACCTGTGTACCTTGGTAAAACGCTACCATAGTTAACATCAGCTTCGCTTACAAATGTACCATCAGCATTCAATACTGGTTTTCCATCGATACGTTTGATACCTGTACCATGTAATTGTCCCCACTCTGCTCCAACTTCACTAACAGTCCATGCAGAAATCGGGTTGGTTGTAGTAGGTCCATAAGAACCTGCTGCAGATACCAGCCTTGTAATACCGGGAGCGATAGAAACAACTTCATTCTTCAACCTGTAAGCCCATGTTCCGGTAACTTCAAATTCTAAATTTTTATACTTAAGTATTTGTGCGTTCAACTGAACTTCAACACCTGTTTTAGCAACTTCACCCGCATTTGTCCTGTTAGATGTATAACCGGTTGTTGGAGATGTTGTAACCGATACAGGGAAATCTTTATTAGTCCTTGCATAGTAAGTAACGATTGCACCCAGCCTGTTTTTCAGGAACCTGGTTTCAATGCCGATCTCTTTTTCAACATTGTTTGCACCATGCAACGTAGGATCTTTAATTTCATTAGGAACAGTCATCAATGGATTGCTATTAAAAGAACCATTGATAGAATAATAAGTATCCAGGTCATAAGCAGCAAGTGTATTCAACACCTGGCCCCATGAAGCCCTGATCTTACCATAACTAAGAATTGATTTGTTCTTGATCCAATCGCTGAAAACCAATGAAGCACCGATTGATTTGGTATCGATATGGCTGTTAACTGGTTCTGCTGAAGCATAATCCCTGCGGAATGATCCTTCAATGAAAGCCCAGTTCTTAAACCCAACATCAGCCCTTACGAATAAGGCCCTGGATTTGTAATGGGAAATGTATTCGAAATTATTTGAAACCGCAAGATTTGCAGGGTTGGTAAGTGTTGCGTTCCTCACCCTGTTCACTGAGTTACCCAAAGAATAAACACCTGGCAATACTAAACCACCACTGGTATTTGCATCAAATATTCTTTGATCATTTTTATAGAATACAAAACCTGCGTTAGCATTTACCTGGAAGTCCCTTACTTTTTTAGTGTAAGAAGCCAAACCTTCGTAATACTGGCGGTTGCTGAAACTTTGTCCGGAATGGTAAGCTGCCAGCTGCGTTTCAGCAGTAGTTTCACCATAAGGGTTAAATCCTGTTTGTGTACCACTTGCCTGCAATTCTGAAGGATAAATATCATATCCGTTTGTAGTTAACTGCTGCCTGCGGTAAGTACCTTTAATACTGAAATCGTTGTTGAATTTATAGGTCAGCGAGATATCACCGTATAAACGGTTCCTTTCATCAAAGTTTTTAACCAGGTCAAACCANGTGTATGGATTGAACCAGTAGTTTGCACCATAGAATCCAACTTTATTAGTAGCACTGTAAGAATCAGGATTATTGATATTCCAGGTAGCATAGATACCATCCGGAGTTTTCAATCCCCTTAATTCCCTCAGGATACTGATATCAAGATCCCTGTGGAACCATTGGTTAAATGATCCTGAAGATTGGTTCGCATAACCATCATCACCATCAGAATTACGCCTTTGGTTGATATAATTGATGCTTGCACCAAGTGTCAACTTTGGAGAAAGATTCATCGTGAAGTTAGTATTCAATGTATGACGCTTCAGGTATGAATTCGGGATCAAACCTTTAATATCCAAATTGGTATAAGATACCCTTAGGTTTGTGTTCTCAGTAGCTTTTGAGAAACTGATATTTGTAGTTTTAGTAACACCAGTATTGTAGAAATCCTTGGCGTTATTTGCCTGTGGGGTAAGACTTGCTGTTTTGAATGAACGCTCATGTCCTGCATACCATGCATACCATGGAATATATTCCTGGCCATTCATACGCGGTCCCCAGCTGGCATCATCATCATAGTTGTGATAATACTTACCATCCAGCGCTTTCCATGCATCAGGCTGTCCTGGCTGCCATGTATACTGTATCATATCAGAACTTGTACCACCGGAATAAGAATTCTGGTAGTCAGGAGTGATATAAACTTTGTCAAGTGTAAGGCCTGTGTTTATTTCGATACCAATGCCCGGAGCATTTTTCCTTGCTCTTTTTGTAGTGATAACGATCGCACCATTTGCACCATCAGGACCAAACAAGGCAGCGCCTGCAGGACCCTGGAGTACAGTGATGTTATCAATATCATCCGGGTTGATGTCATTAGCGCTTGGAATAACAGTACCGTCTACTACGTAAACCGGACCGCCACTAACACCAAGGCCATTTTCACCCCTTAAACGGATGGTAGTTTCCCTGCCCAATGCAACAGCCGACTGGCTGCGTACCTGGGCTCCGGCAACTTTACCTGCCAGGGCATTATTGACGTTGGAAGCACGAACCGTATTCAATTGCTCAGCACTTACGTTCTGAACATTTGAAGCCTGGCTACGCAAGGTACGTTTGGTCTGAAACGCACTTGTTACGATTACTTCTTTAATGGTGTTGCTTTTTAAAGACAATTCAGTGGTAACAGTAG
>JGI24770J26754_10002648_pt1 | contig 12300 bp, 8 predicted proteins | sample LakOneMetagenome_FD_26754 | JGI IMG/M metagenome (IMG submission 26754) | reverse complement strand
ACTATAAATCAGCCTGAACCCGGTATTTTTATGAACCCTGAGCAAGTTCGCCATGTCGATGAAGCCATCACTTCCCGTCATTCAGTCCGCGCATTTTTATCCACTCCAGTAGACCCAAAACTGATTCGGGATATTCTTTCAGTAGCCAGCCATGCACCTTCCGGTACCAACACTCAGCCTTGGAAAGTATATGTTGTTTATGGCCAAAAGCGTGATGCTCTAGTTGAAGCCGTATGTCAGGCTCAGATTGAAAGCAGTCAACATCCAGAACTGGCAGCACAATATAAAGAAACTTTTGCCTATTATCCCTCTACCTGGATTTCCCCTTTTATTGACCGGCGTCGTGAGAATGGCTGGGGGCTATATGGTTTGCTAGGCATTCAAAAAGGAGAAAAAGAAAAAATGGCTGAGCAGCAGTTACGTAATTTCAAACTGTTCGATGCACCAGTTGGCCTGTTTTTTACCGTTAATAAAATTATGGGAATCGGGTCGAAGATGGATATTTCCATGATGATTCAGAATGTGATGGTTGCCGCTAAAGCTCGCGGTTTAGATACTTGCCCGCAAGCTGCCTGGAATCATTTTCACCCCCTGGTTTTAGAAATTCTGGGCGCTGCGGAAGATGAAGAACTGGTTTGCGCAGTTGCGCTAGGTTACGCAGACCCAGAAGCACTGGTTAATACGTTTATTACTCCACGCGAACCGGTAGAAAATTTTGCAGTTTTTCTGGATTAAACCACAAGAGATCTTTTATAGATTCCTTTAACTTTAATCCTTAAAGAGCTAGAGAGTTTCTAGTTTTAAATATACTGGCCACACCAATTACGATAAAGAACAGCATTACCAGTGCCATATTTAGCAGGGGGCTCCAGAACAGAAAATTCAGGATTAATCCGCCAACCAGGCCACAGGCAAATTGCATACTCCCCATGATTGCGCTGGCTGTACCGGCACGACTGCCTTGCTCGGCCATCGCCAAGGCCATTGCATTTGGTCCGGTAAAACCAATACCCGATACAGCCAGAAACAGTCCTGACATCACAATAGCAAGTGCAGTATCGTCATACAGTCCTGCACCAAGCAGAATAAAAACACCCATTAACTGGAGAATTCCACCAAGCTTTAAACGCTGTATGATCGACATATTTCGGGCCAAGCGTTTATTAATGGATGAAAATAGGGTAATCCCTACAGCATTAAATCCGAAAGCATAGGCAAAGTGCTGCTGACTTAGATGATATTGATCAATCAGGACGGATGCAGCTGAACTGATATAGCAAAACAGTACTGCGCCAGTAAAACAGCCAATCACCATCGGACCACGGAAACTTTTATCCTGAAAAATTGTTTTATATAAACTGAGCACCTGTCTCGCACTTAACTTTAAACGACGTTCAGGTTGCAGGGTTTCCTTAAAAAATAANGCGACACAAATACAGCAAATTATCCCAATCAGAGCTAAGGCAACGAAAATAGCATGCCATTCAAAATAGATGAGGAGCNAGGCGCCTAAGGCCGGTGCCATAACAGGCGCGATTCCCATCACAATCATCATACTGGCAAAAGCNTGTGCAGAAGCTTGAACATCNAGCCGGTCACGGATTGCAGCACGGGCAATCACAACACCCACACATCCGCCTAGGGCCTGTAATATTCGGCTGAAAATCAGGCTCCATTCACTGGTAGCGAATGCACATAGCAGACTGGCCACGACGTACAGAAGCAAACCAAAATAGAGAGGTTTTTTCCGTCCAATACGGTCACTGACCGGACCATAAATCAGCTGCCCGACAGCAAGTCCCAAGAAATAGGCTGGCAAGGTATTGGCCACCATTTGTGTACTGACGCCAAATTCCTCTGCCATGCCGGGTAAAGCCGGCAGATACATGTCGATCGAAAGCGGGCCTAAAGCAGTCAGCGAGGCCAGCAGCATCAGCCACGGCAAGCTGTAGTGCGAACGGCTATTATCCTTGGATAGGTCCATAGATGATTGATGAATTTATAAGATTAAAGACAAGCTTACACGCTCCATAGTATGATTTGTCATAGTGATTCGTGAAGTTTCACATTATGCAGTGCCTTTGAATAATTTTTATACAACCTGTTCTTAAAAAGGTGTCGATTGAAAGCTTGGCTTACCCGTGTTCAGCAGGCCACGTACAATACGTCCTTCATGTATAACGTGCGCATGATTATTGCCTTTACTGCAACCGCATTTGTGCCTTATCTGCTGGGTCAGCAACTGGCGACCATTCCTTTAACTTTAGGTGTAGTCGCGGCTGCACTAAGTGATATTGATGACCGTTTTTCAGTCAGGATTATGAATCTGGTCTATACCTATATCGGGTTCTTTATCACGGCTGCTTCTATCCAGTTTCTGTTTCCCTATCCAGTCCTGTTTGCAATTGGGCTGATCATTTCCTGTATTGGCTGGATATTGCTCGGTTCTCTGGGCCGGCGTTATGCCACTATTTCATATGGCTGTCTGGTTATTTCAGTTTACTCAATGTTGGGAGTACACCTGTTTGATCACTGGTATAGCCAGCCTTTGCTCTTGGTCGCAGGCGCAGTCTGGTATGGAGTGATTTCCACCATCAGTTTCCTGCTATTTCCAGTACGTCAGGTACAGGATAAACTTTCCCAATGCTATTCGGCACTGGGTGATTTCCTGTTTGCCAAATCTGCCCTGTTTGATGTTGATATGACACCCGACAGCTATCAGCAAAGTATGATTGACCTGTCACTTGAAAACGGCAAGCTTGTGGGTATTTTCAATGAAATGAAAACTGCCCTGCTCACCCGATTAAAAGGTGACCGGGGTCAACGTGATACCCGTCGCAGTCTGCACTATTATTTTGCGGCCCAAGATATTCATGAGCGGGTTGACTCAGCTCATATTGACTATCAGAAACTGGCAAAAATCTTTGAACATAGTGACATCTTGTTTCGTTTTCAGCGCATTCTCACTATTCAGGGCAAGGCCTGTAAAGACTTGGGTGAAAGTATTTTAAAGCGGACGACGTACCAGCATAACCGCCGCTTTAAGCATGCATTTGAAAATCTGCGTATTTCATTAGAGAAGCTGCGGGATGAACAGCATTATGATCAGGTATGGGTAAATGCACTGTTTGCCTTGTATCGCAACCTGAAATCGATTGATGCCCAGCTGCGCAATGTTGAAACTGAACGTTATGTAGTTGAAAGAAGCAGATACCTTGAAAACCAGCTTAAAGATGATGATTTAAAAGGCTGGGATGATATTGTAATTCGTATCAAACAGCATCTGACACCAGAATCTGTCCTGTTTCGCCATGCTGTGCGTTTATCAATTGTACTGTTTATAGGGTATGTGTTCGTACAGCTCACCAATATTCAATATGGTTACTGGATTTTGCTCACCGCCCTGTTTGTAAGCCAGCCCAACTTTAATGCTACCAAGCGCCGCTTACGTTTGCGTATTGTAGGTACACTGGTCGGTATTATTATTGGATATGCCATTTTATATTTTGTACCTTCAATAGAAGGCCAGCTTTGTTTACTGGTATTAAGCGGCGTTCTGTTTTTTGAGCTGCGCAGTAAACAATATGCCCAAGCTACTGCATTCATTACCATTTTAGCCCTTATCAACTTCAACTTGGACGGAATGGGATTTACCGCCGCCTTACCGCGTATGATAGATACCCTAATCGGCTGCGCGCTGGCATGGTTCGGTGTCAGCTTTATCTGGCCTGACTGGAAATTTCGCCGATTGCCACGCAGTATTCAGCGAGCACTCAGTGCACAGTGNGACTATTTAAATGAAGTCGTTCAGCAATATCANGAGGGCCGTAACAATGGTTTAACCTATCGGATTGTTCGCCGTAGCGCGCACAATACCGATGCTGAAATGGCATCTCTCATTTCTACCCTGGCAACTGAACCCGATTTTGATCCGTTACAGAAAAGTCGGGCATTCGAATTTTTATGTCTGAGTCATACCTTTTTAAGTTACATCGCGGCATTAGGTGCTCATCGGGAACAGGTAAAAGACCAAGAGATTCTTAAACTGCTAGATCAGGCTCTAGATGACATACGCGGCGCCCTGTTACGTGATGAAACACCAGACCTGAGTGCCCAGAATATACTTATTGCAACACGCGAACGTCTCAGACAAAATCATGAAGAAGATCAAAAGTCTCTGATTATTCTGCAACAACTTTCACTGATGCTCAGTATTTTGCAACAGCTCAGTACGCTTAAGCAAAGCCTTAGCAATGAGCAGGATAATGCTGCGACTGAATTGGCTTCCTTGTAATTCAGTCTTAAATTGGCACAATATACTCCCTGAACGGGCAGAATTAATGCTAAACTTTGAAGAGTTTACCATTCATTATTTGCACTATGAACGCGAAAAATACTTATAGCTATACTTTACAGCCGGTCAATTACGAAGTTTCAGAAGCCGAACAGCGTCAGGTTCAGTTGCTGATCTGGCGTAGTACTAACAAGATCGGTATGAAAGCCTGGGCCATTATGGGCGTAATTGCCGTTCTGGCTATTTTGGGAATTATCTTTCTTAAAAACTACTCAACCATTTTCTGCTGGGTAGCTCTGGTTGGTGTAGCGCTTTACCTGCTGGTGCGCAAATATGGTCTGGAGTGGTATGTTAAGCGCAAAATGACTGAATTTCCGGTTCAGGAAATCAAGGGAATTCGTTTGGGCGTTCAGCCACATGGCATTGTTATGCGCCAGAAAATGGGTATGCAGGAAGGTGTAGGAACCATCGGCTGGAAAGATGTTTATGAATGGTATGATGCGCCGGACTTTATTCTGATGAATTTTAAAGTAAAAGATCAGCCAGGTGCATATATCCTGCCAAAGCGTATGGACAGCAAGAATTTCTCTTTTGCCGTTATTCGCAAGCATCTCAAAGAAGCGGTGGGTGAACCTAAAACCATCTGAGTATTTTAAAATTCAGAGTTAAAAAACCTCCTGCTTATGGAGGTTTTTTATAAATTATTTAAAATAAATGATAATGAGAATGTCTATTAATCGCAAAATCCATTTTATCTACTTAATTTTTGTTTATAATCGGTGCCATTCTTGGCACATGATAATTCCACTACGCACATGTTTAAAAAAACATTTTTCCAAGTTCACTGGTTTCTGGGGATTACTGCGGGGCTGATTCTCTCGATTATGGGAGTAACGGGAGCAATTTACTCCTATGAACAGCAAATCTTAAAATGGATTAATCAGGACAGTTATGTAGTTCAGGCCGAACAACGTGACAAGCTGACACCTGCCGAGCTGTATCAACATTTCCATCAGCAGTCGNCTGAACTTAAAATTAACAGTATTACAGTCGACACTGATCCAGCTGCTTCTTCTACAGTCAATATNGAGAAAAAAGGAGAGCGCCGCGGTTATAACATGATGGTAAACCCCTATACCGCAGAAGTTCTACCTGAAATTCAAGGACGCAAGTTTTTCCAGTTTATTCAGCAGCTGCACCGTAATCTAACAGTAGGCCCGGTCGGCAAACAGATTACCGGTGCCTGTACATTAATGCTGATTTTCTTTGTACTAAGCGGACTCTATTTGCGCTGGCCCAAAAAACATTCATGGCGTCAGTGGTTTTTCATTAAACCCCGCTTAAAGGGACGCAACTTTATCTGGGATTTGCATGCCGTAGTTGGGACTTGGGTAGTGATCTTCTATCTGATTTTGGCCTGTACAGGCTTATTCTGGTCATATGACTGGTGGCGTAATGGTATGTTTAAGGTACTGGGTGTAGAACGTGAACAGCCTGCTTTACAGGGAGGTAACCAACCACGAGGGCAAGAAAAAGAATTACGAGCGTCTACCGGTAGAAGCGGTGGACAGCAGACAGGTGACCGTGAAGCTGACCGTAAGCGTGGTCAGGGCCTTCCTCCCGAACAGATTCAATTGGCACTGACTCAAGCCTGGACAGGCTTTAATGCACAGATTGGACGTGAATATTCAAGTCTGACCCTGACATTTCCTAAAAAACCGGATGGTAAAATTGAGCTGTCCTTTACAGATGCTGTGCCTCAACATGAGCGCGCCCGCAATAAAGCAGTCTTCGATTATCGGACGTCTCAACTTGAAAATCTTGAGCTTTATGAAGATAAAAAGCTGAATGAAAAAATCATGAGCAGCATGTTACCTGTGCACCGGGGCAGTTTCTTTGGACCGGTTTATCAGTTTTTGGTTATGCTGGCAGCACTGGCCATGCCACTCTTCTTTGTTACAGGCTGGATGCTATATTTAAAACGCCGCAAGCAGAAAAAACTGACCCAGGCTGCACGTAACAGCAGTACTGCTCATTCTATTGATCCGGATGCAAAATCCTGGCTGATTACCTATGCTACTCAAACCGGTATGTCTGAACAGCTGGCGTGGCGTACTGCAACCAGCTTACAGGAAGCCCGACAACCGGTTACTGTCAAACCGGTACAGCAGCTGCATGAGGCTGACCTTAAACAGGCAGAGCATGTACTATTTGTAGTGAGTACCTACGGTACTGGTGAAGCTCCAGATCTGGCCACTGGTTTTGTTAAAAAGCTAATGAAGAGTAATCTGGATTTAAGCCACTTGAACTATGCTGTTCTGGCCTTGGGTTCACAGGAATATCCTGATAGTTATTGCAGTTTTGGGCATGAGGTGAATCACTGGTTAAAACGCTCTGGTGCTCATCCCTTATTTGATGTCATTGAAATTAATAATGGCAGTAATGAAGATATTCAGCGTTGGAATCAGGCCCTGGCTCGGGCTACCCGGCTTGATTTAAGCAACATGAATATTGAAAAAGTATTTGACCAGTGGATACTGGATAAGCGCGAGCTGCTTAATCCGGGCAGCTTGGGTTGTCCGGCCTATAATGTCGAGCTGAAAGCCAAGCATGATGTAATCTGGCAGGCGGGCGATATTGCCGAGATACAGCCGGGCAATAGCCAAGCACGTATTCAAGACTTTCTGAACCAGCATCAGCTGGATGGCAATACGCAAGTAAATTCAATAAATATGAGCCTTGCAGAGGCTTTATGGGATCGTGACCTGACCGGAACGGTTGAAGTCTTTAATAACGTTGATCAGTTACTGGAACAGTTACCTGCCCTGCCTTCACGCGAGTATTCGATTGCCAGTATACCTTCACAGCAGGTTTTGCGTCTGGTGGTACGTCAGTGTGAAGGAGCAGATGGTCTTGGTTTGGGGTCAGGCTGGCTGACCAAGCATGTACCCTTACACTCACCGGTGGCACTACGCATTCGTACCAATGAATCTTTCCATCTGATCGATGATAATCGTCCAATTATCTGTATTGGTAATGGAACAGGTATCGCAGGACTGATGAGCCTGCTGCACAGCCGTGTACGCCAAGACTATACGCAAAACTGGCTGATTTTTGGTGAGCGCCAACGCAACTGTGACTACTTCTATCAGTCTACCCTAGAAGCCTGGCAAACTACAGGTATGTTGCAACGTCTGGATCTGGCCTTTTCACGTGATCAGGAGCAGCGTATGTATGTACACCATATTTTACGTGAACATAGCGAAGAGCTAAAAAGCTGGATTGAACGTGGCGCAGTAATTTATGTCTGCGGCAGTATTAACGGAATGGCAAGCGATGTAGATCAGGCCCTGATCGATATTTTGGGTGAGTGCTGTGTGGATGATCTTCGCCAAAATGGCCGCTATCGCCGTGATGTTTATTAAACTTTAGACTAGATGTAAAAAACCGGGCATATAGCCCGGTTTTTATTTACAGTTTTTGAAATTAACGGAAAAGACCCGTCTGATAATTGGCCTGTCCTACACCCGTCGAGGCCTGATAAGGATGAGTAAAGTCTTGCAGACCAGCCGCAGCTTCCTCAACATCTTTACCCTCCTTAACTACGAAACTGTCAAAGCCGGAACGTTTCATATAGTTCAAAACGTCCTTAAAAATATCACCTACTGCACGTAGTTCACCCTGAAAGCCCTGGCGACGCAGTAACGCTGCAAAGGAATAACCACGGCCATCATTAAAACCGGCAAACTCAATAAAGATGGCATCCAGTGCATCTAACGGAAACTGATGATCTTCTGGTGAGTCATTGACTGTCAAATAAAGTGCCTTTTTACCTTGTACTTGTGCCAGCTGCTCCAGCTGTGCTGTAGTCAGTAAGACATCCCCCGTAGGTAACTGCCCATCTTCACCAATCAGCTGATAGGTATTATCCGCAATCGTGCCATCTTTATAAAGCACAGGTAATGCTGTATTAAGCATATGCACGCTCCTTAAAGGTCTGAATTCCTACGCGGCGGTAAGTATCAATGAATTTTTCATTGTCTGTACGCAAATCCAGATATGTATTTAAGATTTCTTCAATAATATCTGGTACCACTTCGGCTGCAAATGAAGGCCCGAGAATGTCGCCAATAGAAGCGTCATGGTCAGCATTACCACCGAGTGTAATCTGGTAAAACTCAGCGCCTTTTTTGTCTACCCCTAAAATACCGATGTTACCGACATGGTGATGACCACAGGCATTCATACAGCCAGAAATATTCANATCAAGCTGACCCAGATTATACAGCGTATCCAGGTCTTCAAAACGGCGGGTAATCGCTTCAGCAATCGGAATAGACTTGGCATTTGCCAGTGAACAGAAATCTCCGCCCGGACAGCAGATAATATCTGTCAGGAATCCGATATGTGCACGTGCCAGGTTCTGTGCATCAAGAGTCTGCCATAATTCAAACAGGTCTTTTTGTGGCACATCGACCAGCGCAATATTCTGCTCGTGGGTAGTACGCAGTTCACCAAAGGTATAACGGTCTGCCAGGTCAGCAATCAGATTCATCTCTTCCGTAGTCATATCACCAGGCGCCACACCAGCACGCTTGAGCGAAATGGTTACAATACGATAACCCTGCACTTTATGAGCATGGGTATTGATATTAAACCAGTGCTTGAATTTAGGATGAGCTTCAAACAGTTCAGTAAAGTCTTCATCAGCCAGATTCTGGTAATCAAATGGTGTGAATTCTTCATCCAGCTTTTTAAGAACTTCTGGCTGAATTTTCAGACTTTCACGAGTATGTGCAAATTCGGCTTCGACTTTCTCTGCAAATACTTGTGGTGTCAGGGCTTTAACCAGAATCTTGATCCGTGCTTTATATTTATTATCACGGCGTCCATGCAGGTTATAGACACGTAATACTGCTTCCAGATACGCAATCAGGTCTTCACGTGGCAGGAATTCACGGATTACACTGCCAATGATAGGAGTACGGCCCAGACCGCCACCTACCATAATTTTATAACCCAACTCGCCCTGTGCATTACGTACAATATAAACACCAATATCGTGAAACGCAGTCGCAGCGCGGTCAACTTCTGCAAGTGCTGAAACAGCAATCTTGAATTTACGTGGCAGGAAAGCAAATTCCGGGTGAAATGTACTCCACTGGCGGATCAGCTCGCAAGTTGGTCGCGGATCAGCAATCTCGCCTGCAACCACACCGGCATACTGGTCAGTCGTCGTATTACGGATACAGTTACCCGAAGTCTGGATTGCATGCATCTGTACTGTTGCCAGTTCAGCCAGAATATCAGGCACATCTTCAAGTGCCGGCCAGTTCAGCTGGATGTTCTGACGGGTAGAAACATGCGCATAACCACGGTCATATTTTTTTGAAATTTCAGCAATTTTTCTTAACTGCTTGGAATTCATCAGGCCATAAGGTACNGCCATACGCAGCATNGGTGCGTAACGTTGTACATATAGACCATTCTGGAGGCGCAGTGGACGGTATTCATCCTCGGTAAGTTTACCGGCTAAATANCGTTCTGTTTGATCACGGAACTGTGCAACGCGTTCATTGACCAGCTGTTGATCGAAATCAGTATATAAATACATGGCGTACGGCTAGATTCATTATAACGGCTGATAGCATAACGAGCTTTGGTTCATCAACAAAATGCGTTTTTTACATATTTAATAGCGGTTTTATTGATAAAGAGCCAAAACACGATGATCAGCTGTTATTCTACCTGTTCCTGTGCAATTTACTGAGACGATTCAGGCCAGTTTCCCTCTCCTAGGCTCTGACCGCTAAATGTATAGCGTGCTTGTGATCGGGAGAACTTGATAGGACAAGCCAGCTGCGGTTCGGTTTTTTTCAGGTCTGCTGCTACAGGCACTTGAACAATCCATTTACGGGCTTGTGCTANAGGAGAATTTAGGGCCTCATCCAGCCTCAGCACCGGTTCGACACAAATATCCAGTGCTGCAAAAGTATTACTCCACTCTGCCCAGGTTCTCGTTAAGATTTTGGCTTGAATAGCCTGTTTGACTTGTTTTCGGTCATCACTATCAAAAGAAGTACCTTTTTCCAGCAGAATAGGAAGATCCAAGACTTGGGCCAGACCTTGCATAAACTGCGGTTCCAGACTGCCGACAGATAGATAACGGCCATCTTTAGTCTGGTAATAGTCATAATATGTGCCGCCATTTAAGTGTTCCTGTTCTGGCATCTGCGGAGTTTTCCCGGCCAGAGCAGCGGAAGCAGCCATACTGTTTAAAGTCGCTACACAGTCTGTCATGGAAATATCAATATATTGTCCGAGACCGCTTTGCTGACGCTCGATCACTGCGGTGAGAATACCGATGACTGCATGGAGTGAGCCTCCTGCAATATCTGCCACCTGAATGCCCAGAGGGGGTGGACCATCTTTTTCTCGTCCGCTATGGCCCGCGATACCAGCAAGAGCAAGGTAGTTAATATCATGTCCAGCCCGGTCCCTATAAGGACCATCTTGACCATAGCCAGTGATTGAACAATAAATCAGTCGCGGATTAAGTTCGGCCAGTACAGCATAGTCTAGGCCTAAACGTTTCATTACGCCTGGCCGGAACTGCTCCACTACAATATCGAATTCACTTATTTTTTGCCTGATTAGTTCAATACTGGTCTTATCTTTCAAATCCAGAGTTACTGACTGTTTATTCCGGTTTAAATAACTGTGTGCAGTTGCCTGTCCATTAGCATAAGGCGGTAAAAGCCTGATCAAGTCCGGACGGATTGCAGACTCGATATGAATAACTTCAGCACCAAGATCGGCCAGATACAAACTGGCAAAAGGTCCAGGCAATAAAGTCGAGAAATCCAGTACCTTCAGTCCATTTAAGGGGGTAGTCATTATTGTTTTATCCAGATAAGGTTTCATTTCATCTTAAAAAGATAAAATCGGGTAAACAATGTCATGTTCAGCCATTTACCTTGATCATTTCGGCAATTTATCATGTAAAAATGGTAGTCTACCTATTGTAAATTGCCAATTAAATAATTTTTAGCGTCATTTAGGTCAACCACACGTGAACATAAAAGAGACTGAAGGATTTAACATGAGCCGCGATACGATCAGTATCCATTTCGTCAATGCGGCTCTGACTGGTGTAAAACGCCTCGGCATGGATGTAGAAACCTTACTTTCACATGTCGGTATCGAGGCCGAACTGCTACGCCAGCCGAAAGCTCGTATCTCGCCTGAACAGTACACCCGTTTCATTAAAATGCTATGGATGGTCACTCAGGATGAACACGTCGGTTTTGACGTACAGCCACGTCGGCTCGGCACCTTTGCCATTATGTGCCAGCTGATTATACATGCCAAAACTCTTGGTGATGCACTAGAACTTTCTTCACAGTTTTATAAGCTGTTTGGTGATGAATGGTCAGTTACGCTAGAGCGTGACAAGCATGAAGCACGGTTGGTGCCATTAATTCCTAAAAGTATGGACCCGGACCACTTTATTACTGAAAGTATGCTGATGATCTGGCATGGTCTGGCTTCTTGGCTGATCGGACGCCGCATACCGCTAGAACGGGTACATTTTGGTTATGGCCGCCCTGCCCATGCAGATGAATATGATGCGCTATTTTTTGCGCCGGTCATGCAGTTTGATGCACCACGTACTGAAGTAACTTTCGCTGCCGACTATCTGGACCTGCCCATCCGTCAGAATGATGAGTCACTGGAAGAGTTCCTGAAAACTGCGCCAGCACAACTGCTGGTGAAATTCAAAAATGTAAATTCTCTTACATCGCGTATTCGTGATGTGTTAAAGAGCCAGATTGGCGAAGAGATGCCAACCTTAAACGATGTTGCTTCCATGCTTTATCTGTCACCGCAGACCCTGCGCCGCCGTCTGGCTGCAGAAGGTAAAAGTTATCAGGGAGTTAAAGATGCCTTACGCCGCGATGCTGCCATTCACCTGCTGCTTAATCCGGAATTAACCTTGGAAGATG
>JGI24770J26754_10002646_pt1 | contig 12301 bp, 8 predicted proteins | sample LakOneMetagenome_FD_26754 | JGI IMG/M metagenome (IMG submission 26754) | reverse complement strand
CCCAGCCCTGACAGCCCAGCCCTGACAGCCCAGCTGGCTTTGTCCCGCGCTGCGGCTGCGAACGCCACCACAGCGCGGGACAAAGCGGGTCTCGGTCAGGCGAAGCGGCGCGTGAGCCAGTCGACGAGCAGGTCGTTGACGGCTTCCGGGTTCTCCTGCTGGACCCAGTGGCCGGTCTTGGGGATGGTCGACATCTCCAGGTCCGAGCACAGGTTCGCCATGTTCGCAGCCAACGCCGGTGGCAGTGCAGGGTCCCACTCGGAGCAGATCATGAGCGTCGGCAGGTCGAGCGGCTGGGTGCCGACGCCCGGGTAGTTGGTGCCGTTCGCGTCGATGTTGCGGTACCAGTTGATGCCACCACGGAAACCGGTGCGCTCGAACGCCTCGCCGTACACGTCGAGCTCCTCGTCGTTGGCGATCCGTTCACCGAGCTCCGGCACGGCGTCGAGGTCCTTGAACGGGTTGAAGGTCATGCCTGCGGCTCGAGCGGTGCCGCGCTCGGCCAGGATCGCGGGGTCCACGCCGCCGACCATCAGCTTCTCGAACACCTTGCGCGGGTGCTGATCCATGGAGGCCTCGGCGACGCCCGGCTGCTGGAACCACAGCATGTACATGTCCTCGTCGTTGCCGAACATGGACCGGAGGAAGTCGGTGCCGGGGAACGGCGTGTAGGGCGTGCAGATGCCGGCCACGCCGGCGCAGCGCTCGGGAAACAGCACCGGCATGGCCCAGACGACGAACCCGCCCCAGTCGTGGCCGACGAAGACGGCCTTGTCGATCTCCAGGGCATCGAGCAGGTCGACGAGGTCGCCGCAGAGCTGGCCGAGCCCGTAGGCCTCGATCGCTTCGGGAGCGCTCGAGCGGTTGTAGCCGCGCTGGTCGGGGGCGATGGCTCGGAACCCGGCGTCGGCGACCGCAGGCAGCTGGTGTCGCCACGAGTAAGCGAGCTCAGGGAAGCCGTGGCTGAACACGACCGCCGGGCGGTCAGCGCCGTCGCCGAGCTCGTGGACGCCGAGCTGCACGGGTTCGCCGGCGGGGTCGGGTGATCCGGTGAGGCGGGCCACGGCCGAGCCGGACAACGTGTGGTGAACCGCAGGTGGCATGGTCGTCATGGGTCGACCGTAGTGCCGGCGGTCACCTCGTCGTCGTCGAAGGCGGTGGGCGGACCGTGGTGCGATCGATCATCTGCTGCGGCGCTCGCTGCTGCGGGCTGGCGTCGCCGACCTGCGTCTCCGATCCGTCAGGCTGTGTCAGCCGAACACGGTCTCCCATGCGCCGGAGATGGCGTCGCCGATCATCTCGCCGAACAGGAACGAGCCCACCACAGCGCCGACGGTGATGACACCGATCACGATCCAGGTGCGGAGCGGGATCGTGCCGTCCTCTGGCACGCCGGGGACCTTGCTGCGGATCAGCCGGATCGTGCGCTCTGCCCAGGCGAACGGGAGGAGCGACAGCCCGATGATGATCACGATCCAGCCCGGACCCGGCAGCACGATCAGCGACACCCCGATGCCGATCACCACGAACCCGGCGACGGCGCGCAGCGCTCGCATGCCCAGGCTGCGACGGACCTCTGCTTCGGTGTCTTCGCGGACGCCGGTCTCCCGCTCGGCTTCGTAGACCGCTGCGGTCAACTCGGTAGCGATGGCGTCGCCACGCCCGGTGGGTGCGTCCGCGGGCATCACAACATCGGACGACTCAGCCCGCGCTTCGACCGCCGGTGTGCTCGGCGCACCGGTCGGCTCGGTGATGGACAGCTCGGGCGAGGTGCCGGTCAGGTCGGTCGGTTCGGCCATGTCCGTCATTCTGGTGGCAGGTTCGACGGAACGTGCGCCGCGTGGCTGGCGAACGCACCACTTCGTGACGCACCGATCGGCGCTGCGGACCATCGCCCAGTGGAGTGTTCAACCCGGATCGGCGACGGCACGAGCACCTAGTGTGACGCACGTCATACTTGTCGAGGGGTGCGGCGGGCATGTATCGGCGCCCAGCGCTGTTGCACAGTCCGTGAGCACTGCAACGGCACTCAAGAAGGGGAACCCTCCCCAGACACAGCCGAAGGACCGCCCCCGCCGCCGACGCGGGGCCGGCGTGGACGACCCGGTCGGCATGTACCTCGAGCAGATCGGCAAGCACCCGCTCCTCACCCCGCAGGGCGAGAAGGCGCTGGCCCGCACCATCGCGGACGGCCGCGCTGCGCAGACCGAGCTCGACGAGCGCGGCGCCCGGGGCACTGACAACCCGTTGACGGCCGCCGAGCGTCGAACGCTGCGCACCCGCATCAAGGCCGGCCGCGATGCGTCGGAGCTGTTCATCAACTCGAACCTCCGCCTCGTCGTGTCGGTCGCCAAGCGCTACCAGGCGTCCGGCGTCCCGCTGCTCGACCTGGTCCAGGAAGGCAACCTGGGGCTGATCCGAGCCGTGGAGAAGTTCGACGCAGAGAAGGGCTTCCGGTTCTCCACCTATGGGGTCTGGTGGATCCGCCAGTTCATCTCCCGCGGCATCGCTGCCTCCCGCTCCACGGTCAAGTTGCCGTCACGCGCCAACGACGAGCTGCTGCGCATCCGGGAGATGACAACCATGCTCGAGCAGTCGAACGGCCGGGCCCCTCGCCCTGCCGAGTTGGCGGAAGCGGCCGGCCTGTCCGAAGCCCGGGTGATCGAACTGCTCCGTGTGGGGGCGGACCCGATCTCGTTGTCGGGTCCGGTCGGCGACGACGGCGCCGAGCTCGGCGACTTCGTCGAAGACCCCACCGCACGTACCGCGGTCGAGGGCATGGCGTCGCGCCTGCTGCCCGACGAGCTCGAACGCATCTTGAGCGTGCTCGACGAGCGGGAGCAGCAGATCATCGAGCTTCGCTTCGGCTTCGGTGGCGACGAACCGCTGTCGGTCGCGCAGGTTGCGGTGGCCGTCGGCCTGTCGCGTGAACGGATCCGCCAGCTCGAGCATCGGGCGATGGCCAAGTTGATGCACCCGTCGTGGCGGGCCATGCGCAGTCTGCTCGTCGAAGCCTGACGAGCCGGACCGTTCGCCCTGAGCGCACCCGGATCGTGCGCTCAGGGAGAAAGCTGCCGACCGGGCCGACCGGCCACAGCCGCTGACCCATGCGGTCTGGTGCTGCCGGTTGGAACCGACGTCCACTAGACACTGCGCCATGAGCAAGTGGGCGGTGTGCGCCGCGGTCACCCAGGAGATGCTGAACGACCTCGTGTTGTTCGCCGTCGGAGCGGGCGTGCCACTCGATCCGGTCGAGACCGACGTGGCGCTGCCGGCACTCGGCGACGTGCGGTTGAAGGTCGCGCTCACGATCACGGGCGGCACGTTCGACCTGCGCGCCGACGACGGTGGGCGAGTGCGCGTGGTGGTGAGCGCCTCGGGTGAGGTGGAGGCGAAGGCCCTCGGTTTCGACGGCGACGCGTCATCGATCCTGCCGAGTGGCCCGGTTCCGATTCCCGTTCGGGTCGAAGCGCTGGTCGACCCGGTGCTCGAGCTGCGCGACGACTTCACCATGCAGGTCGGTCTGGCGGTCCAGGGTGGTGAGCTGATCGGCGTCACCGTCGATGCCGACGCTCCCGCTCCCGAGGGCATGGACCCGAGCACATGGGCTCCGATGACACAGATGGTCAACATGTTGTTCATGTCGATGGGCACCCAGCTCTGGGCGGGGCTCGGTGAGCACGTGGGTGTGGTCGGTACCGAGGTCGGTGCTGATGTCGGTGCGATCCTGGCCGACCTCGGCGTGGCGGTGGGCCGTGCAGAGGTTCATGTCGCGAGCGGGCTCTTGACCGTCGGCCTTCCCGCCACCGACGACGTGGTCGGTCGGGCAGCTCCGGTACCGGTCTCCGGCAAGCGCGTCGCATTGTCGCTCGCCGATTCTGGTGTGCACCGCCTCGCGGCCCTGCTCATCCCTCTGGCGCTCGGCCCCGCTCCGATGCCGTTCGAGATCGAGGTGAACCTGGGCGACCAGACCGTGAAGGGAACGGTGCGTCAGACCCGGATCTTGTCGGAATCCATCCCGGACCTTCGCCTGTCGCTGCGCACCGATATCCGGCCGCGTCTGGTCGGTGGCCGGCTGGAGCTGTCGTTGCAGGCGGCGTGGGTGGAGCTGCCGGCGCTCGGCGGACTTGCCGCGTTCACCGGTCTGATCAACGACGTGTCGCGTCGTGTGGGCGGGCTCGCGTCGCTGGCGCCGCTCCAGTTGAAGTTCCCCGCGGTCATCCAGGTCCCGATCGGGACCTCGCAGCCCGACGGCACGCCCGACACGATCGGTATCGCCGTCGATGACCTCCGCGTGACCGGCGACGGTCTCGGCGTCGTCGCCGGCCTGGCCTGAGTCGGCGCCGGGCCGCAGAGATCACGCACCAGAGATCACGCACCAGAGCCGTACGGACGACAGGACGAGTTCCATGCCACATTCCTCGCTCCGCCCCGGACTCGCCCGCGACGGCATCCTCAACCTGCGCGACCTGGGTGGGACGCCTGCGGCTGACGGGATGGTCGTCCGCGATCGCGTGCTGCTCCGCGCTGATGCGTTGCAGCGCAGCTCGCAGGAGACCGCGATCGCGTTGCACCGACACGGGGTGCGTCGAGTCCTCGACCTGCGAGATGACACCGAGCGCGCCGAGACCGGTGCGTTCCTTGCCGCCGAGGACCACACGATCGAGGTGTGCCACGTTCCGGTCGTCGACCCCGCCTATGTGTGGGAAGTCCACGGTGTGGACATCGAAGGTGTCCTGGCGCATCGCTACGGCGACATCCTGGAGCAGTTCGGTGATCGCTTCCGCACCGCGGTCGAGCTCGTGGCGTCGGCGGACGGTGGCGTCGCGTATCACTGCGCGGTCGGCAAGGACCGCACGGGTCTGCTCACGTTGCTGCTCCTGAGCGTGCTCGGCACCCCCCGGGACGCGATCGTTGCGGACTACGTGCGTTCGGCTCGGGTGAACGTGCTGCAGGTCGCTCGCCTGAGGGTCATCGGTCATCCTGCGGGTGCTGCGACCGACGAGGACCTGGCGGTCGGGGTGTGGTCGGCCCGGCCCGAGACGATCGAGGCGACGATCGATCTGCTCGACGATCGCCACGGCGGTGCGGTCGGCTACCTCCGCGGCGTCGGCGTCGACGATGAGGTCATGGCGACCTTGCGGTCCCGGCTGCTGCGCCCTGGTGACCAGCGGCCCTGACTGGGCGCCACGGCACCTGCCCGTTCTGCACGGCACTCGCTGCACCCTCCGGTGCTCGTGGCTCACCAGGACTGGCGTCACGTCTGGCACACTCGTCACCGACCGTGACGTCGGCGTCGTGGTCATCGACGGAGGGATCCACATGCTCGGCATCGGCGACACCGCCCCCGACTTCACGCTGCCCGATCAGACCGGCACGGAGCGCACGCTCTCAGCGCTGCTCGCTGACGGCCCCGTCGTGTTGTTCTTCTACCCGAAGGCCATGACGGCCGGGTGCACCAAGGAGTCGTGCCACTTCCGCGACCTGGCTGGCGAGTTCGCCGCGGTCGGAGCGCAGCGTGTGGGCATCTCGGCCGACAAGGTCGACAAGCAGGCGGCATTCGATCAGCAGCACTCGCTCGGGTACCCACTGCTGTCGGACTCCACCAAGGCGGTGGCGGCGCAGTTCGGAGTGAAGCGATCGCTCGTGCCGATGAGCAAGCGGGCCACGTTCGTGATCGACACCGACCGTCGAATCCTGGCCGTCATCTCTTCGGAGCTGAACTTCGACGTCCACGCGGACGAGGCGCTCGACGTGCTCCGCGCTCGCACCTCGTGATCGCCGTGGAGCCGGTGCTGCGCCCGGAGTGGTGGCGAGACCCCGAGCTGACCTCGTGGAATCGTATGCCGATGAGCGCGCCGCTCGTCGCGTTCCCCGACGTACGTTCGGCTCGCTCCGGCGACCCGTCGGCGAGCCCGTGGTGGCGCTCACTCGACGGCACCTGGCAGTTCACCGGGTTCGCCCGCCCCGAGGACGTCACCCCGCAGTCGCTGCTCGGCCACGATCCCGACGCTGCGGCACCGGACACCCCAGATCGCATGGATGTGCCGGGCGCGTGGACGTTGCAGGGCTTCTCCGCGCCTCATTACACGAACACGCTGATGCCGTTCAGCGGCGAGCCGCCGAGCGTTCCCGAGCACAACCCGACGGGCGTGTACGTGCAGCGCCTGACCATCCCGAAGGAGTGGAAGGGTCGGCGCACCGTGCTGCGAGTGGGCGCGGCCGAGTCGGTCGTCGTCGTGTTCGTCGACGGCGTGGCGGTCGGTTCGGGGACGGACAGCCGTCTGCCCAACGAGTTCGACCTCACGCCACACGTGCGCGCCGGCCGTAGGTCGACGATCGCGTTGGCGGTGATCCGCTGGTCGGCCCAGACCTGGGTGGAAGACCAGGATCAGTGGTGGCACGGCGGGCTCCAGCGCAGCGTCTCGTTGCACTCGACCGCTCCTGACCGCCTGGCCCGGGTCGAGTTGGTGCCCGGACTGGAACCCTCGCAGCACCCGACGGGTCGAGCCGGCTCGCTCGACATCCGCGTCGACGTCGCCGGCCCAGTGACGTCGGTGTCGAACGACTCGCTCGACGGCCCGCCCCCGGCGACGGTCGAGGTGTCGGTCGAGACCGAGCGGGGTCGTCGCCTGGCCACCACCGGTCGCCTCGATGTGCCGGCGTGGAACGCAGCGTCGGAGGTCACCCAGCTGGTCTCGGCGATGCTCGTGCAGCCCGGATCGGTTCGTGCCCGACTGGTGGTGCCGGACATCGAGGCGTGGTCCGCCGAGTCCCCGCAGCGCTACCGGGTGACCGTGGTGTTGCGCGGTCCCGATGGCGAGGTGATCGAAGCGACCGCTCAGCAGACCGGGTTCCGCTCGGTCGAGGTTCGGGATCGGCAGCTGCTGATCAACGGCGAGCCCGTCATGCTGCACGGCGTCAACCACCACGAGCACGATCCCGATCGCGGGCGTGCGGTGACCCGAGAGCTGACGCGCACGGATCTGTGTCTGATGAAGGCGCACAACCTGAACGCGGTCCGAGCGTCGCACTACCCGCACGACGAGCACTTCTATGACCTGTGCGACGAGCTCGGTCTGTACGTCGTCGACGAGGCGAACGTCGAATCCCACGGCCGGCAGGACTCGCTCTGTCACGATCCCCGGTATTCGCGGACGATGGTCGAGCGAGTCGAGCGCATGGTCCGTCGCGACCTGAACCACCCCAGCATCGTGGTGTGGTCGCTCGGCAACGAGTCCGGGTACGGGGCGCCGCACGACGCGGCCGCAGCGTTCGTGCGTCGCCACGACCCGAGCCGCCCGGTGCAGTACGAGGGTCCGTTCATGTTCGACCTGCACGCGGGTGCGCCGGTGAGCGACATCGTCTGCCCGATGTACTCGCCGATCGAGAGCATCGTCGAGCGTGCCGGCTGGTCCGGCGACGACCGGCGACCGCTGATCCTCTGCGAGTACTCCCACGCGATGGGCAACTCCAACGGGTCGCTCGCCGACTACTGGGACGCCTTCCGCTCCACGCACGGCCTCCAAGGCGGGTTCATCTGGGAGTGGCTCGACCACGGCATCGCACTGCCCGGGCGCAGCGTGACGCCGGTTGGTGCAAGCCAGCCCGAACCGGTGTGGGGCTATGGCGGCGACTTCGGCGAGGGACCCGATGGTGAGCAGCCGAACGACGGAAACTTCATCTGCGACGGGCTCGTCTCGGCCGACCGGGTGCCGCACCCAGCGATGGCAGAGGTCGCGCACGTGGGTCGGCCCGTGCATGTCGAGGTGCGTGATGCGGCGCGAGGACGACTGCGTTTCACCAACGTGCGGCACTTCGTCGACACGGCCGACCTCCGCTGTTCGTGGGAGCTGCTGGTCGACGGTGCGGTGGCCGAGCGCGGTGACCTCGACGTGGCACCGATCGCCCCAGGTGGGTTCGCGTCGGTCCGAGTGGGCTTCAACCGTCGGCTCCTGAGCGATGCCGCCGAGGCGTTCGTGACGCTGCACTGGCATCAGCGTCGAGCGACGCCGTGGGCTCGGGCCGGACACGTCGTGGGCACCGAGCAGTTCTCGATCCCGATCGAGGCGGAGTCCGTCGGTACGCAGTCGGCGGAACGTTCGGAGCGCGCCCGTCTCGCTGCGGGCACCGCAGTGCGTCCCGAGCCGCCTGCCGAGCTCCTGTGGGAGCCCACGCTGAGCCGTGCGCTGACCGACAACGACGCCATACAGACCAGTTGGATGCGGCCGTTCGCCGAGCGGCTGTCCCGTTGGAGTGAGCTCGGCGTGCTCGACGCCCGATGGGTGCCGGGTCCGGAGCGGCGTCGTCGTCAGAGCGGCGCGCATGTCGTCACCTCGATGGGTGAGCTCGTCCCGTCGGGAACCGCTGCGCCGGTGTCGGTGCACGTGCGGGAGCTGGTCGGATCCGACGACGGCTGGGGCCACGTGTCGGTGACGCTGTCATTGCCGCCCGAGCTCGCGGACCTGCCCCGAGTCGGGGTGACGTCGGTGCTGCCCGGTTCGTTCGATCGGCTCGAGTGGTACGGCGATGGTCCCCACGAGAGCTACTCGGACCGACGACGATCCGCGGTGGTGGGACGGTGGCGTTCGACCGTCGCGGAGCAGTACGTGCCGTACGCGTTCCCGCAGGAGCACGGCCAGCACACCGGGTTGCGGTGGTTGGCGTTGCGGGAGTCGAGCGGGTCGGCACGAGCCGGGCTGCTGGTGGTCGTCGACGGCGACGGCTCGCTCGGCTTCTCGGCCCGGCACCACTCCGACGCCGACCTGTTCGCCGCGACCCACACCGACGAGCTGCCGCACGACGGTGCACTCACCTACCTGTCGATCGATTCGGGCCAACGGGGGCTGGGAACCGGCTCGTGCGGGCCCGACGCACTCGATCGGTATCACTTGTCCGCCGGCCGTCACCGGATTGCGTTCTGGCTCCGCTGGTTCGACCCCCGCAAGGAGGACCCGGCGGTCCTCGCAAGGCTGGTGCTCGGATAGCGGCCTCGACCGGCTCGGGCACGACCGTCATGCTGNCCCGGGTCCGGAGGTTTCGCCCCAAGAGCGTCCGAACCGTGCGCTGAGGGTGAACCTGCGCGCCGCGCCAGTCGTGCGAGCCGCGCTGGTCGTCGTGTGCGGCGACGATCAGCCCATCGCGTCGGCGGTCGCCGCCAACTCGTCACGGAAGTCGGGGTGCGCGATGGCAACCATCGCCTGTGCCCGTTCACGCACGGTTCGGCCGGACAACTCGGCCGCACCGAACTCGGTGATGACGACGTCGACCTGGTGTCGAGGAGTGGTCACCAACATGTCGGGTCCGACGTTGGTGCGGATGCGCGACACCCGCACGCCGTCGACCATCGCGCTGGAGTGCAGGCAGAGCAGCGACCGGTCGTCGACCTGGAGGCCGGCGCCGGCGAGGAAGTCCTCGTGGCCGCCGGTGCCGGAGTGCTGGCGCCCGGCGATGGTGTCCGCCGCGATCTGGCCCCACAGGTCGACCGCGGTCGCACCGTTGATCGACACGAAGTCGCGGTTCTCCGCGATGATTCGGGTGTCGTTCACGACGTCGACGGGCAGGAACCGCACATCGCTGTTGCCGTCGAGCCACCGGTATAGCTCGGCGTTGCCGGCGGCGAAGGTCGTGATCGAGTAGCCGTCGAGCTCGCCCTTGTTGGCGTTCGTGACCTTGCCCGACTGGTGCAGTCGCATGAGCCCGGTCGTGAACATCTCGGAGTGGATGCCGTAGCCGCCGCCGGGCCCGTCGGCGAGCGCCGTGGCGATCAGCGACGGGACCGCGCCGATCCCGGTCTGCAGCGTCGCTTCGTTGGGGATGAACTCCGTGGCGATCGCCGCGATGGCCAGGTCGACGTCGGTGGCGACCGCGTCGGCGAGGTCGACTGGAGCCCGGTCGGATTCGAGGAGCACGTCGATTTCGTCGAGGTGGAGCCGGTGATGGTGCGGGTCCAGACCGAACGTGCGCGGGTAGTGCGGGGAGCACTCGACGATGAGCAATCGGTCCGGATCGGCACCGGTCGCGTGGAACGCATCGACGGTCGACCCCGCGTGCACCGACAGGCTCAGGTAGCCATCGGCGTCAGGCATCGCAGCAGCGGTGGCCATGACCCGCGGGTTGAGGCGTTCGACGATCGGGGCGAAGCGGCGGAAGTCGGCGGGGACGTACTCGATGGCGGCGCCTGAGTCGCGCAGGAACCGCTCAGCCGGTCCGAAGAAGCCGCTGCGGAAGCGGACGCCCGGACGGGTGAACACCTCGTACAGGTCGGTGAGCAGCGCGCCGAACATCTCGAGGCCGTTCCAGTCGTCGCGGGCGCCGAGGGCATGGAGGAGCTCGACGGGATGCGCTGGACCGAGTCCGATGGCGAACGTGTCGTTCGGGCGGATCAGTGCGGCGGCTTCGGCTGCTGAATCGACACGGCGGGCGGCCATGGTGGGCTCCTCTCGGTGGTTCCGGAGAGGGTAGAGGAGCGCGGCGTCGTCCGGTTCAGTCCACGAGGACGGCGCTGGTGGTGCCGACCCAGCCGAGCATGGCGGCTTCGAGCGCTTCGACCCGCGAGGGAAGCGCCTCGAACGTGACCGGCTCCGACAGGTGGAGGCCCTGCGCCAGGTCGCAACCCATCTCGGCGAGCATGCTCAGCGAGTCGGCGTCGGCCACGCCGTCTGCGGTGACGGGCACGCCGAGGTCGTGGGCGACACCGATGGCCCACCCGACGGCTTCGGCCTCCGCGGGCACCGACGCGATCGCGGTCGTATAGCCGCGGTCGATCTTGATGCCGGTGACGGCGAGCGCGCTCATTTCCTCGATCGACATGTAGCCGGTGCCGAAGTCGTCGACGACGACGCCGAGGCCGAGCGCCCTGAGCGCACCCACGACGTACTCGGCTCGGGCGCTGTCGGCGGTGAGCTCGCCTTCGGGCAGTTCCACCTCGATCAAATTGCACGGCAGTTCGCCGGTCCCAGCGAGCAGACCGATGAACGTGAGCAGGTCGTCGTTGCGCAGGTTGCGCATGGACAGGTTGGTGCTGACGACGATCGGCTCGCGGTCGCGGCCGATGCGTTCTGCTGCACGCGCAGACTCGCCGAGGATCCAGCGGGTGAGCGGCTCGATCAGGCCCGACTTCTCTGCCATCTCCAGCAGCTCGACGGACCGCTGGGGGCCGCTGCCGGCCCGCTGCCAGCGCAGCAGCGCTTCGACCTTGGCGACCCGGCCGGTGCGCAGATCGACGATCGGCTGGTAGCGCAGCTCGAGCTCCTGGTTGGCGAGTCCGCGGCGCAGCTCTGTCAGGAGCCCGACGCGCCGCATGGCGGTGCGCTCCTCGATGGGGTCGAACACCGCGACCGCGTCGGCAGCGGAACGAGCGTGGCGCAACGCTCCGTCGGCAGATCGGACGAGCGTGCCGGGATCGACGCCGTGCTCGGGAGCGACCGACGCTCCGATCGTGCAGCGGACGTGACACAACTCGCCGCCGATGTCGAGGGGCTGATCGAGCGCCTCTCTGATCAGCCGGGCGCGGTCGAGCGCAGCGTCGCGATCAGCGTGGGTGGTGGTGAGCACCGCGAACTCGTCGCCGCCGATGCGGGCCACCACGTCGATACCGCTGACCTCCTCCGCGAGGCGTCGACCGAGCTCGCCGAGGATGTAGTCGCCGGAGTGACGACCCGACTGCCGGTTCACGTCGTCGAGCCCGTCGATGTCGACGAGGACCACCGCAACGTGCTCACCCGGAGCGAGTCCGGCAGCGACGAGCGACAGGCGATCGTCGAATGCCGATCGGTTGGGCAGGCCGGTGAGGTGGTCGTGGCTGGCCTGGTGGCGCAGGCGCTCTTCGACCTCGACCGAACGGGTGACGTCATCGATCGTGACGCCGAGCGAACCGTCCTTGAGTCGATCGATGCGCAGGTCGATGAACGTGCCGGGCACCTCAGCGAAGCTGAGTCGTTCGGCGGTCAGCGATTCGCCGGTGTGCGCGACGTCGTACATCGCCGACTGGAGCAGGCGAGCGCTGGGGCCGTCGAAGACCGAGCCCAGATGACCGCCGTCGAGCACGGCGGCGTCGAGCTCGAAGAGACTGCGTGCGCTGGCGTTCGCGGAGCGGAACACGATCGAGTCGGGGTCGTCGCGATCGAGCAGCTCGAACAGCAGGTGGCCGTGATGGGACGCCGCGGCGACCTCGGCGAACCGGCGGGCCTGGCGCCGCGGTTCCTCGCCCGGCGCGACGTCGATCAGGGTGCCTCGGATCGGCTCGTCGAGCCCGGTGCGGACCATGCGCACCAGCATCGGGCGGTAGCCGCCGGTCGCG
>JGI24770J26754_10002645_pt1 | contig 12302 bp, 9 predicted proteins | sample LakOneMetagenome_FD_26754 | JGI IMG/M metagenome (IMG submission 26754) | reverse complement strand
ATCCCCGCCTGGCCCGCCTAGCCCGCCCCGCCCCGCCCCGGGCATCCGCGACCCGACTTCTTCCGCCCCAACCCTCCCGCGAGACGACGCCTTCCGCCCCATCGCCACCGCTCAAGGGACAGAAGACGTCACCTCGAGCGCCGCGCGCCGCGCCGTCACCCACACGGGGCAACAAGGGGCGACTCTCGCGCTGCGCAGCGCACCACGGATGCCCGCACNCNCGCGGGCATCCGTGGAACGGGCGGGAATCAGCGGCGCACGATCGCGCGCAGCAGCCGCAGCGCCACCGACAGCGANGCCATGTCGTCCTGCCCGAGGGCGTTGACCTCTTCGAACACACTGCGGGCCCGGTCGAGCTGCTCCGTGTTCTGCGCTTCCCAGCTCTGCAGCCGGGCCTCAGCCTCGCCGGGCGCCGTCGATTCAAGCACAGCCTTGGTCATGTCGGCGATGGTTGAATACAGATCGTCGCGCAGCGCCGCGCGGGCCAGCGCCTGCCAGCGGTCCTTGCGCGGCAGCCCGGTGATCCGCACGAGGATGTTGTCCACGCCGAACCGTTCGTAAACCCGGAAGTACACGGCAGCCACCTCTTCGGCCGGCGTGTTCGACTGCACCGCGAACCGGGCCACATCAAGCAGCGCAAACGCCTCGAACAGCTCGGCCCAGCGATGTCCGAGCGACTCCGGAACGCCCCATTCCTCGGCCTTGGCCAGCTGGGCCTGCAGGCGCTTCAGGTCATCACCTTGGAGGTAATCGCTCAGGTGCGCCCGCAGCAGGTCCACCTGCGGCTTGTATTTCGCGATCACCTCGGCGACGGACTTCGTGCCGCCCTGGTTCACCTGCCACCGAACGGCCCGGTCGAGCAGCCGGCGAATGTCGAGGTGCATCTCCGTCCACTGTTCGGTCGGGAACGACGAGGGCAACTCATTGAGTTGGCGCACCATGTCGTCGAGATTGAACACCTCCCGGAGCGCCACGAAGGCCCGGGCCACTGTGGCCTGATTGGCCGAGGTCTCTTCGATGGTGCGGAAGGCGAAGGTGACGCCGCCGAGGTTGATCATGTCGTTGGCCACCACCGTGGCGATGATCTCCCGGCGCAGCGGATGGGTGTCGAGCTCGGCATCGAAGCGCTCCGACAGGTGACTCGGGAAGTACCGGCGCAGGGTGCCGCCGAACCACGGGTCATCGGCCAGGTCGCTGTCCCGCAGCGCGTTCGCCAGCTCGATCTTGGCGTAAGCGGCCAGCACCGAGAGCTCCGGGGAGGTGAGGCCCTGACCCTGGTCGAGTCGTTCCCGCAGCGTCGCCGTGGTGGGCAGCGCCTCGAGGTCCCGTTGCAGGTCACCGGATGCCTCGAGCCAGTTCATCAGGCGCTCGTAGCTGGGGCTCCAGTTGTTCACGAGCACCCGGTCGTTGAGCAGCAGGATGTTCTGGTCAACATTGTCCTGCAGCACGAGGCGACCCACCTCATCCGTCATCTCGGCCAGGAACGCGGCACGTTCGGCCGGGTCGAGCTTGCCGGCCGCCACCATGCGGTCCACGAAGATCTTGATGTTCACCTCATGGTCGGAACAGTCCACGCCGGCCGAGTTGTCGATCGCGTCGGTGTTCAGGATCACGCCGGCCAGCGCCGCCTCGATGCGGCCGAGCTGGGTGAAGCCGAGGTTTCCGCCCTCGCCCACCACCTTCACCCGCAGGTCCTTTCCATCCACGCGGATGGCGTCGTTGGCCTTGTCGCCCACCTGGGCGGCGGTCTCACTGCTCGCCTTCACGTAGGTACCGATGCCGCCGTTGTACAGCAGGTCGACCGGGGCCAGCAGGATGGCGCGGAGCAGTTCCGGCGGGCTCAGCTGGGTGGTGCCGTCAGGAAGGCCCAACACGGCGCGCACCTCGGCGGAGAGCGGAACGGACTTCGCCTGGCGCGGGAAGACACCGCCGCCGGCGCTGATCAGTTCAGTGGAGTAATCCGCCCAGGACGACCGCGGCAGCTCGAATAATCGCTGGCGCTCCGCGAAGGATACGGCGGCATCGGGGGTCGGATCCAGGAAGATGTGCCGGTGGTCGAAGGCCGCCACCAGTTTGGTGTGCGTCGAGAGCAGCATGCCGTTGCCGAACACGTCTCCGGACATGTCCCCCACCCCCACCACGGTGAAGTCATCGGTCTGGGTGTCAACGCCGAGTTCACTGAAGTGCCGTTTCACCGATTCCCAGGCGCCACGGGCGGTGATGCCCATTTCCTTGTGGTCATAGCCGACCGAGCCGCCGGAGGCGAAGGCGTCTCCGAGCCAGAAGCCGTACTCGGCGGCCAGGCTGTTGGCGATGTCGGAGAACGAGGCCGTTCCCTTGTCGGCCGCCACCACCAGGTAGGTGTCGGCGTCATCGTGGCTGATCACCTGGTACGGCGGCACCATGCGTTCGCCGTGCTCGGGAGTCGTCACGAGGTTGTCCGTGACATCGAGCATGCCGCGGATGAAGGTCTTGTAGCTTTCGATGCCCTCGACCATCCAGGCGCTGCGATCGGCGGCCGGGTCGGGCAGCTTCTTGGCGAAGAACCCGCCTTTGGCGCCGGTGGGCACAATCACCGCGTTCTTCACGGTCTGCGCCTTCACCAGGCCGAGCACCTCAGTGCGGAAGTCCTCGCGTCGGTCCGACCAGCGCAGCCCGCCGCGGGCGACCTTGCCGAAACGCAGGTGCACGCCCTCCACGCGCGGCGAGTACACCCAGATCTCGTACATCGGCTTGGGGAAGGGCAGCAGGTCGATGGACTGCGGGTCGAGCTTGATGCTGAGGTACGGCTTGTCCTGGAAGAAGTTCGTGCGCAGCGAGGATTCGATCAGGTTGATCAGGGTGCGCAGCACCCGGTCGGCGTCGAGAGTGGTCACCTGTTCCATTGCCACGGTGAGTTCGGAGCGCACCATGGCGACCAGCGGCATCCGCCCGTCGACGCTGAGGTCGGGGTCGAAGCGCGCCTCGAACAGCGAGATGAGACCCTTCGTGACGTCAGGGTTGTTCAGCAGCGTGTTCGAGATGAAGCCGTAGGAGTTGGTGTTGCCGATCTGGCGCAGGTATTTGGCGTAGCTGCGCAGGATGACGACGCTCTTCCACGCGATGCCCTCCTTGAGCACGAGGCGGTCCAGGCCGTCGGATTCGATCGCGCCGCTCACGGCGGCGCCGAAAGCGTCGGCGAGCAGCGCGCTGGTGCCGACCGGATCGATGCCGACGGGGTAGATGAGCCCGAGGTCGTAGAGGAAGAACTGGCGGCCGTCGGAGGTCTCGATTTCGAACGGCACCTCGTCGAGCACCTCGATGCCGAGGTTTTGGAAGTAGGGCAGGATCTGACTGAGGCTCTGCGATTGCATCATGTAGAGCTTGACGCGGGCGTTCTCCGAGCGCTCCCCCACGTCTTTGGGCAGGTACACGTTCAGCCCGGGTCGGCTGGAAGCCTTGCCGGCGGCCTTGGCCTGGGCCGCTGCCGTGGCGCAGGCTTCGAAGCGCGAGATGTCTTCGAGGGCGTCCGCAGTTTCGTAGTCCACCCGGTAGCTGTCCGGGAACGCTTCGGACCACAGTCCGGAGAGGTGTTCCGCTTCTGCCGCCGGATGCGACTCGTGCAGTTCCTCGTTGATGCCTTCCGGCCAGGAGCGCACCGCGCGGGCCAGCCGGTTTTCCAAAACGGCGGCGTCCACGGTCTCGATCACGTTCGGCTGGGGAAGGCGGATGCGATAAAACAGCCGGGCGAGGGCTGATTCAGTCATCCGCGCCTCGAAGTCGAGCGAGTCGGCGTGGTAAGTCTCGCGCAGTTCTTTTTCGATGCGCAGTCGCACGGCCGTGTTGTACCGGTCACGGGGAAGGTAGACGAGGGCGGACATGAAACGTCCGTACACGTCGGGACGCAGGAACAGCCGGGTACGGCGGCGCTCCTGCAGTCGCTGGATGGCGAGCGCGACAGTGACCAGGGACGGTACGTCGATCTGGAACAGTTCGTCTCGGGGGTAGGTTTCCATGATGCCGAGCAGGTCTTTGCCGCTGTGCGATCCGGGCGGGAAGCCCACCTCGGCCATCACGGCGTTGACCTTTTCACGCAGCACCGGCACCACCTCCACGGAACTCGTGTAGGCGCTGGCGGCGAACAGGCCGATGAAGCGCTGCTCGCCGTTCACCTGGCCGTTCTGGTCGAAGCTCTTGATGCCGATGTAGTCGAAGTACGCGGGACGGTGCACAGTGGAGCGGGAATTGGCCTTGGTGATCACGAGCGCGTTGCGTTCGCGGGCCTTCGTGCGTCCGGCTTCGGTGAGGTGCTGGATTTGGTGGCGGTCTTCCGCGGAGCGCAACAGGCCCAAGCCGCTGCGCTCCCGGATGGACAGCACGTCTTCGCCGTCGAGGGTTGTCAGGTCGTATTCGCGATAACCGAGAAAGGTGAAGTTGTCGGCGTTGAGCCAGCGCAACAGCTCTTGCGTCTGCGTACGGTCCTGGATGTCCCGCCCGTGGGCGATCCGGTCAAGGTCGTCGGCGATCTGCGCGGCCTTCAGACTCATCAGCGGCCAGTCCTCGACGGCGGCGCGCACATCGTGCAGCACGGCATGCAGGCCGGCGATCAGGCTCTGCTGGGCCTCGTCGCCGGCGCGGTCGATCTCGATGGCGATCCACGACTCGAGGTGGGAGCCGTTGGGCCCGCTGGCGATCAGGTGCGAGATGTTAGGCATGGCGGAGGTGTCCCCGCTGGAGACGCCGACACTCGCGGGCATCCGGGTGATGCTGACGAGCGCGTTGGTTTCGCGGTTGCGGGCCACGATCAGCAGCGGATGCACAACGAGGTGGATGGCCGAATGCTGGCGCACGAGTTCAGCGATGACGGAGTCCACCAAAAAGGGCATGTCGTCGGTGGCGATGAACACCATACTGCGGCTGGTTTCGTTGCGGATGACGACGTTGGCCGTCTTAGGCTTTCGATGGTCGGCCGCCTGCCAATGGGCCATCGCCCGGTCGTGCAGCAATTCCGCGGTGTAGTTCTGAGCGTCATCATCGATCAGGTGCTCGTAGTAGTCAGCTATGAATGTGCGCTCTACCGGGGACTGATCGGTTGTTGTGGGCTCAGACGTCATCGAAAAAACTCCTCCATCACAATTCGTGGGTCGGCGTAACGGGTTGCCCGGCAAAATCCGGCCACCCACCGACCGCGCTGCGCAGTGCAACTGCGCAACTCTTCTAGAGTATCCACGAATGAGGACCGCTACCCCTGAAGCAGGGCCGAAACCTTCCGGAAAAAGTGAAGGGTTCCTTCCGCCTTGCTGAAGCTGGGCATGAGGTTCGGCCCCGTTCCGGTCCCCCGCCACGCGTACCCTCGGATCATGGGAGTTCAAGCGTCATCGAAAGCAGCACGGCAGCGGGCAGCGTGGAGGCGTCGCTCCGGGCCACTGAGCTACCTCGCGATCGCTGCGTTCCTGGTGGGGGCCGCCCTCGTCAATGCCCGGTGGCCCGTTTCGACGTGGTACGTCGCCGGCTATCTGGCGGCCAGTGCACTGTGTTTCATCGTCTATGGGTTCGACAAGTCACGGGCGAAGTCGGGCGGGCGACGGGTGCCGGAGAAAACCCTGCACCTGCTCGAATTCTTCGGAGGCTGGCCCGGCGCACTTGTGGCGCAGCAGGTGCTGCGCCACAAAACCCAGAAGACGAGCTTTCGCATCGCCTTCTGGGTCTGTGTTCTCGCCAACGTCATGGTGTTTGCCGTGCTCACCACGCCGCTTTGGAGGACTGTGCTCGGTGCCTGATCAGTACCAGTTAAAGGACTGCGAGTGCGACCATGCGGCGCACGGGGTGCCGTACGACGAGGCCTTGATGTAGCCGAGGCCCCACACGATCTGCGTCGTGGCGTTGGTGGCCCAGTCCGATCCGGCGGTGGCCATTTTGCTGCCGGGCAGCGCCTGCGGGATGCCGGTGGCGCCGCTGGGGTTGTAGGCCTTGTAGTTCCAGCCCGATTCCTTCTGCCAGAGCTGGTTCAGGCAGGAGAACTGATCCGCTCCCCAGCCGTACTTGGAGGAGGCGAGGGCCTGGGCGGTGGCCTTGGCTGCGGCGACGGTGTTGCCCCCGGCCAATTTGGAAGCGCGGGCGGCCGCGTCCGCTTCGGCGGCGGCGGCCTGCGCTGCGGCAGCCTGAGCAGCTTGGGCGGCAGCGGCGGCGGCGGCTTCAGCAGCCACTCGGTCGGCTTCGGTCGCGGCGGCGGAGAGCGCCACCGTTTCGATCTTCGTCTCATCTGTCAGCGACGCAACGAGCTCGATCGGCATGCTCTCGAAGCTGGCGAGTGAGGTGCTCACCTGCATCAGCGCGGTGGGATCAGCCTTGCCTTGGGTGGCGGCGAGAACCTGGTTGGCTTCATTCAGCGTGACGGATGCCGTGCGGTCACTGTGTGCCTCCGCAACGGCGCTGTACGCTCCGAGCTGCTCGTGCTGGCGACCGGTGCTATCGCTCAACGCGGCTGTTTGCGCCACGCGCTCTTGGCGATCGGCGGATGATTGCACAGCGTAGGCGCCGCCGCTGGCAAGGCCGGCGATAGCGATGACCGCGACGGTGCCGATTACGAAACGCTTGCGGCGTTTCTTGGTGGGAAGGATTCGTCGTGCGTGTGCACGGGTTGGGGTCGTGTCGGATGAGTTCGGGCTCATACCTGCCATTCGCGCGAGCCTGAGCGCCCAGGAGCGCCGGCTCACTGAGCATCGGGCCCGCGCTCTCCGGTGGTGGCGCGGGCGAAGCCGTCAGACTGTCTCAGGTTTCTGAACGTTCCCTCAGTATCTTGTGGATTCCTCAACTGCTCAGAAGCGAATTTCAAGNCCCTTGACCCCCCAAACTGCTGAGTCCACAGTGCTCACTAACGCACATCTGAGGAGGCAGATGATGGGCAGTCACGATGATTTATCAGCCTCCGCGGCCTCGATTCCCCCGACATCGGCCACGGCGGAGGGCTCGGTTTTACCGCCGGTCACCACAAGATTTGACCGTTGGATTCACGTTGCGGCCATCCTGACGAAGGTCGTCGTGGGCGTGATCGGACTGGTCACCCTCCTTTAGGGCGTACCGGAGCGGCCCCTCGACTCGCCCGACACGCTGATTTCTATTCAGCCAATGGCCAGCAAATTCACAATAAATTCTTTTAAATAAAACCAAAATGGCGTTAAATCATGCTTATAAGCACTGTATTGTCTTTTCCGAATTCACACGGGGTGCGCACAGGATCGGGCAGGTTCTCGCTCTGCGCACCCACCCACCTCGCGCCGGCTACATCACCCAAGCGAAGGCCTTGGCGGGCGAGCGGGCGCCCTGGGCGGCCTTCGAGCGGTTCGGCTCGTCGAGCTCGGTGAGCAGGCCCTCGGCGAGGCGCACGATCGACCCGAATGCCTCCGGCGTGAGCCATGGCGGGCGGGTGGCGAAGAGGATGTCTTCACTCGCAGTGTTGCCGCTGGCGCCGGGTGCAAAGGGACATCCGCCCAGACCGCCGAGGGCGCCGTCCACCATGGTGGCGCCGGCGGAGATGGCCGCGAGGGTGTTGGCCACGCCGAGCCCCCAGGTGTCATGCCCGTGGTACACGATCTCGCGCTCGGGCGTCTCGAGGCGCACCCGGGTGATCAGGGCGGCGACCTGGGCGGGCACCGCCTGACCGAGGGTGTCGCAGATCACCACGTGCGAGGCGCCGAGGGCGCGTTCGTCCTGTGCGATCGCCAGCACCCGCGCGGGATCGACGAGCCCGTCGAAGGGGCAGGTGAATGAGGTGGCGATGCAGAGCTGGATCTGCCCGTTCACCGAGCGGCTGATCTCCACCGCGGCGGGCATGGCGGCGAGGCTCGCTTCGGTGCTGCGGCCGATGTTGGCCTGGTTGTGGGCATCCGTCGCCGAGAAGCAGTACTGAAAGTTGCGGGCGCCCGCGGCTGCGGCGCGCTCCACGTGCCGGGGCGTGGCCACCCACACCCAGCAACGCTCCAGCTCGGCAGGAGTGAGCTCATCGAGCACCTCGAGGGTGTTCGCCATTGACGGCACAAGGTCGGGCCGGGCCAGCGACCCGATCTCGAGCGATTCCACGCCGAGAGTGAGCAATGAGCGAATGGTGGCCAGCTTGCGCTTCGTGGAAAGCATGCCGCCGGTCAGCTGCAGGCCGTCGCGCAGGGTGACGTCGCGCAGCACGGCGCGGGGCTCGAGGGTGAACATCAGGCAGGCTCCAACTCGGTCATGATCAGGTCTATTTCGGCGTCGGTCTTGCCGAGCACCCGGGCGAGCACTTCGCGGGTGTGCTCGCCCAGGTCAGGCCCGAGCGAACGGATATCCAGGGAGCGGTCACCGATCACCGGCACGATGCCGGGAAATCCCACGCCTGGCAGCACCTGGGAGCCGTCGCTCACATCGAAGCGCTGGATCATGTTGCGGGCCTCGTACTGCTCGTCAGCGCAGATATCCGCGGCGGTATAGATGGGACCGCTCGGCACCCCCGCCGCATCGAGCAGTTCCAGGGCGGCGGACGCGGTGAGTCCGCTGGTCCACGCCCCGATCGCCGCGTCAAGCTCGTCCCGGCGCAACCAGCGCGCGTCGTTGGTCTGCAGCCCCGGGTCGGCCCCGAGATCGTCGCGGCCGATCGCGTGCATGTAGCGCTGGTAGATGGCATCCGCGTTGCCGGCGATCACGATGTTCGCGCCATCGCCGCAGACGTAGGCGTTGGTGGGGGCGATGCCGTCCATTCGGCCGCCCACGCGCTCGCGCACCACGCCGTAGGCGGAGTAGTCGGGCACAAGCGACTCCATCATGGACAGCATCGACTCGTTCAGGGCGACGTCGATCACGCGTTCGTGCAGGGCGAGCGCGGCGTCCACGCGGCCCCGGCGCACCTCGCGCTGGAACAGGGCCATCACCGAACCGAAGGCCGCGTACAGGCCGGCAATCGAGTCGCCGATCGACACGCCCACCCGCACCGGCGCCCGGTCGGGGTCGCCCACCAGGTTGCGGAAGCCGCCCATCGCCTCGGCCACGGCGGCGAAGCCGGGGCGCTGCGAGAGCGGTCCGGTCTGCCCGAACGCCGACACCCGGGTAAGGATCAGGTCGGGGTTCACCGCATTCAGCACCTCCGGCCCGAGCCCCCACTTCTCCAGGGTGCCCGGCCGAAAGTTCTCCAGCACCACGTCGCAGTGCGCCACGAGTTCGAGCACGGTGCGCCGGCCGAGTTCAGTCTTCAAATCGAGCACGATGGACTTCTTGTTGCGATTGATCGTGCGGAACAGCATCGACGTGTCACCGGCCTGCAGCCGCCAGTTGCGCAACTCGTCGCCGGTGCCGGGGCGTTCCACCTTGATCACCTCAGCACCGAAATCGGCCAGCATGCGCCCGGCCGTCGGCGCGGCGATGAAGTTGCCGAGTTCAAGCACGCGCACGCCGGCGAGCGGGGCCACGTCAGTCATATCAATGCCTTTCAAGCGGATGTCGCACCGGATGTCGCAGAACTATTCTCCGCCGACGAACTGGTTCGTGTAGGTGGCGGCGAGGTCGATTTCGGCGTCGCCCACCTCGGGGTTGGCCACCCGCTGGGTGTCGAGCACGGCCTCGGCGCCGGCCTCCGAGTTGCGGCCGTCTTCGGTGAGTTGGGGCTTGAGTTCCTCGATCAGGGCGGCGTAACGCTCGATGTCGCCGCCGCTGAAGGTCTCCGGCATGTCGGCCGCGATCTCGGCGCCGCTGTGATCGGCGATGTAGGCGAGGGTCTTGGTGAGCACATTCGCGAGCTTCTGCGCGGTCTCGGGATTCTCGGCGAGCCACTCGCTCTGCGCGTAGAACGAGGACGACGGCCACATGTCGGTGTCGTAGTGCTCCTCCACACCGGCGGGCGAGCGCAGGTCGGCCAGGCTCACGGTGGCCGCTCCGGTGCGTTCGGCCAGCACGGACACATCGGGTTCGAGCATCACGCCGGCCACCACACCGCCGGATTCCATGGCGGCGACCGCGGATGACCCGGCCCCCATCGCGACGACGCTCACGCCGTCGGGGTTGAGCCCGGCCTCTTCGAGCAGGAAACGCAGCATGGTGTGGGTCGACGATCCCGGGGCGGTCACGCCGACGCTCTTGCCCATCAGGTCTTCGAGCGAGGTGATCTCCTCTGTGGAGCCGGGAGCCACCACGAGCGCGATCGCCGGGGACTTGCCCATCTGCACGAAGGAGGTGATGCTCTGGTTCTTCGCCTGCATCTGGATGGTGTGCTCGTAGTAGCCGCTGACCACGTTCACACTGCCCCCGAGCAGTGCGGTAAGCGCCTTCGAGCCGCCCTGCAGGTCCTGCAGCTCCACATCGAGTCCCTCTTCCTCGTAGTAGCCGAGCTGTTCGGCGAGGGTGGTGGGCAGGTAGGTGAGCAGGGTCTGGCCGCCGATGCCGATGGTGACGGTGGGGGTGGCTGCGGCATCCGCTCCCCCGCTGGCGGCGGTGCTGCTGCAGCCGGCGAAGAGGGTGGCCGTGAGCAACGCTGCGGCGGCCAAAGTGACTTTTTTGGGCAAGGACACGGTGTTCTCTTTCTCTATATATAAGGGATGAAAATTACGCGCCGGGAACCGGGCGCCAGCGCAGCAGATAGCGTTCGAGCCGGTTCACGCCGAGGTCGACGAAGAGCACCACGATCATCAGGATGAACATGCCCGCGAAGACGCCTTCAGTGTCGAAAACGCCCTGGGCCTGCGCGATCAGATAGCCCACTCCGGCGGCCGCGCCGAGGTACTCGCCCACCACCGCGCCGACGATGGCGAAGCCCACGCTGATGTGCAGGCTGGAGAAGATCCAGGTGAGGGCGCTCGGCAGCACCACGTGCTGGATGAGGTGGCGTTCGGTGGCGCCGAGCATGCGGGCGTTGTCGAGCAGTACCTTGTCGACGCTTTTCACGCCCTGCAGCACGTTGAAGAACACGATGAAGAACACCAGGGTGACGCCGAAGGCCACCTTCGATTCGATGCCGAGGCCGAACCACAAGAGGAAGATGGGGGCGAGCACCACCCGGGGCAGGGCGTTGAACATCTGCACGAAGGGTTCGAAGAGCCGCTCGAGAAAGCGCACCCGGGCCAGCAGGAAACCGAGCACCAGGCCGAGGCCGGTGCCGATGATGAAAGCGTAGAGGGCTTCCTGCAGGGTGATCCAGAGGTGCGGGAAGATGAACCCGGTCACGATCCAGTCCCACACGGCCACGCCGATGGCGCTCGGCAGCGAGAAGAAGAACGTGTCGATCACGCCGGCGCGGCCGAGGATCTCCCAGGTGCCGAGCACCACCGCGGTGAGCAGCAGCTGGTACACGCGCATCAGGGCGGCGGGGGTTTCGCTGCGGGGGCGAACCGGGCCGGTGCGGGGCCGGCGGGTAGCGGATTCGGTGGGCGCGGCATCCGTTTTGGTGGCCGTGATCGACATGTCAGGCCGCCTTCGCCGCGTAGGTCTTGGCCACTTCGTCGCGCAGTTTGCCCCAGATCTCCCGGTGCAGTTCCACGAAGCGCGGGTCGTCGCGAATCTCGAGCAGGTTGCGCGGGCGCGGCAGGGTGATGTCGTAGCGGGCCACCACGTGGCTGGCCGGGCCGGCGCTGAGCAGCACCACCTCGTCGCTCAGGGCGATGGCTTCGTCGAGGTCGTGGGTGATGAAGATCACGGCCTTGCCGGACTCCTGCCAGATCTCAAGAAGTTCGTTCTCCATGATCTGCCGGGTCTGCACGTCGAGGGCGGAGAAAGGTTCGTCCATCAGCAGGATGTCGGGGTTCACGATCCAGGCCTGCGCAATGGAGGTGCGTTTGCGCATGCCGCCGCTGAGCTGGTGCGGGTAGCGGTCTTCGAAGTTCGACAGCCCTACCTTGGCGAGCCAGCGGCGCGCTTCGGCTGCGGCCTCCTTTTTACTCACGCCACGCATGATCAGGCCGAGGGATACGTTGTCGAGCACGGTCTTCCACGGCAGCAGCGCGTCCTGCTGGAACATGTAGGAGGCACGGCGGTTGACGCCCGCCACGGGGGCACCGAAGCTCCGCGCTTCGCCCTCGCTCGGCGCCATCAGGCCGGCGGCCATGTTGAGTACCGTTGATTTGCCGCAGCCGGTGGGGCCCACGATCGACACGAACTTGCCGGGCATCACGGTGAGGTCGATGCCCTTCACCGCGAAGTACGAGCCGCCCTGCGGTGTCACGAATTCCTTGGTGCAGGCGTCGAGTTGGATGGCCGGGGCGTGTGCTGTTTCTGCTGACGTCATCGTCATGGAAGTCCTTACGGGCCGGTGTCGAGATTTTCACTCACATTGTGAGTGAACCACTCACGATGTGGTTACATGAACCATA
>JGI24770J26754_10002641_pt1 | contig 12319 bp, 9 predicted proteins | sample LakOneMetagenome_FD_26754 | JGI IMG/M metagenome (IMG submission 26754) | reverse complement strand
AATGAACCTGCCGCATCCGTAAGGATCAACAACGAATGGTACCGGGTTAGCTTTGATATCGAAGGATACTATGCAGCTGCCCTCACGGATATAGAGGTTTATGAAAATACAGATCCAAGAAAGAATTATTTCAGGATAGAAGAATATGCTAACGGGAATATCTCTTTTGTTGATGCCATCAATTCAAATACCGGTTATTTTAAATTAGAGAACCTGTTGGACAATTCCACCACGGCTGCTCATGAATTCGGCCATACCATTGGACTGGAACATCCGGAAGTGATCGACATCAGGGGAGCAGGAGTGCCCGGTATCATGTATCCCAGGGGAACGATCGTTGATCCGCATTTTCAATATGACCCTGCTGTAGAACCGGGATTAAAAGGCGGAACAATGAATCCTTTTACCCGCAAGGTTCTATTAAAAGATATTGAAGCGCTCCGGCTCCATCGCCTCGATTTTGACAAGAACGGTTTTGCCATCCTCGGCGACTTTTCTTCCGTATGGCACGAAGCGCATCAGCCATAAATTTAGAATTGTAGGGCAATTGGTAAAAAATATAGCTTCCATATTCACTATTCCCGATTCACCATTCACTTATTCACCATTCACGATCGCCGATTCACCATTCACGTATTCCCTCATTCCCATATTCGCCCAAAATCATTTATCTTGATACTGTAAACAGCAATAAATAATGGAGATACTAACAGTAGAAAACCTTTCAAAGAATTACGGCTCCATCAAAGCATTGAAGAACGTAAGTTTTTCTGTGCCGAAAGGAACCGTATTTGGTATCCTTGGCCCGAACGGCAGCGGCAAAACAACTTTGCTCGGCATCATCATGGATGTATTGAAAGCATCGGGAGGCGGATATAAGATATTCGGGGAAGAGCCAACCAATATACAACGCAAACAGATCGGCACTTTACTGGAAACGCCTAACTTTTACCATTACCTGTCTGCCATCCAGAATTTAAGGATCGCTGCTGCCATTAAAGAACGCGGCGTGGAAGATATAGACCGGGTACTGGATATAGTAAACCTTACGGCAAGAAAGAATTCAAGGTTCAGTACTTACAGTTTAGGAATGAAGCAACGCCTTGCCATCGGTTCGGCATTGCTTGGAAACCCGGATGTGCTTGTGTTTGACGAACCCACCAACGGCCTGGACCCGGTTGGTATCGCCGAGATCAGGGAACTGATCAAGAAACTATCGCAGCAGGGAAAGACGATCATCATGGCCAGCCACTTGTTGGATGAAGTGGAAAAAGTGTGTACACATGTGGCCATTTTAAAACAGGGTACGCTGATAACCCATGGTGATGTGAATGAGATACTCGTGAATGAAGATATGGTTGAAGTAAGCGCTGCCGACCTTGGGCAATTACAGCAGGTTTTGAAACAAATGCCAGGAGCTGGTAAAGTGGAGCCCGCAGATAAAGTGTTGCGGATCTATTTTCCATCCGGCACGGCCGACCTGGGGGCAGTGAATCAATTTTGTTTCAATAACGGGATCGTACTGTCGCACCTGCAACTTAAAAAGAAAAGCCTGGAGAGTAAATTCTTTGAGCTTACGAATTGATCAACCATTTTATTTTTTAGAAAAAATCAAACAATGCTGAAGTTATTAAAAACAGAATGGCTTAAACTGAAAAACTACAATGCATTCATCGTATTGAGCAGTTTTTTTGCACTGGGTGTTTTTCTTACAAACTATATTGTATTTACGGTGAACAAGAATATCGTGAATAAGGTAAATACCGCCGGGCTGGTTTCTTCTTTTAATCCTTATGATTTTGACAAGACCTGGCAAACGACCAGCTATGCAACGGGCTGGCTATTGATGCTGCCTGCACTTTTGTTGATCATACTTGTTACAAATGAATTTACGTACCGTACCAACAGGCAGAATATCATTGATGGCTGGAGCCGGCAGGAATTCATCAGTGTAAAGATCGCACTGGCAGTAATTGTGGCCCTTGCTACTACTTTACTGGTGATCATCAGCGCACTCTTGTTTGGTTTGTTTTCAGGAACTTCTTTTGGGCTAAATGGTTTTTCGCATGTGGGTTATTTCCTGCTGAAAGCTTTGTCCTATAATTTGCTTGCTGTATTGATCTCTGTCTGGATCAGGCGTACAGGATTTGCCATAGGATTGTATTTTATTTACCTCGGTGCAGAAAATATCATATCACAGTTACTGGATGTATGGAGTATCAAATTAAGGAATGAAAGCAATATCGATCTTGGAAGCATGGGAGATTACCTGCCCATGAATGCATCCGACGGTCTATTGACCTTCCCCGATAATCCCATCCGCTCCTTTGCAAAAGCAAACCTGGCCACCGATTATACCTGGCTGGTGGTGATCATGGCGATCTTCTATGTTGCTTTATTTTATTTCTTGAGCAGGAGAAGGATATTGAGATCTGATCTATAATTTTTTCCCGGTTAAATTACCAAGTGCCGCCTCTATGGATGGATACAGGAAAGTAAAACCTGTTTCTTTTATTTTGGCATTGCTCACTGAAGTGCTTTTCAATACTTCGATGCTGCTGCCGCCCAGCATTATTTTTAGTACAAATGCGGGAACATGTAAGGGGATAAAGAATTTTCCTTTCAGCGCTTCGGCAAGTTTCAGGGTAAGCGCTTTATTGCTTACGGGCAAATTGGCTACGGCATTATAACTTCCATTCAATGTATTTTTTTCCATGGCATGGATATACATGCGGCAAAGGTCGTCGATGTGTATCCAGCTGATCATTTGTTTGCCACTGCCCAATATGGCAGCAACGCCAAAGCTTACCGGCTTTTTAAATTCTGAAAGAGCACCGCCCTCGTTGCTGAGTACGATACCGGTTCGCAGGGAGCAGACCCTGATATTGAGGGAGCTTGCAAATGATATGCTTTGTTCCCACAATACGCATGTTTGCCCCAGGAAATCTTCCGCAGGTTTGTCGGTTTCTGTAAAATATTTACCCGGCTCCCGGTCGGGCCCATACCAGCCAATAGCAGATGCCGATACAATTGCCTTTACCTGGCTGCCATGCTGTTTCAATGTATCTATAAGCAGTTTACTGCTCTGGGTACGGCTTTCTATGATCTCTTTTTTATAAGCATCGGTCCACCTTTTATCGACAACACCTGCACCTGCCAGGTGAATGATAAAATCTGCAGACCGGATGGCTTCTATATCGATCGTTTGTTTTTTTACATCCCAGTTTGCATAACTAACCTGTGCCCGGGCCGGCTGCTCCTTTGAAGCCCTGCTGAGGATGATCACCCGGTAACCCTTTTCTGTAAGATGCTTTGTGAGCCTTTTACCAATAAGGCCGGAACCGCCCGTTATCAAAACTGTGTGCATATTGTAAATTTATACATTAAACAAAAGCAGCAAAAGAATGTTTTAATAAGTCTTTACAGGCAACCATGCTGCAATTTTAATCGTAATTTTAGTAAAATGAACTTCATGAAACAATTCGGCATTTTTCTATTCGTACTTGCTTTTATAGTGCCAGGCAAGATTGCCGCACAACAAATAACTTATTCTGAATTTAACGGGGAAGATAACCGGGATATGAATTTCGAGATACTCGGCAAGATGAATGATAATTATGTCATCTATAAAAATATCCGCTGGAAACATGTATTGGCTTTTTATAATAAGGATATGCGAATTGAAAAAAGCATGCGGCTGACCTTTGTTCCCGACAGGACATTTAATATAGACTTTGTTACTTACCCCGATTATTTTTTCATGATATACCAGTTTCAAAGAAATAACGTGGTTCACTGCATGGGCGTAAAAATGGGGCCTGATGGAAAAAAGATCGGCGAACCCATTGAACTGGACACAACCAAACTGGGTGTACTGGCCGATAATAAAATATACAGCACCGTGTATAGCCAGGACAAGCAAAAGATCATGGTATATAAGATGCAGCAAAAGAACCAGCAGTTTACCATCGTAACAAAATTATTTGATACAAACCTGCTGATGCTCGACAGTACCCGGATGGTTTCTCCCTATGATGAAAAAAGGGATGCTTATTCAGATCTGTATGTAACGAACGAAGGGAATTTTGTATTTGCAAGACTGGCACTGACAAATTACCGCAGGAAGATCAGCGGTATAGAGATCATTACCCGGAAACCGGGGACAAAGGATTTTATCACAAAGCCACTTTCATTCGAAAATAAATTTTTCGATGAGATAAAGATCAAGGTAGATAACCTTAATAAGCATTATATCATCAATTCGCTTTATTACGACAAGCAGGGTGGAAATGTGTCGGGGCTCTTCACAAGCGTTTTAAATATCAACGATGCGGAAATAAAAAAGATCGCTTTTAATTATTTCCAGGATACACTGCGGTCGAGGATCTCCGACGGACTGTATAAGTCTGCGTTTGATAATCTTGTTATCCAGCAGGCGATCGTAAAAAAGGATGGTGGCTTTATCCTTACGGCAGAAGACAATTACAGCCAGGAACGCTCGGGCCCTTCCAACAGCAGCTGGGACCGATATAATTATTTGTATAATTCGCCTTATACGACCAATACAGATTTTTATTATTCAAATCCTTCTTATAACGGGTTTTACAGGCCACTGAATAATTTCAATAATGCCCAGAATGTGCGCTATTATTACGACAATATACTGGTGCTTAGTTTCGATAGCAGTATGGCGATACAATGGAGTAATATCCTGCCGAAAAAACAGGCGGATGATGACAATGATAATTTTCTTTCTTACTCGCTCATGAATGTAGGCAGCGAGATCCATTTTATATATGTTGAAGAAGACAGGAATAAGCAGATCATCAGCAACCAGAGTATTTTTCCCGATGGCCAGATAAAGCGATACCCCACCCTTAAAAGCAGGGAAGCCGGTTTTGAATTCATGCCCCGGCTTTCGAAGCAGGTTGGCTACCGGGAGTTGATCATCCCCTGTGTATACCGCACCAATATTGCATTTGCCAAAGTTGATTTTTTTGAATAACACATCCGGTATTATCTGATTTTTTAAAGTAGTTATAAATGCTCATTTTTGCATGACGAATTATTTTTAAGCACATAATTATCTTTCTGTGACAGGCACTTTCAAAGCCAATAATCCATATAATAATTTCCTGCTCCTGCTGTATGGCNTGTTATTAAAATTGCCGATGTTCCTTTACCCGCATGTTCCCCAGCCGCAGCAACTGGATGGGTTTATGTATAANGCCTTGTTGCAATGGCTGAAGCCGGTGGCAGCAGGCATGCCGGTAATATACAATGTGATCGCATTTTTNTTCTTATACCTGCAGGCGATCAGCCTCAATAAGCTGGTAAATGTTCAGCGCCTCATGCAAAAGCCGAGTTACCTCACGGGCATGAGTTATTTGCTCATCACTTCCCTGTTTTCTGATTGGTATTACCTCTCTTCCCCGTTGATCATTAACAGCCTCCTGATCTGGGCCTTTTCTAAATTATGTAACCTGCATAATAACAATAGCCCAAAATCAACTTTGTTCAATACCGGTATGATCATCGGCGTTGCTACTTTCTTTTATTTTCCTTCCATCGCTTTTTCTTTGCTCATTATTGTTGGGCTTGCGATAACGAGGCCGTTCCGCCTTCCCGAATGGCTGATGGTGTTATTGGGGATATTAGCCCCTTATTATTTTTTGGCAGCATGGGTATTTTTAACCGACCGGTGGAAGGGATACAAGTTCCCGGGGTTTAAAATAACGGTACCGGTGTTTCATCAAACTGCATGGGCTGCTTATACAGCAGTGATCCTGATCCTGCTTACCATTTTGATCGGGGTTTATTTTATCCAGGATAATATGCGCAGGCAGGTAGTGCAGGCACGTAAAAGCTGGAACCTTATTTTTCTATACCTGCTGGTTGCGCTTTTTGTTCCGTTCTTAAATGCATCCAAAGGATTTGATTACTGGATATTGACCGCTGTGCCAATTGCGGCTATATCAGGCGCAACTTTCTTTTATCCCGAGCGAAAAATAGTGCCCATGGTCATACACTGGAGTATGGTGGCAATTTGTATTGTGATGGGGTATTATTTAAGATAAAATGAACGGGCTATTGTAAATTTGCTTTTATACTATTAAAATAAAGAAATGAAATTTGGCGTAGTAGTTTTTCCGGGGTCTAATTGCGACAGGGATATGGTGGAAGCCCTTCAGCATGACCTGAACCAGGAAGTGATAACACTGTGGCATAAGGATAAAGACATCAGCATGTTTGGAACACAGGACTGCATTGTATTGCCAGGAGGATTCAGTTATGGTGATTATTTAAGATGCGGCGCTATCGCACGCTTCAGCCCGATGATGCAAAGCGTGATCGAATTTGCCGGTAAAGGAGGCAGGGTACTGGGTGTTTGCAACGGCTTCCAGATCTTATGCGAAAGCGGTTTATTGCCGGGGGTTTTACTCCGCAACGCACAGCAACAATTTGTTTGTAAGAACGTTTATATACAGCACGCTGATTCGGCAAAAAATGAAGCGCTGAAAATTCCGGTTGCACATGGCGAAGGAAGATATTATGCCGGTAAAGCCGCCATGGAACAGGTTCATAATAATAAACAGGTTCTGTTCCGGTATTGTAATGCAGATGGGAATGTGAATGAAGAAAGTAATCCCAACGGTGCATTGGAAAATATTGCAGGTATTTGCAATGAACAGGGGAATGTGATCGGTATGATGCCGCACCCCGAAAGGGCCTGCAGCAATGCTTTGAACAACAATGATGGCAGGATCGTGTTCAACAAACTTTTTGGTATAAGCTGAGCGTTCAACAATTAACACTCTTTAACAGGGGTTAGCCGCCAACAGTTATAATTTTGAGCATTATAAAATTTAAATAGAAGCGTCAGAGATGATAAAGAAATTTACAATACTTTTTTCCATGCTGGTACTATGCTTTACCATTGCACATGCACAACTGGAAAGCCCCGTTACATGGAGTTATACAGCAAAAAAAATAGCAGATAAGACTTATGAATTGCATATTACCGCGATGATCGATGGTAATTGGCATGTATATGCACAGGATGCAGGAGAGGGGCCCGAGCCGACAAGCATCAGTTTTACCGTAAACCCACTGGTAAAACTGGATGGTAAAGTAAAGGAAATAGGCAAACTTGAAAAAACCTATGACCCTAATTTCAAATCTGTATTAAAGTATTATGGTAANCAGGTTGATTTTGTTCAGAAGATAAAACTGAAATCATCTGCCAACACATTGGTAAAGGGCACTGTTACTTACATGGTATGTAATGATAAGAAATGCCTTCCCCCAAAAGAAATTCCATTTTCCATCAAAGTAGATGGTAAATAGATTTCTATTCATCATCGATCCCGAACCATTCGGGATTTTTTATAAGCAGCAGCCATGCAGGGATCAAAAGCCTTATTGTTATTTATTTTTTCTGTGATTCTTTTGAGTGGGATTTCGTATGGCCAGGATAGTTCCTATGTTACCTGGAAGACTTCTGTAAAAAAAATATCCGGTACTGAATACCAGCTTACATTAAGAGGTTCTATAAGGCCGGGCTGGCACCTCTATTCAACCGTAAGTGAAGCAGATGGTATTACGGGTGTTTCCGTAACTACCAGGGATTCATCCGTTAAATTAAACGCAGCAATTGTTGCTGCAGCCAATAAAACGATCAGCGACCCAACTTTTAATAAAGACCTGCAGGTTACTGTTGATAGCATTACAGTGACACAGGGAATAAGCTTTGCCGGTAAAGCTGAACCACTGATCAAATTAGAGCTGGCATATTTTGTAGGTTATAAGGATAGTTTTTTCCCGGAAGAAAATAAGATAACGGCTGTGCTGGATGAAACTGCTGCAGCGCCGTCAGTGAGTCGCATTTTAATTCCAACGATAGACCTTAAAAAGCCTTTGACGAATTGCGCCACTTCTTCTTCCGTCAGCGAATCCCGTTCGGGCGGGCTTATGAGCCTTTTCTTCCTTGGATTTTTAGGTGGGCTTATTGCATTGCTTACTCCCTGCGTATTCCCCATGATACCACTGACGGTTTCTTTTTTTACAAAAAAAGCAGGCACCAAAAAAGCCGGTATCAGGAATGCATTTTTGTATGGGTTCTTTATTTTTCTTATTTACATACTATTAAGCCTGCCGTTCCATTTTCTGGATAAACTAGATCCGGAGATATTGAATAATATTTCAACCAATGTTTACCTGAATGTTTTTTTCTTTGCCATCTTCATCTTCTTTGCTTTTTCTTTTTTTGGATACTACGAAATTTCTTTGCCGGCGGGCTTATCCAGCAAAGCTGACAGTAAAGCGGGGGCTGGAAATATCCTGGGCATCTTTTTCATGGCGCTCACACTGGCATTGGTTTCATTTTCATGCACCGGCCCCATACTCGGATCATTACTGGCGGGTTCACTTTCCGGTGATGGCGGTGCCATGCAATTAACTTCGGGCATGGCGGGCTTCGGGCTGGCACTTGCATTGCCATTTGCTTTATTTGCNCTGTTCCCAAACTGGCTGAATTCATTACCCAAATCAGGTGGATGGCTCAATACCGTGAAAGTGGTGCTTGGGTTTATTGAACTGGGACTGGCATTTAAATTTTTCTCCAATGCAGATCTTGTAATGCATTGGGGCATTTTGAAACGTGAGATATTCATTGGCCTTTGGATCATCATCGGCACAGGCCTTACGTTGTATTTATTCGGATTGATAAAATTCAAACACGATTCGCCCATAAAAAAACTGGCTGGCACGAGGATCGTATTAGGTATCATATCAGGTTTGTTCACCCTTTACCTTCTACCCGGGGTTACAAATACGAAATGGGCAAACCTGAAACTGATCAGCGGCTTTCCCCCGCCATTGTACTACAGCATTTATCAACAGGAAAGCAATTGTGTATTGGGACTGAATTGCACCAGGGATTATGAGGAAGGTTTGAAAATGGCCAGGGCTGCACACAAGCCGATATTGCTTGACTTTACGGGCTATGCCTGTGTGAATTGCCGGCGCATGGAAGAAAAAGTATGGAGCCAGGATGAAGTATATAAACTGATGAAAGAAAGATTTATCATTATTTCACTATACGTTGATGATAAGCAAAGCTTGCCCGCCAGGGACCAGTTTGTTTACACGACCAAAGAAGGCGTAAAAAAAGAAATAAATACAGTAGGGGATAAATGGGCAACATTTGAAACAGAGAATTTTGTAAACAATGCCCAGCCGCTTTATGCGATCATAAATAATGAGGAAGTATTATTATCCCACCCGGCCGGATATACTCCATCTGTAAAAGAATACCTCGAATGGCTGCAATGTGGGGTGAATGCATTTTACAAAAAATAGTACACGAATTTTGGGAACGAATTATCTGAATACGAACAAGGAACATGGAATGTTGAATTGTGATCGGAATGGCATACTTCTATATTGAAAATCCCTTTCAATATTTATTTATATAATAAAAAACCTCCCTGTTTTGCAGGAAGGTCTTTTATTCAATTAATCGTAAACTTGGGGGTCACATTATCTTATAAAGCAATCTGTTTTTCTGTCATCATTTTACGCAGGTTGATCAAACCATAACGCATTCTTCCAAGTGCAGTATTGATGCTGCATTTTGTCAAAGCAGAAATTTCTTTAAAGCTTAGGTCTGCATAGTGGCGAAGAATGATCACTTCACGCTGATCTTCGGGAAGCATATCGATCATCTTTCTTACTTTATCATGGCTTTGATCTGCCATCATACGCTGATCTGCACCTGGCTCAGAGAAATTTAACACTTCAAAAATGTCGCGATCGTCACTTGTCTTAATACTTGGACTACGCTTTACTTTCCTGAAATGGTCTACACATAAGTTGTGTGCAATACGCATTGCCCATGGAAGGAATTTACCTTCATCTGTATAACGGCCCGCTTTAAGCGTGTCGATGATACGGATAAAAACATCCTGGAAAATATCTTCGGCAAGGTATTTGTCTTTTACCAATAAGTAAATAGAGGTAAAGATCTTGTCTTTGTAGCGAACTACTAAGGTTGCAAGGGCATTTGCGTCTCCGTCCATATACAAATGAACGAGTTGCTGGTCAGTGAGGTTGTTAAGGCATTTCATAACTTCTACAGTTTTTTGGTTAAGGACTTTGTTAGAACCAATAAGAGGAAAAATTGCGTAGAAGTCTGTTGATAGGCATTCGACGGTTTCTCATTTATTGGATATTGGACTGTGAAAATAATGATAAATAATAAACCGCCAAATCTTTTTTGAAGTTTTTTCCCGGATTTCTAAAACTAAAGTACTTCTTCTCGAAATCATTCGTATATCTACGTAGTAACTTTATGAAGATTTTCACATTTTGTAGTAATAACCTCACACAGCTGTACTTTTGCAGTATAATATGGAAGCTAAGATCAGTAAGAAAAAAAATCAGGATACTTTAAGCCGGCAGGGAAATGATATATTTATAAAAGGTGCACGTGTTCATAATCTAAAGAATGTAACGGTAAGCATACCACGTAATAAACTCATTGTTGTAACCGGTGTTTCCGGCTCCGGCAAATCATCCTTAACCATTGATACATTATTTGCAGAAGGCCAGCGGCGTTACGCTGAAAGCCTTAGTGCATACGCACGCCAGTTCATGCAGCGCATGAATAAACCTGACGTGGATTATATTAAAGGCTTATGCCCTGCCATCGCCATTGAACAAAAAGTGATCACGCGTACTCCCCGTAGCACGGTTGGAAGTATGACAGAAATTTATGATTACTTACGGTTGTTATATGCAAGGGCAGGCAAAACAATTTCACCTGTCAGCGGAAGGGAAGTTAAAAAAGATGATGTGGCAGACGTGATAAAAACTATTCATGCATTAAAAGAAGGAGATAAGATTTTATTGCTTGTTCCTTTTAAAAAACACCGCAACAGGGATATTAAAGAAGAATTGAATATACTGTTGCAAAAAGGTTTTTCACGCTTATATAAGAATAATGAAATATTAAGAATAGAAGACCTGCTTGAAGTAAAAGACACGGGGGCTTTTATGGAATCTGTAGGCGAAGGGGAAAAGAACGATGTATATATATTGGTGGACAGGCTTGTAAAAAAAGAATTTGATGAAGATGATATTCACCGCATCTCCGATTCTGTGAATACAGCTTTTTATGAAGGCGAAGGAACGATGCAACTGGAAATAAACGGGAAGAAGGATATTCAGTTCAGCAACAAGTTTGAATTGGATGGTATCCAGTTTGAAGAACCGGTGCCCAATCTTTTTTCATTCAACAACCCTTATGGCGCCTGTCCTACCTGCGAAGGCTTTTCACAAATACTCGGCCTGGACCCAGACCTCATCATTCCCGATAAACGGCTCAGCCTTTATGAAGGAGCAGTAGCACCCTGGAAAGGTGAGAAACTCGGGCTTTGGAAAGAATCCTTTATCAGGGCCGCAAAGAAATTTGATTTCCCTGTTCACAAACCGATCATGGACCTTAGTCCTGCACAATTAGACATATTGTGGAAAGGAAANCAACATGTAAATGGCATTGATGATTTTTTTAAAGAAGTAGAACAGAATTTATATAAAGTTCAATACCGGGTATTATTAAGCAGGTACAGGGGCAGAACCTTATGCACAGATTGCAAAGGATACCGGCTTCGTAAAGAAGCGTTGTATGTAAAGATCGGCGGCAAGCACATTGGCGAATTGTGCGAAATACCTGTAAAAGATCTGCAACAATGGTTTACAAAACTCAAACTAAGTGAATATGAAGAACAGGTTGCCAAAAGAATCCTGGTAGAGATCAATCATCGCATCAAAACATTACTGGATGTTGGATTGGGATACCTCACACTCAACCGCCTTGCCAATTCATTGAGTGGCGGTGAAAGCCAGCGTATACAACTTACCCGCAGCCTGGGTAGCAACCTCACCAATTCATTGTATATTCTGGATGAACCTTCCATCGGTTTACACAGCCGCGATACAGAAAGGCTTATTGTTGTATTAAAAGAATTGCGGGATCTCGGCAATACAGTTGTTGTGGTGGAACATGATGAACTGATGATGAGGGAAGCGGATCATATCATTGATATGGGCCCTTATGCAAGCCACCTGGGAGGAGAAGTTGTTGCAGCAGGAGATTATGATGAGATCATTGCAGACAAAGACAGTCTTACCGGGAAATATCTATCCGGCAAATTAAAAATTGAACCGCCGAAAAATATCCGCAAATGGAACAGGTCTGTAAAGGTTGAAGGAGCCATGCAGAATAACCTGAAAAATATCAGCGTGGAATTTCCTTTAA
>JGI24770J26754_10002639_pt1 | contig 12322 bp, 11 predicted proteins | sample LakOneMetagenome_FD_26754 | JGI IMG/M metagenome (IMG submission 26754) | reverse complement strand
CGGCACGCCCTGCGGTGCCGGGGCTCCCGCCGCGGCCGCCGGTGCCTTGGCCACCGGAGCGGCGGCGGGCACGGCGGCCTTGCGAGCGGCTTCGAGCTTGGTGCGGGCCTCGTCGCGCTGTGCGGCGAGTTCGTTGATCTGGGTCTGCTGCTCGGCGAAGGTGTGCTGCGCGGATTTCAGCGACTCCACCGCGGTGTCCATGCTGGCCTGTGCGTCGGCCGTGGTCTGGTCGGCCTTCTGCTGCGCCAGTCGTGCCAGGGACTCCTTGTTCACCTGTTCGGTGCGGGCCTTCTGCAGGCCGGTCATCACCTGGGCCGCGCTGGTGGCCAGCGTCTGGCCGGCCGACGCGGTGGCGATGAACTCCTCGGGCGAGGAGGCCATCAGATAGGAGGAGCCCGGCCCGTTGACGTAGGTGGCGGCGGCGAACGTGTCGAACCTGCGCTGGGCGTCAGTGATCGCGCCGTTGGACGCCGTGACGGCCTGTTGGCTGGCCGCGAGGTCCTTCTTGGCCGCGTCGGCGTTGTCGCGGGCGGTCTGGACGTCGACGATCGCCTTGTTGACGCTCTCCTGCTGGGTCTGTACGGCCGCGCCGAGATCCTGCAGCTTCTGGTTGGCGTCGGCGACGTCAGCGATCAGCGCGGCCAGGCTGTCCGGAGAGTTTCCGGGGCTGGCCGCGGCCACCCCGGGGGTCCCCACGACGAGCGCGACCGTCAGCAACGGCGAAAGACCTTGAGCAGGCAGGATGCGTCTCATCGACTCACGACTCCCTCGAAGGCGACTGGGTGGCCCCGAACCAATCAGTCACTGGAGGCTCACCTAAAACAATAGGCATCCTCTGCACCGTACGTCACAATTGTCCCAAGTGAAACTTTTGTCACAAACTACAGGATTGTAATTACCGGGAGTGTGACCGAATGGTTATATTTGAATTAGCGATGAGCTATGGGCGCCGCCCAATCGCCTGCTAGGGCAGTATTTTCGGGGACGNCCAACGTTTGCTAGTTGCGTGCAGGATTCGTGTTGCGAGGGCCGCCAGGAATACCGCCACGGTCANGAAGATGGTGAACTCGGTCCACGGAAATATCGGCGTGCCGAGCTGGCTGACGAAATTCTGTGCGGACTGCACCGGATTACCCGTGCGGGCCAGATCCTCGCCGGCCTCCAGGAGCACCCGGTCGTAGGTGGGACTGTAGGTGCCGGAGAACGACGGGCTCAGCACCAGCACGGTCGACCCCGGGTTGGCCTGCCCGACGACGGTGGCGATGTCACGCAGCGGCGTGTCGATCGGCGGGTTGACGCCGACGACGACGATCTTCAGGTTGATGCCGTCGGCGCGGGCATCGGCCACCACCTGCTCGAGGCCGGAGCGATCGGCGTTCGGTGCGCTCACACTGCTGGCGGCAACCTCGGCCTTGACCGCGTCCATGTCGATCTCGGGCGGGATGTAGACCGGCAGCGGCGATGGCNCCCCGGGAAGGCTGGGGAACGCGGGGATCTCGTGCGGCCCGGACATGCCNAGCAGGTTACGCGACGCCCGGGTCCCTGGTGGCAGCACGCGCCCGCGAAGGGAAGACTGGTACCCGACGGTCGCCGATCCCCGCGCAATTGCAGTACGCGCGTACTGTTAAGGTGGGCACAGGTCGCCGACACAGCCCGTCAGTGACTACGACAAGACGCCGGGAGTTGATGTGAGCAGCCAGAATTCGTTCGGAGCCAAGAACACACTCGAGGTCGGGGACAACAGCTACGAGATCTATCGCCTCGATGCGGTTCCGGGCACCGAGAAGCTTCCCTACAGCCTCAAGGTGCTGGCCGAGAACCTGTTGCGCACCGAGGACGGCGCGAACATCACCAAGGACCACATCGAGGCCATCGCCAACTGGGATCCGACCGCTGAGCCCAGCATCGAGATCCAGTTCACCCCGGCGCGCGTGCTGATGCAGGACTTCACCGGCGTGCCCTGCATCGTCGACCTGGCCACCATGCGCGAGGCCGTGGCAGCCCTGGGCGGCGACCCGGANAAGGTAAACCCGCTCTCGCCCGCCGAGATGGTGATCGACCACTCGGTGATCCTGGACGTGTTCGGCCGCGCCGATGCCTTTGAGAAGAACGTCGAGCTGGAATACCAGCGCAACGGCGAGCGCTACCAGTTCCTGCGCTGGGGCCAGGGCGCGTTCGACGACTTCAAGGTCGTCCCCCCGGGCACCGGCATCGTGCACCAGGTCAACATCGAGTACCTGGCCCGCGTGGTCATGGTGCGGCGCGACGCGCAAGGAAATGTCTTGGCCTACCCCGACACCTGCGTGGGCACCGACAGCCACACCACGATGCAGAACGGCCTCGGCGTGCTGGGCTGGGGCGTCGGCGGCATCGAGGCCGAGGCCGCCATGCTGGGCCAGCCCGTCTCGATGCTCATCCCCCGCGTGGTCGGCTTCAAGCTGACCGGTGAGATCAAGCCCGGCGTCACCGCCACCGACGTGGTGCTGACGGTCACCGATATGCTGCGCAAGCACGGCGTCGTGGGCAAGTTCGTCGAGTTCTACGGCGAGGGCGTCGCCGAGGTGCCACTGGCCAACCGCGCCACCCTGGGCAACATGAGCCCCGAATTCGGTTCCACCGCAGCGATCTTCCCCATCGATGAGGAGACCATCAACTACCTGAGGCTGACCGGCCGCTCGGATGAGCAGCTGGCGCTGGTCGAGGCCTACGCCAAGACCCAGGGCATGTGGCACAACCCGGATCGCGAACCGGTGTTCTCNGAGTACATGGAACTTGACCTGTCGACCGTGGTGCCCTCGATCTCGGGTCCGAAACGTCCGCAGGACCGCATCGAGCTGTCCGACGCGAAGAACGCCTTCCGCAAGGACATTCACAACTACGTCGAGGAGAACAACCCGGCCCCCAGGACAAATCTCGACGAGGCCGTCGAAGAATCCTTCCCGGCCTCCGATCCCGCGAAACTCACGTTCGCCGAGGAGGATGCCGTCATCCCGTCGGCCGCCAACGGCCANTCGGGCCGGCCGTCCAAGCCGGTCAAGGTGACCTCCGCCGAGCGCGGGACGTTCGTGATGGACCACGGGGCGGTCGTCGTCGCGGGAATCACGAGCTGTACCAACACCTCCAACCCGTCGGTGATGCTCGGCGCGGCCCTGCTGGCCAAGAAGGCCGTCGAGAAGGGGCTGACCACCAAGCCGTGGGTCAAGACCAACATGGCGCCGGGTTCGCAGGTGGTCACCGACTACTACAACAAGGCCGGCCTGTGGCCGTACCTGGAGAAGTTGGGCTACTACCTTGGCGGCTATGGCTGCACCACGTGCATCGGCAACACCGGCCCGCTGCCCGACGAGATCTCGGCGGCGATCAATGACAACGACCTGTCGGTGGCCGCGGTGCTGTCGGGCAACCGCAACTTCGAAGGCCGCATCTCCCCCGACGTGAAGATGAACTACCTGGCCTCCCCGCCGCTGGTGATCGCCTACGGCATCGCGGGCACCATGGACTTCGACTTCGAGAACGACCCGCTCGGGCAGGACACCGACGGCAACGACGTCTTCCTTGCAGATATTTGGCCATCTGCCCAGGAAATCCAGGAGACCATCGCCTCCTCGATCAACCGGGAGATGTTCACCGACAGCTACGCCGACGTGTTCAAGGGCGACGAGCGCTGGCGCTCACTGCCCACCCCGGAGGGCAACACATTCGACTGGGACGATGCGTCGACCTACGTGCGCAAGGCCCCGTACTTCGANGGCATGCCCGCCNAGCCCCAGCCAGTCAAGGACATCACCGGCGCCAGGGTCCTTGCACTGCTGGGGGATTCGGTGACCACCGACCACATCAGCCCGGCCGGCTCGATCAAGAGGGGCACTCCGGCCGCCGACTACCTCGAGGCCAACGGCGTTGAGCCCAAGGACTTCAACTCGCTGGGCTCTCGCCGCGGCAACCATGAGGTCATGATTCGCGGCACCTTCGCCAACATCCGGCTGCGCAATCAACTACTCGACGACGTGTCCGGCGGCTACACCCGCGACTTCACCCAGCAAGGTGGCCCGCAGGCGTTCATCTACGACGCCTCGCAGAACTACCAGAAGGCCGGCATCCCGCTGGTGGTGTTGGGCGGCAAGGAATACGGGTCCGGCTCCTCGCGGGACTGGGCGGCCAAGGGCACCACGCTGCTCGGCGTGCGCGCGGTCATTACCGAGAGCTTCGAGCGCATCCACCGCTCGAACCTGATCGGCATGGGCGTCATTCCGCTGCAGTTCCCGGCCGGCGAGTCAGCCGCGTCGCTGAAGCTGGACGGCACCGAGACCTTCGACATCACCGGCATCGAAGAGCTCAACAACGGCAGGACACCGAAGACCGTTCATGTCAAGGCCACAAAGGAAGATGGCAGTGCGGTCGAGTTCGACGCCGTGGTGCGCATCGACACCCCCGGGGAGGCGGACTACTACCGCAACGGCGGCATACTCCAGTATGTGCTGCGGAACATGCTCGAGGCCTGATCCGGTCCGCGCAGGCCCGACACATGCCCAGAGTCAGCGAGGACCATCTGGCGGCCCGGCGCCGCCAGATCCTCGACGGCGCCCGTCGCTGCTTCGCCGAGTATGGCTACGACAAGGCGACGGTGCGCCGCCTGGAACAGACCATCGGGTTGTCGAGGGGGGCGATCTTCCATCACTTCCGGGACAAGGACTCGCTGTTCTTCGAGCTGGCCCGGGAGGACGCCGAGCGGATGGCCGATGTGGCCACCCGCGAGGGCCTGATCCAGGTGATGCGCGATCTGCTCGCGGCGCCGGAACAGTTCGACTGGCTGGCAACGCGTTTGGAGATCGCACGCAAACTGCGCAATGACCCGGTGTTCAATGAGGGCTGGGCCGAGCGGTCAGCCGAACTGTCGGCCGCCACGCACAACCGGCTGGCCCGGCAGAAACAGGCCGGCCGGTTGCGTGAGGATGTGCCCGGCGACGTGCTGCAGACCTACCTNGATCTGGTGCTCGACGGCCTGGTGGCCCGGCTGGCATCCGGCGATGATCCACAGCGGCTGTCCGCCGTCCTCGACCTCGTCGAGGACTCCGTGCGGCAGCGCTGAGTTTCCCGCGCGAGCGGAGTCACACCGGTCTACTGCGGTGATTCGGACCGCCACGGCTGCGCATGATGGCACCCGACTCNCGCAGCATGCTGTGGATCGAGCCGTANGATCGGCCGGTGGAGGACACCAGCGTTCGGATGCTCGCACCCCGCTCGTAAGCGCTGCGCAGGTCCCGCAGAAGTTGATCGCGTGCTTTGTTCGGCTTCGTCATCGACGGCTCCCGGCGTTGGAAAGTCCCGACCATGCCAGGCTAGGGAGCCACCGCCCGGATCGGGCGCGAATCGCCAGGTTCGGCGTGTGGGGTTGTTCCGCGAGCGCGCGGCCCGGCGACAGCGAACCCCGCGGATCCCTTGGCGCACAACGAGATGTGCCGAGATGCGCTACGCCAGCTCGATCAGGTCCCGATACTCCTCGGACCAGAAGTCCTCGGTGGCATCGGGCAGCAGCAGCACCCGCTGNGGGGCCAGGGCCTCGGCGGCACCGGGATCGTGGGTCACCAGCACCACCGAGCCCTGGTAACTGCGCAGCGCGTCGAGCACCTGCTCGCGCGACGCTGGATCGAGGTTGTTGGTCGGCTCGTCGAGCAGCAACACGTTTGCCGTCGAGGCCACCAGGCCCGCCAGCGCCAGCCGGGTCTTCTCGCCGCCGGACAGCGTGCCCGCGGGCTGATCCAGTTGTGGCCCGGTGAACATGAACGCGCCGAGCAGCCCGCGCAGGTCCTGTTCACCGGTGTCCGGTGCGGCGTGCCGGATGTTCTCCCACACCGTCGCGGCGTTGTCCAGGGTGTCGTGCTCCTGCGCGAAATAACCGACCCGGCAACCGTGTCCGGGCTCGATCTCGCCGGCGTCCGGACTCTCGACGCCCGCCAGGATCCGCAGCAGCGTCGTCTTGCCGGCGCCGTTGAGGCCCAGCACCACCACCCGCGAACCGCGGTCGATCGCCAGATCGACGCCGGTGAACACCTCGAGCGAGCCGTAGTTCTTCGTCAGCCCGGACGCGGTCAGCGGCACCCGACCGCACGGCGCGGGCGTTGGGAACTTGATCCGCGCCACTTTGTCGGCAACCCGCTCGGCATCCAGCTCGGCCATCATCTTATCGGCGCGGCGCAACATGTTCTGTGCGGCAACGGCTTTGGTGGCCTTGGCGCCCATCTTGGCGGCCTGGGTGCGCAATGCGGAGGCCTTGCGTTCGGCGTTGGCGCGTTCCCGGCGACGACGTTGTTCGTCGGTGGCGCGGGCGTCGAGGTACTTCTGCCAGCCCATGTTGTACACGTCGGCCTCACCGCGCACGGCGTCGAGGAACCACACCCGGTTGACCACTTCGGCGAGCAGTTCGACGTCGTGGCTGATGACGATCAGACCGCCGGCGTGGTTGCGCAGGAAGTCTCGCAGCCAGCCGATCGAGTCGGCATCGAGGTGGTTGGTGGGCTCGTCGAGCAGCAGCGTCGTGTTCGCCGCGGCGCCCGCGTCGGATGCGGCGAACAGGATGCGGGACAGCTCGACGCGGCGGCGCTGACCGCCGGAGAGCGTTCGCAACGGCTGGGTCAGCACCCGCTCGGCCAGTCCCAGGCTCGCGCAGATCCGGCCGGCGTCGCTCTCTGCCGCGTACCCGCCGAGCGCCGAGAACCGTTCTTCCAGTTGCCCATACCGACGAATTGCCTTGTCCCGGACCGCATCGTCGGCGACCTCGGCCATCAGCGCCTGCTGCTTCTCCAGATCGGCCAGCAGCGTGTCCAGCCCGCGTGCCGAGAGCACCCGGTCGCGGGCCAGCACCTCGAGGTCGCCCTCGCGGGGATCCTGCGGCAGGTAGCCGACGTCACCGGTGCGGGTGACCGTGCCCGCGTACGGTTCGCCCTCGCCAGCGAGGATCCGCATCGTCGTGGTCTTGCCGGCGCCGTTGCGGCCCACCAGGCCGATACGGTCACCGGGCTGTACGCGCAGGGTCGAGCCCTCGACGGCCAGCAGCGTGCGCGCGCCGGCGCGGACCTCGAGGTCCGTTGCGGTTATCAAGGGCGAAACTCCTGGCTACTTCTCGTCGGTGAAGACCGGGGGGCGCCCCTCGGCGCGCGCTCTCACCGCTTCTTCGAAGTTGGAGGTGAGCAGGCGTACGTAGAGTTGGCCCAGGCCTTCCGCCTGCATATGCCCCTCCAGGCTACCGGCGTCCAGTCCGGTCCACAGTGTGCGCTTGGTCAANTCGACGCCGGGCCGGGAGAACGCGGCGATCCGCTCGGCCATCTCGTAGCAGGTGTCCAGCANCTCGGCGTCGGGCACCTGCCGGGACACCAGTCCGATCCGCTCGGCCTCGGCGGCGTCGACGTCACGGCCGGTGAGCATCAGCTCGAAGGCGCGCGACGTCCCGATGGCACGCGGCAATAGATAGCTCAGCCCCAGCTCGCTGGCGGTCAACCCGTTGTTGATCCCGGCGGCCCGGAAATAAGCGGCGTCCGCCGCGACCCTAATGTCACAGGCCAGCGCCAGGCACAGCCCGCCTCCGATCGCGGCGCCGTTGACAGCGGCGATCACCGGCTGGTGCATCTTGCGCAGAGCCAGGATGACGTCTTCGAGGACCTGCATGGAACGCAGACCGAAGCTGGGCCGGGTCAGCCCCTGCACGTGCGGGATGCTGCCGGCGGACTTGTGGTCGGCACCGGACGAGAAGCCCCGACCGGCACCGGTCAGCACGACGGCGCGAATGCCGTTGTCGTCGGTGAGCTCGTCGAGCACGTCCCGCAACGGCAGCATCACGTCGAACGCCATCGAGTTCATCCGCTCGGGACGGTTCAGCGTGACCAGCGCCACCTGCGGGCGCGGTCGGTCGACCAGGANGTATTCACAACTCACGGACAGCACGCTATCGCGCGCACCGGGATCAGACTTCTTCGGCGCCCTGGGATTGCTGCGCCGCGGCCGCTTCCACGTCGAACTCCCTGACCTGTTGGATCAACTGCTCGAGCGCGGCGGGCGGCAGCGCACCAGCCTGGTTGAAGACCAGGTTGCCCTTCTTGAACGCCATCAGAGTGGGGATCGAACGGATCTGCGCGGCCGAGGCCAGTTCCTGCTCGGCCTCGGTATCCACCTTGGCGAACACGATGTCGGGATGGCTCTCCGACGCCTTGGTGAACGTCGGCGCGAACGCCCGGCACGGGCCACACCACGAGGCCCAGAAGTCCACCAACACGATGTCGTTTCCGTTGATGGTGTCATTGAACTGCGCCGCAGTCAGGTCTTGAGTAGCCACGAGTTCTTCAACGCCGGTCCGCGCGCGGGTGTTCCCCGGGCATCTCGGGTAGTCAGCTGGGCCGGGGCTGGGCGCCGGGACGCGTCCGCAACTGGACGACCACATGTTCGCCGCTGCACACGACGGTGCTCATGGTGTCCGACAGCACGGCCTCGGGGATCTCGCCGCCGGCTGCGAAAGATCCCAGGTCGATGAAGTAGAAGGTTGCCGGCGACGTCCGCTCATAGGTCGCTTGTTTCGCCATCACGCGTTCATCGGTGCCGAGCCAGACGAGGGCAGCGTTGTTCGAGATGCGCGCATTCACCGGGGCGTCATCGATGCGGGCCAGGCAGGCACGATCCGAACTCCCGAGAGTGACCGCAGCCAGATCGCCAGCGCGGTTCCCGGACGGATGCGCGAGATTCGCGCCGACCGAATACAGGAAGCTACCCAGCCACAAGGCCACCACGAGCCACCCGGCGAGTCTGTCGAGACGATACACGTCGGTTTTCCAACCGGTGCCGCTCGCGACAACATAGCTGTCGACCAGCCACATGACGGTGATCGGCAGAACGGGCAGGACGAGCCGGGGCGAGATCGCGTCGAGCAATGAGGTGAGTGCCGTGGCGTAGAGGATCAACAGGTAGGCACCCACGCCGGTCAACGACCAGATGGTGAACCGCCGGTAGGCGTCGTCGCCGTGCCGCCATGCGACTCTCACGGTGAGCATTGTCAAGACGACGAGCACCGCCGCCACCGCCAGGCCCGCCACCACCTCGTAACGAAACAGCGGCAGGCGGTGGTCACCGACGAGCACCTGCCAGAATGTTGCGACGGAATGCAGCACCGTCCAATTCATTATGTGTACCGGAGATCCCCTGTCGCCCATCAGAGTATGGGCGGTGGAGAGGTTGACCAGCAATGCCGTCGCGAACCCGGCGAAGCCCCCCACTATCGGCACCGCGGCGCGGCGAGTGAGCAGGTGGCGATCTGGATCCGCGCGGAACAGCAGGACCACAGCGCCGGCGGCGAGGCCCAGCGGTACCGCAACACCGATGAATCGGACATGCGGCAGGACAAAGGATGCCACGGCGCCGACCAACACGTCGAACCGCTGCGGCGCATCGCGATCCAGCAGGCTCCGCAGGATGACGTGATAGGCGACCGCCAGCGCGATGAACGTGAAGCAGAGTTCCGAACTCAGCCATTCGGCACCGAAGAGAACAGCAGGCGAGGCCAGGAATGCGGCGGCGCCGATCAGGTACGCGTGGGACGGGTGACGNGCGGCCAACTGCCGGGCNATCAGTACGAGGTATGTGGCTACACCGATCAACGCAGCAAGCTGGACGACTGGGCCCCACTCGATGATCGTTCGGGCCCGACCGCCCATCAACGCCAGGACAGCCGGGTACCCGTACGGCCAAAGCCCGGGGGGCGAACCGCTCCAATGGGCGGGAGCCAGCCGTCGCAGTCCCTGCGCCATCGAGAGGTAGGAGATCGAATCAGGACCGACCGCCGTGCCCCGCACGATCACGTCGAGTGCGGTCACGACGAGCACGAGCGCGATGACTGCGCCGGCGATCAGCGATGCGGGTTCCCGACGCCCCGCAGATTCTGTTACCTCAACCCGTCGATACACAAGCGCCCCTCCCCGGTGCGGACATGTGTTAGGCAGAACCTAACACTGCAACTCTTCCGGTGGGGGGTGTACGTCACCTAAATTCGGGAACACCGACTCACTAGACGGTAAATCCCAACGCGCGCAGCTGTTCGCGGCCGTCGTCGGTGATCTTGTCCGGCCCCCACGGCGGATTCCACACCCAGTTCAGCCTGATCTCCTGAACCAGGCCCGCTCCCACCAGCGCGGTACGGGTCTGGTCCTCGATGACGTCGGTGAGCGGGCAGGCCGCCGACGTCAGGGTCATGTCGATCAGCGCCACGGTGCCACCGTCGCCCTCTTCCACGTTCAGCCCGTACACCAGCCCGAGGTCGACGACATTGATCCCGAGTTCCGGGTCGACGACGTCGTGCATGGCCTCCTCGACATCCGCGAGCAGTTCGTCCTTCGTGGTGTCGCTCGTCGGGGTCTCACTCATCAGTGGTCTCCTTCGCTTGGGCCAGGGCATCTTTGAATGCCATCCATCCGAGCAGCGCGCATTTGACCCGGGCGGGATACTTGGCCACCCCGGCGAACGCGATGCCGTCGCCGATCAACTCTNCGTCCCCGTCGACGGTGCCGCGCGACGAGATCATCTCGGTNAANCCGACGAGGCTCTTCAGGGCATCGCCGACGCTTCGGCCGATCACCTGGTCGGCCAGCACCGAGGTGGCCGCTTGACTGATCGAGCAGCCTTGCCCGTCATAGGAGACATCGGTGATCGTGCCGCCGTCGTCGGACAGGGTCACCCGCAGGGTCACCTCGTCACCGCAGGTGGGGTTCACCTGGAAGGACTCGCCGGCGAACGGTTCACGCAGGCCCCGGTGATGCGGATGCTTGTAGTGGTCCAGGATCACGTCCTGGTACATCTGTTCCATTCTCACGCGAAGAACTCCACCGCACGCTTGACGCCGGCGACGAGCCGGTCGACCTCGTCGGGGGTGTTGTAGACCGCGAACGAGGCCCGAGCGGTGGCGGCCAGCCCGAACCGCCGGTGCAGCGGCCACGCGCAGTGGTGCCCGACACGCACCGCGACACCCTCATCATCGAGCACCTGTCCGACGTCGTGGGCGTGGATACCGTCCACGACGAAAGACACCGGGGATCCGCGGCCGACCAGCGAGGTCGGTCCCACGATCCGCACGCCCGGCACCGAGGCCAGCCCGTCGAGTGCAGCAGCCACCAATTGCGCTTCGTGAGCCTCCACGGNCTCCATTCCGATCGCACCGAGATACCTTGCGGCCGCAGCCAATCCGACTACCTGGGAGGTCATCGGCGTGCCGGCCTCGAAACGCTGCGGGGCGGCCGCGTAGGTGGCGCCCGCCATCGTGACGGTCTCGATCATGGAGCCGCCGGTCAGGAACGGCGGCATCGCGTCGAGCATTTCGCGGCGGCCGTAGAGCACGCCGATGCCGGTGGGGCCGAGCATCTTGTGGCCGGAGAACGCGGCGAAATCCACGTCGAGCGCGTGGAAGTCGACGGGCTGGTGCGGCACCGACTGGCAGGCGTCAAGCACCGTCAGGGCGCCGACCGCCTGTGCACGCTGCACCAGCGTGCGCACCGGCGCGANCGCTCCGGTGACGTTCGAATGGTGGCTGAACACAACAACTTTGACCCGTGAGTCCAGCTCGAGGGAGTCGACGTCGATACGGCCCTCACCATCCAGGCCGAACCATTTCAACTCCGCCCCGGTGCGCCGGCACAGCTCCTGCCAGGGAATCAGATTCGCGTGGTGTTCGAGTTCCGTGGTGACGATGACGTCACCGGGCCCGACGACCCGATCGAATCGGTTGTCCCCCAACACGTACGACACCAGGTTGATCGCCTCGGTGGCATTCTTGGTGAACACCAGTTCGTCGGCATCCGCGCCGACGAANGCCGCGATGTCGGCCCGACCCTGCTCGTAGGCGTCGGTGGCCTCCTCCATCAATTGGTGCGCACCGCGATGCACCGCGCCGTTGGAGGTCAACAGGAACTCCCGCTCGGCNTCGAGGACCTGCAGCGGNTTCTGCGACGTGGCACCGGAATCCAGGTACGCCAACTGCTTTCCNCCGCGCATCACCCGATTCANGATCGGGAAGTCNGCGCGGATTCCCGTCACGTCCAGGTCCACTGACGCCGTCATGTCAGGCTCCCGCGGCCGCCTGGGTGAAGCGCACGTAGCCGTTCTCCTCGAGCTCGTCGGCCAGTTCCGCCCCGCCCGACTCGACGATGCGCCCGTCGACGAACACGTGCACGAACTGCGGCTGGATGTAGCGCAGGATCCGGGTGTAGTGCGTGATCAACAGGACGCCGCCGTGCTCGGCCTCCGCGTAGCGGTTGACGCCCTCGCTGACCACCCGCAATGCGTCGACGTCCAG
>JGI24770J26754_10002635_pt1 | contig 12333 bp, 9 predicted proteins | sample LakOneMetagenome_FD_26754 | JGI IMG/M metagenome (IMG submission 26754) | reverse complement strand
TGCCGCCCGCGCCAGAAACCAAGAGAGGGGTTTCACGCGCGATCCGGGGAGGGATCGATGTTGACCGGGAACAGGCGCGGGGGCGCCTGCCCCCACGCCTGCGCCTGGCGCATGCGATGCCGCCCTGGTGACCATGTGGTGACGCCGTCTTCAAACCGCGGCGAACACCACCATCCGTCATCTGCTGGGGAGTCAATCTGTGATCAAGTCAACGCGCCGCCTGACGGCGGCAGTTTCGCTTTCACCGTTGTTTCTTGCGATGTACGCCGCTTCCGCGTCCGCCGCAACCGTGGTCGACGTGCACGGGCACGATACGAAGGTACTGAATTCAACCTATGTCCGCGCAACGGCCGGCATGGGTGCCGCCACCGCCGCGAACGAGCGCCATGCCGAGCTGCTGGGCCTCGAAAGCCAGTCCGCCNTGCAGCAGCTCTCCGTCGTCGATGATGCCGACGGCGTCAGGCACTATCGCTACCAGCAGACTTTCCGCGGCATCCCGGTGTGGGGCGAGCACGTTGTCATCACCGAAAACGCCAGGGGTGAAGTACTGAACCTGTTCGGCCGCCAGATCAACGGCCTCGNCGCCGATCTCGGTTCCGCCAGCGCGACGCTGACCTCGGCNAAGGCCCTCGTGATCGCCAAAGCAGGCCTGAACAAGGCCATGCGCACGGAGCGCGAGGAATCGCGCCAGATGATCTATGTCGACGACGCCGGCAGTGCGCGCCTCGTCTTCGTCGTGTCGTTCTTCGCCGACAAGATCGATGGCGGCCAGCCGAGTCGCCCGATCGTGATCATCGATGCCCAGAGCGGCAACGTGCTCAAGCGTCTGGAAGGACTGACCACCGCACAGGTCGGCACCGGCCCCGGCGGCAACGCGAAAACCGGCCAGTACGAATGGGGATCGAGCGGCAAGTACGGCTTCCTCGACGTCGCGCAGAGTGGCACCACCTGCACGATGAACAACACCGACGTGAAGACGGTGAACCTCAACGGCGGCACCACCAGCACGACCGCGTTCTCGTACACCTGTCCGCGCAACACGGTGAAGTCGATCAACGGTGCGTACTCGCCNCTCAACGACGCGCACTTCTTCGGTGGCGTGATCCAGAACATGTACAGCTCGTACATGGGAGTGAAGGCGCTGACGTTCCAGCTGGTCATGCGCACGCATTACAGCTCGAGCTACGAGAACGCGTTCTGGGACGGCTCGACGATGAGCTTCGGTGACGGCGCCAGCACGTTCTATCCGCTGGTCAGCGTCGACGTGGCAGGCCACGAGGTCTCGCACGGCTTCACCGAGCAGCANTCCAACCTGACCTACTCCGGCCAGTCCGGCGGCATGAACGAGGCGTTCTCGGACATGGGCGGCGAAGCGACCGAGTACTACTGGAAGGGTACCAACGACTTCCTGGTCGGCCCGGAAGTGTTCAAGGCCTCGGGCGCGCTGCGCTACATGTGCAACCCGACCCAGGACGGCGGCTCGATCGACAACGCAGCGAACTACACCAGCTCGCTCGACGTGCACTACTCGTCCGGCGTCTACAACAAGGCGTTCTGCACGCTGGCGAAGACCGCCGGCTGGGACACGGTCAAGGCGTTCAAGTCGTTCGCCCGCGCGAACAGCCTGTACTGGACCCCGTCGAGCACGTTCAACAGCGGCGCCTGCGGCGTCGAGACGGCAGCGACCGATCTCGGCTTCGTCAAGGCCGACGTCACCGCGGCGTTCACCGCCGTCGGCGTCAGCTGCACCGGTGGTGGCGGTGGCGGCGGCGGTACGCCGACCGCGCTGACGAATGGCGTTGCGGTCACCGGCATCTCGGGCGCGAGCGGCAGCGACAAGCTCTACACGCTCGATGTGCCGGCTGGCGCGACCGGCCTCAAGTTCGTCACCTCCGGCGGTTCGGGTGATGCCGACCTGTACGTGAAGTTCGGCTCCGCACCGACGACGTCGACCTACGACTGTCGTTCGTGGGCGAGCGGCAATGGTGAAACGTGCAGCATCGCGACCGCGCAGGCCGGCAAGTACTACGTGCTCGTGCATGCCTACAGCACGTTCTCCGGCATGAGCCTGACCGGCAGCTACACGGCGGGCGGTGGCGGTGGCGGCGGCGGTACGGTCCTCACCAGCGGCGTGCCGGTCACGCTCCCCTCGCAGGCCTCGGGCACGACTTCGGCGAACTACACGCTGGTGGTCCCGGCCGGCAAGACCAGCGTGGTGTTCACGATCTCCGGCGGCACTGGTGATGCGGACATGTACGTGCGCCGCGGCAGTGCGCCGACGACGTCGACCTACGACTGCCGTCCGTACACCTCCGGCAACAGCGAAACATGCACCTTCAATGCACCGACCGCCGGCACGTACTACGTGAACGTGCGCGCCTACGCGGCGTATTCGGGAGTCAGCCTGAAGGGCACCATCTCGCCGTAATCCGATTGTTCCATGGCACTACGCGACCCCGGCCTCGCGCCGGGGTCTTTTTATGTCCATGGATGGACGGTATGCCGGGAATGCAGGAGCAATTCCCGGCATGTCCATGGATGGCCTGAACACCGGCCCGCTGGCGCTCCCCGCCAGCGAACACTTCCCACATCCATGTGGGTCGAAAATGCAGGAGCAATTTCCGGTGTCCCCCACGCTGCCTCGCACGGCGGAATTGCAGGAGCAAATCCCGGCAGGCCAGGATGGCTTGAACACCGCGTCCGCTGGCGCTCTCGGTGCCGGTCACGCCCGCCCCGGCTGCGACTGAACTCGCACTTCGCCGTCGACCTACGGCGCCGGCTCGCGATACACGGCACCGTCCTTCATCACGAAAATGGGCTTGCCCAACGCATCGATCGAAGTACTCGGGTCGCCTTCGAACGCGGTGAGATCCGCGCGCAGTCCGGGAACGATGCGCCCGAAGCGATCACCCTGCCGCAGGATCTTCGCCGCACCGTCGGTCGCAGCGTGCAGCGCCTGCGCCGGCGTCATGCCGTAGCGAACCATGAGTTCGGGCTCGCGCGCATTTTNACCATGGGCGAACACGCCGACGTCACTGCCGTTGCCGATGATGACGCCGACGCGCAATGCCGCACGGAACGCGCGTTCGGATTCGCGCATGCGCGGCGTCGNTTCGCCGCCGGGCACGTANTGCTCGAAGTATTCGCCGATCGCCATGACCGCGGCCAGTGTCGGCTCAAACGCGACACCATGGCGTTTCATCAGCTGCAACGTTTCGTCGCTCGCCGCGTCGCCGTGTTCGATCGTATCGACGCCGGCCTCCACCGCCATGCGCACGCCGGCGTCGCTGCCGGCATGCGCCGCAACCGGACGACCGATGCGATGCGCGGCCTCGACGATCGCCTTCGTTTCCGCGAGGCTCAGCGTCGGCATCGTCTCGCCGTTCGGTCCGACGCGATAGTCGGCGTAGAGCTTGATCCAGTCCGCTCCGCGCGCGGCCTGCTCACGCACCGCGCGCGCGGCTTCGTCCACGCCACTGATCGCTTGCGCGCCTTGCGGCAGTTCGAGATCGGGGCGGAAGCCGCGCGGCCCCGGGCCATAGCTCGAACTCGCGACGATCGCACGTGTCGCGACGAACAGGCGCGGGCCGGGAACGAGGCCTTCATCGATCGCGCGCTTGATCGAAACGTCGGCGTAACCCGCGCCTTCGGTGCCGAGGTCGCGTAGTGCGGTGAAGCCTGCAAGCAGCGTCTGTCGCGCATGCACGGTCGCGAGCACGCTGCGGTAGTCCTGCGGTTCCTTGAGGACCTGGTCGTTCCATGGAGTCTCGTTGTACGGATGCAGGAACAGGTGCGAATGCAGGTCGATCAAACCGGGCGTCAGCGTCGCCCCTTTCAGGACGATCCGGCGCGTACCGGATGGCACCGCCAGGCGCTCGACCGGNCCNATCGCCACGATGGCGCCATCGTGCACATGGACGGCCAGGCCGTTCTCGCTGCGATCGGTGGTTCCGGTCCAGACACGATCGGGAATCAGCAGGACATCCGGCGCGCCGGCGGACGGCTGGGCAGCCACGAGGCAAGCGAGTCCGAACAGGACTTCCAGGTGAAGCATGCGCATCGGATTTCCCTCGGCATCGGTGAGAACCGGACGGACCGCCAATGATCCGGCGCCTTCGCCTATTCTCGGCGCAGCACGCGAGGGCCGGCAACCAAGCCCCTCGGTGCGAATCGCGCACTGCCGCTACAGCAAATTCGCCTCGCCCAGTCGGGCGTGCCACTGTACGGCGTCGTCCTGCAGATCGTGGATGCCGGTGATCTCGCGCAGGGCCTGATAGGCCCATGCGACGGACTGCCGGTCCGCATTCGCATCCGCGGCGATCGCGTAGAGGCCCGGCACCGCTTCGTAGCGTTCGGCGACATGGAACGTGCCGGACTGTGCAAGCGCGCAGAACGCGCGTTCGCGCACGATGGCCGACTTCTCGCGCGCGGCGACATCGAGCAAGGGAGCGATGCTCTCGACCCCGCCGAACTTCGCCAGCGCATCGACCGCCCAGCGGCGCAGCGATTCGTCACCGGTGTGCAACGCGGACAGCAGCTCGCGATGGATCCGTTCGCGATCAACGCCACGTGCCCCGATGATCGCGACGTTCCACAATGCCCACGCGCCCGAACCTTGTGGATCGTTCGCCATCTGCTGCAACAGTCGATCGACCTGCGCGACCGACTTCTCGAGGTCGTATTCGGCGAGGTACACCTCGAAGCTCGCCATGCGCACCTCGATCAATGGCGAATCGCCGGCGGTATTGATCAAGGTCTTGAGCTTGTCCGTCGGTTTGAATGTACCGCGCCAGGCCTGCGCGTTCTGCATCACGTACTCGGACGCGCCTTCCCGGCGATTGATCGCAAGTTCGAGCGCATGCTCGACTTTTTCCTGCGGTGGCAGCGATTCGACCATGCCGGCATAGAACGCGTCGAAGCGTGGTTCGGTCGACGCACCCTTCTCGAACAAGGGCTCGGCGATCGAGCGCAACTGCANGATCGCTGCACTGCGCAGAGCGGGGCTGGCCGCGAATGCGCCCACGGTGGCGAGGCCGAGCAGGAGCAGCAACCAGCGTTTCATCCGAATTCTCCCGAGCAGGTGGCGACAGTATGGCGGGAACATCATGNCGGGAAGCGAGCGCCGCAGTGGCGATCTGCGAGGCAAACGCGGATGTGCGACCTGCGGGGTTGGGTGCGCTCGCCGCGCGCGCCGGCAGGCGTGCGCATGCCCAGGCGACGACCCGCTATGCTGGCACGGTCGCTTCTGTCGGGGAATGGATGGACCGCAATGACATCGGCCTGCAGTTGCACGACTACGCGAGTGCCGAACTCGCCCGTGCGATCGCCTGCCTCGGCTGGCGTGGCTCGCGCTTGCATGCGGGCGTGCACCAGGCACGCAAGTCGCTGCGCCGCACGCGTGCCACGCTCGCACTCGGCGCAACGCTGCTCGGTCCAGGCGCGCGCCTGATCGATCGCGAACTGCGACAAGTCAATTGCGGGTTGTCGAAGCTGCGCGACGCCCATGCGCTCGCAGGCGTTCTCGATTACCTGCTCGGCAGGCACGCCGACGATGCGCAGGCGCTTCTCCTGCTGCATCGCGCACGCCGTGCCGCGACGCGCGATCGTGCTGCCCGCGCCCGCAAGGTCCTGGCTAAGGATCCGCAACTGCGCGCACGGCGTGCCCTGCTGGCAACCCTGCTGGCTGCGCTGCACGGATTGCCCTGGCACCTGCTTGATGCCGATGCCGCGGATGCTGCATTGCTGCACAGTCGCGTGCGCGCAGATGCCGCCAGCGNGAGGGCGGCGGGCAGCGGCGATGCGGACGATTGGCACCGATGGCGCCGACGCGCACGACGCCTTTCGCAACAACAGCGCGCGCTCGACGATCGCGCGGCGAAAGCGGACAAGCACGACAAGCGCCTGGCGGTCCTGCTCGGCCACGCCCAGGACTACGCGCTGCTATGCGAGCATTGCGGCCGTGGCTCGCCCTTCACGCCTTCGGACCGCGCCTCGTTGCGTGCGCTGGCGGAACAGGACCTCGGACGACTGCGCACCCGCATCGCGCAATTCACGCGCACGCCGATCGCGCCTGCCAGCGAAGCCTGACGGGCTTGCGTTACCGTACGAATGTACGTACATTCGCGCCATGGACGATCTGCGCCTTACTGCCGCCCAACAACGCGTACTGGATTGCATCCGGTTCCATCTGGAGCATCATGGGCGCGCACCCACGCTGCGCGAAATCGCGGAGAATCTAGGGCTTGCAAGACATAGCTCAGCGCAGGATCATGTAGAGGCCTTGGTTCGCAAAGGCGCCCTGGAGCGCCTGCCCAACCATCGTGGCCTGCGTCTCCCGCATCGCTTGCGGGCGCCGGCGGCAACCCAGCTACCCCTCGTCGGCCGGGTTGCCGCCGGCAGCCCCATCCTCGCCACGGAAAANATCGAGGCGCAGCACGGCGTCGATCCCGCGCTGTTCCATCCGCGCGCGGATTACCTGCTGCGCGTCGTCGGCCTCAGCATGCGCGATGCCGGCATCCTCGATGGCGACCTGATCGCGGTNCATCGCACACCGAGCGCGGAACACGGCCGCATCGTCGTCGCGCGACTCGACGACGAAGTCACGGTCAAGCAGCTCGAACACCGCGGCGGACGCGTGCGCCTGCTGCCCGCGAATCCGGATTTCGCGCCGATCGAAGTCGATCCCCAGCGTCATGCCTTNGCGATCGAAGGCATCTACGTCGGCCTGATCCGTCCCGATTCCTCCCCCCGACTCCAGCGACAAGGATGAGCCGCGATGTTCACATCGACTCCTTTCGACATCCCTGCTTCGTCCGCGGCTGACAGCCCGGTTTTTTCTCCTGCGCCGATGCCGCTGGCGACGACGCCTGCCGTTTCCACGCGACCGGTCCGCCGTAATGAAGCCGCGCTCGCCGATGTGTTGCGCCATCCGGCCGTCTGGCGACGCGGTGCGCTGCCTGCGCTTGGCGGCGATGCCCTGTCGACCGGCCTCGCTGCCCTCGATGCGCTGCTGCCCGGTGGCGGCTGGCCGCGGGGTGCGCTCAGCGAGATCCTGATCGGTCAGGACGGCCTCGGTGAATGCAGCCTCGTGCTGCCCGCCCTTGCGACGTTGACGCGCGCGCGTCGACGCGTCGCATTGATCGCACCTCCCTACATTCCGTACGCACCGGCGCTGGCTGCCGCCGGCGTCGATCTTTCGCAGATCGTGCACATCGACGCGGCCGCGATCGACACNCACTGGACCGCCGAGCAATGTCTGCGTGCCGGTTGCTGTGGCGCCGTGTTGAACTGGCTGCCGCAGGCCGACTACCGACAATTGCGCCGGCTGCAGCTCGCCGCCGAAACCGGTGGTGCGATCGGCTTCGTGTTCCGGCCGCTCGCGGCCGCGCGCGAAACGAGCCCGGCTGCGCTGCGCCTCAAACTCGTCACGGGCGAACAGGGCCCGCGCATCGAGATCATCAAATGCCGCGGCCGCCTCGAATCCGCGCAGGCGATCCGGCTGTCCGCCTGAATCGTCGAGGCATGCGTGTCCTGGGCCTGCCTGCGATTCACGCAACTGGCGTTGGAGGCGATCCGCGCTGGCGCGGATGAAGCCGAAAGTCGCCGACCGTTCGCGGTCGTCGATGGCCCATCGCAGCGGCGACAGGTCGTGCTAGCGAACAAGGCCGCCAGCAAGGCGGGCGTGCATGCGGGACAGGTTCTTGCGAGCGCGCAACTGCTCTGCCCTCGCCTCGCCTTCGCCGCGCGCGACCAGGGCGCCGAGCGGCAGGCGCTCGAATCACTGGCCTCGTGGGCCTATCGCTACAGCGCCGAAGTCAGTCTCTTGGTGCCGGACACCTTGTTCGTCGAAGTCGGCGCCAGCCTGAGCCTGTTCGGCGGCTGGCCGGCACTGGANCGACGAATGCGCACGGAACTCGACCGCCTCGGTTTCAGCTGGTCGCTCGCAACCGCCCCGACCGCCACCGCGGCACGCGTGTTCGCGACCTGCGCAACCGGCATCGCGATTCCGGCGCTCGCCCAGCTTCCACTCGCGCTCGCGGCGGCGCCGCTGGTCGCGAGCGGCCTCGCCGCGAAGACCATCGGCGCCCTGCATGGCATGGGCCTGCGCACGCTCGGCGACCTGTTCCGCCTGCCGCGCGCGGAGCTCGCGCGGCGCATCGGCCAGGATGCGCTCGACCATCTGGACCGCATGTGCGGACGGGCCGCGGAAACCCTGCCGCGCTGGCAACCGCCGCAACGCTACGAACGCCGGATCGAGTTCAACCACGGCATCGAATCGCATGTCGCGCTGGCGTTCCCGCTGCAGCGCCTGATCCGCGAGTTCTCGCTGTTCCTCGCCAGCCGCGACGGCGGCGTGCAATGTTTCGACCTGCGCCTCGGGCACGANCGCGGCGCGAGCACGCGCGTCGGAATCGGCCTGCTGGCGCCACAGCGCGATGCGGCTTCGTTGTTCGAGCTCGCGCGCACGCGGCTCGAACGCATCGAACTCGTCGCACCGGTGCATGCACTCGACCTGATCGCCGANGACCTGCCGCCATTGTGCCCGCTGCATCGCGACCTGTTCGACAGCCATCGCCGCGAACAACTCGGCTGGCCGGCGCTGGTGGAGCGCCTGCATGCGCGACTCGGTGACAACGCCCTGCACGGACTCGCCAGCGTCGCCGACCATCGCCCNGGTCGGGCCTGGCGTTTCCTGCCGATCGCTGCGAATGCGCCGTCGACTGCGGGCGTTTCCGCCANGCGACCGTTCTGGTTGCTGCGACNCCCGCTGCCATTGCGCGACGGCCCGCGCCGCATCCTCGCCGGTCCCGAGCGCATCGAGAGCGGCTGGTGGGACGAGCGCGACCAGCGCCGCGACTACTACATCGTCGAGACCCGTTCCGGCCAGCGTGCCTGGGCGTTCGTCATCGCAGGAGGCGCCGCCCACGCGACGCACGGATGGACCCTGCACGGCTGGTTCGCATGAGCGAGCCATCACGCCGACCCAGGCGCCGCCGCCTGCGCGCGCCGATCGAGCCGGGCCTGTCGACCCGCCCCGAGGACGATCCGCGCAGCAGTCCGCCACGGGCGCAGCATCGCGCCTCCCTCGTCGAAAACCCCGGGGGAGCGACGGCAGCCACAATGCGCTCCCCGGAAGGAACAATTCCCGCAAAGCCCACCGAGGCGCAGGCGCGCTATGCGGAACTGCACTGCCTGTCGAACTTCTCGTTCCAGCGCGGCGCTTCGAGTGCGCTCGAACTGTTCGAACGCGCGAAGAAGCTCGGCTACGACGCGCTGGCGATCACCGACGAATGCTCGCTCGCCGGCATCGTACGTGCACTCGAGGCAAGTGACGAAACGGGTTTGAAGCTGATCGTCGGCACCGAAGTGCAACTCGACGACGGCCCCAGGCTCGTCCTCCTCGCGGCAAACCATGCCGGCTACTCGGACATCTGTCGTCTGATCACTACCGGCCGCCGCCGCAGCGCCAAGGGCGAATACCGCCTCGCGCGCAGCGACGCCGAACGCATCGGTGACGGCGTGCTCGTGCTGTGGATTCCCTCGTCGCGCGACACCGCCACGCTCGACCAACAGGCCGAGTGGATCACGCGCAATTTCCGCGGCCGTGCCTGGCTCGCGCTGGAACTCCACCGCGGCGCCGACGATACATGCCGGCTCACGCAGCTGCACGCACTCGGCACGCGCCACGACCTGCCGCTGGTCGCCAGCGGCGACGTGCACATGCATGTGCGTCGGCGTCGCGCGCTGCAGGACGTGATGACCGCGATCCGCCTCGGCTGCCACGTCGCCGATGCCGGCCATGCCTTGTTCCCGAATGGCGAGCGCCACCTGCGTCGCATCGACGACCTGCTGGCACTGTATCCACGCGACGCGCTCGCGGAAACATTGCGCATCGCCATGCGCTGCGACTTCGACCTGCACGGACTCGACTATCGCTATCCGCGCGAACTCGTGCCGGACGGCCTCGATGCGATCGGTCATCTGCGCGACCTGACCTCGCGGGGCATGGCGCGACTCTGGCCGCGCGGAATCCCGGACGCCGTGCGCACCCAGGTCGAACGGGAACTCGTGCTGATTGCCGAGCTCGGCTACGAGCATTTCTTCCTCACCGTCGAGGAAATCGTCGGCTGGGCGCGCAGGCAGGAGCCGCCGATCCTGTGCCAGGGCCGCGGTTCCTCGGCCAATTCGGCCGTGTGCTACTGCCTTGGCATCACCGCGGTGAACCCCGAGAACGGCAACCTGCTGTTCGAGCGCTTCCTGTCGAAGGAACGCAAGGAGCCGCCCGACATCGACGTGGACTTCGAGCACGAACGACGCGAGGAGGTCATCCAGCACGTATTCGAGAAGTACGGCCGCGACCGCGCCGCGCTCGCCGCGACCGTGATCAGCTACCGCAGCAAGAGTGCGGTGCGCGACGTCGGCCGCGCACTCGGCGTGCCGGACGACCAGCTCGACAGCCTGAGCGGGATGTATTCGCGCATCCGCAGCGGGCAGCCCTTCGACACGGTGCTGCGCGAACGCGGTTTCGATCCATCCAGCCCGATCCTGAAAAAGCTCTTCGCGCTTGCCGGCGAACTGCGCGGCTTCCCGCGCCACCTGTCGCAGCATGTCGGCGGTTTCGTGATCTCCGAACAGCCGCTGCACCACCTGGTTCCGGTCGAGAACGCGGCGATGCCGGGCCGCACCATCATCCAGTGGGACAAGGACGACCTCGAGACGATGAAGCTGCTGAAGGTCGACGTGCTCGCGCTCGGCATGCTGACCTGCATCCGCAAATGCCTCGACCTGCTGCACGAACATGGCCTCTGGCGACATCCGTACAACGGCGCGCGGCCACTGCTGCACGACATTCCGGCGCACGATGACGATCATGTCTACGCCATGATGCGCGCGTCCGACACGGTCGGCGTGTTCCAGATCGAATCGCGCGCACAGATGTCGATGCTGCCGCGTCTGCGGCCGCGCACGTTCTACGACCTCGTGGTCCANGTCGCGATCGTGCGCCCCGGNCCGATCCAGGGCGACATGGTCCATCCCTACCTGCGCCGTCGCAAGGGACTGGAGCCGATCGACTATCCGCAATCGAAGTTCGAACGCGACAGCGGCACCGATGCCTCGCAGGTGCNCGAAGCACTCGGCCGCACGCTCGGCGTGCCGATCTTCCAGGAACAGGTGATGAAGCTGATCCAGATCGTCGCCGGCTTCACGCCGGGCGAGGCGGACCAGTTGCGCCGCGCGATGGCTGCATGGAAACGCCGCGGCGGGCTCGGACAGTTCCGCGACCGCATCCGCGACGGCATGCTCGCGCGCGGCTATGAAGAGGCGTATTTCGAGCGCATCTTCCAGCAGATCCAGGGCTTCGGCGAATACGGTTTCCCGGAATCGCATGCGGCAAGTTTTGCGCTGCTGGCGTATGCCTCGTCGTGGCTCAAGCACTACCATCCGGCCGCCTTCACCTGCGCCCTGTTGAATGCGCAGCCGATGGGGTTCTACCAGCCCTCGCAACTGGTCCAGGACGCACGCAAGCATCGCGTGCANGTACTGCCNGCCGACGTGAGCGCGAGTGATCGGGATTGCACGCTGGAACCGGTGTCGTCAGCGCAGGGTGACGATCCGGTCGCGCTGCGTCTCGGCCTGCGCCAGATTCGCGGCATGTCGGAAGACCTCGCCGCCCGCCTCGTCGACGCTCGCCGCAACGCGCCATTCAGCGACGTCGCCGACCTGACCCGACGNGCGCGCGTCAATGCATCCGAACGCGCACGCCTCGCCGATGCGGGTGCGCTGCAGTCGCTCAGCGGAGACCGCTATCGTGCACGCTGGGACAGCGCCGGCGCGGAAATGCCGATGCCGGTGCTCGCCGCGGCGACGATCCGCGAGACAGCGGTGGATTTGCGCAAACCATCGTTGCGCGAGGACGTGATGGCCGACTACGCGACGCTCGGCCTGTCGCTGACAGCGCATCCGCTCGCGCTCGTGCGCAGGGAACTCGCGCGCCGGCGCGTGTCACCCGCGCACCTGACCACCGATGCGGCGAACCGCGGCAAGCCGATGCGCTGCGCCGGTCTCGTCACCGTGCGCCAGCATCCGGGCACCGCGAAAGGCGTCACCTTCGTCACGCTCGAAGACGAAACCGGCATCGTCAACGTCGTGGTCTGGCGCGCACTCGCCGAGAAGCAGCATCGCGTGCTGCTCGAATCGACCGTGATGGCCGTCGACGGCATGCTCGAGGCAAGCGAAGGCGTCCACCACCTGATCGCCAGGCGCCTGCACGACTACAGCGCGTTGCTGCCCGAGTTCGCGTTCGCGTCGCGGGATTTCCATTGAAGCTGCCGG
>JGI24770J26754_10002632_pt1 | contig 12341 bp, 9 predicted proteins | sample LakOneMetagenome_FD_26754 | JGI IMG/M metagenome (IMG submission 26754) | reverse complement strand
CGGCTCATGGTGCGGCCGGCGCCGTGGCTGCAGCTGTTGAAACTCTCCGGATTGCCCTTGCCCCGCACAATATAGCTCTTCGCGCCCATCGAGCCTGGAATGATGCCGAGTTCCCCGGCGCGCGCCGACACCGCGCCTTTGCGCGTCACCAGCACGTCCTTGCCGAAGTGCTGCTCCTTCTGCACGTAGTTGTGGTGGCAGTTCACCGCTTCGACGTGGGTCTCGAAGCGCTTCGAGATCACCGTGCGCACGGCCGCGATCAGGTTCTGCATCATCACCTCGCGGTTCATGCGCGCGAACTTCTGGGCCCAGCCGACCGCCTCGACATAATCGTCGTAATGCTGCGTGCCTTCCTTCAGGTAGGCCAGGTCCTGGTCCGGCAGGTTCGCGAAGTGGGTGCGCATGTCCTGCTTGGCCACTTCGATGAAGTGACTGCCGATCGCATTGCCGACGCCGCGCGAACCGGAGTGCAGCATGAACCACACGAAGCCCTGCTCGTCCAGGCAGATCTCGATGAAGTGGTTGCCACCGCTTTCCCTGATTGACAACATATTGTCAGCAGTCCATTATTGCCGTTGGTAAAGAGGAAAATGCTAGGAAATTTTAGGTGAACGAGCATGATGAAGCGCGCTGTAGCCGACTGACAATTGTCAGCAGTGGTCTGCTACGCGTAACCACTGACGAATGGGACACTCCGGACGTTCTATTTCAACGCCTTGGAGCCAATGCATTGGACCTGCTGTTAGGTGCAACGGCCCCTGGGTCCCCGGCCTCACAAGGCAGCGCGAAACGAGCCGTTCTGCTGTTCGACTGCCTCTTGAGGGTCATAGACGAGCAGCGCATATCGTCTTCTATCGCCTTCCACACCGAACGCTTCCGGACGCTTCAGGTTCTGTTTTATGGCGCTTTGGGCTCAAAGAAGTTTATAGACGCATCACAGACAACCCGAGCCAACTGGGCATACACCTTCTACACGGTGCTCAAGCGGCTAAATTCCACGGTACCCGTAAATCTCGCCGACCACCGTCAGAAAGCGACCGCGGCGGTGCCCGATGAGTTTGTCCAGGCCTTTGAGCAAATCAAGCTTAATGACGAGCAGGTTCGACGGCTGCGGCCGTACCTGCTTCAGGCCAAGTCTGGCACAGAGTACAATGTCCTGCTCGGGGACATGGTGCCCGTTCTTGGTGAACGCTTCACGAATCAATTCTATGAGGGCCTACGCTCGATAGCTCGGCCAAAGGCTAAGGATTCCAGTCTTCGAGACTTCGGCACCACGTTCACGCGGTTTGTCTGTCATCTAGCAGAAGGTCACCAGCCGATACTGCCAGACCTTCTCATGGAGCCGTCGTTTGTTCAGACGTTTTTGGTCGATTTCATGGAGTACCACTTCATGAAGATGACTCGTCGCAAGGACGCCGTTCAAGAGGGCACACTGGGCTCTCTACAGAAGCTGTGGTCTCGTTACCAGAACTACTGGAATTCGCTCGTCAAACAGGAGATTGTAGCTGCGCCATTGAGCGCCTTTCCAGCTGGCAACCCGAAGCTTCTGTCAGGCGATTCAATCGGGCACCGAAAGGTCAAGACTGATACGGATGGTAACTCAACCGTCGTTACCCAGAAACTCATCACGACTGTCCCGTTACACATTACCGACGAGGAAGCTACAAAACTCCTTTTCGAACAGTTGAAGGTCGATTTCGCCATGGTTCAGTCATGGCTGCGCGGCCACCTTGACTCGTTTTTCCGTGACCGTGAACGGGGGCATGCCCTGGCCGCTGAAGTACAAAAGCTTCCGCCGGCCAGTGAGCTCGAAAAGGTAACAAGCTCTACCTCGGGAGAGCGCGGTTTTCCTTTCGCCATCAAGTATTTCAAAGAGACGCACGCCGGATATACCGACACTTCCCGCGTCCCAACCATTGTTTACCCTGACCTTGCAGCACGTAGCAGAGTCTCGAAGGAACGCCTCGCTCGTTACCTTGGGATACCTGGACGCCAAGAGGCCATGGCGTTTATGGGGCTCCTCGCATCGTATGATGGCCGCTTTTCCGAGTCTGCTCTTGCTACGGCGAAACTACTCGATGTTAGAGGCAAGCGAGTCAACGCCGTCGAAACCGACGGAGGACTAACGCTTACCGTGCTGAAGGAACGTGACGCCGGCGATGGTTGGCATGACGTTTTATTAAAGGAAGATGTCGCCAGTGTCGTCCGACAATGGATTGAAGCTACAGCGCCCCTTCGCAAATACATGAAAGACAACGATGTTACCGGTTGGCAGAACCTGATTATCTACACTGGCAATCCGTTGGGCGCTCCAGCTCACTTTATCCGCAGCAGTAACATCAATTCTACTTTCCGGCATTTCGCGCTCGCGCACGAATCTCGACTCGGGAGCCTGGCGACTCATATCACCATTCCCAGAATTAGGTCAACTCGTGGCGTTCTGGTATTCCTGGAAACTATGGACATCACACAGATGGCCCGGGAGCTCGGCAACACCAATGAGACGTCCCTAAGGCACTATCTCCCCGATTCGCTCTGGGAATACTTTACTACGCGCTGGGTGCGAATCTTCCAGAACCTGCTTATTGTTGAAGCCACTAAGGACACTCCGTACATGCAGCGTGCTTTACATTTTAGTAGTGCTGCCGAAATGGACGAGTTCCTGAGGAACCACGCAGTCACCCCACTTATTCCAAAGGAAGAGGAAGTTTCCGAGCAGCCTGCAGGCGCCAGTCCAGGACGAGCACCGAGCGAACTAATGGTCGCTGCAAGCCCCGGCATATTCGCTACCCTTTTATCCATAGCAGAGGCGGCTTCCCAAGCAACGGCACTTGGCCGCGCCCTCACGCCACAGGCGCTGTATTGGACAGAGTTCAGCAAACGACTTAAGGCGCATGTGGAAAGCGCAGCGTTTCACGACCGAAGCATCAAAAAAATGATGTCTGCCGCAGCAGCCAGCACTATACCAGCAAACTTCATGGAGGTGGTCTGTGCTTAGCCAACTGCCGAAAGAACTGGATTTTATCAACAAGTTCCGGGTCACTAATCAGACCCTTGAGCATGCGTCTTGGCGCGACAACTCGTTCGAAGCTGACATGTGGGAATGCACATTTGGCACCGAAAAGACATTCATCGACTTCCGTAAGGTAATCGACGATGGCTCCTTGCTCACGGCCCCAAAGAATAGCTCCCTGCTGGGCAACATCAAGCGATTCCTTTGCCTGCAAACACATCCATCACTTACAGGCAGCATCACAGTCAACCTCAAAACGGCACGACTGCGTGTCGCAGTCGCACTGCACGTAGTGGACTATTTCCTGCTCCAAGGCTCCGAGCTCAAGCTGGCAGCCAAGGGGTTCCGCATGGTGACATCCGACGATGTCATGCTGTTCCTCGACATCCTCACCTCCCATCGCTCTATCAAAACTAGCATTTACACTCCAAAGAAACGGATAGTTTCGTTCTTGATGAATGTTGACGTGTCCCCGGAAGACCTGGCTGCAACGAAAGTAGCTTGGCCGGAACTCTTCGAGCTGGACGATAATGAATCAGATTGGATACTCCCGGCTGACCAAATCATCAAAGCAAGAGCGTGGTTGAAACTGAACGACATTTACTCTCCGGGGAACGCCTCTGGAATGACCGAGTTCAAATATCGCGTGAATCGTACGCGATTACTTCGACTTGCCATAGGCAACCAGGTTCTTTCTGACTTGAAGTTCGACGGACTAATCCTCGACGGACTTGATGTCGCTCCCTCTCGCCGTTTCAATCAGGAGTTGCCGGCGGTCCCGGTCAACAACCTTGACGAAGACGAGCGGGCCGCCGCTGAATTCGTTGCCAGCTACATTGGCGCGCTCAAGAGCATGCGAGTTGCACGGCAACACGGTGTCGAACTTATTTCCGACCAGGCATTGACGGCACTGGAAGAAGCCACAGTGCTGCGTAACGAGCGAACAAAAGAAAGAGCACGGTTCACTACTCTTCCCTTCGAAGTTGCCAACACTATTTTTGGCCAGGCGATTGAGTTCTACCTCGAGTACGGCACAGAATTGGTTGATTACTATCTGGCCTTGGCTGCGACTCATGGCGATATGCGACAGCTGCCAATCCCTATCCCCGACAAGCTGAGAGCGCTTGGAGTCACTGACTGGAGGACAGCTACTGATACGCGGGAGGAGTTCTTCACCCAACTCAGGAGCGGCCGGAACCTCTACAACATGCTTGAGGTGCTGTATGGGGCTATCGGGATTCTAGTCAACACACTGATGGCACGCCGGGTCTCGGAACTCGAGGACCTTACCCAGGAGAGCATTGTTGAAGAGGCTGGATGGCACTTCCTCGCCTTCAACTTGAGAAAGGCGAACGTCCTAGAGCATAGGCAACGTTCACTTCGCCCACTTCCCAACATCGGGGCCGAGGCGCTCAAGCTATTAGCAAAACTATCCACTAACCTACGGAAACTGGGCTACAAGTCCAATGGTTATCTCTTCGATTTTCCCTTCAGTGCGTGGCATAGCAACCCACCCTTCTACGGCACCTGTCAATCTGATTTGCGTCGATGCTTCGACCGGTTCTGCGATTACTATCAAACCCCGACAGACGAGCAGGGCCGGCGCTACTACATCCGTGCACATCAACTCCGCCGGAATTTTGCCATGCTGTTCTTTTGGCAAGGGTCATTCGGGGGTATCGAGGTCCTGCGCCACTTCCTTGGGCATAAGAAGCCCTCGATGACCTACCGCTACGTTACAGAAGCCCTTCCGGGCAAGGCTCTTAGACGCGTCAAAGCGACCATCGCCAAGGACATGATTAAGGCAGACCACTCCGCGACCGAAGAGCTCGCACAGCTCATTTGCCAGCGATACGCCTTATCGCTCAATGAACTGCACATTCTGCCGGAAAGAGACGTTGTTGACTACGTTGAAGACCTGCTGGCATCAGGAGAGGCGGAAGTGGAGCCGGAGTTCATCGAAGGCCCTCACGGGGAGGAATACCGCATCCTCTACAAGGTAATCAAGAACCCTAATCGGCTACATGAGGCCTGAGATGACTGGACCGGCACAAGAAATATCCCTCCCAAAATCCGCGTCAGTACGCATGGAATACGAGCTCCTCGTAAAGCTTGTCCGGGCGCCTGAATCGGTTGATGAAAAGCTACGGGAAACCATCAGCCCAGCTCTATCTACCCAAGGCGGCCTCGCCGCCTTTGAATGCGCCGAGTCCGGGATAGTTGGAATGTCGTTGAACACGCATAAGGCGATTGCCAACAATGTAATTGACGGCGGCTACGAGGCGCTGAACGACTATCGGAAGGCTGCCCTCGAAAAGCTCAAGGAGCTTCAAAGGAGGGCCGAACGCGCAGGCCGTGGAACGATTGACTGGTACAGGGACGAGCTGGCGACAAAGACCGAACAGCTTGCTCGAGTTACCAATGACATTGCGCTTATGAGCCAGCGCCTTGATGAAGTGTTAGCTCTTGCGCAGCAAATGGCAGCAGCCGCAGGAAAACAGGATGAATTCCAGAAGCGACGCGGCGAATTACTCAGGAAGTTCAAACAACCGATGCTCGCTCAATCATGACAAATCAGAGCAAGCTTTACTGCATTACAACGGAAGACTGCACGCTCCCATTGCATGCAGGGCGCGGGTACCCAGCGCACGATGTTCCACAGCTTCTCTGGCCTGATGGCACGGTCTGCTGGATGGCCAATCTCTACCTATTAAGTGGCTACAGGAAGGGGCGCTCCCGAAAGAACAAAGGCGGCACACTTTTGACTTGGGCGAAAAACCTAAGCCACCTTATCCGATGGTGCTATCTGAACAAAGTCGATTTTATAGACCTAACCGATAGCCATTTCAAGATGTTTGTCAACATGCTACTAATGGAGAAGGATGATGAACAACCGACGGAAAAGAAGCGTGCAGAGCAGCAAGTTGCAAATATCTGCTCAACCGTTCTCAACTTCCTGGCGTTTGTGGACAGCCGGCTACCCGGACTAAATCTCATTGGCCCGACCGGTAGGATTAGGGCTGAACTAAAGACGTCGCAGATTACGTCCAAAGGTGGCGCATCAACAGTCAATCGGACCAGTTGGGTGCACGAGTCCGTCCCACGACACCGGAAGTCCCGGCGGCGACAGCCCATATCGACATCGGCCGTAAATCGACTCTACGAAGCGAACGCGGCACTAGACGCAAATCGGTTCGTGTCCCGCCGACGATACATGATGCTCCGCCTTCTCGAGGTTACAGGTGGTCGGCGCATGGAGGTATCCCTTGTCAAGATACAGGATGTTGAAGAAGCGACCAAAACAGGTGAACTAAAGGTATACAATGCGAAACACCGCCGGGATGACACTTATCGCTTCGTACCCGTTACACAAACTGACCTCAAAGAAATCCTTTCTTTCATTAAGCATTATCGACAACTGGTTATTCGTAAGACCATAGGTCTTGCCAATGACCATGGCTATCTCTTCATTGGAGTCGACTCTGGTCAACCGCTGGAAATCAACACCCATACCACGGAATTGTATTTGCTTAGGAAGGCTGCGGGTATTGATGATGAAGAAGCGTGCCTACACGCATTCAGACATCGTTTCATCACAAATATCTTCCGCGACCTCATCCGAACACATCACTACCAGAATGAGGGCGACCTCCGCCGCGCCCTGCTCTCGACGGAAACGTTAAAGCTCAAGGTCATGGAGTGGACTGGGCACAGCAGCATTGACTCTCTGGACCATTACATCCACCTCGCCTTTGAAGCAGAGTCCAACTTTCAGGTGACCCTTGACATGCTCCAGGCAAAAAAGGTCGTGGAGTCCTTACACGTCATTCTTATGGATTACCGTGGACAGTTGCAGAACGCTACTTCTCCGTCTAACCTTTTAGCCTCGTTAACGGAAGTCGTTTCCGCGGCTGCGTCGGAACTACACGTTCTGCTCCAAGGACCGGAAGCGGCTTTGGGCATGAATGTCTAAGTTCCACCAGCACCCCAGAGGTGTACGGCCATGGGGGCGTCGACCGCAGAGTTTCAGACTTCTCAAATCTCGTGATACTCCCTGATACCCCGCCTTGGACTCAACATTCCCAAAGTGTCGCTTGGCACCTTCTGATGGTTAGTATCTGTAGACTCCCATCTGACAATCATGGTAGCTCTGAAAGGAAATACCTTGCTGAGGGCTTACAGGGACCGCGGGGAGAATTTCACTTGGTTACAGCATGTAGCCCAAATCCGAAGCACCGGTGGGATAGGCGAACATTGTACTTTTAAGTTCCTCCGTAGTGATGCCGTGCCGAATGGCCAGCGCAAACACGTTAATCACTTCGTCCACATGCGGCCCAACCAAATGCGCACCCACCACAAGGTCTGTTTGTTCATCGACCAGCACTTTGAACCCGTACATGGGCTCCGCAGCCTGGCGTGCCGTAAACCAGGTTGATGCCCGCTGGCTTTGCACTCGGAACTTGATTCCCTGCTGGTGCGCTTCGGCCTCGCTGAGACCAGCCCGCGCGATTGGTGGAGTAGTGAATGCAACGCTCGGGATACCCCGGTAATCTGGTTTTTGGTGATTTCCCCTAAGTATATTTGCGGCGACCACCTTCCCATCGTGGCTTGATACCGGTGTCAAAGGCGGACCCTTTTGCGCCGCGTCACCGGCCGCGTAGACGGCGGGGTTGGTGACGCTCTGCAAATAGTCGTTGAGTTCCAGACGCCCGTTACTTGTCGCAACGCCTGCCGCTTGAAGATTAAGCGAAGCCAACGCGGGAACGCGCCCGGCTGCGTGCACGACCAAATCGGCATCAACGCTGACTTTGGCTCCGTCGGTGGACGCCTGTACCCGGTAACCATTGTTGTATTTCTCGATTGCTTCGACTGACGTCCTGGTCCGAACGTCGATGCCAAGTGCCTGAAATTTCTCCATCAACCAGCCGACTAGCTCCGCGTCAAATGCTTGTAATATGCTTTCGCCGCCTTCGAGAACGGTAACGCTTGCCCCGGCGCGCGCGGCAATGTGAGAGAACTCAGCAGCGATAAAGCCGCCTCCAACCACGACGATGCGCTTGGGTAGTGCATCGAGAGAGAGAAAGCCTTCGTTATCAATGACGTTTTCTTCGCCCGGAATGTTCAGTTTCACCGGCTCCGCACCGGACGCTATCAGAATGTACTTCGCTTCGAGCGCTTGGCCGTCCACGTCCAGGGAGTTCTTACCCGTGAACTGGGCACGACCGTGGAAGATGTCGATGCCTTTGTCGCGGTACCGCTGCTCATTTTTCTCCGGTACCGGGTCGGTGAAGGAGCGTTTGAAGGCCATCAGTTTCTGCCAGTCGATATGGACATCTCCAGCGACTCCCTTGTCGTGCATTCGGTGGACATGGTCGATGGCGGAAGTGCCACTGATTAGCATTTTTTTGGGGTCGCAGCCCCGTAATGCACAGGTGCCGCCAAAGGGACGAAAGTCCGTGACCGCAACGCTCCATCCTGCGGCGCGTACCCGCATTGCGGCAATCATCGCGGCTGTGCCGGCTCCGATAATGACTAGGTCGTATTGCGTTCCCATGATGCCTCTCCAATGCTGAGAATTGAAAATGAGTAGGCACCAGGTCGCCTCGTCAATCGAGGTCGGGCTGCGGGAGCGCCTACGATGCGCGGCTTAAAGAAATCCTGCGGTATTCAGGCTTGGACTACTCACCTCGAGGTTGCGGCCACCTTCAACGCTTATCCTGCACAGCACGACAACTGCTTCACATCCTTGAAGAATGTTTGGGCACACAATTTCAGCCCTTCAACCATAGTCAGATAAGGGAATAGCTGGTCGCCCAGCTCCTGCACAGTCATCCCATTGCGAATAGCCAGCGTCGCAGTTTGTATCATTTCGCCAGCTTCGGCAGAAACTATCTGGGCGCCGAGCAGGCGGCCCGTCTGTTTGTCGGCTACCAGCTTGATAAAGCCCGCCGTATCGAAGTTGGCCAAGGCGCGAGGCACGTTGTCGAGCGTCAGTGTCCGGCTGTTCACCTCGAGCTTCTGCGCTTCGGCCTGCTGCTCGGAAAGCCCAACAGTCGCGACTTGCGGGTCGGTGAAGACAACGCCAGGCACCACCGACAGGTCGAGAACCGCGTCACCGCCCATCATGTTGCGCGCTGCGCGGGTGCCGGCCGCGGCAGCCACATAGACATACTGTGGCTGATTCGTGCAGTCGCCCGCCGCGTAAATGTGAGGGACGGACGTACGCATGTGCGTATCAATGACCACTGCCCCAGTGGCGTCGAGTACAACTCCGGCTGCATCCAACCCTAGCCCAGCCGTATTGGCCTGCCGACCGGTCGCCACCAGTAATTGGTCGCCGGCGAGTGTTTGGTCTCCGACGGTGAGATGGAATAAACCACCTTCGTGCCGCACCTCCTTGACCTCCGTGTGGGTCAGAATATGCATGCCTTCAGCTTCGAGCACCGCCTGCAATCCGGCGCCAATCGCGGGGTCTTCTTTCGACAGAAGCGTTGAGCGGGCAATCACAGTGACCTTCGACCCCAAACGAAGGAATGCCTGGGCCAGCTCCAGGGCTACTACGGAGGCGCCATAAACCAGCAGATGCTCGGGTAGTTGTTCGGCGATGAGTGCTGCGGTCGAGGTCCAGTAAGGCGTGCCTGCCAGTCCCTGTGTGGCCGGAATGCTCGGGGAACGACCAGTGGCAATCAAAAAGCGGTCTGCAGCGATTTGTTGCATTGTCCCGTCTGCTTTGGTGACTTCGACGGTATGCATATCAATGAAGCGCGCACGGCCCTGAACCAGGCCGATATTGGGATTTGACTCCAAAATCGACTCATATTTCGCAAGGCGCAGTTCCTCGACACGACCCTGCTGCTGGGCGACCAAAGCTGCGCGGTCGACCTTGGGCGTGCTCTTGCTCACGCCCGGAAAAGGGTGATGCGCTTGCTGATGCGCGATGTGCGCTGCGCGAATCATGATTTTCGATGGAACGCAGCCGACATTGACGCACGTGCCGCCGATGGTTCCGGCTTCGACGATAGTCACCGATGCGCCTTCCTCTACTGCCCGCAATGCCGCGGCAAACGACGCAGAGCCGCTGCCGATGATGACCACTTTCAGTGCAGGCCCGCGTCCAGCAAGCTGGTCAGTTCCTTTTTCGTTCACCCGCACAGCGTAACCCTTGGCCTTTGCGGCTTGGATGACGATTTCGGCTTCAACTCCTGCCTCCAAGGTTACCTTCGCCAGACTCTCGCCGTAGGATACCGATGCATTGAGAATCCCTTTGACCGTGGAAAGCGCGCCTTCCAACGAAGTAGCGCAACCGCCACAGGTCATGCCGGTAACGTGAAAATCCAGTGTTTTCATATTATTTCGCTACTTTCAATGTCGACGCGTAGCCTGCGTCGGTGGTTGCTTGAGTAAGCTTTTCAACGGATGTTTTGCTGTCGTCGAAGGTCACAACAGCCTCCTTCTTTGCAAAATCGGTCTTGGCTTCCTGCACGCCGTCGACCTTCTTCAATGCTTTGTTGACCGTAATTGGACACGTGATGCAGTTCATTCCAGGAACGTCTAGGGTCACGGTCTTTGGTGCAGCAAAGGCCGATGAGGAAACTGCGATGGCCGCGATGAGCGAGCTAATTGTGAAAAGGTTTTTGAACATTATATTTTTCCCGAATAATTAAGAGATAACTGGGCAGCAATTCATGCCCGGAATGAACAACAGGAGGACAAGGATTGTCCCGTACAGCAGTGAAGCAACACCAATTGCGCGGAGGGTCCACTTCGTGACGCTACTCTTTGCGAACATGCGGTATTCCTAGACGAGCAGCGGCACGAAATACGGATAGACCAACGCAACCAGAACGAGCATCGAAACAACCCAAAACATGGACCGATACCTTTTGTTGGTCTGCGGCATGGCACATAGCGTTCCGGGTTGGCAGTCTTCCGCGGCAGGTGCGCGATAAATCTTTCGGTAGGCCAAGACCATACAAGCTAGGGCCAAGGCAATAAACACCGGTCTGAAGGGCTCAAGTAACGTGAGGTTCGAAATCCAGGCGCCACCTATGCCAAGGCTGACTAAGACCAACGGCCCGAGACAGCAGGCGGACGCTGCTATTGCAGCCAAAGCGCCGCCAATCAGGGTTGTTTTTGTAAGCTTTTCTGTGTTCATGTACGTTCCAAAGTAAGGCTAGTGAAACCAGTATAGAGGCCGTACAATAGTACGGAGTCAAGCGAATTTTTTGAGACCGGAGGGACATATATGCATCAGGCACTTACAATCGGGAAACTTGCAGCAGAAGCGGGTGTCAATGTCGAAACTGTCCGGTTCTATGAGCGGCGGGGATTGCTTGCCCAGCCTGAGAAGAAGCTTGGCGGCTTTCGTTACTATGACGACCAGGCTGTCGCCCGGGTACGGTTCATCAAACGTGCGCAGACGCTGGGGTTTTCGCTAGAAGAAATCAACGATTTGATGGTTTTGAATCAGAACGATGGTTGCCGACAAACGCACGACGCGGCCGTGGCCAAACTCGCTATCGTCGAAGCCCGCATCGAAGATTTAAACCGGATACGCACGACGCTGAAAACGCTTATCAAGGAATGCGAGGCGGGAGGAGCTGACCTGTCGTGCCCCATCATCGAGACCCTCGGGGGGCTGTAACATACGACGCGGAAACTGAACGAACTGCAGGATTTTTGGTTTGACGTGCTTCACGGCGCGAAGCGGCGCTGGCAGATAGTGCCCAACGGGCAAGGTCATGATAGCCAGGCTGACGCAGCTAACTGACAACTTTTGACAAAATTCTTCTCAATCAGGAAAACGCTGCCCAGCGTGCCCAGGTGCTTGTAGTTGTTCGTGTTCTTCAGCTTCGGCGTCTTCTGGCAGATGACATTGAATTCATCCTTCAGCGTCGTCCAGGCGGCGTCGACGGCGCTTGGCGGGGTCTCCCACGAGCCCTTGTCGCGGCCCTCGAATTTGCCACCCCGGCCGCGCGTCTTTGGCGACATCCCGTGCGGCACCGAGCGCTCGATCGCGCTGCGCAGCGGTCCCAGGTTGTCGGGCAGGTCGTTGGCACTCAGGGTCGTCTTCGCGGCCATCATGCCGCAGCCGATGTCGACGCCGACCGCGGCCGGGATCACCGCGCCCAGGGTCGGGATCACGCTGCCGATGGTCGAGCCCTTGCCGACGTGGACGTCGGGCATTGCCGCCATGTGTTTATAGATGAAGGGCATGCGCGCGGTGCTGGCCAGCTGGCGCTTCGCTTCTTCCTCGACCGGCACGCCGCGGGTCCACATCTTGACCGGGCTGCCGCCGTCCACGTTCAGGACATCGTAGTGTTCGTTG
>JGI24770J26754_10002628_pt1 | contig 12354 bp, 8 predicted proteins | sample LakOneMetagenome_FD_26754 | JGI IMG/M metagenome (IMG submission 26754) | reverse complement strand
TTGAAAGGCGTTCAAGACCGCTGGCCTGATAAAGATAAATTACATGCCTGGATACATAACAGCGGATCTGTTATTGCGAGTGGCTATCCTTATGCAGTAAACCTTTTCAAGGCACATAATAATATAAGCATGCCTGCATTCAGCAACCTGAGTACAACGGATGTAGATGCTTTGCTGAGTTATATACAAACGGAAGGAAGTAAACCCGTTGCTGCAGCGCCGGGTGCAGGTACACCGGGTGTTGCTGCTGCCACTTCTGAAAGTGATAATAGCCTCATCTTCGGAATTTTTACACTGATCCTTGCCGTCGTTGCATTTATTTTATTACAGGTCAATTCCAATCTTAAAAAATTATCGGACGATAAATCTGGTATACCTGCAACTGAGCCTATACCGGTTTGGCGGAATAAAGTATATATCACTTTCGGTATTTTGATTTTATTTTTATTGGGCGGGTATTATCTGGTGATGGGCGCGATTGGTTTAGGCCGCACACAGGATTATGAACCTGTTCAGCCGATATTTTATTCTCATAAAGTGCATGCCGGAGTTAACCAGATCAATTGTTTGTATTGTCATGGCGGTGCACAGGCAGGCAAACAAGCCACGATTCCTTCTGTAAATGTTTGTATGAATTGCCATATGGCGATCAATGAATATAAAGGTGAAGCATTGCATGATGGTAATGGCAATGAAGTAAATGGAACTGCGGAAATAGAAAAATTATATAAATATGCAGGATTTGTTGCTGGCCAGCCCTGGGATCCTTCCAAAGCAAAACCAATTGAATGGGTAAGAATACATAACCTGCCGGATCATGTTTATTTCAATCACTCGCAACATACAATGGTTGGAAATGTACAATGTCAAACCTGTCATGGAGAGATTACTAATATGGATGAAGTAAAACAATTCGCTCCGTTAAGTATGGGTTGGTGTATTGGCTGCCACCGCACCACAAAAGTAAATTTCCCGGATGCAAACGGAAGTGGTGGAAACCAGTTTTATAATATGTATGAGAAATACCATGAAGACCTGAAAAATCATGTACTGGACAGCGTTACTGTTGAAACAATCGGGGGAACTGAATGTCAGAAATGTCATTATTAAAATAAAAATTGTTGAAATAATATAGAAAGGAAATTTTGATGAGTATTTATTTCATGCTGAATTTCCTGCTTTCAACGTTGATTTAAATTTATAGAATGGAACAAAAAAAATATTGGCAAAGCTTTGGAGAACTCAATGATTCCGAGGCATTCCGCGTATCCGGAAAAGATGAATTCCGGGAAATGTTACCTTTCGAAGCAGAAGATAGCAAAAATTTTCTCGAAGCACCTACAGCACGCAGGGACTTTTTAAAATACCTTGGATTTACAACAGCTGCCGCAGCAATCGCTGCCAGTTGTGAAATGCCCGTAAAAAAATCAATACCTTTTGTAAATAAACCCGAAGATATTTTCCCGGGTAATGCATATTATTACGCCACTACATATGTTGAAGACGGAGATGCAGTGAGCATTGTAGCTAAAGTACGTGACGGAAGGCCAATTAAAATAGAAGGCAATGAATTGTCGCCTATCACAAATGGCGGAACTTCAGCCCGCGTTCAGGCTTCTGTACTTGACTTATATGATACAGGCCGCCTTCGTTTTCCTTTAATTGATGGAAAAGAAGTAACCCTTGAAGCAGTGGACCGCGCAGTTTTAGCTGCTATTGGTGCGGCATCCCCGGTTGTACTTTTAACCAGTACGATCAATTCACCAACTTCCATGGAAACCATCAAACAATTTTTACAAAAATTTCCGGGCAGCCGCCATGTAATGGTAGATGCGGTTTCCTATGATGGTATGTTATCAGCTAATGCGGCCAGTTATGGAAAAAGGATGATACCATCATACCATTTTGATAAAGCAAAAACGATTGTAAGTATTGGTGCCGACTTTTTGGGTACCTGGCTATCACCCATAGAATTTGCCCATCAATATGCAATGGGTAAAAAAATAAATGAGGGCGCTCCTTCCATGAGCCATCATATACAATTTGAAACTATTGCCAGCCTTACAGGCTCCAATGCGGATGACCGCTATTTACACAGGCCTTCCGAAACCGGTGCTGTAGCACTGGCATTATTAAATGCATTGAATGGCCAGGGTGTATCAAATATTTCAGATGCAGTATTAAAAAACGGTATTGAAAAAACAGCTAAAGAGTTACTCGCCAATAAAGGCGCTGCCCTCGTTGTTTGCGGCAGTAATGATATGAATGTGCAGGTGATTGTAAATGCCATCAATGAAGCGATTGGCGCAGGTGGTAATACCATTGACTGGTCCGTTAGTTTAAATTATAAACAAGGCAATGATGCAGATTTTGCAAAATTGCTGGATGATATGAATGCAGGATCTATAGGTACATTATTAGTTGTAGGCGCGAATCCTGCGTATGCATCTTTTGGAACTGCAAAATTTGTATCAGGTATAAAAAAAGTAAAAGTTTCCATATCATTAAATCCAAGGCTTGATGAAACGGCACAACTTTGTAAATATGTTGTTCCGGATAATCACTTCCTGGAAAGCTGGGGGGATGCAGAACCTAAATCGGGTTATTTTTCATTGATGCAACCTACTATTTACCCTTTATTTAAAACAAGGCAATGGCAGGACAGCCTGCTAAAATGGAGTGGGGCCACAACAGATTATCTCACATTTTTGAAAACTTACTGGACAGCCAAACTGGGCGGCGAAATGAACTGGGATAAAACCTTACAGGACGGCGTGATCAACCCGGGTAATGCTATTACGAACGCGGCTCCAATAATACAGGATACAATACAAGTTTCAAAAGCACCCGTTGTGATGACACTTGGAACTGCATCATTTAATAGTGGGGCAGTTGCAACTTCTACCAGCGCATTAGCCGCAGCGAAGAAAGGTGGAAATACAGAATTGGTTTTATATCAAAAAGTAGCGATCCGGGAAGGACAAGGTGCAACAAATCCATGGTTGCAGGAAATGCCTGATCCGGTTACAAAATGTACCTGGGATAATTACGTGATCATTTCCCCGGCAATGGCTAAAACATTATTAAATATTGATCTTACAAGTACAAGCCAGTCGGATGATTATGAAGTACATCCTGAAAAATATGTCCTCAAAGTAACTGTAGGTAATGAGTCCATTTCTCTGCCATCTTTAATTATACCGGGAACACATCCGAATGTTATAGGTATTGCACTTGGTTATGGCCGCACAGACAAAATTGGCAGGGTGGCTGCAGGTGTTGGAAAAAATGCTTACCCCTTTGTAAATTCTAATGGTAATAATATTCAATATTTTGCCAGTGATGTACAAGTGGCAAAAACCGGCGAAACCTATAAAGTGGCTTTAACCCAGACACATAATTTGATAGATACGCCAATGGGCAACCGGGTTGAAGTGATGAAAGAAATGACACTGGCAGAGTTTAAAGCTAATCCGGATGAAATATTAAATGATAGAAAAAAAGAATTAGAACCATGGGGTGGGCTTGATAATTATGAGAAAACAGGAACCATGTATCCTTATTATGATAAACCAGGGATTCATTGGGGAATGAGTGTTGACTTAAATACTTGTGTAGGATGTGGCGCATGTGTGATCGCCTGTCATACTGAAAATAATGTACCTATTGTAGGGAAAAGTGAAGTGATGCGTTTTCATGATATGCACTGGATGCGTATTGATCGTTATTACAGCGGTGATATGGATAATCCAAAAGTAGTTTTTCAACCATTGATGTGCCAGCATTGTAATAATGCACCATGCGAAAATGTTTGCCCCGTATCTGCAACGAATCACAGTTCTGAAGGCATGAACCAAATGGCTTATAACAGGTGTATTGGTACAAGGTATTGCGCCAATAACTGCCCGTATAAAGTACGCCGGTTTAACTGGGCGGATTATACAGGTGCTGATAGTTTCCCGGATAACCAGGATCAAACGATCGTGGGTGTATTAGACCCGGCTGTTCATGTAATGAATGATGATCTGAGCCGGATGGTTTTAAATCCTGATGTGACTGTCCGCAGCCGTGGTGTAATGGAAAAATGCAGTTTCTGTGTGCAACGTTTACAAGATGGTAAGTTGAAAGCAAAACGTGCAAACCGCGCGATCTTTACAGGGGAGGATGGACAGTGGGATTTAAAAACGGCTTGCCAGCAGGCTTGCCCGACTCATGCAATTGTTTTTGGAAATATTAATAATAGCAAGAGTGGAATTTCGAAAGAAAGGATTGAAAACACAAAACGGAGTTTTTATTCACTGGAACAATTGCATGTAATGCCGAATGTGAATTACCTGGTGAAAGTTAGGAATACAGAAGAACACGAAGCATAAAATTATTAGAACGAAAAAATTTTAACCCCTTCAGTAAAATTGCAGGGTATAACTAATAACAAGATCAAATGCATCTAAAGTACGAAGCACAAATACGGGAACCTTTGGTAGATGGCGATAAGGATTATCACCAGGTATCAGAAGATATTTGCCGCCCCATAGAAGTGAAGCCATCCCGGCTTTGGTATATTGGGTTTTTCATATCAGTGGCTTTATTATTATTTGGTGTTTGGAGTATTTATGACCAGGTTGTTTATGGTATAGGCCAATGGAACCTGAATAAAACTGTAGGCTGGGGTTGGGATATTACCAATTTCGTTTGGTGGATTGGTATAGGCCATGCAGGTACATTGATCTCAGCTATCTTATTATTATTCAGGCAGGGTTGGAGAACGGGTGTAAACAGGGCGGCGGAAGCCATGACGATCTTTGCGGTTATATGTGCCGGCCAGTTTCCTATCTGGCATATGGGGCGGGTTTGGCTTGCATTTTTCATTATGCCGTATCCAAATTCACGTGGACCGGTTTGGGTAAATTTCAATTCACCACTCTTATGGGATGTTTTTGCGGTATCCACTTATTTTACCGTGTCTTTACTTTTCTGGTATACCGGTTTATTACCTGATCTCGCGCTTCTTCGCGACCGCGCTAAAACTAAATTCAGGAAGTTTTTTTATGGCATTACTTCATTCGGCTGGACCGGTTCAACAAAACACTGGCAAAGGCATGAAGCACTTTCCCTGGTTTTGGCGGGCCTTGCGACACCCCTCGTTTTATCCGTTCATACAATTGTATCCTTTGACTTTGCAACCTCTGTAATACCAGGGTGGCATACGACGATATTTCCACCTTATTTCGTGGCAGGAGCGATCTTNTCAGGGTTTGCCATGGTACAAACATTATTNTTAATACTGCGTAAAGTGTTCAACCTGCAGGATTATATTACANTGGGACATATNGAAGCAATGAATAAAGTAATTGTGTTGACNGGTTCCATTGTGGGTATTGCTTATTTAACCGAATTATTTATCGCGTTTTACAGCCAGAATCAATACGAGGCGTATGCATTTTTCTATACCAGGGCAAACTTATTCAGCCCTTATGGCTGGGCCTATTATGGTATGATGACATGTAATGTTTTATCCCCGCAAATTTTCTGGTTCAGGAAAATGAGGCGAAATCTGTATGTTACTTTTTTCATGAGTATTCTTGTCAATATAGGTATGTGGTTTGAACGATTTGTGATCATNGCCACTTCTATTTTCAGGGANTATTTGCCGAGCAGCTGGTCTATTTATTANAGCCCGTCTATTTTTGAAATCGGGTTTTATGTGGGAACATTCGGATTATTTTTTACCTGCTTCTTCCTTTTCTCAAAATACTTCCCGGTTATTGCAATTGCAGAAATTAAACATGTATTAAAAACGAGCGGTCAGAATTATAAAGAACAGGTTGGCGGAATTGAGTTACAAAAGGTAGAAGAATTTGCAGGTGAATATGCGCATTAATAAAAGCCAGGTATACATTAATAAAAGGAAAAGAAATTAATATGGCAAAAAAGAAATTTGTTGTTGGCAGTTTTAAGGAGGAGTCGGTTTTATTTCCCGCTGTAAAAGCAGTGAGGAAGGCCGGTTATAAGATTTATGATGTTTTTACACCTTATGCAGTTCATGGCCTGGACCATGAAATGGGTTTGCGCGAAACCAGTATCCATACAGCAGGATTTATTTATGGTATAACCGGAACCGCAACAGCCTTAAGTGGTATAAGTTATATACTTGTTCAGGACTGGCCTTTAAATATTGGTGGCAAACCGCATTTTGCATTACCGGCGTGGATCCCGATAACTTTTGAGTTGACAGTTTTATTCGCAGCGGTTGGAATGACAATGACTTTTTGCTATCTCTGCCAGTTAGCTCCATTTGTAAAAAAGCATCATTTTGTTTTAAGATCAACAGATGACACTTTCGCAATGGTAATCGAATGTTCAGGAAAAACAAATTCACAGGAAGCAATGGCATTTCTCGAAGCAAATGGCGCGGTGGATGTACATGAACAATTTGCGGAAACCGGCTGGTGGTTTGGAACATATGATAAGGAACAACAATTATACAGGGATACAACGGTTGATATAGCATAACGAACAGAATTATTTATGATGAAAAAATCAATAAGCATATCTATTTTATCCGGCACGCTTTTGCTTGCTGCCTGCAATGATGTAAGGCGGGAACCTGGCCATGTGTATATGCCTGATATGGCATACAGCAGGGCTTATGAGACTTATGATGCCCGGGACTCTACTAAATTTACAGAGAATGCCACGCATCCCGGTGATAAAATTTTTTATGATAATATGCCTGTAGCCGGAACTGTAGCAAGGGGAGAAGATATGCCCTTTCCAATCATGAAAGATATGCCTGGCGATTCAACCAATTATAATGCATCCAGGCAAATTCAAAATCCTGTTCCTCCACTGGATGCAAAGAACATGAAAGAAGCTGAACGATTATACCTGATTAATTGCGGTATCTGTCATGGTACAGCATTAGATGGTAATGGCCCGTTATATAAAGGAGGAGATGGACCGTTTCCGGCGGCACCTAAAAATCTGGTGACTTTGAATATCCCGGATGGCCAGATGTTTTATTCCATGACGTATGGAAAAAATTTAATGGGAAGTTATGCATCACAGTTGACAAGGCAGCAACGATGGGAAATCATTCATTATATCCGGTCGAAGCAAAAGACAACTGCCACAAGTACTGCGGCAGCTGCTGGAGCCCCGGCGAAAGATTCAACAGCAGCAAAACCATAAAAATTAATTTTCAGAGACAAACTTTTTAAAATGGTATCAATAAAAGAACAATTTGAAATTCCTGCTAAGATGAAAACCTGGGCGATGGCACTTACAGCTATCGGCATTATTTCCATCGTGATAGGTTTTATTTTACATGGCACGGGTACAGAAGAAGAGCAATCGGTATTTTGGGGTACCATTATGTATAACAGTATTTACTTTACCCTTATTTGTAATGCCACCATGTTTTTTGTTTGCGCCGTAACGCTTGCCATGGGTGGCTGGCAGCTGGTTTTTCAGCGGGTGGCTGAAGCTATTTCTACGATGGTTCCCATTTTTGGAGTAATTACTTTTGCCGTTTTTCTATATATTATTTTTGGCGGGCACCTGCACAGTATTTATCATTGGATTGACAAAGATGCAGTGGCCAATGATAAATTGCTGGATGGTAAAAGTGGCTTTTTAAATCCTACATTTTTTGTGATCTGGTCCGCATTATCAATTGGCCTCTGGAGCATTTTGGGAGCAAGAATGCGTAAGTTGAGTAATGAAGCGGATGCGGCACCAATGGACTATGAAAAGGGAAAACATTTCGTATGGAGGAATACAGTTACTGCTGGTTTATTTATTGTCTGGTTTGCACTTACTATTGGTTCGGTAACACCATGGTTCTGGCTAATGAGCCTGGACGCGCACTGGTACTCTACCATGTATAGCTGGTATACATTTGCAAGTACTTTTGTTTCCGGTTGTGCATTGATAGCATTATGGGTTATTTATTTAAAAAATAAAGGCTACCTGGAATATACGAACGAAGAACATTTACATGACCTGGGTAAATTTATGTTTGCATTTTCAATTTTCTGGACCTATCTCTGGTTTGCACAATACATGCTGATATGGTATGCAAATATCCCGGAAGAAACCATTTATTTCAAACCCAGGGTACAGGGTGTTTATAAAGGCATATTTTTCTTTAACCTCATTATCAATTTCGTTGCCCCTATATTGATCTTAATGAAAAAATCAACGAAAAGAAATTATACCATTATGACCTTTATGGCAGTACTTATCATTTTTGGCCATTGGATTGATTTTTACCAAATGGTAATGGCTAGTATTTCAAAGAACACATTAACGTTGGGCTGGCTGGATTTTGGTGTAGCGGCATTATTTATAGGTTTGATGATACATTTTGTAGGAAAGGCCCTGGCGAAAAAACCGCTGGTTGCAAAATTCCATCCCTACCTGAAAGAAAGTATCATACACCAGACTTAATTTATTTTACAAAAACACCATACAATTATTTATTGAAAATAACTTTTTGAATTATGTCAACTTTTTTTATCATCGCTGTGATCGTCCTGGTTTTCCTGATCATTTTTCAAATTGCAAAAGCAAGTGAATATGTTGCTGTCCTGAAAGGGGAAGAAAAGGCTAGAAAGGACAATAATAAAGTGAATGGCTTTTTTATGATCGCATTCCTGATCGCAGGTTTGATTGCCGTTTATTATTGCAATGATGCTTTATATGGGAAAACGCTAATGGTTCATGAATCAGCCAGTACTCAAGGCGATGAAGTAGACCATATGATCTGGGTGACATTGATCATTACAGGTATTGTATTTTTAATCACTCAAATTTTATTATTCTGGTTTGCTTACCGGTACCAGGAAAGCCCTAAGAGAAAAGTTTTTTATTTTCCGCATAACAATAAACTCGAAGCTATCTGGACCATAGTCCCGACACTTGTGCTGACAGTTTTAATCGTGATCGGGTTACGCAACTGGTATGCTTTTACCGGGGAAGCACCAAAAAATGCCATGGAAATTGAAGTCATTGGTAAGCAGTTTAACTGGATTTTCCGGTACCCGGGAAATGATGGGGTTTTTGGGAAAAAATATTATAAGATGATTGATGCTACGAATTCCCTGGGGATGAACTGGCATGATAGTTCATCCATTCATGTAACTGATGATCCCGCCGCACATGATGATATTATTTTGGAACAGGGAACTGTATATATGGTAAAAAATAAACCAACTAAATTTATAATTGGTTCAAGGGATGTGGTGCATGATGTGGGGCTTCCCTGGTTTCGCCTGAAAATGGATGCTGTTCCCGGGACACCTACAACACTTTGGCTGACTCCAAAATTTACCACGAAAGAAATGATTGAAAAAACAGGCAATCCAAATTTTGCCTACGAAATCAGTTGTGACCAGATTTGTGGGGTAGGACACTATTCAATGCGTGGCGTAGTAATGGTCGTAACACAACCAGAATTTGATGAATGGATGGCAAAACAAAAACCGGCATATTATGCAGCTTACCCGGATAAGGATCCGTCCAATATGAAGCCCGCTGTTCCTGTTGCCGGAGCAGATAGTACAAAAAGTACTGCTTCAGTTTTACAATCACCCGCAAAAAAAATATTAAGGCAAAAGCCTGAATAAATAATTTTAAACAGTAAGACNAAAGAAAATATTATGAACGAAGAAACTGTTTTACATACCGGCACGGAAATATTGATTCCGCATGATGCAGCACATCATGATGGCCATCATGAGCACCACCAGAGTTTTATTTCAAAATATGTGTTTAGCCAGGATCATAAAATGATCTCAAAGCAATTTCTTATTACAGGAATGATTTGGGCGGTTTTAGGCGGCCTGATGTCCGTGCTTTTCAGGCTTCAACTAGGCTTTCCTGATACAAGCTTCCCTATCCTTGAAACCTTATTGGGTAAATGGGCAAAAGGTGGACATATTGATCCGGAAGCATATTATGCATTGGTTACAATGCATGGTACGATAATGGTTTTCTTTGTATTAACTGCGGGATTAAGCGGAACTTTTGCTAACTTTTTGATTCCACTGCAGATAGGTGCGCGGGATATGGCATCCCCATTTTTGAACATGCTTAGTTATTGGTTCTTTTTTGCAGCAAGTACTGTAATGCTTTCTTCATTATTTGTTGAAACCGGGCCATTCAGCGGAGGCTGGACAGCCTATCCGCCATTGAGCGCATTGGGCAGTGCTTCACCAGGTTCAAAAACGGGTATGGATCTTTGGCTGATTGCAATGGCTCTATTCGTCGTTTCTTCTTTACTTGGTGGCTTGAATTATATCACTACTATCCTGAATATGCGCACCAAGGGCATGAGTATGACTAGATTGCCACTTACTATCTGGGCTTTGTTTTTTACAGCAGTATTAGGGGTATTATCATTCCCGGTTTTATTATCCGGTTTTATCCTGTTGATTTTCGACAGGAATTTCGGAACAAGTTTTTATCTCTCTGATATATTTATAAATGGTGTCGGGGCGCTTCCAAACGAAGGGGGGAATGCCATTTTATACCAACACTTATTTTGGTTCCTCGGTCACCCGGAAGTATATATTGTGATTTTGCCGGGCATGGGTATTGTCTCGGAAGTCATAAGTATCAATTCCCGTAAACCGATATTTGGTTATACCGCAATGGTTGCTTCTTTATTTGCGATTGCAATTCTTTCATTTTTAGTGTGGGCACACCATATGTTCGTTACTGGTATGAATCCATTCCTGGGATCGATTTTCGTATTGCTTACATTATTAATTGCGGTTCCATCTTCTATTAAAGTATTTAACTGGATAACGACACTCTGGCGGGGCAATATCAGGTTTTCACCCGCAATGCTATTTTCAATTGGCTTCGTGAGTATGTTTATTTCTGGTGGGCTTACAGGAATCTGGATGGGAAATTCAGCGATTGATATTCATATCCATGATACCTATTTCATTATTGCACACTTCCACCTGGTGATGGGTGTGGCGGCGATGTTTGGAATGTTTGCCGGCGTGTATCACTGGTTCCCCAAAATGTATGGGCGCTATTTAAACAGTAATTTAGGGTACATCCATTTTTGGATTTCCATGATCGGAGCTTATGTTATTTTCTGGCCCATGCACTATGAGGGACTTGCAGGAATGCCGCGTCGCTATTACGATTACAGTAACTGGGAAAGTTTTAAACAATTTGCAGATCTGAATAAAGTTATCAGCTTTACCGCGATCATAGTATTTTCAGTGCAAATTTTATTTCTATTAAATTTCTTTTATTCTATTTGGAAAGGTAGAAAGGTAACTTCGTTGAATCCATGGGGTGCAAATACACTTGAATGGACAACACCGATTCACCCGGGGCATGGTAACTGGGAAGGAGAAATTCCTGAAGTATATCGCGGTGCTTATGAATATGGTAAAGAAGGAATTGATTTTATTCCCCAGAACGTTCCATTGGGTGCAGAAGAAAAACTTCATTGATTGCAGGGTACATTGATCACTAAAATTTAAAATAAAATGCCCTGGAACATTTCGGGGCATTTGTATAAATATTTGAACGGTTATTTTTTGATAGCATTTTTTATGATGAGCAACACAATTGATTCTTCCTCTACATATACTTTTGCTTCCAAAGTAAAAGACTATTTCCTGCTGAGTAAATTTACCCTCAGTTTTACAGTAGTTTTTACCTGTGTTATTTGTTATCTTCTCGCACCAAATATTTCAGGCGGCTGGCAAATGGCTATCCTGCTTTTTATTGCCGGCTTATTGGTTACGGCAAGTGCCAATGCCATTAACCAGGGCGTTGAAAAAGATACAGATGCCATGATGCGGCGTACCGGTAAAAGGCCCGTTGCCGAAGGCCGTATGAGCGATACCGAAGCTTTTACTTTTGCCTGGATAGCAGGCGGGATCGGTGTTTTGATGATGTGGTATTTTTTTAATTTTCCATCTGCACTTTTATCCGCCATCAGCTTATTTATTTATGCTTTTGTATATACACCTTTAAAAAAGAAGAGCGCCCTTGCCGTATTGGTAGGTGCGCTGCCGGGTGCGCTTCCATGCCTGATTGGCTGGGTAGCTGCAACAGGCATCATCAACCCATTTACAGATATCAGGATTGGTGATTTTGCTATATTAAATGCTGCAGGCTGGGCTTTATTTGGTATCCAGTTTTTCTGGCAATTTCCTCATTTGGGCGATTGCCTGGGTGGCCCATACGGATTATACAAAGGCGGGATTCAAACTATTACCCAATGAAAAAGGCCCTACAAAATACACCGCATTGCAGGCAATTATGTATGCAGTAATGATGCTGCCGGTAGGTCTTTTACCCTATTATTTTCATATTAGT
>JGI24770J26754_10002627_pt1 | contig 12356 bp, 8 predicted proteins | sample LakOneMetagenome_FD_26754 | JGI IMG/M metagenome (IMG submission 26754) | reverse complement strand
GTTCTGAAAAACTCAAAGCTCTCCTTGGGAAAAGTATGCAAGATGAGGTTTGATTTTAAGATGGATGACAGCATAGCGCCCTCAAAGCCTTCAATCCAGGCACAAAGGGCCCCGGCATGTTCTCCCCGGCATTCGGCAACCAAAAAACTGCTGAGTGAAAACTCACAACCGTCAATTTCCTCTTCGAACATGGCGATGAGCAATTCCTTTATTTTTTCTTCGGGTAAATTAAATAACGTTGAAAAACTCAGTTTATCCGAGTTGCCTTTTTCGGCTGCAATAACGGCATCGGCCAAAAANGGNATATCGCTTTCCGCAGCTTCTCTGATAAGGTATTCNTTCATCGTTATTAACCGGCAGCTTTTTTATTNACCGGATCGTTATTNCAGGCCCAGGAATGAAATTCAAAAATTATTTTCCGGAACTGAAACACAGGAAGGACAAATATCCGAAATTTAAACCAACTTGATTATTATCTTCAGGATACTGTAAAAGCTTTTTATGCCTTGCAAAATAAAAATATGCTGCATCAGTTCTGCCGGAGAGGCAAGACTTGCTATCCGGTATGGAGCAGATGCATTGGGCCTGGTTGGTAAAATGCCCAGCGGACCCGGGCCCATTGCCGATGAACGGATCGCTTCCATTACAAGGGTCATTCATCCGCCTGTTGCTTCTTTCCTGCTCACCAGCGAACAAACAGCAAAAGATATCATCGCTCATGTAAACAGGGTTCACACCAATACGGTGCAGATCGTGGATGAACTCGCCGAAGGCAGTTATGATGAGATAAGAACATCATTGCCCCACCTTAAAATAGTACAGGTCATTCATGTGACCGGTGAAGAAAGCATCAGCCAGGCATTACATGTGCATAAGCATGTTGATGCGATTTTGCTGGACAGCGGAAACCCGAAAGCAGCGGTAAAAACATTGGGCGGTACAGGAAATACACATGACTGGCAGATCAGTCACCGCCTGGTTAGGGAAGTAAGTGTACCGGTTTTTCTCGCCGGCGGACTTCATGCAGGAAATGTACAGGAAGCTATTGAAACCGTAAAGCCTTATGGAGTTGATATCTGCAGCGGTGTTCGCACCAATGGCAAGCTTGATGTTCAGAAATTAAGCGCTTTCATCTCTGCAGTAAAGTCCCTTTGAACAGGATTTGTTCATCTGCCCGTGATAAGATAAATTTGCGTCCGGTAATAATGGGATCATAAACACAACTACAAAATGCGACAAATAGCCTTTAGAGAAGCACTCCGGGAAGCCATGCAGGAAGAAATGAGAAGAGATGAACGGGTTTTTTTGATGGGAGAGGAAGTAGCGGAATACAACGGTGCTTATAAAGTGAGCCAGGGAATGCTGGATGAATTTGGTGAGAAAAGAATCATTGATACACCCATTGCAGAACTCGGTTTTGCTGCCATAGCTGTTGGCGCTGCTCAAAATGGCCTCCGCCCGATCGTGGAATTCATGACCTGGAACTTTGCCGTATTGCCCTTAGATCAAATTTTAAATACTGCTTCTAAGATGCTGGCAATGAGTGGGGGNCAGGTAGGTTGCCCGATCGTTTTTCGTGGAGCAAATGGAAGTGCAGGCCAGTTAGGTGCTCAGCACTCTACCGCATTTGAATCGCTCTATGCAAACATTCCCGGTTTAAAAGTTATTTCAGTTTCCAATCCATACGATGCAAAAGGTTTATTGAAAAGCGCCATTCGTGATGACGATCCGGTCATGTTCATGGAGAGTGAAGTGATGTATGGTGATAAAGGAGAAGTGCCTGAAGAAGAATACCTGTTACCCATTGGAAAAGCCTTTATAAAAAGGCCCGGAAAAGACGTGACCATCGTTTCGTTCAATAAAATGATGAAGATCGCCCTTGCTGCTGCCGAAGAACTGGCTAAAGAAGGCATTGAAGCTGAAGTGATCGACCTGGCAACCATTCGTCCGCTGGACTGGTTCACTATTTTGGAAAGCGTAAAGAAAACAAACCGGCTGGTTATCGTGGAAGAACAATGGCCATTTGCTTCAGTATCTTCCGAGATCAGCTACCGCATACAAAAAGAAGGATTTGACTATTTAGATGCACCCATCCGCCGGATAACATCTGCCGATGCTCCGATGCACTATGCTCCTAATCTTGTTGCCGCGTATTTACCAGATGTACCAAGAACGGTGAGGCTGGTAAAAGAAGTGATGTATCTGAAGAAATAAGATGCCGGATACAAGATACCGGATACAAGATGCAAGATATTTCCTGCTATAGCCCAAAGTTTTTATATTAACGAGATCCATCCTGAATCTTGTATCCTGAATCCTACATCAACAATCCTGCTTTCTCTTACTATTCTGCTTTACATTTGTTCTGCAATAATCTAAAATGGCCTATCACTCGCTTGAAGAATGTTTACTCGACCTGGAACGGAACGGCCAGCTTATCCGCATTAAAGAAGAAGTAGACCCCTGCCTGGAAATGGCGGCCATTCACCTGCGTGTACATGAGGCAGGCGGTCCAGCATTGCTGTTTGAAAAAGTAAAGGGCAGCCGGTTCAGGGCTGCATCAAATATCTTTGGCACATTAGAAAGAAGTGAATTCATTTTCCGGGATACGTTGAAAATGGTTCAGCAGTTGATCGAATTAAAAGACGATCCCGTAAAGGCCATTAAAAGTCCCATCAAGAATTTCAGTACCGGTTTGGCAGCTTTAAAAGCATTGCCCAAAAAAGATCCGGCAACAAAACCCGTGTTATATGAAGAGATAAAAATTTCCGACCTGCCACAGATCCGGCACTGGTCCATGGATGGCGGCGCTTTTGTAACCCTGCCGCAGGTTTATACCGAAGATGTTGATAAGCCGGGCATCATGAACGCCAACCTGGGGATGTACCGCATCCAGTTATCGGGCAACAATTACGAGCAGGATAAAGAAGTGGGCCTGCATTANCAATTGCACCGGGGTATTGGTATTCATCAAAGCAAGGCAAATAAGAAGGGATTACCATTGAAAGTAAGCGTATTTGTTGGCGGACCACCGGCACACAGCGTAGCAGCGGTAATGCCCTTGCCGGAAGGGATCAGTGAAATGACCTTTGCAGGTGTATTGGGTGCAAGAAGATTCCGCTATACTTACCGGGATGGTTTTTGCATCAGCACCGATGCCGACTTTGTTATTACCGGCGAAGTATATCCAAATCAAAACAAACCTGAAGGGCCTTTTGGTGATCACCTCGGCTATTACAGCCTGAAGCATGATTTTCCACTAATGAAAGTGCACAAGGTTTACGCAAAAAAAAATGCCATCTGGCCATTTACGGTTGTTGGCCGACCGCCGCAGGAAGATACCAGTTTTGGAAAACTCATTCACAAGATGACCGGAAAGGCATTGCAGCAGGAGATACCCGGTTTAAAAGAAGTACATGCCGTGGATGCAGCAGGAGTTCATCCATTACTGCTTGCTATCGGGAGCGAACGTTACACACCATTTGCACAAACCAGGCAGCCGGCTGAAATATTGACCATTGCTAATCATGTGTTGGGTACGGGGCAATTAAGTCTTGCCAAATTTTTATTCATCACAGCCGATGATGAAAATAAACTAAGCACCAATAATGTGGAAGAATATCTCTACTATGTTTTGCGACGGATAAACCCGGAGAGGGACATTCATTTTTACACAAACACCACCATTGACACACTTGATTATTCAGGCACCAGCCTGAATAGCGGAAGCAAGGTTGTACTGGCTGCCTATGGGCCTGCTGTACGGGAATTGGATAATGAAGTACCTGGCGCTTTAAAAGCCCTGAAGTCATTTGGAAATGCAAAGTTGGTTATACCGGGTGTGGTTGCTTTGCAAACGAATGCATTCACTGATTATGATGCGGCGGCTGTTGAAATGCAAATACTCAATACCCAATGTTCAATGAACAATGATCAGTTGAAAGGCACGCCGTTGATCGTTATTTGTGATGATGCCGGTTTTGTGAGTGAGCAACTCAATAATTTTTTGTGGGTCACGTTCACCCGCTGTAATCCGTCTCATGATATGTACGGCATAAACAGTTTTACTGAGAATAAACACTGGGGTTGCCGTGGCCCCCTGGTAATCGATGCCCGTATCAAACCACATCATGCAGCCCCCTTGATAAAAGATGCAGCCATTGAAAAAAAGATCGGCCGTTTTTTTGAAAAGGGAGGAAGTTTGGCGGGGTATTAAAAAATAAAGGGACGGTNTGTCCGCCCCTTTAAGAATACCTATGTTCCTTTTAGCGAATGATCATGATCCGGTTGGTGATTGCTTCTCCTCCAGATACAAGTTTGCAGAAATAGATGCCGGGGCTTAACCGGCCTGCATTAAAGTCCCGGGTGTAAAAACCTGCTTGCTGGAAGCCGTCTGTCAAAGTGACGATTTCTTTACCGGTTACATTGAAGATCTTAATACTTGCAATGCCTGCCGCCGGCAGATTATACTTTATAGTACATGTTGATTTGAATGGGTTCGGGAAATTGACCAGCAACAACTGGTCTTTGTACTGATCCTTCACCCGTATAATGATCTCGTTTGAATAACTGATTCGCCCGTCAAAATCAATTTGTCTCAGCCGGTAGTGGTAGATATTGCTGAGTTGAACATTGTTGTCTGTGAGCGAATAATTTTTTCTGGTTGAACTAGTACCTGTACCTGCAACAAAACCGATGTCCTGCCAACCGGTTTGTCCGCCTGTTTCACTCCGTTCAACATAAAATCCTCTGTTGTTATTTTCGGTAGCAGTTGCCCAACTGAGAAGAACTGTAAGGTTATTATTCAGTTTCCCCTGCAGCTCCAGCAAAGTAACCGGCAGCGGTCCGGCAGTAATGTCAATGATATTATTCCCGGTAAGACTCTGCCCATCAGGATTGATGATCGTAACATTTTTAAGACCTGTGGGTACTCCAACCGTGTTGAGATTGAGTGTAACATGCGTCGGGTCTGTATACGTAACGCTGTTCACGATAACGCCTCCGGAAACGGTTGCAGAAATATGGTTGAATGCCAGGGCAGGAGCAGGGAGATTTGCGCCCGGATCATAAAACCCGCTGCCACTTACCGAAGTCCCGGTTATCGTTACATTCACCGATGCCTGTCCGGCAGGTGTTGAAGATGGGGTGGTACTGGCTGGTGTGGCGGGAGGTGGGGCAAGTAGCTTGGTTACGTTACAACCATACTTATTAGTTGCAACACAAAATTGGTTGATTTGCCACATGGTCATATCATCCTGCGGATCCAGCGAGACATATGAGTAGTCTCCCCATCTTCTTCCGGCCGCTCCGCCCGGATCACTTGGAGGATTATATGCTGTTGAACTGGCAGTTACAAGCACTGGTGCTCCTGAAGTCGTCCCAAGCGGGTCGCCGGAAAGGCGGCCTACAGTAGCTCCATTGATATTATAGGGAGTTCCTGCTGCTGACATGCTGATTGCTGCATGCCCTTGCCCCGATACCATTACGGTGGGGATCCAATACTGGGCGGCGGCAGCCAGGGTTGCAGCATTATCAAAAACGGTTCCCGATTGCACCAATGAGGGGGTTGTGGTCAGATTTTGTATTTCATACCATCGTGTACCGTTCCTTGCGGCTGCAGCTGTATTTGCTACGCCGGCAGCACTCACACGAAAGTTATGAGCTGTCCATAATCTTCCATTCCTGATGGTGGCAGCATATAAACGATCGTCAAGCGCATCAAGCCGTCCATTATTGCCTCCCGTATTCCCCAAATGTGTTACGGGGTTAGGGCTGGTGGTGGTGGGTACTGTCAGGCTGATATTGGCCGATATAGTTGGTACGCCAGCGGGTGTGCTGACTCTCCGGATCTGCAACAGGCTGAAAGCAACGTTATCAACACCGATAAAATATCCTTCTGTTGCTGTAAGATCAAAATTATTGACTCCCTGTGGCGTGAACGGTCCTGCGCCGGCGCTTGTTGCAAGATTGGCAAATGTGTAAACGGTATATGCAGCACCGGCCATCACGTTTGCCCTGTTGATAACATAACCATTTGTTCCCTGGAAGGAACCTGCCAATGAAAACATATTCCCACCGATGTAAATACCGTTTATATCCAAACCCAAAGTTGGGTAATCTAATAAACTACCCGCCTGGCCGGTAAACTGTGTAAAAGTCCATATTGTGCCTGCAGTTATCGTAGATGAATTACTTACCGCTATGAGGCAGCGGTTTGCTGCTGTTGAGGTACAGCTTGCATTGGTGCAGGGAACATCAATAATTAACAAAAGCCACCTGGCAGATATCCTGTCATAACGTATCCTCGGATCAGAAGTAAATACCTGTACAACACTGCCACCAACAGGTGTCATTACCGATGCAAAAAATGCATCGGGATCTGCATTTAAAACGCCATCAGCAACACCCGTGTTTTTGTTAAAAGACCTTAGCCTTCCATTTACAAAAACAATAAACTGTGTTGGCCCAACGGCTCCCATATTGTCGGGAGGAAATGCACCTGTTTCATCAGGGCCTGTAACGCCATTAAAACTGGTACTGGGTGTTTGAGCAAGATTGTTTTCTGCCGGTGGATTAAAACCGTCAGGAGCCGGATAACTTGAAACAGCCGGCGATAGCGGGTTTTGCGGAAGGTTCTTCCTGCTGGGATATTCCCTTTCCCCCCGGTCGATCAACCGCACAGGATAGNTTTTGGCCCGCTCCATNATATCGGCCGTGGTTTCCGTTTTGGCCGGGTAAACAATCCTTGCACTGGTAGCAGGTATTCCGCCACCGGTTTGGGCAAANGATGAAATAGCAGGAATTAATAACGTAATTAATAACCCCGGCACCCTAGAAAATCGTATCATGCTTTATTTTTTTAATCAGTAAAAATGGACAGGAATTGTTGATTTCAGAGGGTATGAGACGAATAAAGCTACTGCAAAAAACCGCCGTAAAACTTCATTTCAAAGATAGGTAAGCTTTATAAAAAAAACGGTGTGCCGGCTAATTGTTATTCACATTAACGTACTACTCCGGAAAGGGATCATTTTACAAACCATTGCTGTACCCGGGATTTTATGGGCAGGCCTTCTTTTTAATCACCACCTGCTCATTCAGTTTGTCAAACATTTTTTTATGGAATTCCCTGAAATCGGGATAACCACCGGCCGGGTAGAAGGTTCGTTTGAATTCCACGGTGATCCGGATGTTCAGCAGGTTGGCATCGGCGTTTACGGTACGACTGAATACGATCCCCTTGTCTTCTGTTACCATCACAATACTTTCCGGTAAGCCATCAAAAACATAGTCAGCGGGTATGGTGAAGTTTCCGAAAAGGCTGTAGTCCTGCAAAAAACCAAAGTCAACATCAGATGACCGGCTTTCGGACAGAAAATTATTTTTATCCAGGTCAGAAAAAAGGTTAACGGTGAAGTACCGGTAATTGCCCGAACTGTTCAAAGTGGTGCTGAATTTTACTTTTTGTTCCAGCGGCAGCGAATCGGCATCTAAATTATTTACAGTAAGGTCTTCGATCTTTACAGCCGGGTAAGGGCGCTGAAAATATTCTTCTTTGAAATTAACCGGGCTTTGCGTGTAATCTTCACAGCGCTGAACCCGGGCATAGTTATAGCAGTTCACCAGGCAGTTGCCTTTCATGTTGCCCTCGGCGTCTATTTCTCCCTGCACTGCTGCCATCACTTTGTAATGGTATTTGCCTGATAAGATCTCTTTCCATTTTCCATTTTCACCTTCTACAATAAATCCGTTCGTATTCACCACCTGGCCGGGAACCATTTTATAATTTATGAATTTATTGGTTGCATCCAGCACAAAATACTTATCGCCGATCGGCACATAGGCCATTACAGAATTAAACTGTTCCAGGTCGGGATAAGAAGTGATCGCCAACCCGTTTTCTCGGGTACTGAAAAAAATGGGCGAAGCTTTTAAGCCCGTGCTGTTCAGCAGCCGGATTAGCAGCAGGTTAAGATCAGCCAAATTGCCGGTCTTGGTTTCCCATGTTTTTAAAATGCCATTCTCCGCAAAAATTCCTTCCCTTTCATTCCAGGTTACCTCTTTCCGCAACCGGTCGTAAATGAACTTCATCCGCAGTTCCTCATCTTTTACCTGGTTTGCCTCATCTGCCAGGGCAGCGGCACCCGGTACATTTTTTTGAAGTTGCTGGCCAAAGCTTTCATCTTCATTAAGCGACTTTATCACGTGGCTCCATTTATTCTGTACATCAATCACACGATCTCCCAGGTCTATCTGCGACAGGGTGAACTCCACCCGTTGCATATAATCCTTTGGAGAGCCCATAAAAGGTTCATCTTTTATACCGGGCAGGTTTTGCATGCTGTAATTCCGTTTCAGCACTTTTACAGGAATGGCTCCTTCTGTTATGGAAATGATCTCATCAAGCACCTCCTGTTTACTGTCCATTGGATCAATTACATTCGGTTGCACACTGAAACGGAATATCTGGGGAATTTTCAACTGGTATTCGCTGTACCGCACCGGAATGTTGCCCTGAAAATACCAGTTCCGCAATCCGATGGTCTCGCTTTCTATTGTGTAGCTGTATTCAATGATGCTGCCCACTTTTACTTCCGGGAAGGCAATGATCATTGCCGATTGATAGGCATTGATGCGCTTTGAATAAATGGAGGATTTTTTTACTTCGGTAACCTGTACTTTACCTGATGCATCCAGGTTGTAGGTGTTCGCATTCAGTTTCAGTACTCTTTCTTCGTTGTTACGGGTATAGTAGGGAATGCGGATATCTGCCTGCNCAATCCCATTCTCTTTAAGGATCTTGATACGGGTACGCCTTTCAAAAACGGTTTTGAACAAAGTAAAACCGATCGTGCCTTTGTCGTAATACGTATTGCCGAAATCTATCAGGGTTACAGCACCGGCNCCCTTNTCAAAAGNNCAATCGGTCATCTCCAGGTCGGACTTGTCAACCTTGCCAAAGCCGGGTAACCCTTTTTGAGCTGCGGCCATGCCGGTAAAGAAAAAAAGAAAAACAATAAAAAAAAGAAAGGGCCTCATGCGAATTGTTTCAGCTAATATAATAAAAAGGATTTCAGATAGCGTGGTTAATTGTATTTTTAATCAATAAAATTTACCGATGAAATTCGTTTTCCTGGCATTTCTTTCTGCATTAGGATATTCTTCGCATGCCCAGCAACCCGTTGCTTTAAAGACCAATGCCGATAATAATACCTTGCTGTGGGAGGTAAGTGGCAACGGACTTACAGCACCCAGTTATTTGTTTGGCACTTTTCACATGCTTTGCAAGGATGATATAAAATTCAGCGATGCATTGAAACAGGCTTTGGGCAATGCGGCCGAGGTTTATATGGAACTGGATATGGATGATCCGGCCGTTTTACTAGGTGGCTTGGGTATGATGAGTATGAAGGATGGGAAAAAACTGAAAGACATTCTTACCGAAGACGAATACAAACGGGTGGAAGTGTTTTTTAAGGATTCACTCAGGTCATCTCTTAACATGTTCCAGGGCATGAAACCATTGTTGCTCACATCGCTTGTTTATCCCAAACTGATGCCTTGCGCTTCCGTGACCAGCGTAGAAGAACAATTGGTGAAACTGGCAAAGCAAAATAAAAAAGAAGTGCGTGGACTGGAAACGATGGCTTTCCAGGCTTCGGTATTTGACAGCATCCCTTATAAAGACCAGGCCACTGAACTTTTAAAAACGATCGACAGCCTTTCAAAATCAAAACTGTTCTTCGATTCCATGGCGAAGGCTTATAAGAGCCAGAATATGGCCTTGCTGGAAACGATGCTTACCGATGACGATTTTGGCATGGAAGGAAACCAGGACATTTTGGTTAAAAAACGAAATGAGAACTGGGTAGGGCAACTGAAAGGCATTATGAAAAAAGAACCGGTATTTGTGGCAACCGGTGCCGGGCATTTGCCAGGTGAGCATGGATTGATCGCTTTACTCCGGCAGCAGGGATATACGGTGAGGCCGGTGGAGAATAAATGAGAGATGCAGAACACCTGATCCCAATCTTGTATCCCGAATCCTGGATCTTGTATCCTGAATCATTTAATAACCACTTCCTTTATCGTCTTTTCTCCCAGGGCATCATTCACTCTTTCTATGATCTTTTCTTTTTGAAAAAGCAGTTCATTCTTTAACGGGGCAACCGATGTTGTAATGAATAACGTGGCGTTGATGATCTGGATCTTATCGGTATACTTGGCAATTGTTTTGCCCATCACTTCTTCCCAAACCTCTTCAATACGCAATGCCTGTATCCCGGTTTTAAGCCGGCTCTTTTGCAGAAACTGTTTGATGGCATCCTGTAATGAAACTTCTCCCATGGGGCAAAGGTAATGCAATGATGCTGGATACCAGGTACTGGTCAGTGCCTGATTATCTAAAAGCTTTTAAAATTTGTGGGGTTCATCCAGTATCAAGTATCAAGTATCAAGTATCAAGTATCCAGTGACCAGTATCCTGCATCAATCCTTACAATTCAACGATCTGGTAATCTGTCTTTAATTTCTCAAACGCCTCCTGCAGCCGTTCCTTATGCGTATCGGTGATAAAAACCTGTCCGCTGTTTTCAATACATACCCAATGCAGTAACTGGTTCATGCGGTTGTCGTCTAATTTTTCAAACACATCATCCAGTAGCAGGAGAGGAGCAAAGCCTTTGTTTTGTTTCAGCAGTTCAAATTCTGCCAGCTTCAATGCAAACAACAGACTTTTACGCTGGCCTTGTGAAGCAGTTGTTTTAAATACCTGCCCGTTCAGTTGCATGGCAATATCATCTTTATGAATACCGGCATTGCTTCGCTGCAACATAAGATCCTTTTCCCGGCAATGGTTCAACAGATCATGGAAAGCCGTTTCATTCAACTGGCTGTTGTATTGAATGGATATCTCTTCATCCCTGCCGGCGATCTGTACATAAAACTGCTGCACCAATGGTATCAATGCTTCGGTGAATTGTTTTCTTTTTTTGTGGATGGAATTGCCCGGCTCCATCAGTTGTTCGTCCAGCACTTCCAGCAACGGCCAGTCGGTCTTGCCCTGCTCGGCAAAACGTTTTAATAAGCTGTTGCGCTGTTGTAAAACTTTATTGTACTTAATAAGGTCCTGCAGGTAATCCGCATCCATCTGGCTGAGTACTGTATCCATGAACCGCCGCCTTTCTTCACTGCCCCCGGTGATCAGTTCAATATCATCCGGCGCTACCATCACCGCCGGGAATTTGCCGATGTGTTGCGAGAATTTTTCATACGGCACATCATTCAGCAGCAATTCCTTTTTGCCAACCAGCCGGTTAATGCAGGTAAGTTTCTGTTGTTCTTTGTGATTTTCAAAAATAGCTTCCAGCCGGAAACCGTCATGATCGAACCGGACATTGAGCCCATCCGTTTTTGCAAAGTAACTCTTGGTGAAGCAGCAGTAATAGATGGCATCCAGCAGGTTGGTCTTGCCCCGGCCATTGAGACCGCAGATACCGATCACCCTTTCTTTAAAAGCGAAAGATGAATGGCTGTAATTTTTAAACTGAACCAGTGATATTTTTTGAAGTAACAACATCTGCAAACGCAAGATAATGGATATGGCTCTTTTAGCTTGGTTTGTCCTTTTATCAACCTACCGGAAATGCCCTTTTCTGCCTGTGCATAATTTCCCTTTTCTCCCTTATCTTTGCCGCCTAAAATTAAAACCCATTGGCTACGAAGTTTTCTAAAGAAACTTATTTATACTGGTACGAACTGATGCTGCTTTTACGCCGCTTCGAGGAAAAGACCGGCCAGTTATATGGTATGCAAAAGATCCGGGGCTTCTGCCATCTTTATATCGGGCAGGAAGCGGTAGCAGCCGGTTGCATGACCGCCACCAATCCCGATGACAAGTTTATTACTGCCTACCGCGACCATGCACTGGCCATTGCCAAAGGTGTTTCGGCTAAATCATGCATGGCCGAACTGTATGGCAAAGCCACCGGTTGCAGCAAGGGCAAGGGTGGAAGTATGCACTTCTTTGGAGTAAAGGAAAATTTCTTTGGCGGACATGGTATTGTGGGNGCCCAGATAGGAACCGGTGCCGGCCTTGCTTTTGCTGAAAAATACCGCAACTCAAATAACGTGGTGCTTTGTTTNTTTGGCGATGGCGCTGCCCGCCAGGGAATGCTNCATGAAACCTTCAACATGGCCATGCTTTGGCAACTGCCTGTGGTATTCATTTGTGAGAACAACCAGTATGCGATGGGTACATCTGTTGCCCGTACAAGTAACGTTCTGGATATTTATAAACTGGCCGATGCATACGATATGCCCAGCGACAGCATCGATGGCATGAGCCCTGAGAATGT
>JGI24770J26754_10002607_pt1 | contig 12422 bp, 9 predicted proteins | sample LakOneMetagenome_FD_26754 | JGI IMG/M metagenome (IMG submission 26754) | reverse complement strand
TTTCATTAAGGAAAAGGCCCGAGCCAAAACCGGTTGAAGTGGTTGTTGCTCCTGTTGTTGTTTTAGACCGCGACGGAGATGGTGTTCTGGATGCCGATGATAAATGCCCGGATATACCAGGGATCGCAGCATTGCAGGGTTGTCCTGATAAGGATGGCGACGGCATTGCTGATGCTGATGATGCCTGCCCGGATGTTGCCGGCCTTGCCAAATACAAAGGATGCCCGATCCCCGATACGGATGGAGATGGCATCAATGATGAAGCGGATAAATGCCCTACTGTAAAAGGATATGCCCGTTACCAGGGATGCCCGATCCCGGATACAGACGGGGATGGTGTAAATGACGAGGAAGATAAATGCCCTAACCGCCCCGGCCCGGCAAGCAACCAGGGTTGTCCCGAGATCAAAAAGGAAGTGATCGAAAAGATCAACGTTGCAGCTAAGAATATTTTCTTTGCCACAGGCAGTTACAAATTATTGCCTAAATCCTTTAAATCATTGGATGAGGTTGCCAATATTATGAAGTCTGATGACCTGCTGCAAATACAAATTGACGGCCACACAGATGCCCAGGGCGACGACGCCAGGAACATGACCTTGTCTGAGAACCGTGCAAAAGCGGTGAAGGATTACCTGGTCAGCAAAGGTGTAGCCGACAATCGTACCAATTCCACCGGTTATGGCGAAACAAAACCAATTGCTGATAACAAAACAGCAGCCGGCCGTGCAAAGAACAGGAGGGTAGAAATGACCGTAAGAAACTTTTAGTACCGACTAACTATTATAATAAAAGGCCTGCTACAAAATAGCAGGTCTTATTTTTTTGACCACATGGAGACATAGNACACATAGAAAATATTTTTTGCTTCCTTATGTTGCTGCATTGGCCGGAATTTATTTTTTTGTTTTGGCTGTTTTTCCGGGAGCACGCTTTGCAGCAGAAACAGATTTGCTTATGGTGAGGCCTTTTTGCAACTGAGCTTTATCTTTTACTTTGGCAAGTGAATTTGCGTATGCTTCTTTTAAAAGTTTTTTGATATATGTTTTGGGAAACTCACGCATGCTTTTTACAAGCAGGTAACGGTATTGATTGCCGTTGCCGATCAGCCTTTTTTCGGGGTCAGCTATTTCAGTACCATAATAAAATCCAAAGTGCACATTGTGGGAACTGCGCCCAACAGCAATAGAACAAAAGCAATGCCCCTGCCGATCGGTGGGAGACCAACCGAATGCCAGCGCATTGTAGTTGTCGTATATGAGCTCATTACAATTGGGATAAAGGTCCCACACAAAATCCCTCAGGGAAAGCGCTGTTTCTGTGATGTCGGCAGGAAAAGGTTTTAGAAATTTTAAAAGATCCTTTTTTTCTTCTTTGCTCATAAGATAAAATATTAAGTTTAACAATGCTGTTTGGCCAGGTTATCATAGCGGAGTTCGCAATGAACAGACCTGCCGTCAAAGCGGGAAAGGATCGCCTGTGATTCGGCAGGTACATGGGCTGTTTCAAAATCTTCACCTGCAAACTGTTTCACTGCATCCATGCTCTCAAACCACATGATCGTTGTAAATGCTGTCTCATTTCCAAGGTCGCGTTTTAAAAGCTGCAGGCCCTTAAAACCGCTTATGTTCTTTTGTTCTATGGAAGGGATTATTTTTTCCTGCAGGAGGGATTCATAAGCGGGCGCATTAGCATTGGTTGCGTATCCGTTCCATATCCTTGCGATCATGATAAATTGTTTTTATTAAAAATGAATTTTCACATCCCTTATTTTTACGATCCTGTTATTTTCATCCAGCCGGTACAGGTCTGTTATATTGTTTTTTGTTTCCTCAAATTCACTGCGGCTATTAACGGATAGCTGGTTGTTCTTAATAATTGTTTCAACCAATAAAAAACCTTCTGCATTGTCGTAGTAAACCTGTAGGTGATCCATGAGATCAAACTTGCCATCATACACAGCCACCCAGGCAATATTCTCTGAAACATATTCCCTCCCGATCAGCAATATATTTAAACCTGTTTTCGAGCAAAGGGNATCAATGATGTGATAGCTGTATCCATTCGCATCAGCAGCCGTACTGTCGATCATTTTTATAGAAAGCCTTTTGTAATCATCTGCACTGATTTTTTTTGAAGCAGCCAAACGTTTTTTATCAATAAGTGTTTTTTCATTTATCACTGCATCCTTCAACAATACCGGTTCTGTTTTCAACACCGGGGTTGATGTTACTGCTGTTGTATCCACGGTTGTTTTACCGGGCTTTTTTTCTGGTGCAGCATTACAGCTATATAATATTATCCCTGGAAACAGGAAGATGGAGATCGCTTTAAGGCATGAGTTCATAATAAGGGGAAATGAATGTATTCATAAATGTAAGAAAACAGGGCTTAAAAACATACTGGGATGTATATGGCTTTTCGGCCAGGCCCAATCCTGCTAAAAGGGCTGTTCCTGTAGTTTTTTGCTGTTGTATTTCCGGTCATTTTACCGCTAAATAAATTAAACATTTCATTCAATAGTTAACAGGCTGTAAAAGCCCACAAACCTGCCCGTTCTCGTAAAACAATTTGTATATTGCAACCAGGATTTATTTACCATACTAATTGCCCCTTTCCGCAAAAAATAAACAATAAGACCGATATCCTGCTTCGTATATGAACGCATGAAGACCCACCGCTAGATCTATATCCGTTTATAAGGAAAATCCTCAGCATAAAATAATAACAATAAATAAAATCACCCGATGTTTATTAAAAGTTCTTTCAGCAAATTATCACTGTTGATCTTGCTGATGACCGGTGCCCAATCCATTTTTGCCCAGGTATTGCCTACCGGATTTTCTACAACCAATATCGGTTCCGGCTGGGTGGATCCTGTTGGCTCTGCATTTAATAGTACCGGTAACAAAATGTTTGTTTGGGAAAAAGCGGGTAAGGTTTCTGTGTGTAACTGGAATGGTACGACCTATGTGAAGCAGGCAACGCCGGTATTGGATATTTCTCCCGAAGTGGGCAACTGGAGAGACCATGGCATGCTGGGCTTTGCATTGGATCCTAATTTTGATGTGAACGGGCTGATATATGTTCTATATGTTGTAGACAGGCATTACCTGATCAATTTCGGTACGGGTTCATATAATGCCAGTACCAATAATTATTTTTCTGCAACCATTGGAAGGCTTACGAGGTATCAAACAACTGTCAGCGGGGGAAATTTAGTGGTTGTGCCTGCTTCAAGAACCATCCTGATCGGTGAAACAAAGAGCACGGGTATCCCTGTTCTATATGAATCACATGGTGTAGGATCACTTGTCTTTGCATCAGATGGCACTTTGCTTGTTTCCTGTGGTGATGCCGCCAGTTACGATGCTACAGACGCCGGCAGCCTTGCGGGCACTTATTATTCGCAGGCGCTGACCGATGGTATCATCAGGGCCAATGAAAATGTCGGTGCATTCCGTTCGCAAATGATCAATAGTTTAAACGGTAAAATTTTAAGGATAGATCCAACAACAGGTGATGGCGTTAGCAGTAATCCTTATTACAGTGCAGCGCAACCCAGGGCTCCAAAATCAAGNGTATGGGCATTGGGATTAAGAAACCCGTTCAGGTTCACAGTGCGACCCAATACCGGGTCTACAAATCCTGCAACAGGAGATATAGGAGAAATTTATGTGAGTGATGTTGGCTTGTCAACGATCGAAGAAGTAAGTATCATCACAGCAAAGGCATCCAATTGCGGCTGGCCATTGTATGAAGGACTGAATCCATTGAGTGATTATAATGTACTCACTACTCAAAATAAAGATGAACCCAACCCATTGTTTGGTGTCAATGGTTGCAGCCAGCAATATTTTGCTTTTAAAGATCTTTTAAAACAGGCAACGGCAGATAATATTCATACGGTATATAACCCCTGCGATCTTGCTGTGCCCATACCAAGTGGCGGCGATGATAACCGGTTCTTCAATCATTTGTCTGCAATCGACTGGAATCACAATTCAGCTACTGCCAGGGTTCCGGTTTTTAGCGGAAATAATTTTACGCCCCAACTCATAGGTACGCCCGCTTCAGGTGTTACAGGTACGCCCTTTACAGGTTATTGCACCACGGGGGGATGCTGGTACACAGGAAGTACATACCCATCGCAATACAACAATACTTATTTTTTCTCCGATCTTTCGGGAAGCTGGCTCAAATATTTCACCGTTCAATTTACCGACCGGGTGCAGGCTGTTTCAGATTTCACTACCGGGTTCACACAGATCGTTCACATCACACAAAACCCTATGGACGGCTGCTTATACCTAACGGATATCGGTTCTGCGACAGTTTTTAAATTAGGCTTTGGTGGTAACAGGCCACCGGTAGTTAAAATGAGTTCCGATAAGACATATGGCCCCGGCCCATTAAGTGTCAACTTCACCGGCAACACATCCTTTGATCCGGATGGTGGGGCTATAACCTATAGCTGGAATTTTGGTGATGGCGCACCGCTTAACACGACAGCAAATCCAACCCATAGTTTCAGTTCCGGCAATTCATCGCCAAAGAAATTTGTTGTTAAGCTTACGGTGAAAGACAACCTGAATGCAACCAGTGTTGACAGTATCATTATCTCTATCAACAATACACCACCCAATGTGACCATCACCAGCCCTATCAATAATTCTACTTATAAACTGGGTTCTGATACGTCCTATTCATTACAGGCTGTTGTTACAGATGCGGAACATACGCCTGATAAATTATTTTATGTATGGCAAACGGTTCTAAGGCACAATACACACCAGCATACCGAACCCACTGATACCAGTAAAGTGACTTCAGCCGTGATATCAAGGATCGGTTGCAACGGCGATACTTATTATTGGTTCACCAGGCTTATAGTTACAGATGCCGACGGGCTTTCAACCACCGACTCTTCCAAGATCTTCCCGCAATGCATCCCGTTGCCGATCAAACTCAGTACATTCAATGTCGCGGGGCAGGGAAATTCAAATCTTTTAACCTGGACCTCATTCGAAGAAATAAACCTGCGGAATTTCGAGGTACAAAGAAGTTATGATGGATCGAACTTTGAAGTGATCGGTTCTGTAAATGCATTGAATGGATCGGGAACAAATGCTTACCAGTTCAGGGATGACAACTTCCTCGACGGCTATGTTTACTACCGCCTGAAAATGCTGGATAAGGATGATAAGTTTGCGTACTCATTCATTGTAAGGATCTATACAGGCACAAAGGCAAACAGTGATATCACCATTTCACCAAATCCTTTTAAGAACAAATTCTTATTTGGCGCTGTGTTCAAAGACGCAGGGAATATAACGATCCGGATCATGGATGCCAAGGGCGCTGTTGTAAAATTGATCAAGAGCCAGGTGAATATCGGTTTCAACAGCCTGCAGGTAGATAAACTTGACAATCTCAGCAAAGGTGTTTATTATCTTGAAGTGCTGCAGGGCGATGACGTAAGAAGAACAAAACTGATCAAGGCTAATTAATGTATATGCTGCGGAAGGGAATCTATTTTTCTTAATTGCAGAAAGGTCAATATCATCGACATTTCTTCGGGCAACAATTTCTTGATCACCGCATGATTCTTTTTATCATTGGTCTGGTATGCGGTCATATAATTCTTGATCTCCTTATTGGTAAAATTGGGCATGCTGTCCTTGCCCTTTGTAAAGATGCCATGACAGCTGGCGCAATGTTCTTTAAAGAGCAACTTCCCTTTTTCAAGGTTTGCCATTAACTGCGTTCTTTGTTCTTCTTTATAATAGGAAGGGATATTGTATGTTATTTTTTTATTGTTGTTGCATTGAACCGCTGTGACAACAAGTATCAATCCAGCAATGATATATTTTCTTTTCATCATGATCCGGGTTTAAAATTCTCCGCCGACTTTGCGGTTATTCAGCGCCTGTTTTTTGGAAGCCGGCAATGCGGCCGGTTGCTCATCAAATGGTATTTGTTCATCCAAAGATCTTATGAAAGAGAGCAACTGCGCTTTTTCAATATTAGTGAGTTTTAATGAATCTGCAGAGAGTGTTTGATTTTTTATTTTCAATCCTTTGCCGCTGCCGCCGCCTGCGTCATAAAAATTGATCACTTCTTCCAGTGTTTTAAAAACACCGTTGTGCATGTATGGTTTTGTATAAGCTGCATTGCGTATGGTTCCTGTGCGGAAGGCGTGCATCATTTCCCCGGCAGGATTTACCAGCGCCCTGCCGCTGTCGGGGCTGATCTTTGTATAAAATGTATCTGCCGGCACACCCAGCACTTCAAATTCTGTACTGATATATGGNGGCTTCACACCATTGAACTGGGGAACGAAATGACAGGTTCCGCATTGTGCCTTGCTCATAAAAAGATCGAATCCTTTGATCGCATTTTCATCCAGTGGCTGATCGTTGTTCATTGCCTCATCAAAAGGCGCATAGTAATTGCTGAAACTGCTGTAATATAAAATAACGGCAGAAACAATATGGTCAATGGTTATCTTTTTTGAATTCGGTGTAAGTTTTACAAACCGTTTGAATGCTTTTTCATAAGTGGGGCAACTCAACACGTTGCTTACAATATCATCGCCCCTGCCGCCCATTTCTGCTGAATTCGTTACAACATCTTTTGCCTGGTTCAGCAATGAAGTGTGTTTGCCATCCAGCATCACCAGGTGGTTGTAAACAACATTTACAAGCGATATGGTATTGCGTGGAAGCGTTTGCTGGTTGTCGAATTGTAAAGAAGTGGCCCTGGACGTATCTGTAAAATATTCTGTTGATTTATGGCAGGAAGCACAGCTCCTTTTATTATTGCCCGACAGCAGGGGATCATAAAATAATAATTTTCCAACCTGCCTGATCTCGTTCAGCATGGCTTCATCTTCTACAGGCAGGAAGATCCCTTTTTCATTTTGCCCCTTGTATAATTTTTTATCAAAGATGGATACGGCGGCATCATCCAGGCTGTAATCATTAAAGTTGGTTGACCAAACCTGGTATTCCCGGATCATTTGCTGGTTGAGTTTGAAAAGCGGGTTCACATAATTTTTAATGAAACCATAATGATCAAAAAGCGCTGGATCCTTTGATTGGCTTTTTACGAACCCGATCGTTTGCCCGTAAAGATCCAGGTATTCTTTTTTTAAAGCATAGTTTGGAAAACTTTGGGTATATGCTGCATAGATCTCCGAAACAGACCCAAGCATGGAACCAAGTTCCGGGATTATATTATCCTTGCTGGGGCATTCGAAACCGGTTGTATAAACAGCGGCAAGGTTGAGGAGAAAAAGGCGGTTGGCCAGGTAAAAATGATGATAGCTGTCCAGGTTTTTTGTGATCGAATCCGCCAGGTAAACATTGTTGGCGAGAATAGCAGAATCAACCAGGGGCAACAAAGAATCTTTGTGGATGTCTTTTTCATCCAGGTATAATTCTGCAAGGCTGAAACCTGCGCCTGCACGCTTATAAGGCTTTTCAAATTTCTCGAATACTTCTGTTTCCCATTCTACTTTCAAAGGGCCATTCACCTGGTGGTATGCAGTAGGTTCCAGGTAGCGCAGCCAGAAATCCGCTGCTTTCATTTTCAACCTTGCTGCTGAGATTTTTTGTTTGATCACATGGATGNCGNCTGGAGTATTGATATCTGTTGTTCTTANCAATTGCAGCAATTCATTTTCAGCTTTGCTTAATTCATGGATGCGGTTATTGTAAAGTGCCTTATAGGTATCATTTGCAGGGGCGGTAGCGGGAGGCCTGAAGGAGAGGCTTGCCAGGATAATAAAACCTGCCAGCAACAACGCTGTAAAATATGTTTTATAGAATGTTTTTGTTGCCATGCTCCTGTTCACAGAATTTTTAAAACCTGCTTGGCTTGATATGGTATAGGCCGGGTAAAGACGGTTTCAAAATGAATAAACAATACTTATCGGGTATGAAGTTATCATTAAATGCTGAAAAGTGATGTTAAGGCCCCGCCCGGGCGTTGTTGATGCTATTAATAAGTTTATTTTTCGTTTAAATAAATTAGATTTAAATCATGAAAAATAAATTTATCCTCAGTATCATTATTTGTGTAACAATACAATCTGCCTGTATTGCACAAAAAATAAATTACGACAACAACCCGGCTGCCGGCCATTATGCAATGATCAACGGCATAAAGCTGTATTATGAAACTTATGGCAAAGGGATACCGTTGATGCTCCTGCATGGCAATGGTGGTAACATGAGCGCTTTTGAAAAACAGATACCATTCTTCTCAAAATATTTTAAAGTGATTGCGGTAGACAGCCGCCTGCAGGGTAAGTCGGGTGGCAGCCCGGATACGCTTTCATATAATATGATGGCGAATGATTTTTGTGCATTGATCGATTACTTAAAACTGGATTCTGTTTATGTGCTGGGCTGGAGCGACGGAGGCATCAATGCCATANTGATGGCCATGCAATGTCCGGCAAAAGTGAAACGCATTGCTTTTACCGGTGCTAATGTGGTTCCGGATTCTTCTGCAATAAGCGCAGCGGATATACAATCAATGATAGACTTTGTGCAAAATGATAAGAAGGCATCTGCAAAGGATAAGACCTTGACAAGGATGATGATCTATGAACCCAATATTGCTTATGCGGATCTTTCAAAAATTAAATGCCCGGCATTGGTAATGGCCGGCGATCATGACATCATCAAGGCGGCACATACTTTAAAAATTTTCCAATCAATACCTGGTGCACAGTTATGCATTTTCCCCGGTTCAAATCATGGCGTATGCCAGCAACACCCGGTTCTTTTCAATAGTATTGTTTTTAATTTTTTGAAAGGAGAAGGCAATAAGTGAATAGGTCAATAAGTGAATGGGTGGATAAGTTTTTTTCAAACAGCAAAACGATTGACCTATTCACTCATTCACCCACCGGTAGCCGCAAACACTTCAAAGTGCTGAACCTTCTCTTCAAACTCCAGTAAATAATCTTTGTCTTCGGGATAGTATTTGGCTTTTTCAAGATCCTCGCCTGCGAAATTTTTTATGGCATCCATATCTTCCCAGAAAGTAATGAGGTTAAAATGCGCCTCATTACCCATGGTATTGCGTAAAAAACGAAGGCCCCGGAAACCGGGTGTTTTTTCATAATCAGGGATGGCCAGCCTTTTTAAAAGATCGGTATAGGCTTCATAATCCGAGATACTTGTTTTGCCATGCCAGATACGTGCGATCATAAATGAATGTTGAATGGGCAAAGATATTTGATAAAATAAAATTCCCCCTGAAGACTCAGGGGGAATTCTCTTTAACCCTTAAAACAACCAACATGAAAATCAGTTGAAATAATACTTATATATACGAAAGGGTTGACAAAAAGGTTTGTGCGGCCCTGCAATTTTTTTAGGTTAATGCCAGTTCCAGTACCTGGATCATGTTTTTCACGTAGTGAAATTTGATGCCTTTGATGAACTGGGGGTTTATTTCTGCCACATCTTTTTCATTGAGCCAGCACATAATGATCTCTTTAATGCCCGAACGTTTGGCGGCCAGCACTTTTTCCTTGATGCCGCCTACGGGCAATACCTGTCCACGCAGTGTTATCTCACCCGTCATGGCCAGGTAAGGCTTTATCTTCCTGCCGGTATAAGCACTTGCAAGGGATGTCATCATGGTGATACCTGCACTGGGCCCGTCTTTTGGCACTGCTCCCTCCGGTATATGAATATGGGCATTCTTCTTGTTGAAAAGCCCGGGCTCTATGCCTGCTTTCTTTGCATTGGCCTGTAACCAGGTGAGTGCAGTACTGGCGCTTTCTTTCATCACATTGCCCAGGTTGCCCGTAAGTTTAAGTTCACCCTTCCCATCGCTTAATTGCGCTTCTATGAAGAGAATATCACCGCCTACGTAGGTCCAGGCCAGGCCCACCGCCACACCGGGCATATTTGCCATCTTATAAAGTTCATTGCTGTATTTGGGCCTGCCCAATATTTTTTCAATATCAACATTGGTGAGGTTGGCTTTGAGTTTTCCTTTTATCACCAGTTCTTTGGCCTGGTAACGCATCACGCTGGCAAGCTGGCGATCGAGTTCCCTTACACCGCTTTCACGGGTATAATCGGTGATGATCTTTTCAAGCACAGCATCACTGAGTTTAAAAGCCGGTATATTATTCCCGGTGCCCTGCGAAAGCCCGTGCATTTCTTTTTGCTTGGGCAGGAGATGAGTTTTGGCGATCTCTATCTTTTCTTCAATCGCATAACCACTCAGGTCAATGATCTCGAGCCTGTCACGCAATGCCGGCTGAATATTTGCGAGGCTGTTTGCCGTAGCGATGAACAATACTTTACTCAGGTCGTATTCAAGTTCCAGGTAATTATCGTAAAAGCTGTTGTTTTGTTCAGGATCCAATACTTCCAGTAATGCTGAAGACGGGTCGCCACGGTTATCGCTGCCAACCTTGTCGATCTCATCCAGTATCATTACAGGATTGCTGGATTTTATCTTGCGGATGGATTGTATGATCCTGCCGGGCATGGCGCCGATATAGGTTTTGCGGTGGCCACGTATCTCGCTTTCATCATGCAGGCCACCCAGGCTTACGCGTACATATTTGCGGTTAATGGCTGCAGCAATACTCTTTCCAAGGCTTGTCTTACCAATACCCGGCGGGCCGATAAAACAGAGGATCGGGCTTTTCATATCACCTTTTAATTTCAGCACGGCGAGGTATTCCAGTATGCGTTCTTTTATCTTATCCATGCCATAATGGTCATGGTCGAGTATCTTCTTTGCCTTCTTCAGGTCATACGAATCGGATGTATATTCCTGCCAGGGCAGATCCAGTAAAAGGTCAAGATGATTATACACCACCGAATAATCCGGTGTGGAAGGATGCATGCGCTCCAGTTTTTCCACGCCTTTGTTGAACATGTCTTTTGCAGCAGCGGGCCATTTCTTGGCCTCTGCTTTTTTCTGCATTTCTTTCACTTCAGCAACATTGTCGCCACCGAGTTCATCCTTGATGGCTTTCATTTGCTGCTGCAGGAAATATTCACGCTGTTGTTTGTCAAGTTCAGCACGGGTCTTGGTGGTAACCTTGTTCTTCAGTTCTGCATATTGCAGTTCTGTATGCATCATATTCATCAGCAATTCAGCCCTTGCTTTCAGGTTGCTGATCTCGAGTAATTTTTGTTTTTGCTTGAGGTCGCTGTTGAGATTACTGCTTACAAAATGTATCAGGAAAGAAGGGTTCTCGATGTTCTTTAAAATGATGGCAGCTTCGCTGGGCAGGTTGGGGGAAAGGCCAACGATCTGTCCTGCCAGGTCTTTGATACTTCCAACCATGGCATTAAAATCTGCATCGCCTGAAAGGTTCTCATCTTCCAGCAGTTTGATCTTTGCTTTGAAATAAGGATCTTCAGTAGTTATTTCTTCTATTTTAAAACGCCTGCGGCCTTGTATGATGATGGTAGTACCTCCATCGGGCATCTTGATGAGTTTAACGATCTTTGCAACAGTGCCGATATCTTCCAGGTCGCTGACAGTTGGTTCCTCAATGCTACTGTCTTTTTGCGCCACTACACCCACCAATTTGTCAGACTTATAAGAGTCGCTTACGGCCTTAATGCTTTTATCCCTTCCCACGGTGATCGGTATTACTACCCCCGGGAAGAGTACTGTATTTCTGAGGGGAAGTATCGGTAATGTATCTGGTATCGGCTCTCCATCGCCATTTTCCTCGTCATCCTCGTTGAGTGGGATGATCGGCATGAACTCCATTTCGTCTTCTGATGTATTTAAATAAAGATTTTTATTCATAGTTTCTGCTTAGTGGTCAATTTGACAAATTTAGGTTAGTTATCGGGTAATTTTTGGTGGAAGTTATAGTTGACAAGATTGATGCCATTTTGAACGGGTGCGTAAGGATGTTGTTCAAATGTTTAGGTGGTTTAAGGTTTGGATGGTTTAGAAAATTTAGATAACGAAATAAAGCTCTTCAAATATTTCAGCATTCACGGTTGACGATTCAGGTATTGACCCATTCACTTATTCACTTATTTTTGTCAGATTATGGATATTCCCTGTTCACCTGATGAATCATTGGTTCTGGAAAAGATCGCAGCAGCTGCCCGTATACTTAAGATCGATTCTTACGTGATCGGTGGCTTTGTAAGAGATAAACTATTGGGCAGGCAGACCAAGGACATGGATATTGTATGTATTGGCGACGGGATCGAATTGGCAGAAGAAGTTGCCAAACAATTTAAGCCCGAACCCCAGGTCAATTTTTTTAAAACATTTGGTACGGCACAATTGAAGATCCAAAATAGTTCCGGGGAAACATTGGAAATAGAATTCGTAGGGGCCAGGAAGGAATCTTATAATTATGACAGCCGTAGACCTGCCGTTTCAACTGGTACGCTTGAAGATGA
>JGI24770J26754_10002603_pt1 | contig 12428 bp, 13 predicted proteins | sample LakOneMetagenome_FD_26754 | JGI IMG/M metagenome (IMG submission 26754) | reverse complement strand
GAATGACCAGTTGGTTTTCGCGCTGACATGCAAAACGTGAAACGAGAGCGAGCGGATCTTCATGAGCTCAGCATAATGGCTGCAACAGGTGGATACGAACAATCAGGAGGCCGGAAATGAAACAGTGGATTGGTGCGGTGCTGGCATTGGTGGCCGCGGTGGCCGTGAACGCGCAGCCATTTCCCGCGAAACCGGTCAAGATTATTGTTCCCAGCACGCCCGGCGACGGCTCGGACATCCTCGCGCGCTCCATCGGGCAGAAGCTCACCGAGCGGTGGGGCCAGCCGGTGATCATCGAGAACCGGCCAGGTGCGGGTGGCGTCGTGGGTACTGAAGCGGCAGCGCATTCACCGGCAGATGGTTACACCGTGATCATGGGCAACGCCGGTTCGCACGCGATCAATCAGGCGCTTTATCCCAGGCTCTCCTACGATGTGGTGCGCGATTTCGCGCCGATCACGCTGGTGGCGTCGGCGCCGAATGTGTTTGTGGTCAATCCTGGGGTACCCGCGAAGACGGTCGCCGAATTCATCGCACTGGCCAAGAAAGAGCCNGGCAAATATTCGTTTGCTTCCGGCGGCAACGGCTCATCGGCGCATCTGAANGGCGAAATGCTCAAGACCTTCGCCGGTATCGAGATGACGCATGTGCCGTATAAGGGTTCGAGTCCCGCCATTACCGACGTGATCGCGGGGCAGGTTCAACTGATGATTGGCAATTTGCCGCCGATCCTGCCGCACATCAAATCCGGCAAGGTTCGTGCGCTGGGGGTCACCACTGCCACGCGGTTTGCCGCGACGCCAGACCTGCCGCCCGTCGGAGACACCGTGCCCGGCTATGAATCGCTCGCGTGGTTCGGCCTGTTTGCGCCGACTGGCACACCGAAGGAGGTGATTTCCAAATGGCACGCTGACGTGGTCGCTGTTCTGACGCTGCCCGACATTCGCGAGCGGGTTGCCCAGCTCGGCTTTGACGTCGTCGGCAACACGCCAGATGCCTACTCGGCGCTGGTGCGCAACGACATTGCCAAATGGCAGCGCGTGGTCAAGGCATCCGGCGCCCGGGCGGACTGAGGTCCTTTGTCCAGTTAGGGCTGTCTTATGTGAAGGCGCGAGAGGACATTTTCTGCGACGCTTTCCTTAATTGACTTCTTAGCCATAGTCCTTATTTGCAAAGGGCTCAGGCCGCAAAACGGATAAAGTCGACTTAGGCACATTTTGCATTTGAGCCCCTATGCAGGAACGGTTTGACTGAAAAGCTGTATGCCCCTGATTTTGCCGACTTGGCAAAAAACCGATGGTTGCAGGCGACGCAGCGCTGCACTACGCTTGCCACGTCGCTTCGGTAACGGCGGATAAGGCGGTTGATGATCTGGTCTGACGCGCAACAACGACTGGCGAGGGCGGTGTATCAGGCAACGCGTGCCGAATGGCGCCATGCTCCGATGGATTACCCGGTCTCGGTGGGCAACGTGCTCATGCGCAGCTTCCCGCGGCGCTATCTGCCGCCGGTCTACGGCGGGACTATTTCCGGTGCACGGGTCGTGGAGGCCGCGCTCACGGTGCGCGATGCAGCAACTGACAGCAATCGTTTCAGCGGCGTGATTCCAGCAGGCTTGGGGCAGCCGCAGATCAGCGCCGGGCGCGGCGCACTCTATTGCAGCAAGGACACGCGGGCGCAGATGGCCGAGGTGTTGCACTATGCGCCGGGCGCACAGGCGCGGCGGCCCGGCAGTTTGCCGTTCATCCTGCAGACGCTGCAGGGCAAGTGCATGGTAATGCTGAAGCCGACCCAGGACATCAACCTGGTCACCCTTGACGGCGCTGAGGCCAATGTGCAGCAGTTCTTCAACAGCCTGCAGCGCAACCCGGCCCGTGAAGACGGCGATGAGCGTATTGCGCTACACCGATATCACGCAGGCGATTTTTTCGCCCACCGACTACGCCGCGGCGCGCGGCCTCGGTCTGGGCCTGATCGGAAATCCCGGCATTGACGGGCTCGAAATAGGTTCGGCGCGAAGCTTCGAGACGACCGATGACGGGCAGTCGATGTCCGTCTTCAAGAGCGGGTCCAACGTGCTGGTGTTCGGTGACGATCAGCAGACGCTGTCACACCGGTTGCGGATTGTGTCGCTGCACCTGATCGATCCGGGCAGCAGTGGACGTTGGCGGGTGCTGACGCTGCAGCCCAATACGCTGGGCGATTTTGCCGTCGTCAGCGAGACGCCGCTTTAGGCCGCGCTCCAGTTGGAAGTCCAACCAACAAAGAANACAGGCCGCAGNCCACCTTTCTTGGCAATCCGGAGGACGGCCGCGTGTCAGCGCGTTCAGCAGCGGTGACGTCGACGNGACACTTTTGGGTGCCGCANCCGTGAAATACACTTGCAGCCATGAAAGACAAAACTACTCTAGTTACCGGCGCGACCCGTGGCATCGGCGCTGCCATTGCCAGAACCCTTGCCGAAGCCGGAGCCAAAGTCGTTGGCACGGCCACTACGCAAGACGGGGCTGACAGGATCAACGCCGCACTCGCGCCCTATGGCGGTCGCGGTATCGTATTGAACGTCACCGATGGCGCTGCAATTGACGCGGCGCTCAAGGACATCGAAGCGAAGGAGGGAGCCGTAGCAATCCTCGTCAACAACGCCGGAATCACGCGCGACACGCTGCTCATGCGCATGAAGGACGACGATTGGGATGCAGTGCTCGACACCAATCTCAAGAGCGTGTTCCGCCTGACGCGGGCCGTGAGTCGTGCCATGATGAAGGCGCGCTTTGGACGCGTGGTGAATATCGGCTCGGTCGTGGGCTCAATGGGCAACGCCGGCCAGGTGAATTACGCAGCCGCGAAAGCCGGTTTGATCGGCATGACCAAGTCGCTCGCGGCTGAACTGGGTTCACGCGGAATCACCGTAAATCTGGTGGCACCCGGGTTCATCGACACCGACATGACACAGGCTTTGCCTGAAGCGCAACGTACGAAACTGGTCGAAATGATCCCGGCTGGGCGTCTTGGAACACCTGACGACATAGCGAATGCGGTTAAATTTTTGTGTGACGACGGTGCCGGATATGTCACCGGAACGACGCTGCACGTGAATGGTGGGATGTATTTCGCGTGATTTCGCGGAAGTTAAGCGGTGTTGCGACATATGTTTTCGGCGCATGCCGTCACCGTGGTGCCGCAATTCCTTTGTTAAAATTTGGGAATGCGGCTTTTTGCCGCGTTTCATCTGAAGGATCCATTAAGGATTTGCTATGAGTGATATCGAAGCCCGTGTAAGAAAAATTGTCGCCGACCAACTGGGCGTCGCAGAAGGGGACATCAANAACGAATCGTCATTTGTTGACGACCTCGGTGCTGATTCGCTCGACACCGTTGAGCTGGTTATGGCGCTTGAAGAAGAGTTCGGGACNGAAATTCCGGACGAAGAAGCCGAAAAGATTACGACGGTTCAACTCGCGATTGACTACGTCACCTCGCACAAGAAGTAAGTCTCGAAGTTCCGCCTTTGAGCAACCCAACAAAGGCGGCCACGGTGCCGCCTTTTTTGTTTTTCTGAGAAGTATTCGAACATGACAGCAAGACAGCGCCGCGTCGTTGTGACCGGTTTGGGCATCGTCAGTCCTGTAGGCATCGGTGTTGCCGCCGCCTGGGACTCGATCACCAACGGCCGCTCCGGCATTGGTCCGATCACGCGTTTTGACTCCACGCCGTTCAACACGCACATCGCGGGCGAGGTCAAAGGCTTCGATCCGGCGCAGTACATGTCCGGCAAGGAAGCGCGTCGCTATGACACCTTCATCCATTACGGCATTGCAGCCGCAAGGAGGCGCTGGCCGACGCAGGTATCGCGGCCAATCCGGCCAATCCGGATCGCTACGGCCTGTCGATTGGTTCCGGCATTGGCGGCCTGCCGCTGATTCAGGAAACCTATGCGGCCTTCCTGGCCGGTGGCCCGCGCAAGATTTCACCGTTTTTCATCCCCGGCTCGATCATCAACATGATCTCGGGGCTGATTTCGATTGAGTACGGCTTTCAGGGGCCGAACCTCGCCGTTGTGACGGCCTGCAGCACCGCGAATCATTCCATCGGCGAAAGCATGAGGAAGATTGAGTACGGCGACGCCGACGTGATGGTTGTTGGCGGATCCGAAGCGGCAGTGTGCGAACTTGGCATCGGTGGCTTCAATGCCGCCCGCGCGATCTCGACGCGCAACGACGATCCGGCCGGCGCCAGCCGTCCGTGGGATGTGGATCGCGATGGCTTCGTGCTTGGCGAAGGCTCGGGTGTACTCGTGATTGAGGAGCTGGAACACGCGAAGGCGCGTGGCGCGAAGATTTATTGCGAGCTGGTCGGCTACGGTGTTTCTGGCGATGCTTATCATGTGACGGCACCGCGCGAAGACGGCGACGGTGCTCGTCGTTGCATGTTGAATGCACTGCGCAATGCGAGCCTGAATCCGTCCGACATTGAGTACGTCAACGCGCACGGCACGTCAACGCCGCTCGGCGATATCGCCGAAGCCACGGCGGTCAAGGCCGCGTTCGGCGACCACACGAAAAAGCTCATGGTCAGCTCCACCAAATCCATGACCGGTCATGCTCGGCGCCGCTGCCGGCATCGAGGCCGTCTTCACCATTCTCGCGCTGCATCACGGCGTGATTCCGCCGACCATCAACCTGCACAAGCAGGACCCGGCGGTTGATCTGGACCTCGTACCCAACACGGCACGTCAGGTCAAAGTCAACACGGTCATGTCCAATAGCTTCGGCTTTGGCGGCACCAACAGCACGCTGGTGTTCAGGCGAATTTGAATCGTGACCTGACGTATTGAGGGTAACCCGTTTGCCTTACGCCAGGTCACCGCAATTACGCCAGCCGTGTGGGCAATCCGTTGCTCACCCCACGAACTGTTACAGAGAAAAACATGTCCCTAGTCGTTCATAAATACGGCGGCACGTCGATGGGCTCGGTCGAGCGCATCCGAAACGTCGCCAAACGCGTCGCCAAATGGCACCGTGCGGGCTACCAGATGGTGGTCGTACCGTCCGCCATGTCGGGCGAAACCAATCGTCTGCTGGCGCTGGCCAAGGAGGTCGATGCCAATCCGAGCCCGCGCGAGCTCGACATGATCGCGTCCACTGGCGAACAAGTCTCGGTTGGTTTGCTCTGCATTGCCTTGCAGGCCGAAGGGATTGATGCCGTCAGCTATTGCGGCTGGCAGGTGCCGATCCGTACCGACAATTCGTACACCAAAGCACGCATCACCAGCATTGACGACGTGCGTGTCCGTGCCGATCTGGCACAGGGCAAGGTTGTCGTCATTACTGGCTTCCAGGGTGTGACCGATGATGGTCACATCACGACACTCGGCCGGGGTGGCTCGGACACTCAGGCAGTGGCCGTTGCCGCAGCGATGAAGGCGGATGAGTGCCTGATCTACACCGACGTGGATGCGGTCTACACCACGGACCCGCGTGTTGAACCTGATGCGCGGCCATTGAAAACCGTGACCTTCGAAGAGATGCTCGAAATGGCGTCTCTCGGCTCGAAAATTCTGCAAATCCGCTCGGTCGAATTTGCCGGCAAATACAAAGTCCCGACCCGCGTGCTCTCCAGCTTCACCGATCCGATGATTCCGATCGCCGAAGAAGCCAGCTCGGGAACGCTAATCAGTTTTGAGGAAGACGAAAAAGTGGAACAAGCCATCATCTCCGGCATAGCCTTCAACCGCGACGAAGCGAAGGTGTCCGTCCTCGGCGTGCCCGACAAGCCCGGCATCGCGTTTGCTATCCTCGGCCCGGTGGCCAAGGCCAACATCGACGTCGACATGATTATCCAGAACGCCGGCGTGGGCGGGACCACGGATTTCTCATTCACTGTGCACAGGAACGAGCTGCAGAAGACGCTCGACGTGCTCAAGAACGAAGTGCAGGACGTCATTCACGCGAAAGAAGTGATCGGCGACGCCAAATGCGCCAAAGTCTCCGTTGTCGGCATCGGCATGCGCTCGCACGTGGGTATTGCCGCCCTGATGTTCGAAACCTTGTCGAACGAGCGCATCAATATCCAGATGATCTCCACCAGCGAAATCAAGATTTCCGTGGTGATCGACGACAAGTACATGGAACTCGCCGTGCGCGCCCTGCACAAGGCGTTTGAGCTGGATAAGGTTGCCGCCTAGTAACTCATGCGCGGATTCGCCCGCTACATGCTGGACTGATTCGCGTCGAGCCATTTCAGCGGGTTCCACGTCACGTTCACGGCCTGCAGCGCTGTGAAAAATGGCGTCGCGTGGTCGCGAAAGTAACCGATCCGACCACGAAAATCGAAGGCGAAGCCCTGAGCATCAGCCTGATCCACCGCGTGGATCACGCCAGAGCCGTGATCCTTGCGGCGAATGCGACGTCCCTCTGCTGAGCCGAACATGTTTTGCACCAGTACGCTTACAAAATCGGTGCCGTCAAACTGATAACCCACGGGTTCGTTGAACGATGCGTTGACGTCTTCCCATGTTCCGGTAGCGGTGAGCACGATACGATGCGTCATCTCGTGCGCCAGCGCCCCACCCGCACCGGCGCCTGCCACATCGCGAGCATGATCCTGCGCCGTGAACGAGATGCCTGCGTCGGCGTTGGCAAACGACGTGTCGATGTACGGCGTAATGATGATGTTGCTGCGCGCCGCATGGGCAAGCACCACGCGGCCAATCACATTGCTGTTGATGGTGCGCAGTGTGTTTTCAATGGCAGTTCTCCACGTTGCCTCGGGCATCGGTGGAAATCGCTGCAAACTGCCGTGCGCCAGCAGCCTGATAGCGGGTGCAACCGTTGATGGGGTGGCGTCGTTCCAGCTGAAGCTGCGACGACTGGTCACAGGAAGTGCCGCTGTCACGTTGGCGCCGCCGTCAACGGCGGTCAATGTGCAGCCGTCAACCAGGCCGCGAATGAAGAATTTTCGACAACCGTTTTGCACCACCCCGGTGTTGGTCACCAGAATGTTGAGGCTGTTCTGACCGCCGCCAGCAGGCGCGCGCGCTACGATGTCGGCGTTGGCGCTAACGCCCCACACGCCAATGGTCAGGGATTCATTGACACTGCCAAGACGCACACCGCTGGAGCGGTCGCGCACCGGATCCATGGGACGACCGGGCGGAACATCGACAAAGTGAGCCATGACATATCCCCACAAAATTGCGGCAACGCTCGCGTGGCACGCAGAATAGACTTCAGGCGACCGCGAATCGTGCGCCCATTTAGTATGGACGCATCGGCGTACCGAAAAGCGCCATCGCCGGGCAGGGTTGCCAGCGTAGCAAACCCGCTACAATTGCTGGTTAACGGAGACGTGACCGAGAGGCCGAAGGTGCTCCCCTGCTAAGGGAGTATGCGGTGATGAGCTGCATCAAGGGTTCGAATCCCTTCGTCTCCGCCAACAGATAAAGCCACCCTTGCGGTGGCTTTTTTTGTATGGGTGAATCACACCAGTGGCCGTTCGGGGGGCCGGCCGTCGCCGTAGAGGTCGGCGAGGCGCGCGAGTGTCTTCACATCGCGCATGTACAGACGGCCATCCACCAGACTGTGCAGGCCGCGCCGCTCCAGTTTGCGCAGCGTCTTGTTGGTGTGCACCAATGACAGGCCGAGGCCGTCAGCCACATGCTGCTGCGTCAGCGGAAATGGCACGCCTCCCGCGCCACCGTCNGGCTGCAGCGCGGCGGCNCGCTTGAACAGCAGGATCAGCAGCGTTGCGATGCGCTCTTCAGCGCTGCGGCGTCCGACCGAGAGCAGGGTATCGTCTACCAGCGATTCTTCGTGCGCCGTCAGCCAGGTGATGTTGAAGCCCATGGCCGGTGACTGTCGGTGCAGCTCCCACAGCGAGTCGCGCTGGAACACACAGAACACGGAATCGGTCAGGGTAACTACTCCGTGGGCTGCCGCGTCGCCCATCTTTTGCTGGACGCCGATGAAGTCGCCAGCCAAAAGAAAATTCAGGATCTGTCGACGCCCATCGCTCAGCGTCTTGAAGCGGAAGGCCCATCCGCTGAGCAGCGTATAGAGCGGGGCGTCAGTCTGGCCCTCATGAATAAGCGTCTCGCCAGCGCCGAGGCGATGTGAGCGCTTTTTCAGGGACTGAACCAGGCTGATTTCTTCGGCGCTGTTGGCTGAGAACAGCGCCAGGGGCCTGAGCGGGCACTGGTTACAGGGGATTTCTGTCATGGCACTGCCTTTCTGCTGCACGATGGGACGGGTGCCACCCGAATCATGTCTTTTTACACAAACGGGAACNCAGGTGGCGATTACATTGCCCTCGACGATTAACCGTTCANACAGGACGATTGCATGAAACCACTGGTCAGGATGATTACGCAAGCCATCGGCGCCACGCCGCGTTGGTCGCGCGCGGCATCCATGCACCTGGTCGCGGACGTGGGTAGTGTTCGCCGCATNGCGCGGTCGGTCGCTGCCGATACCGCGAGGGACGTCGCAATCTTGTCGTCCTGCTCGAAGAAATCAATGACAGACCCCAAGAATCACGATCTCACAGAAACCGGCACCAACCATATTGACGAGCTGCGGTGCGCCAATACGNCGACCGTGAATTGTGCCGGTTCCAGCCTTGCTCCCGTCGCCAGCGCGGGCACGACGTCCGAGCCCGCAGACGTTACAGCGGAACGTTGGGGTGTTCTTTTCAACGCGGTAATTGAACGTCTGGAAGCGGCCGCCCGGCAACAGATCGAAACCGGCGATGGGCCGCATCAGCAGATCGAAATCGATCGCGTGCGGAGGATCGTCCTGGAATGTGTCGAGGCGCTGCGGCAACTCAACGCAACGGCCCGCAGCTAAAACGGGGGGACACGCCTGCGGCTGGTGGACCGCAAGGGCGTCCAGATTTGACTTTTTCCCGAAAGCCTTACTGAATAAGGGCTAAAGGACAAAAATTGGAAAAGTCGATAAGCATAAAAAATGCGCTGTAGCCCTTATTAAATAAGCGTTTCATCGAAAAGCTGAACGGTCCACGCCGCCGCGATCGAGGCCANCGACAGCGTGTAAGGGCATCATGCAATTTACCGACAGAGCAGTGTGGCGTGGTGCTGCCGGTTTGTCCTGCGCTCGCCACTCGTAGCGGCGGCGCGATTCGCGTTTCTGCCCGTACACTGCGTCGCTAATCTCGCCCGCTTTTTCAGGATCGCCAGTTTTGAAGTATTCGTTCCCCGGTCTTTCCGTATTGTTGAGTCTTGCGGTTCTTTTCGCCGTTCCGCTCCAGGCCGGGGCCGATGTGCTCCGCTTTGGCGTCGGGCTCTACCAGCCCGACAAGGAAAAAAATGACGCGACCTATCGCCCGCTCGCCGAATACATCGGCAAGCAGTTGGGGCGCGAGGTCAAGCTGTACACCGTTGACACGTGGGAGGGGCTCGCCAAGTCGCTGGCGGCGGGCGAGACCGACATCGCGCTTATGGGCCCGTGGGGCTACGTGCTCGCGAACCACGTCGCGGGCGCGCAAGCGGTGTCGACGATCCTGTACGACGGCAAGCCGGAATATTTCGCCCTCATGATCACGCATCCGAAATCCGGCATCAAGTCCATCGCTGATCTCAAGGGTAAAACCTTTGCGTTCGGCGACAAGGGTTCGACCTCGGGTTATCTGATTCCGAACTATCACTTCCAGAAGAACGGCATCGATATCAACACGTATCTGGGCAAGGTCATCAACACCAAGCACCAGACCATCGAGCTGCAGGTCACGCGCGGTGAGCTGGATGCCGGTGCCGACTACAACCGCAATCGCGATGCGATGATCGCCGACGGTCTGATCAAGGCGCAGGACAGCGTGATTTTCTGGACGTCGGACCCGTTGCCGAACGATGCGGTTGCCGTGAGCGCAACGCTGGCAAAAGATGCCGCGTTTGTTGCGAAGCTGCGGGCGGCGCTGGAAAAAGTGGGGCCTGAACTCGCGAAGTCACCGAACCTGCTGCCACCGCGCTACACCGGATTCGTGGCTAAGGACAACAACTACTACCGGCCGATTCGTGATGCCGGCCTCGCCAGCGGGCAATTGCAGGCCAAGTGAGTTCGGAAGACTCACCCGTACGGCCGTTCGAGTTCGCGGCGACCAACTCGCCGCGTGCTGCTGCGCCGGTCAAAATCGGCCCGCTGTCGGCACGTCTTTCTGTACTGTGGCTGTTGCTCGCTGCCTTTGGCCTACTGGTGCTGGTGAGTCTATGGACGCTGGCGGCGGAAGATGAGATTGGCCTCGGCCGGAAGCCGTGGCAGAACCTCAAGCAGACTGTCGCCGAAATGTCGGAACCAAGCTTCCTGCGTGTCTGGTTTGGTGATACCAACGCGCAGATTCGCGATCAGGACGGCACGGTGCTGCGTGTCGATGACCAGCGTGCGACTGAGCGGCGCTATCTCGCAGGCGTGGGCCGCGCTTTGTGGACAACGTTGCGCATCGCCACGCTCGGCACCGCGCTCGCGGCGTTGATCGCGCTGCCGTTCGGGCTGCTGGCAGCGCGCACGCTCAATGCGCCGCGGCCGCTGTTCTGGCTGGCCAAAGGTGTGCTCGACATCCTGCGCTCGATTCATACGCTGGTGTTCGGCCTGTTTTTTGTCGGTATTGTCGGCCTTGGCGCGACGGCGGGCATTCTCGCGGTCGCGGCGCATTCTGCGGGCACGCTTGGCAAGCTGCTGGCGGAATCGATCGAGACACTGGACACCCACCCGGTCGACGCCGTGCGCGCGACTGGCGCGACCGCGGGACAGGTGTTCTTTCTCGGTGTGTGGCCAGCGGTGCTGCCGCATTACGTGTCGCAGGTGCTCTACGTTTGGGAATTCAACATCCGCGATTCGACGATTCTCGGCCTTGTCGGCGCGGGCGGTCTCGGCCTGTTGCTGTCGGAAGCGATGTCGCTGTTTCAGTGGGGACGGCTGGCCACGCTGCTGATTGCCATCGTGATCATGGTCACGGCGTTTGACGCCGTCAGCCGGGCCGTGCGGCGGCGCCTCGTATGAACGCGATAACGCTACCCGTGATCGACGCGCACGGCGTGCACGTCAACGCGGGCGAACACATGCTGTTGCGCGACATCAGCCTGACCGTTGCGCCCGGTGAACGCATCGCCATCGTTGGCCACAATGGCGCAGGCAAATCGACGCTGCTGCGCACGGTGTCCGCGTTCAGCGTGGTTCATCACGGGCGCCTGCAGGTACTGGGCACGGACATGACGGCCGCGCGCGACGCGCTGACGCTGCGCCGGTTGCGCAGTCGCGTCGCGCAGGTGCATCAGGGGCTGCATCTGGTCGGGCGCCTGAACGTGCTCGACAACGTATTGATCGGCGGTGCAGCGCGCACGCCATCGTGGCTGACGTGGTTTCGCCGCTGGCCCGCACCCGAGCGCGAGCAGGCGCGCGCGGCGCTCAGCCGTGTGGGCATGGCCTGGGCGGCGCATCGGCGCACCGATTCACTCTCCGGCGGCGAGCGGCAGAAGGTTGCCATCGCCCGTGCGTTGCACCAGAACGCGCCCGTGCTGCTGGCGGACGAGCCAACGGCCAGTCTTGACGCCGAAGCGGCCGACGAAGTCATCGAACTGCTGCGCGAACTCGTCGCAGAGCGTCAGGCCACGCTGATCTGTGTCGTGCATGATCTCGATCTGGTGCCACGTCTGGCGGACCGGGTCGTCGTGCTGCGCCGCGGCCAGATCGTGGCGGACGTCAAGGTGAATGCGAGTACGGCCGTCGAGTTGCGGGGAATTTTGAAATGACCCTAGACACGGACGTCGCGCCGACAACGGCAGAGCCCGGCCGCATCTGTCCACTGCGCTATCGCTATGGCGCCGAGGCCCTTGCTCGCGTAGAGACACGGCCGGTACAAACGCTCTACGTGGTCGGCGGGCTGTACGGCAACGTCCCGGCGCTCGATGCGGTCGAGCAGATGGTCGCCGCCGAACCCGTCACGCCGACGCTCTGCTTCAACGGCGATTTCAACTGGTTCAACGTCGCCGATGCGGCGTTCGCTGAAATCAATCGCCGCGTGCTCGCGCATGATGCGATTCAGGGCAATGTCGAAGCCGAGTTCGATTCGGCGGACGGCGATGCCGGCTGCGGCTGCGCCTATCCCGACAGCGTGGACGCGGACGTCGTTGAACGCTCGAACCAGATCCACGCGCAGCTCAAGGCAACCGCGCGTCGTCATCCGGACATTGCCGCCAATATTTCACGGCTGCCAATGATTGCGCGCTATCAGGTCGGCGAGTGCCGCATCGGTGTTGTGCATGGCGACGCCGACTCGCTCGCGGGCTGGCGCTTCGACGTCGACGCGCTTGCTGATCCGGTTGGTCGCGGCTGGCGGCAATCGGCGTTTGCGCAGGCGGACGTGGATGTCTTCGCCAGCACGCACACCTGCCTGCCCGCGATGCGCGCGTTCCCGCT
>JGI24770J26754_10002601_pt1 | contig 12432 bp, 4 predicted proteins | sample LakOneMetagenome_FD_26754 | JGI IMG/M metagenome (IMG submission 26754) | reverse complement strand
CCCGACCGTAAAACAAAAGGTTTGGTTCTGCCCGATATCGTATCCGATTTACTGTTAACAAGCTGCACAATACTGTCTGTTACCAGGTTGGTATATGCATAGTTGGGTGGAATGTTATTGAATCCTACAATAAATGTTTTTGATCCTCCATCAGGAACATCTATTTTATTGAAATGATAGTAACCCGAATCATCAGTATACTTAGAGTCAAGTACATTCAGTAAAGAATCGTACAGAACCACTTCCACATTGGGCAAGCCAGGTTCGCCTGCATCCTGTACACCATTTACATTATTATCTATCCACACAAAATCGCCCAGTGATGCAGATTTTACTGCTGCAGCTGAATCTTTAAGCATGATGGCAGAATCGGGAACAGGTTTTACTGCGGGCTGATTAATTTCAGACTGGGCATGCATTTGATAACTATTCAAAATAAGAAACACACTAACCAATACAATGGCCAGCTGCTTATTCGTAAAGCCAGCCTTCATTGTGTTGTATATGGTTAGGTTTTTTATCATTACTGTTTGCTTATTTCAATTCAGAAATTATTAATTGTTTTTGATGTACCTGTTAATGAATGTATTGTTTTAATACGCATATCAGTAGTGCATGAATTGTATGTATATGCGACCGGTATAAATTCAGGATGCCCGCCGGAAAATACTGGTAAGCAATTTATAAAACTAAAAGCAGAGCTGCTTATTGATCTTACAAAAGACTTGATGCGGTTGAGAGTATCGGGCAGTTCAAATACAAAATTACCTGCACGCCGCACTGGTGCCGGTAAACTGGGTAAAATGGTAATGAAATTCAAAACCTTTGTTTCAAAGTTTCTTGTTCCTTTTTGAGTAGAATTTTTATTCATTTTATTTTCTTTCAGAGGTATTATTCCGTTTTGCCGGAATTGATTTTCTGTTTTTCAAAAAATAAAAGAATACTGGATACATTTAAAGCTTTAACGAATACATCATCTGGCTGCTGCTAAATATTGTAAAAAATACATGATTAAGCTGCAACTGCAACAAAGCATCTGCTAATATCGATGACATTACAATTATGCAATATCAACCTTGTCAAATTAAGGGAGAAAACACGTGAAAGTAAGTAAAAATACTGTTGTTAGGGGACACAAATATATACAAACAGTTTTTACATTTCCTAATAATTTTAAAAATAATTTTAAAAATTTCGGCAGTATTTTAGTAAATACTTAAATATCAGTTGTTTATAATTACAAGAAAGAACAGCACATATTAAAAAAAAGAGCCCCCCGGTTAAGGCGGGGGGACATCTTTTGCTTGTGCTTGGTTATCGAAACTCGTCTAGTACTTTATCAATTTGCTTACAAATGTATTTCCTGCTTCACTGGTAATTTTAACCATATAGATACCAGGCGCCATACTTGAAATATCAACATTATCAGTGTTTTGCTTGGTTTCTTTAGTTCTAACCAACTGACCGTTTGAAGCATAAACTGCTATCTGGTTTTTACCGTTTTCCATATTTCTTACAGTAAAGATGTCTGTAGTAGGATTTGGTCCGATAGTAATTCCAACTCCGCCTTTAGAGCAATTTGCCGATTGGATATTGCTGTATATGAATGAACCGCTCTTATCGATCATTTTCAGTCGGAAATAGTAAGTAACTCCCGGTTGCATTGCATAACTGTATTGGTAAGATTTTACAGTTGAGCTGCTTCCTGCTGCAGTGATAGTGGTTGCAAGTCCGTAAACCGGGTTGCCACTTGTAGCAACTTCAATTTCAAATCTGTCGCTGTTCGATTCTGAAGATGTTTTCCAGTTCAGGTTAGCCGTACAGCTGTTTTTAGTTACCACAAATTCAGACAATGTAATTGGTAAAGTACCACCACCTGACCATGATAACCTGTATGTTGCAGGGGTTGGATCAACCTGTCCTGCTGCATCAACAAATGCATAATTGAATCTTAAGCCCGAGCCAGCCCATGGGCTTGGCAAGAACACGCTTAACAACGCAGGGTTGAAATTAGGTATCACCTGGTTAAGTGTAATATCTACACCATTATACCTGAGGGTAGCTGGTGTATTGCTTGCCCCTACTAATGCCAGTGAGGTAAATTTCACAGATTTGCCTGTTAATACGCCTTCAGTAGGCTGATCTTCAGGGTCGCTGCCGGTTAAAATTGGCAAGCTGCCAAATCTTTGTCCGCTTGGAGTTGTTAAAGCAATCGACTCTCCAACCAGCGGCGTAAGTATAACAGTATTAAATGGTTTTGAATCCGGTAAACGCTCAATACCAAAATTGATATCTGATTTAATATCTCCGGCAGCTACTACAATTGGAGCAGATAAACCGTTGATAGTTCCATCATTTCCGGCACCGGCACCATTAAATTCACCGGTATTAACCCAGCCTGCAGGCAATGCAGTTACTGGTTGAGGCTGGCCTACTACACCCTGGTTAGTACTGATCTGAACAGTGTAAGTACCCGTTGCTACATTATCAAACAAGAAAGTTCCGTTTGCTGCTACAGGCATGGTAGCTACTACTACGCCACCTGATACCAGGTTAGCAAACAGCAGGCCACCCGCAGTCGTTTTAGGGTTTGAAACAGGACCTACCGAAGTAAGAGTTTCAGATACATTGTTATCAGCCAAACCATCTGCATCGTTAAATACATTACCGGTAATTACCTGGAAAGCAGGTTTGTCGTAACTGGCTGCTACATACCAGATGTCTCCTGTAAAAGGATCTCTCGCTGCACCAGCGCCTAAGGTTGCTGAACCGGGGGCAGACCATGCAAATTGTGATCCTGTACCTCCCTGTAAATATACTTTGTAAACCAGTTGCTGTACAGTACCATTGATCCTGATACTTCCGGTTGCAGCACCCAGGTTATTAATAAATTCAGTAGCGTCATTAACAGAGCCGCCGTTAGGGTTGACGTCATTGTTATTTAAAATATTGTTACCTGAAAGAGACATGAACTGGTTGCCGGATAATAAGGTAGATGTTAAGCCGGGGGTTGACAATTCAAGCTCAGTAGAGAAAAAAGTTGAAACATAATTTGATGGAATATTAGCTGCACCAAATGGCAGATACCTGTAAGATCCTCCCAGGCCGGCAATATGAACTACCGGATTTTTTACTGGTTGGTTAAAGGTTAAAACCAGGTCGCCAAAATAAACCCTTGAGCCAACTGGATATGCAGGGTTGTTATATAAAGCCTGTGCAGTAGTAAAAACTTCAACACCTCCATTTAAAGTAGCAGGCGAACCATTGATTACATTAATACCTGTACCCAGCTGAGCTCCCGCTGCTGTTGGATTTGAAGTAAACATGCTGTTGGTTGGCCCGCCATTTCCGGGATATGTACCTAAACGCAGGTATTTGCCTTCGGCAGGAATACCACCCTGCGGTGTTGGATCACTTGCCAATGATGGCGTAATTCCAAAAACCAGACCGGTAGTTTGCAGTGTACTTACTCCGGTACCGTTGTAGTTTGCTGAACCGTAACTTAACCCGGTAAATTGTTGGTTTGTCAGCGATACAGTCAATGTTGATGTAGGAGTGTATGTACTGAAAGTATTATTGTTCAAAGCATCATTTCTGAACTGAACAACTACAGGATCCGTACTGGCTCCAACACCAAGGTTTGTACCGGTGGTAACAAATGGCATTTCGATAGTCGGGATGCTTTGAGCCATCAATCCTTGTATGGCTAACAATGCCATTCCAACTAACATCAGAGGTTTTAAATTTTTTTTCATCTTTTTAATTTTTAACGATAACCAAATAATTAATACTATATAAATTTATACAAGCCGTATTTCCTTAACCGATAACTACTTCTCCGCTGGTAACCCTGATTCCAAAGTTTGCGTCAAAAATGTCACTGGTTTCTGTGTCCAGGAATAAAATTCCATTAGGTTGTCCATCACTTCCTGAAAGCGGACCTGCACCTAAGTTTTCTCCTACACGTTGCCATCCTGATGGCAGGAATGTTGGTGGTGCAGTGTCTCCTGGAAATGCTACAACACTACTTAATACTATTTTATAAGAATGATTAACATCTACATTCAGGAAGTTGTAGGTTCCGTCTGTGTTAATTCCTTCAAACTGAATGATCTGGTTGGTATTTACATCTACCAGGTAAATATTCAGAGAATTAGGAATAGCCTGGGTTCCTGTTTTATTGATCTGCAGGTCAGTTAAACCATTGGCATCATTCCAAACATTACCGTGGATATTGATGATCCTGTAAACTCCTGCATCTACATTGCTTACATTCTGTCCTTCAGCAACAGTAAATGGAGTTGTTTTACCGGTTGCATCAGCTTTACTGTTATCAGTTGCGGCTGTACCACCTACATTCTGCAATGTGAATGGTGCAGCTGGATCTGGTGTGTTGCTGAATACTGCATAGTATCCGTTACCTGCCGGCACATTGCTGATCAGGTAAGCACCATTGCCGTCAGTTACTGCTGAACCTACAACCTGGTTAGCTGAGTTGTACAATGTTACCAGTACACCTGGTACACCTGGTTCGCCCGGATCCTGTAAGCCGTTTCTGTCCAGATCGAACCAAACAAAGTCTCCTACTGTTGCAGGCACCAGTGGTTTTAAACCAGCATCAACTGTCAGGTTAACCTGTCCTGCCACCAAAGTATAAGAACCTGTTTTTCCTGTTGCAGGATCAACATCGCTATCGGCTGCATCACCAGCTGCTACAACATCTTTTGCAGTAAATACCAGTTTACCAGGTGTTGTGCCAAATCCTACTGTATAAGTACCGGCATTCAGGTTGCTGAAGAAGTATCTGCCGTTCTGATCTGTTACTGCTGAAGTTATTGCAACATTTGAAGCATCATATAAGGTTACAGTTATACCTGCAATACCTTTTTCAGTTGCATCCTGTGTTCCGTTGCTGTTGGCATCAAACCATGCATAATCTCCTAAAGCTGCACGTGTTGAATAGATACCTGCATCTACGGTGATGTTTGTATTACCACCCGTGATGGTATAAGTTCCGGTTGTTCCGGTTGTTGGGTCTGCATCACTGTCTGTGTTATCATTACCACCCAGATCTTTTGGCGAGAATGAGAACCCTGCAGGCAGGTTGCTGAATTTAACGGAGTAGCTTCCATCTGCAAGACCAACAAAACGGTAGTTACCATTTGCATCAGTTACTGTGGTTGCAATTACTGTATTTGAAGCATTCAGTAATGAAACAGTTACACCGGGAACACCCTGCTCGCCTGGATCCTGAATGCCATTATTATTTGAATCGAACCATACAAAATCACCTAGCTGACCTAAAGGAGCAGTTGGGCTGAATAAACCGAAGTCTATATCAAGCCTTTCTTCCCCAACAGCCACACTTAACACATCCGTAGTTGATGTACCGGCTGCAATGGCATTACCATCACTATCAATATCCCTGTTTGTTCCGGCTGCCTTTGGAGATGCGTTGTAGCCTGCTGGCAATGTGCTGAAACGTACCCTGTAGTCACCGGCAGGTAATCCTGTAAACAGGTACTCGCCCAGTGCATTGGTTATGGTAGTTGTTGGTTGCACACCAGCGGTGTTTGGATCTTTATCGATCGGGTTGCCTGCAGCATCCAGTAACTCTACAGTTACTCCCTGTATACCTGGTTCTGCGGCATCCTGTAAACCATTGTTATTTAAATCGCTCCAAACCCTGTTTCCGATTGATGCAGTTCCGGCCATAGTGGCACGGATACCGGCATCCACATCCAGGTTGGTTTGACCTGCAGCCAATGCGATGGTTGCAGTTTTTCCTGTTGCAGGATTTGCATCACTGCCGTTTGCAGCAGTACCCAATCCCTGTGTGGTGAAAGTATAACCTGCAGGCAGGTTGCTGAAACCTACTGTATAGTTACCAGCTGCCAGATCGGTAAACAGGTAATTGCCATTGGCATCTGTTACAGCCTGTTTAATGGCTACGTTAGCTGCATCATATAAAACCACCGTAATTCCTTGTACACTGGCTTCTCCCGGATCCTGGATACCATTTTGGTTTGCATCCAGCCATACACGGTCACCAATTTTGCCGGTGCCCGGAGGAGTGGTTAACCAGTAACCGGCATCAACAGTAGTGATGCGCTGACCAGCTGCCAGTGTAAATGTTGTTGTTCTTGAATTAGCAGGATCAACATCACTATCTGTACCTGAAGCAGCTACACTGGCATTCAGCTTGGTAGTGGTTGTATAACCGGCAGGCGTTACAAATTCTACTTTGTAATCACCGGCAGGCACATCATTGAAAATATATTTACCGGTTGCATCGGTTGTGGTTGTTGCAATAACTGCACTGGTAGTGGCATTCAGCAATCTTACAGTTACCCCTGCAATGCCTGGCTCTCCATCTTCCTGGATGCCATTTTTGTTAATGTCATTCCAAACATAGTCTCCAACACTTCCGTTTGTTGATATCTGGGTTTTGATGCCGGCATCAACATAAGTGATCTGGTCTCCTGCATTTACAGTGAACGATGCTGTTCTGCCGGTGGCAGGCACCACATCACTGTTGGTAGTACCGCTTACTGCACCATTGTTTGGTGAGAACACAAATGCTGGTGGCAGGCTTACACCTACTGTGTAAGAACCAGGTGTTACATCTGTAAACAGGTAGTTTCCGTTTACGTTGGTATAGGTGCTGCGTACTGCAACATTGCTGCTGTTGTACAGTGTTACCAATACATTGGAAACACCTGGCTCTGCGGCATCCTGTACACCATCGCCATTCAGGTCAAGCCATACCCTGTCTCCAACGCTGGCTGTTGATGGCTGTGTGAATTTAAGACCGGCATCAATATCTGTACGGTTTTGGCCCGCAGTTAATGTTACCGTTCCGGTTGTATAAGTTATTGGATCGAAATCACTGTCTAAATTAGTATCAGCTCCCTGTGTTTTGGCTGATAAACTATAATTGGCCGGAGGAGTTATTCTAACTGAATAATCACCTGCTGGCAAACCACTGAATTTGTAGTTCCCAAATGCATCAGTTGTGGTAGTTGCTATTGGCTGACCGGCAGCATTTAATAACACCAGTGTTATGCCGGCAACTCCAACTTCACCTGCGTCCTGGATACCATCTCCGTCTGTATCATTCCATACCCTGTCGCCGATTGAGCCTAATGGCACAGCAGTTACATTCAAACAAAATGCATCCATTTTCATGGTATTGCAGGTAATTGAACTTTGTACCCTTGCTTTGGTTGTACCGGCAGGAGCTACTGCTGTAATTGAATATTGTTCAAGCTGGCCGTAATTAATATCTACATCCCTGGTAACAGTAACATTTGACTGGCCCAAAACTGTATTGGCAGCATTCAGGAAGATCAGGCTTAATGTTGGGCTGCAGGCAATGCCTGGAGTATGTGTACCCGCAAATGCTTTGAAAGTTATGGTTGAACCGGCAGCAACTGCCACATCCTGCCAAACTTTTGCAGTACCAGCACTCCAGTTATTGAAGCCATTTGCTGCACCACAGGCAATATAGCCGGTGCCGGTAGTTAGGGTACCGCCGCTCCAGCTCCATCCTGTAGTTCCATTTTCGAAGTTACCATTAACAAGCAGGTTACTTGTACTGGTAGTACAGTTACAATCTGGTAATAAACCAAAATCGTAAGTATTGTTAGTGCTTCCACCTGGCTCTGTACCGGAAGCAAGTGTAATTGCAAGTCCCCTTATTTCATTACCGCTTAATACCTGTCCATTATCATCAAGATCAATATTATTATCAGGATCTCCGCCATTTATACTGCTGCTCATGTAACCGTTAGGCATTACAGCACCAACAATATAATTGCCCGGAACCAGGTTAGTAAATGAATAGTTACCATTTACGTCAGTTGTTGTAGTAGCTATTGCAGCACCATCAGCCACATTATCATTATTGGCATCTGCATATAATTTAACTGTTACATTTCTGATACCATTTTCTGCTGCATCATTTAATCCGTTGTTATTAGCATCATACCAAACCCTGTTTCCAAGGGTTAATAACTGGCATGACTGAATATTAACAGTAGCTACAGAAGTATCATTAGGGCAAGGTGCTGTTCCTGCTTTCACATATCTGAAAGTTGAATTGGTTGCACCTACTGCAGGCAAGAATGTTCCGGCAGCTGCGTTGAATGTACCACCTGTACCAGTTACCCTTGACCAGGTTCCGCCTGTTTGTTCACCGGTTATCAGGTTATATAAGTTAACAGCTGTTGCTAAAGTATCACAAACAGTTGCACTGCCATCAGCTCCTGCATTTGCTTGCGGGTTAATAACAACAGTAGCAATAGAAGTATCATTAGCACATACAGTAGTTCCGGTTACCACATAACGGAAAGTAGAAGTAGTAGCGCCGGCTGCAGGAGTAAAAGTTCCTGAAGCAGCTACAAAAGTTCCGCCAGTTCCTGTTACTCTTGACCAGGTTCCACCGGCTTGTTCGCCGGTTATTAAATTGAATAAGTTGATAGCTGTTGTTGAATTATCACATATAGTGGTACTGCCGTCTGTTCCTGCATTAACATTACAACCCGGTGTAGCAGTTAAGCAGAAAGCATCGATCTTCATGGTGTTACAGGTAATAGAGCTTTGAACCCGAACCTTGGTTGTTCCTGCAGGAGCTAACGCTGTAATTGTATATAGTTCTAACAAACTGTTATTTACATCAACATCCCTGGTAACAGTTACATTTGATTGTGAAAGAACTGTATTAGATGCATTCAGGAAAATAAGGCTAAGTGTAGGACTGCAGCTGATACCTGGCGTATGAGTACCGGCATAACCTTTGAATGTTACTGTAGAACCAGGAGTCATTGTTACATCCTGCCAAACTTTTGCTGTTCCGGTGCTCCAGTTATTAAATCCGTTCGCAGCACCGCAAACTACATATCCGGTTCCGGTTGTTAATGAACCACCGCTCCAGCTCCATCCGGTAGTTCCGTTTTCAAAACTTCCGTTTACCAGTTTATTGCTTGTTGAGTTTACACAGGCACAATCGCCATTTGTTACTGTAAATGTAATGGTTGTATCATGGCATAAACTGCCGGTAGCGCCAGATGCGCTGTATGTTTTTAAATTAACTGTATATGTACCTGCAGCTCCTGTCCATGCACCACCGCCGGTTGCGGGGCTGTTGAAAGGGGCTGTATTTTCTGTATTAGAAGAAGCAGAAGGACCTGTAATGGTAAATTTAACGCTTCCTACAGTTCCGCTTGTAGATGCTTCCAGGTTATATAACAAACCAAGCTGGTTAAGCGTAAATGTGGCGCCATTTGTGATCTGAAGATCTGCACCACCATTTAGTTCATTAAAGTATAAACCTGTTACTCTTCCTGTGCATGGTGCGCATGGAGTATTGCTTATGTTGATGAAATGATTGGTTGTACTTGTCCATGTATTGCCAGCAGGCAGGTTACATGGATTAACTCCGTTACCATCAGAGATAACCATACGTATTTCCAATCCCTGTAAGCCACTGTTAGGATTGGTAAATATGATTGGGCCAGGCGTGGTGGTTAAATTATAAACCGCTCCGCTAACATTATATGAGTTTCCATTAATGGTGTTGGCACCATTAACAAAACACACCCAGGCATTGGAAGTATTTTTCCATTGCCAGCGATAGTTAGAAGAACTGTTCACATTAGAAACCACTGCAGTCACTTTGTACTGTGGACCCGCTGCACATGTGCCGCTATAGCTATCTACGCTATGCGCATACACAAACTGGCTAAAAGCAAGGCTTAAAATTGTCAGGGTAAAAACCAGGTACTTTTTAAAAGCAACACCGGAGTTAGTAGAGGTTTGTTTCATAAATTTCAATAACATGTTTAATAAATTAATATTAACAAGCAAAGCATACCTGTCAAAGCATAACATGTTCCGATGGGGGGTGGTGGAAATTCAGGAATATTAAAAAATACGGTGGTCTTTATGATAGGATATCAATCCTATAGATGGGATATGTGGTAAAATGGTAAAGCGGAAACAAAAATATAACAAATTTTAAAAAAACCAAATTTTTTTTACATTATTTATGAATCGAAGTAGTTATTCTACTCAATTTTCTTTTTTGCCATGCTTAAAGCAATTTCTAATTGTTCTTCAATACTGATGTTTGAATTATCCAGTTCAATAGCATCTGCAGCTTTTCGCAGAGGACTCACTTCCCTGTTAGAATCGATATAATCCCGCATTTCAAGATTTGCTTTTACGTCTTCAATAGATACATTGGGGTTCTTTTCAAACATTTCCATATATCTTCTTTCTACCCGTACGGCTATATCAGCGGTCATAAAGAATTTCAGTTCAGCATCCGGAAAAACAGTAGTGCCAATATCGCGGCCATCCATCACAATGCCTTTGTTTTCACCCATTTTTTGTTGCTGAGCTACCGCAAACGATCTTACCTCTTTAATAGCAGCAACATCACTTACTTTTTCCGCAATCACCAGGTCACGGATCACATACTCTACATTCTCTTCGTTTAAAAACATCTCCGACTGCTGATTTTTTTCGTTGAACTTAAAAGCCAATGTAATATCGGACAGTGCAGTATTTACCTGGTCTGTATCAAGCCAATTGATATGGTTACGTAAAAAATACAGGGTAATAGCCCTGTACATGGCACCACTATCTATATATATGTATCCAAGCGCTTTTGCCAGTTGCTTTGCCAGCGTACTTTTTCCGCAGGATGACCATCCGTCGATAGTAATGATTATATTTTTCATTACTGCAAAAGTGAACAAAACAAGGCAATAATAAAAATAAAAAGAGGATCATTGACAAGTCAATGATCCTCTTTTGGCAAAATTTATTTTATCAATCAGGCTTCAGATTTCTTTTCCTTTTTCTTTTCTTCTTTCTTCAACACAAACCTGATCTTTTCGCCGGTTTCATCCATCTCAGCTACCATAACATCGCCGTTCTTGATGTTCATGTTCAATATCTCTTCCGCCAGCGGATCTTCCAGGTATTTTTGAATGGCCCTGTGCAGCGGCCTTGCACCAAACTGCGAGTCGTAACCTTTATCGGCAATAAAAGTTTTAGCTTCGGTCGTAAGTTCCATAGCCAGGCCCAGGTTGGTAAGACGTTTTACAACACCCTGCATAACTATATCAATAATCTCGAAGATATTTTCTTTGGTGAGAGAATTAAATACAACCACATCATCAATACGGTTCAAAAACTCTGGGCTGAACGTTCGTTTCAATGCTTTTTCAATAACTGCCTTATTATTTTCTTCAGCATTTTCCATACGGTTAGCTGTTGCAAAACCAACACCATCACCAAAATCTTTCAGTTGTCTTGCGCCAATATTAGACGTCATGATGATGAGGGTATTTTTGAAGTCAACCTTGCGACCCATGCCATCAGTTAACATACCATCATCCAGCACCTGCAACAGAATATTGTAAATATCCGGGTGGGCTTTTTCAATTTCATCCAACAATATCACGCAATAAGGTTTACGACGTACTTTTTCTGTAAGCTGTCCGCCTTCTTCGTAGCCAACATATCCCGGAGGTGCACCAATCAAACGGCTTACGGTGAATTTTTCCATGTACTCACTCATATCTATGCGTATCAATGCATCATCGCTATCGAACATATGCCTTGCCAAGGAACGTGCCAATTCCGTTTTACCAACACCTGTAGGGCCAAGGAAGATGAACGTACCAATTGGTTTTTTAGGATCCTTCAAACCGACCCTGTTACGCTGGATGGCTTTAACCACTTTAGAGATGGCATCATCCTGTCCAACAACAGCACCCTGCAGATCGGTTGCCATGCGGCGCAACTTGTCTGTTTCGGCCTGTACCATTCTTTTTACAGGAATACCGGTCATCATGTGTACCACTTCAGCAATATCTTCCTCTTCAATCGGGTAACGTTTGTGTTTACTTTCTTCTTCCCAAGCATTTTTAGCTGCTTCCAGCTCTTCCTGCAAACGTTTTTCAGTATCTCTTAAAGAAGCAGCTTCTTCAAAACGCTGGCTTTTTACAACCTTGTTCTTTTCAAGCTTGATATCTTCTATCTTTTTCTCCAGTTCAATAATATCATCAGGCACGTTTATATTTTTGATGTGCTTTCTGGCTCCTACTTCATCCAAAACATCAATCGCTTTATCTGGTAATAAACGATCTGTCATGTAACGATCACTAAGTTTTACACAGGCCTCAATCGCTTCAGCACTATAAGTTACATTGTGATAATCTTCGTACTTACTTTTGATGTTTGTCAAAATTTCAATTGCTTCTTCAACCGAAGGTTGCTCAACCAAAACCTTTTGAAAACGGCGATCCAACGCACCATCTTTTTCAATATGCATACGATACTCATCCAAAGTAGATGCACCTATGCACTGTAGTTCGCCCCTGGCCAAAGCAGGTTTAAAAATATTGGAAGCATCCAACG
>JGI24770J26754_10002600_pt1 | contig 12433 bp, 11 predicted proteins | sample LakOneMetagenome_FD_26754 | JGI IMG/M metagenome (IMG submission 26754) | reverse complement strand
TTTGTAAAAAACATCCAGTTTACCAAACTCATCAAAGTTGATGGACGTTTGAAAGAATTCAATTTCAGGAAACCCAACAGCCGCCACGAAGGATCTTTTACCGTAGATGTAATGGATGATAAGGGCAACCGGATAATCTTCCGCATGGAACTTTCAGATAACAACTGGAAGATCGCCAGCCAGCAACTGCTGCCCAACTGGGTGGTGGAAAGCGAACCTGCGTTTAATGCAATGATCGATGAGGAGTTTAAACTGAACTAACGGGAATGTTGCCATAAAAAAAGCTTTTGTCTATTCGGACAAAAGCTTTTTCTATTTGCGGGGTCTTAATTTAAAATTCTGCTGCCACCGTTATCGCAGGTTCTTTTGAAACCTTACCGGCTGCAATAGCGCCGCCATTCACGCCAAAATCTTCCAGTTTTATTTTGAACGCAGAAGTGGTACTGATCTTTGAACCACTTACAACAATGGATCCGTCTGCTTCAATGGGCCTTGTTACGCCGTGAATGATGATCTCACCCAAAACAGTAACAGAATAAGTTCCGTCTTTGCTGAAATTGATCGCCTTCAGGTTGGTGATATCTCCTTTAAATGTTGCTGTCGGGAATTTATCGCTGTTCATCCAGCCTTCCCCGTTAAAATGCTCCTGTATGCGTGGGTTAGAAAAAGCAAAGTTCTTGATGGTCACTTCAAAAGCCAGCTTGCCGGTCTTGGTATCAAGCGATGCAATGGCAGTCTTGTTATCCGCCTTTGGCAGTTTGTCGATGCTTGTAGTGGCATCAAAACTGATCACAGCCGAAGTGGTGGTTTTCTTTTGGGCAAAGAGCAAACCGGTTGCCAGTACCAGCGTAAGAGAGAGAATTGTTTTTTTCATTTGGTTGATTTTTATTTTTTAAAAAGTTTATTTGTTTACCGCACATCTTTTAAAACTGATATTATCCACGTCCAGTATTTCGCTGTGCACACCACCGCTGCAGGATCCTTTGATGGAAACGTTGTCCCCTGCCTTCAGCCCTTTGGCTTCCGCCAGGTGCTGCTCCTGGAAAGCAAAAATAATGTATGATCCACTAAGGCTGTCGGTCATTTTTATATTCGCAGTTGTGTCCGCCATTTCCACCGATGATACAGCCCCGTTCACAACGATGATCTTCTCAGAATATTTATCATTGGCCTGCCTGGCATTTTGCTGAAACTCCTTGATGAAGTCCATGGCATTCACTGTGTAATCTGCTTTCACCGCATTCGTGTCTGTAAATTTCTCTGTAAAGAGATACCAGGCTGCTGTGCCGCCAGCCAGCAGCAATACAAAGGCTGCTATCAACCATTTTTTCCAGGGCTTATTGATCTTTGTTGTCATCTTGATTTTTTACGGGCATAAAGCCAGGGCAAATATACGTTGTTTAAACATTGAAAATACCCGGAAGGCTGCTCATTTATCCACAAGAACGTTAAATTTCAGGTAACCTTTTTCTGCAGTTTCCGGTAAGGGGAAAAACAGCATTGCCTTATTATTGGCTATCTTTATTGCCAATATCAATCATAAACGTGAAACGGCTACCAGTATCCACATACAGCAGGCATTTTAGCTCTTTCCTGTTTTTTGTGTGGATCCTGTTCTGTCCCCAGGCCTTCTGCTCAGCATCCCCCCGGTATCCATTGATTAAAGAGGTAAACGTAACTTCTACCCGGGAGCAGGCCATTGCATTCATAGATCAAATAAAGGAGCTGGATCCAAGTGGTTACTGGCCAAATATCAAACCGGCCCTGTTCCTGCAGAATTTAAAAACGAATATTCATGAACCGCTGAGCATTTACCCGGGCAACAGCACAAATTTCTGTGGCTATGGTGCTTTCACCTACCTGTTCCTCCAGGATGATCCCCTGGGATATGCCAAGTTGTTGATACAGCTATACAAGGATGGAAAAGCAAGATTTTCGAACATCGACCTCAACCCTTCTCCCGCTGTGCAAAAGGCAGCTGGCCGGCTTCGATTTAAAGGAGTTCTTGACATACACCCAGCCGAGCAAATGTGGTTCTTAACCCTGGCAGGCCATTATAAAGGATACCTGAACCTGTTTAACCGAAAATATGATCCCGGTGATGAAAACAAATTCTGGGCATCCTGCAATTATGCAAAGTTCAACCGCATGGTAAGAACCCTGCTGAACTTTAAAGTGAAGGCCAAAGGAGCCGACCTTATGCGCCCCCGTGTAAATGATCTTTATGAATACATCCGGAAAAAAATAGAAACAGGCACCGTGGTCCTGTTCATCAATAACCGGATCGTACATAAAAAAAATCACGTAACCATTAAGCTTGGGGTTCCCACACATTTTATCATTGCAGAAAAGATCAGCATGGAGAATGATGTCATTACACTGGTCTATTGGGATTATGGGCACAGAACGCTCATGCAATTATCACCCGGCTTTTTTAAACGGATCATTTTTGGAATTACCTATTGTACGAAAAAGTAACGGATGTTGATTAAACGGATACATATCATATTATTTACCGGCATTACAGGGTTTATTTTTTCCTGTTCCCCAAAAAATATTTCAACAAAATATTATTACCAGAACGAAAAAGTGCTGGATAAAATAGAAGAAACCTATAAACAACTTACCCAACGGGCTCCATTTACGATTGGTTTTACCGACAGGAGTTTTACTACGGTATCCGTTGAGATCATTACGGATACCCTAAGCTACATTTATGAGTTTGCAGTTGATGACCCAAGGCTGGTGGATACCCTGGAAAAGTATCATCCAAGTCCTGCAAAGGTTTTTGAACTTATAAAACAAATGCAGTCTATCCGTTGCACCTGGATCAGGAACCTGGATTATTACGTGGATGAAAAAAAGAACTCTCTCATCTTCATGTCCATCAAACCCGTGTCCTTAAAGGCGCCACTCTCCTACCACAAATATTATGTACTCACTTATTTTCAGCAGCCTCAATACTTCGACAGTGAGGGAAGACTGCTGGATAAAAGAAAACTCCGCCGGCTTCGTAAAATAAACGGAGAGATATTTCACCGGATAAATGACAAGGTTTGCTATACCATTTCCGGCAACTTCAGGTAAGCTTGATGAACGCCGGTCTCCCCGTTGCAAACTAAATATAGATTATCTTCGGGAGGCATGAATGCATTGTTATCCAAAATAATAACCCAATCTGTTCTTCGCCACAAAAAATCGGTGAAGGGAAAACAGCACCAATTTACAGCCTACGAGCTGGCGATGGGTTTCCGGGAATTGAAGATCACCGTATTGCGTACGGCCAGGGATATTTTGCTTATCATACTTGGAATTTTTTCTGCTGCATTCGGACTGGAAAGTTTTTTACTGCCCAGTAATTTCATCGATGGTGGCGCAACCGGCATCTCCCTGCTTATAAGTGAAATAGCTAAAGTCCCTTTGTATTATTTGCTGATCCTTATTAATATCCCTTTTGTTTTACTTGGTTATAAAACCGTCGGGCAACAGTTTGCTATCAAAACAGCCCTCGCCATTACCGGGCTGGCATTCTGCGTTGCCTTTATTCATTTTCCTGCCATAACACATGATAAATTGCTGGTGGCTGTATTTGGCGGCTTCTTCCTCGGTGCAGGCATCGGGCTTTCCGTAAGAGGCGGCGCCGTAATTGACGGAACAGAAGTGCTGGCCATATACCTGAGCCGGAAATTAGGCACTACCATCGGCGATATCATCATCGGCATCAACATCATTGTATTCTCAACAGCCGCTTATCTTATTAATATTGAAACGGCTCTTTATGCCATGATCACTTACCTGGCAGCTTCCAAAACCCTCGACTTTATCATTGAGGGTATTGAAGAGTACACGTCGGTCACCATCATCTCATCACACAGCGAACAGATACGGGAAATGATCATCAATAAAATGGGCAGGGGTGTAACGCTTTACAGCGGCAAGGGCGGTTTTGGTAAAAGCGGGCAGGCAAGGGACGTGGATATTGTATTTACTGTTATCACAAGACTTGAGCTTAATAAACTGAAAACCGAACTCGTAAAGATAGACCCCAATGCCTTTATTGTAATGAGCAGTGTGAAAGATACCAAGGGCGGCATGATCAAGAAACGGCCGCTGAAACATTAAGAAACTGTTTAATAAAGATCCATCGGTTTGCTTATGATTGCAAAAATGGCCGGTGAGGACACCGGCCACGGCGATCTGGCAGCATGATCAGGAAGCGGCCGCTGAAACACTCAGTTTATTTCATCTTAAAGAAAAGCATCTTCACCGCAAACAGGATTATCAATGCACTCATGCAATAGCGCAGCCATTGCTGGTATTTTTCATTCTTAAAAAAAGTATCAGCGGCATATCCCGCAAAAAAAATGATCGTGCAGTTTGTAATAAAACTCCCCAGCATCTGTAATCCACCCAGCATAAGGTTCTGCCCCAGTACGTTTCCTCTTTCGGGATGAATAAATTGCGGCAAGATTGAAAAGTAAAGCATCAATGAACCCGGGTTAAGCAGGTTACCAATGAATCCATCCACATAAAATTTGCGCAGACCGGATACCTTACCTGCTTCTTCCGTCTTTTTCCATTTGATGGTTTTCAGATTGCGGATGGCGAGGTAAAAAAGATAGATAATGCCGCAGTATCGTAACACATCCAGTGCAGCAGGATTGGCAACCAGCAATGCCGTCAATCCTAAAACAATGGCACTCACATGAATGATAAAAGCGCTTACGATACCCAGCGCAGTTGCCCAACCTGCTTTGCGCCCGTATTCAAAAGTGTAAGTAAGATAGAGCATCATGTTGGGGCCGGGTGTCAGGGCAAAGACGATCACCAGTGTCATGTATGAAAGTAACTCATTAAAAGGCATGCGTCTTTGCTTTTATTTGTATTCAAAGAAGATCTCAGTTGCCCCGTACCCGTATGAATGGTGATACTGGTTCACAAATGACTTCACTTCTTTTTTCAGGCGCAGTATATCATGTATCTCATCCCGCAGCCTGCCCTCGCCTACGCCGTGAATGATGGTTAAAGAAGGCTGGTAATGTGCCACAGCCAGGTTATAATATTTTTCAAAAGCTTTTAACTGCATGCTGAGTATCTCAAAATTACTGAGGTGCTTCCAGCTATCGGTAAGTTTTTCAATGTGCAGGTCAACTACCGAACGGGCGGGTTCCAGGTTGTGGCGGATCTTTGATGCATCGTAAATACGGTATCCGTTGTTACCTAATCTGCCCAGGTCCAATTTTTCCTCCTCCATCCTGTCGGGATAATTTTCAAACAACACATAACTGAACCCAGGCTCATTTTTTACCTGTATCTCTTCTATCTTTTTAAATAATTGTTTTGCTTTTAGTTTTAACGAAGCTTCATAATGTGTCGCCTTCTTTTTATCGGGCTCCTTTAAAGCAAACTCAAAATCAAAACGTGGACTGTCACTCAGGTCTTCGAATTGTACATCATGAATATAAAAATCACTGAGTGGCTCAATGGTATTCTTTAACTGGAAACTGCTTTCCCCACCGATCATGAGGTTGTAGGCGAATGTATAAGCTGTTTCATCCTGGTTAACAAGGTAGAGCTTGAATTTCTCCACCACGTCATCGTCAAAAATGTCTTTATCAAATACAGGGAAGATGGAAAGTTTTACGCCATTGCCTTCTTTTTTTTTTGGTATGAATTTTTCCTTCTGCACATTATCAATAAATACCTTTTGTTTTTCTGCTTTTCGTTTTTCCGTGAACATTTTAAAGTAAGGAAAATCGATCTGGTCCATATAAGCAGGGAACTTCACGCCCTTCACTTCTATCATCACCATTTTTTCATTCATGATCTCCACTACCTTGCCTTCTTCTTCGGTAAGCCGTACAATTATTTTATCGCCTGGTTGAAATTTCATGCCCCTATCCGCAAGCTGGCGGAGAATTTAAATATTAGTAAATAAAAAAGTTGCACAAAGGTACTTAAAGTACAAGTGTGTCCCGAAAGCTTTCGGGACAACAATAGTTAAACAGATTTACTGAAGTTGATTACAAAATAAATTAAGCCTCCGTTGTTGCCAGCTTGCTTTTTTTATAACCGTACAGGAAATAGACAACCAGGCCAATACCAAGCCAGGCAAGGAACCAGGCCCAGTTCATCGCCGTCATACCGGTTAAAAGATAGAGGCAGGTAATGAGCCCCATTAATGGGATGAGTGAATATTTTTTTACAAAGGCAAGCGCCGCTAGGGTCAAAGCGCTTATCCAGAAAACGATCAGCGAAATATTCGGCATGGCCAGTTCCATAAAGCTTGCCTTACCAGCCTTGTAATCTTCATTCGTGCTGAAATCGAAATGAAACAGGTTGGCAAAATAGTTTTTTGCTAATGTCTGCGCCAGTATCATGGAGCCGATCACGACCAGCGGGAAAATGAACTGCCCGTTGATATAAGGAAGGTGAAAGCGCCCGGCTACTTTTTCTTTTCTTGGGATCAGCAGCACGCCGCCGCAAACAAGCACAAAGGCAAACAGCGTGGCGATGCTTGTAAAGTCGAGCACAAATGTTTTGTCGGTAAACAGGATAGGCACACCCACTACCAGCCCGGTTATGATGGTTGCAAAAGAAGGTGTTTTAAATTTGGCATGTATCTTTTGAAATACCGGCGGCAATAAACCATCCCGGCTCATGCTCATCCATATCCTTGGTTGTCCCATCTGGAAAACGAGCAACACACTCGTCATGGCTACCACGGCACAGATAGAAACTAAAAACTGCATCCAGCCGATGTTAAGGTTCTGCGGTTCAAAAATAAAAGCAAGCGGATCTCCTACTCCATCGAAATTTTTATAATGAACAGCGCCGGTAAGAACCAGTGTAAGCAAAATATAAATGATGGTACAGATCACTAAAGAAAGTACCATTCCCCTGGGAAGGTCTCTTTGTGGATTCTTGCTTTCTTCTGCCAGCACACTCACTGCATCAAAACCTATGTAAGCAAAGAATACGCCTGCAACAGCCGTCATTACACCAGAAAATCCATTTGGCATAAAAGATTTAACGCCTTCGTCATTTACAGGTGTCCAGTTGAAGGTAAGCCCGTTTGAAAAAACAAGGTAACCACCTACCAAAATGATCAAGGCAACAACGCCCAGTTTTAACATCACCATTACGTTGCTGAAGTTTCGGCTTTCTTTAATACCCCGGTAAACGAGGTACGTAATAAGCATGTTGATGATTAAAGCAGGCAGGTCAAAGATGATACGCAAGCTGCCGATCATCGGCGCATTTTTCCATGCGGCAATATCATCCGCATTGGTGCCTCCATCCATAATGGTATGCTTTGCCTCCATGTAGCTGGTGGAAAGATATTCAGGGATATGAACATTGAGTTTGCTCATGAAAGAAGTGAAATAATCACTCCAGCTATACGCCACATAAATATTACCGATGGAATATTCCATGATCAACGCCCAGCCGATGATCCAGGCAAACAGTTCTCCAAAAGAAGCATAGGCATATGTATAAGCACTTCCTGCCACGGGTATGCGGCTTGCAAACTCCGAATAACAGAATGCGGTGAATGCGCAGGCAATAGCTGTTATGATAAACAGGATAACGACTCCCGGCCCGCCATTGAACACGGCCCCACCCAGGCTGCTGAAACTGCCGGCGCCTAAGATCGCTGCAATACCAAAAAAAGTTAGGTCTCTTACTGTCAATACCCTTTTCAATCCACCGCCTCCATGTGAATCATCGCCGCCTTCGGCTAAAATATTTTCAACTTTTTTTGTGCGGAACAAAGAATTTGACATAGTAGTTCTGGTTTTGGAAGAAGGAAATTAAGGAATAATTACGAAACTAACGTTATGTCTGTCTGAACCACATAGAAACATAGGTACATAGGAAAACACACATAGAATTCAATACCTGGCGCTATGTTTTCTATGTTCTATGTGGTTCAAAAAAATAGATGCTTTTAGCTTTCCCGCTTCATTAAATAATCAGCGAGATCCTGCAATGGTTTTTTACGGGAAGAGATCACGGCCGTGTCTTCTAAATGCTTTAAAGCGGTTTGCAGGTATTTTTGTTGAAGTTCTTTAGCCCAGGCATCGGCTTTACAGTCGTGGAATATTTGTAAAACCTTTTCCACCTTACCGGATGGATTTGTTACAAGAAGTTTTTTTAATTCAGCAAGATTTGCGGGTGATGCTGTTTCAAAGGCATGGATCATCAGGAAGGTTTTTTTATTTGCCAGGATATCACCCCCCACCGTTTTGCCAAATTTTTCCGGGTTGCCGAATGCATCTAAATAATCGTCCTGTACCTGGAAGGCAATGCCCAGGTGTTTTCCAAATTCGTATAAATGTTTTTGATTTCCTTCTCCTGCCCCGCCCAGTATGGCTCCCAATTGCAGACTGGCAGCGACCAGCACAGAGGTCTTCAATGTGATCATGTTCAGGTACTCATCAAAACTCACCATTTCCCGTTGTTCAAAATCCATGTCCAGTTGCTGGCCCTCACAAACCTGGCTGGCCGTAATGTTGAAGAGGTGTAATACTTTCTGCAGGTTGGCCGGCTGTATCTTATTCAGGTTCTCGTATGCTTTTACAAACATCACATCCCCCGCAAGTATGGCTGTTGGTTCGCCGTATTTGGTATGAACCGTTGCCATGCCACGCCTTACCGGCGCCTTGTCCATGATATCATCATGAATTAAACTGAAATTATGAAACAACTCAATTGCGGCCGCCGCATGGTATGCATCCGGGCCCGGCTCTTCAAACAACTGGTTGCCCATCAGCACACAAACAGGCCTTATCCGCTTACCACCAATTCCCAAAATATATTGGGCAGGATCGTACAATGTTTCAGGATGCTGCGGAAACTGACGGGTGTTGAATTTTTCTTCAAATAATGTCAGGAGTTCAATAAACGAGTGCATAGTAATCGGTTCAAACTACAAACCTGGTTCAGCGTTTGCCTGTTAAATAATTTTATTTTTTCTTTTTAGCGGGCTTTGATTTATGCTTCTGAACAGGCTTGTGCTTCTTACCCAATTCCAGATCTTGCCTGCCGGCAGGCAGGTTACCAATTCCTTTCTTAGCAGGCACCCATTCATAATCCAGTTGCCGCTTGGTTAAATTAGCAGCCATCACTTTTATCCGCACCCTGTCTCCCATCCGGAATTTATGGTTGGTACGCATGCCCACCAGCGCATAATCGGCTTCATCCAGTCTGAAATCGTCGTAGGCACTGAGGTCTCTTGCGGTAACCATTCCCTCGCATTTATGTTCAACCGTTTCCACAAAAAAACCAAAAGATGCCACACCACTGATGATACCATCAAACTCCTGTCCCAGGTAATTCTTCATGAACTCCACCTGTTTGTATTTATTACCGGCACGTTCGGCTTCCATGGCCTTGCGCTCCCGGTCACTGCAATGCTTGCACTTTTCTTCCATCTTCTTATCGGGCTTCAGGTTCTTATCCAGGCATTCCTGCAATATGCGATGCACCATCACATCGGGGTAGCGACGAATGGGTGATGTGAAATGACAATAATGTTCAAAACCCAAACCATAATGCCCGATATTTTCTGAAGTATAAATAGCTTTCGCCATGGTGCGGATACCCAATTGCTCCAGCACGTGCTGCTCGGGTTTGCCCTGCACATCCTTCAGCAGCTTATTAAAAGATGATGCTACGGCTGCTTCATCATGCATGTCGAATACGTAACCAAACTTGCGGGCAAATGCCACAAAGGGTTTCAGTTTTTCATCATCGGGTGTATCATGTATGCGGTATGGGAATGGAATGGGTTCCTTGTTGATCTTTATTTTTGAGATGTAGGCCGCTATCGTGCGGTTTGCCAGCAGCATGAATTCTTCGATCAGTTTATGGGCATCCTTGCTTTCCTTTATAACTATGCCGATGGGTTTTCCCTTTTCATCAAGCTGGAAACGCACTTCCTGAGAAGAAAAGTTAATGGCCCCGTTTCTAAAACGGTCTTTTCTGAATTTCTGTGCCAGTTCGTTCAGCAATAAAATAGGTTTGAACTGAAGGCCTTCTTTCTTTTCAATGATCTCCTGCACTTCTTCATACGTAAAGCGGTGATTGCTGTGAATGACGGTTCTGCCGATCCAGCTGTGCTTTATTTCGGCCCGGTTTGATATCTGGAAGATGGCAGAAAATGTGTACTTGTCTTCATGCGGACGCAGTGAACAAAGTTCATTCGATATCTTTTCCGGCAGCATCGGATTCACCCTGTCGGGAAGATAAACACTGGTAGCCCGTTCGTAGGCGATCTTATCGAGTAAAGTGCCGGGTTTTACAAAATGACTTACGTCGGCAATGTGAACCCCGATCTCGTAGTTGCCATTATCAAGGTTGCGGATGGAAATGGCGTCATCAAAATCTTTTGCATCCATGGGGTCAATGGTGAACGTGAGTATGTCGCGGCAATCTTTCCGTTTTCTCAGTTCTTCCCTGCTGATCTCAGGTTGTAGTTTTTTTACTTCCTGCAACACTTCCTTATCAAACTCCAACGGAAAACCTGCTTCAACCAGTATCTCTTTCATAGCGGCATCATTCTCGTCTTCCGACCTGAGTATCGAAACCACTTCACCCACCGGCTTCTTTTCATCCTTACCCCAGCTCAGCAGTTTTACAATCACCCGCTCATTGTCTTTAGCACCGTTCAGTTTGTCATCGGCAATATAAAAATCGGGGATCGGTTTTTCCGAAGCCGGGATGAAAAATGCAAAACTTTTACTCTGCTGGATATTTCCGATGAATTCGGTCTGTTTGCGTTCTGCCACATCAACGATCTTTCCCTCAACCCGCCTGTCTTTTGAAAGGCCTTTGTTTACCTGCACACGCACAATATCGCCATGAAAGGCCCGGTTAAAATCATTGGGGCGTACCATGATGTCTTTTTCAACACCATCCACGATCACATAGCCCATTCCGCTTCTTGAAATATCCAGTCTTCCTTTTATGATCTCAACCTGAGAGGATTTCTTTTTGTCTTTTGTCTTTTTATTTTTACTCATACATTATTTTAAACAACCGGGTACCACAAAACGATACGGGACAAGGTCTTAGCGGCGGTTAAGTTGGTTATTTTACGCTGCAATGTACCAACAAATTGCTACATTCGGCTAAATCAAGCATCGTGCAGCCGCTCACAAATTCTCCACAAAGGATCATCACCCGAACGATATGGATGCTGTCGCTGGTAAGCCTGTTCACCGACCTGGCCAGTGAAATGCTTTACCCCGTAATGCCGCTTTACCTGGAACACATTGGTTATACGGCAATTTTTATTGGCGTGCTGGAAGGTATTGCCGAAGCCGTAGCAGGACTGAGCAAAAGTTATTTTGGCAAACGAAGCGATAGTACAGGCAAACGATTGCCTTTTGTACAACTGGGTTATGCCTTTAGTGCGGTCAGCAAACCCATGCTCGCCATTTTTGTTTATCCCTGGTGGATATTTTTATCAAGAACCATCGACAGGCTGGGCAAAGGAATAAGAACCGGTGCACGGGATGCCATGCTCAGCGATGAATGCAGCAAAGAGAACAAAGGCCGGGTTTTTGGTTTCCATCGCAGCATGGATACCGTTGGTGCCGTACTTGGCCCGCTGGCAGCACTGGTCTATCTCTATTTTTTTCCCGATGATTATAAAACGCTTTTTCTCATCGCCTTTGCCCCGGGATTTCTGGCCATCATTGCCACATTACTCATAAAAGAAAAAAAGAAAGAAATAACACGCACTCCAACCGGTCAACGACCAACGATCAACGTTTTTGCTTTTGCCGGTTATTGGAAAACAAGCCCTCCTGCATATAAAAGATTGTTGGTTGGCTTACTCCTGTTTGCGCTCTTCAACAGTTCCGATGTTTTTCTATTGCTTAAAATGAAAGAAAGCGGTTTGTCCGATACGGCTGTCATCAGCACCTATGTGTTTTACAACCTGGTGTATGCCCTGCTTGCTTACCCCATTGGCATACTGGCCGATAAGATCGGGCTTAAAAAAATATTCATTGCGGGGTTGCTTGTATTTGCAATGGTATATGCAGGCTTTGCGGTCAGCAACAACATCATCGTTTTTGTACTGCTGTTCTTATTATACGGAATTTATGCTGCCGCCACCGAAGGCGTTTCAAAAGCCTGGATAAGCAACATCACCGGTAAAACAGAAACAGCCACCGCCATTGGCACCTATTCCGGTTTTCAAAGCATTGCCGCATTGATCGCCAGCAGCCTTTGCGGATTGCTGTGGTACAACTTTGGCTCCCTGGTTACTTTTTTAATCACTGCCGGGGTTACTGTATTTGTGATCATTTATCTTGCACAAAATAAAATTACTGACACAGGCAATTCGTAACTTTAAATAAAAAACATGGACGCATACGATACCGTTGTGGAAGCCCTGGACGGACTGAAAGCAAAAGGA
>JGI24770J26754_10002596_pt1 | contig 12443 bp, 9 predicted proteins | sample LakOneMetagenome_FD_26754 | JGI IMG/M metagenome (IMG submission 26754) | reverse complement strand
CGAACAGGCAGCCCTCGACGCGGCCGGCGCCGGCCATCACGGCCAGCTCGGCGGCCGCCACGGCGGTGCCGCGGTCGTTGTGCGGGTGGACGCTGATGACGAGCGACTCGCGGCGCTCCAGGTGACGGCACATCCACTCGATCTGGTCGGCGTAGACGTTCGGGGTGCTGGCCTCGACGGTGGAGGGCAGGTTGACGATCATCTTGTTCTCGATCGTCGGCTGCCACACGCTGCTGACCGCATCGACGATCTGCTTGGAGAAATCGAGCTCGGTGGTCGAGAAGGACTCCGGCGAATACTCCAGGCCCCACTGGGTCTGCGGATGCTGGGCCACCAAGTCCTTGATCAGCTGCGTGCCCTTGACGGCGATCTGCACGATCTCCTCGCGCTCCATGCCGAACACCACGCGGCGGAACACCGGCGCCACCGAGTTATAGACGTGGACGATGGCGCGCCTGGCGCCGACCGCCGATTCCACGGTGCGGCGGATCAGTTCATCGCGCGCCTGGGTCAGCACGATGATGGTCACGTCGTCGGGGATGCGGTTTTCCTCGACCAGCATGCGCACGAAGTCGAAGTCGGTCTGCGAGGCCGACGGGAAGCCGACTTCGATCTCCTTGATGCCGATTTTCACCAGCATCTCGAAGAAGCGCAGCTTCTTCTCCGGGCTCATCGGCTCGATCAGCGCCTGGTTCCCGTCGCGCAGGTCGGTGCTCATCCAGATCGGCGGCTGGGTGATGGTGCGGCTCGGCCACTGGCGGTCGGTGAGCTGGACGGCGGGGAAAGGACGGTATTTGGCGGCGGGATTCTTCAGCATGATCGCTTGCTCCTGATTGCATTGACTACGTGACACGACAGGCCCTGGGTAGGGCGGAAGTGCGGCGAAGGGGCTGCCGGACGGGCCGCGGAAGCGCTAGGCCCGGCAACCGATCGGTAGCTTTAGCAGCAGGCGGACAAAGGCGCGCGAACCTGACGGCAGGGTAAGGCCGGAGGACTTGCTGATCGAAACTGGGGTGGGATACTGGAACATCTCTTCACTTCCTGGACTGCGAGACTGCTTGCGGGACCGGCTTGTGGCCGGGACGTACGGCGTAAATTACGCGCGTAGTAGCAGACCCAGCGCTAGCGCGCCGGTGGCAGGTAGGGAAATCGACAGATGCGAGTGGAAAGACATAAAAAGACTTTAGAAGAGTGTTTAAGGCATGTCAAGCAAAAATTTGTGCGGCGCATCGTGCAGTTTGTTCGCAAATATTTCGTTTTTTCGTAGGGTGGGCAAGTTCCTTGCCCACGCGTTCATGCGGCGGATGAGCTGCTCTGCCGCTGTTCAGACGGGAGTTGAACGCGTGGGCGGAGGACCGCCCACCCTACAAAAAACCGGACCTTCGTGCAGCGCAGCACGCTAAGTGATATACTGGCACTCTGTTGTCGAGGCCCTGCCTCCGACTTTCCCCCGGCCCTGTAGCAGCATCACAACGCTACGCCGCCGCCCGAGCCTCCGCAGCTCCTGCAGCTTGCGCGCTTCTCTCTCCCGCCTGGCACCGGTCAGGCCAGCACCAAACACTGCCCTGCAGCGACCGGCGGTGCGACCGACGCTTCACCGAACCCGTGCACCGCCCGGGCCGTACATGCATTTGCATCAGGAGAACAAACATGGCAAAAGAAGAACTCATCGAAATGAACGGCCTCGTGGCTGAAATCCTGCCCGAACTGCGCTTCCGCGTGAATCTGGACAACGGTCACCAGTTGATCGCCTATACCTCGGGCCGCATGAAGAAGAACCACATCCGTATCCTGGCGGGCGACCGCGTGACCCTCGAGATGTCGCCGTACGACCTCAACAAGGGCCGCATCACCTTCCGCCACATCGAAAACCGTGGCCCGACCGGGCCGCGTCCGGCGCCGCGCCGCCGCTAAGCCGCAGGCGCCCGTCAAGGGCGTCGCAAGGAAAGCGCCGGCGCTGACGCGTCGGCCAATCATTTTTGTGCACTGCACAAAAAGATCTGTTATACTGTGTTTCCACCAGAGCCCATGGCTTTGGCGGACCCGTCCGATTCTGTTGCTGCGCCTGTGCAGTGCGCGGCATTCCCGGACGGTGTGTTTTCGACGTATCAGTCAGCCTGTACAGCGGCTACACCCTGCAGATAGCTTGGGTGGCCAAGAGCTCCGGCACCACGCAGATAGCATGGGCTCGAGCGGCGATAAATCGGTAATGCTTGAAACGAAGCTCGCGAACGCGGGCTTTTTTTTCGTCCTCATCCCGGCCTTGATTCAAGCGCGTGTTCGCCGTCCTGTGATCGGCCTTACAATGTTGCTATCTAAAAAACAGGCGAGTCCGAGCATCCATGGCCCACATCCATCCAGCCGGCTGGCGCGAGATGTCCGTCACCGGCGCTGCCGCACGTGAGATCGAAACCCTGACGCTGCTGGAAAAGCGTCTTTCGGACACGCCCTACGAGATCTACCACGGCGTGCACTGGACCAACGTCGAGCACGGCTTCTCGGCCTACGGCGACATCGACTTCATCATCCTCGCGCCCAACGGCCGCCTGCTGCTCATCGAGCAGATCGCCGGCTTCCTCAATGAATCGAAGGATGGCCTGGTCAAGAACTACCAGGGCAAGCCGCGCAAGATCCGCCACCAGATCCTGCACACCATCGAAGGCTTCGCCAAGCGCTACCAGGGCGAGCTGTCGATCGACTACCTGCTGTACTGCCCCGACTACATCGTCAAGGATCCGCAACAGGCCGGCATCGACCCCAGCCACATCATCGACGCCACCAACAAGGGCCGCCTGGGCGCCAAGATCCGCGAGATCCTGCCGGTCACCGCGCGCAGCGAGGACTTCGACCGGGTCACCCGCTACCTCGGCGACACCCTGAGCCTGCGCCCCGACCCGAGCTCCATGATCGGCTGCGCCACCCAGATGGTGACGCGCCTGTCGGGCGGCCTGGCCACCTGGGCGCGGCGCCTCGAGTTCTCTCCGTTCCGCCTGCGCGTGGTGGGCACGGCCGGCAGCGGCAAGACCCAGCTGGCCTTGGCCGAGTACACGGCCGCCATCGACGCCGGCCTGCGGCCCCTGTACGTCTGCTTCAACCGCCCGCTGGCCGACCATATCGGGCGCTTGGTGCCGCCCGGCGGGCGTGTCGCCAACTTCCACGAGCTGTGCGACGCCTGGCTGCGCGCCAAGGGTGACAGCCCGGACTACGGCAAGCCGGACGTCTGGTCCGAGATCGAAGGCGTGCTGGCCTCGGCCGACCTGCCCGAGACCTGGCAGTACGACGTGCTGATCGTCGACGAGGGTCAGGATTTTTCTCCGGTCTGGCGCGACATCGTGCTGCGCATGCTGAAAGATGGCGGACGCGCGATCTGGCTCGAAGACCCGGACCAGAACCTGTACGGCAAGCCGATGGTGGCGCTGCCCGGCTGGGTGATGCTGCACTCGAACACCAACTACCGCAGCCCGCGCGAGGTGGTGCAGATGCTGTCGTCGATCGGGGCGGTGAGCCAGCCGGTGGAGGCGGGCAGTCCCTTCAAGGGCGCCGACATCGAGGAGATGACCTACCCGGAGGGCGATGTCGACGCCATGCTGGCCCAGACCCGGCGCGCCGTCACCTCCTGCCTGGCGGCCGGCTTCGGGCGCCAGGACATCGCGATCTGCTCCTTCCGCGGGCGCGAGAAATCCGCCATCCTCAAGCTCGACAAACTCAGCGACGCGCACACGCTGCGCTCCTTTACCGGCGCCTACGATCTGTTCGGCAACCCGGTGTTCCGCGAGGGCGGCCTGCTGGCCGAATCGGTCTACCGCTTCAAGGGCCAGTCGGCGCCGGCGCTGATCTTCACCGAGATCGACTTCGAAGAGATGGACGAGCTCACCTTGCGCAAGCTCTTCGTGGGCATGACGCGCGCGCGCCTGAAGCTGGTGCTGGTGATGAGCGAGCGCGCCTCGGTGCAGTTCCTCGACCGCATGAGCACGGGCGGCGAATTCAGGGAGTAAGACTGCCCGCGATGCTGCGGAACAGGGCGCCGGCATGGCGGCCGCTGCCCGCATCGTCGTAGCCGCCGGCCGTGCTCACGACCACCAGGGCAAGCGTGGGCACGATGTACAGGCGCTGGCCGCCGTTGCCGAAGCCGGCGTACCAGCGGTGCTTGCCGCCGCTGGCGTCGACCGTCCCGCTCCACCACTGGTAGCCGTATTGCAGGCCGTCGCCCGTCTCCACGTGCGGCTGCAGCGATTCGGCGATCCACTTCTCCGGCACCAGCTGCTTGCCTTGCCACTGGCCGCGCTGCAGCAGCAGCTGGCCGATGGTCGCCAGGTCGCGCGGCCGCAGGCGCAGGCCGGCGAAGGCCATCGGGCGGCGCCGCACGTCCTTTTGCCATTCCCAGTCCGTGATGCCGAGCGGCCCGAACAGCTTCTGCTGCGCGTAGTCCTCGATCAGCATGCCGGTGCGGCGCGCCAGGATGTCGGCCAGGACGGCCGTGGCGCCGCCGTTGTAGTTGAAGACGGCGCCGCCAGGGACAAGCGGACGGTCGAACAGGTAGCGCGCCTGCGAGGAACGCCAGTACAGGCCGGTCTCGTCGTTGCCCATGCCATAGCGGATCGGTTCTTCCCAGGCCAGGCCGCTCGTCATGGTGAACAGCTGGCGTACCGTAATCGCGTCGCGGCCGGCGGTCTTGAGGTCGGCCAGCTCCGGGTAGAGATCGAGCACCGGCGTACCGAGCGCCGGCATGCGGCCTTCGCCCTGCGCGATCCCCCATAACAGGCTGGTGACCGACTTGCTGACCGAGCGCAGGTCGTGGCGCGTGTTGGCGTCGAACTGCACTGTGCGCGCGAAGGGCGACCAGATCGAACGGTCGCGGCCCTGGTAGTAGCGCTCCGCCACCAGGGCGCCATGGCGCAGGACGACGATGGCGTGGACGTTGGCGCCGTCGCGTGCCGGCGCCTCGAGCACGGCGCACAGCGTTGGCGCGGCGAAGCCCGCCGCTTCGATGCGGGGCGCGTCGCAGGCCTGCATTGGTGGGGCGGCCAGCACGGTGGCGGGGAGCAGGGTCCAGGCGAGCAGCGCGGCCAGGGGGAGGAGGGCGTGAGGTCGAGTCGTCATGGTGTGGTCGAAGGATTATGCCGTGGAATAAGGCTCCCATTGCACCATCGGCGTCCTGCCAGCGAAACGGTCTTTGCCGTGAACCCGTCTAACACATCCGCGAACCGGTGTTTTAAGCGGACGAAAAGCGCGCCTGGCGCCGCGTGCTAGCATTGTCGGGTTAGATTCCGGAGACAACGATGAAACGGACTGTGGAGACAAAGACCGCACGGGTGCGCCTGGAACTGCTGGGCGTTTCGGCATTGATGGTGCTGCTGGGGGCATGCGGCGAGCATCCGCCCAGGGACGACGACGATGACGACGATCCGCCGCCACAGAATGCCGCCATCACCATCGTCGCGGGCGATCCCACGGCTTCCGGCAGCAGCGACGCCACCGGCACGTCGGCACGCTTCAACACGCCGCGCGGCATCACCATCGACGCGAACGGCAACCTCTACGTGGCGGACCAGGTCAANGCCACGATCCGGCGCATCACNCCCTCTGGCGTCGTNACCACCCTGGCCGGCCGTGTCGATGCGCGCGAGAGCATCGACGGCACCGGCGCCAATGCGCGCTTCACCAGTCCCGCGGCGATCGCGATCGACGGCAACAACGTCATGTNTGTGGCCGATGCGCTTGCCATCCGCCGGGTGGGCCTGGATGGGCGGGTCGATACCCTGACCACGCTGCCGATCGGGAGCAATGTCTCGACGGGCAGCCGGAACCACGTATACGCGGGCGGCATCGACGTCGATTCGAATGGCAACGTCTACGTGACCAATGGCTACGGCACCCGCCGCATCACATCCTTCGGCGTGGCGACCATGATCGAAGGCGTGGCGACGCAGAACAACCTCAGCGGCACGCGCGACTTCCTGCCGCGCGGCGTGGCGGTCGACAACAGCAATGTGGTGTATGTGGCCGACCTGACGAACACGGTCAGCAAGCTGAACGGCAACGGCCTCACGCGGTTTGTCGGCTCGTCCGGCATCACGGGTTCGACCAACGGGACGGGAACGAGCGCCAGCTTCGAGCGCGTGGTGGCGATGACGGCTGACCCGCAAGGCAACCTCTACGTGGCGGACGGCGTGAACAACCTGATCCGCAAGATCACGCCGGGCGGCGTGGTGATGACCATCGCGGGCACCGTGCGCAGCACGACCCTGAAAACCGGGCCGCTCGAAGGCAGCAGTTTCGCGGACCTGCGCGGCATGACGACGGATGGCAAAGGCAATTTATATGCGACGTCAGGGCACGCCGTCATCAAGATCGTGTTGCCCTGAGCGCTAACTCGCTGACCATCGCACCGGCGATTGCCGGTGCCCCGGTCGATGTGGATTAGTGCCCGATCGCGGCAGTCGCCACACCCTGCGCCACGCTCGACTTGCTGGTGGTAACGGTGAGCGCGAACAGCGGTTTGCGCGGCGACTGCCCATTGCTCCATTCATAGGCCACGGTGCTCTTGACGCCGTCCGGCCCCTTGTCCGAGGTGTTGCGCTTGCGTTCGCTCGAGAAGGGCGCCGGAGGCTTGCTCATGGCGTTCTCGAACAGCGCCTTGGTCGCATCCGCAGGGACGGTCTTGGCATACAGCGCGCACAGCTTCTTGTCCTGGTGCACGACGAGGACGAACTGGCCGTGCTGGCTNGGAACGACCCAGGCATTGCCCTTGGCGCCCTGCAGGAACATCGCCGCCTTCTCGGCCGGCAACTGCGGCGTGGTGCTCAGTTGCTTGCGCAGGCCATCGAAGTCNTGCAGGTACTTCAGGCAGTGCGANGAATANATGTCCATGAACGCNGCAGCCTGTTGCTCAGGCGCGGCGATTGCGATTGAAGAAAGCAAGGTACCTCCGAGTGTGATGGCGGCATTGCGCAAGTGCTTGTGCATTCGTGCTCCGGCTGGGTTGGTCTGACCTTACCATGATGCTTTAGTCAACCGAATCGTGGCGCACGACGGTGTTCGATCGTGGCCGCNCCAAGCACGATGGCACGCAGCTATAGCAAGCAGNACTTTCCTCTTCACAAGATCCGGCGCTACCTGGANCCGGGACCGATCGTGCTCGTCAGTTCCTCGTGGAAAGGGCAGCACAACATCATGACGATGGGCTGGCATACGGTGATGGAGTTCTCGCCCTCGCTGGTCGGTTGCGTGATCGCTTCCTCCAACCATAGTTTCGAGCTCATCCGGCAAAGCCGCGAGTGCGTCATCAACTTGCCGACGACTGCGTTAACGGATGCGGTCGTCGGCGTCGGCACCAGCTCGGGCAGTGAAGTCGACAAGTTCGAGCGTTTCGGCCTGACACCCGAAGCGATCGAAGGGGTGGAAGCGCCGGCGATCCGCGAATGCCACGCCCAGTTCGCCTGCCGCCTGCATGACGACAGCCTGGTGGACAAGTACAACTTCTTCATCTGGGAAGTCGTTACGGCCAGGGCGGCGCGAACACCCAGGCATCCGGAAACGCTGCACTACACGGGCGAGGGTGTGTTCATGGTGGCGGGGAAGGTGATCAGCCGGCGCTCAGCGGGATTGCTTGCCAAGGAGCCGGGCTGACTGCTCGCCTGGACTGCCATGGTGATCGCGGTGCGTGAGTGAATTGCGACGCTTTACTGCATGCATCCTGCTGAGTGAACGGAATATCTTTCGGTTTATCAATATTCGTTGGTAGGATCACGGGATGAACGCATCCCCTTCCTACGGAGTCACCCCTCCACGCATCCGTCGTCGCCAGACCATTGCACTTGTCCTGCTGGTCGTCACCGGCGTCATCAACTACCTCGACCGCGCCACCCTCGCCGTCGCCAACGAATTCATCCGCGCCGATCTCGGGCTCTCGCTCGGCGAGATGGGTTTGTTGCTGTCGGCATTCTCGTGGAGCTATGCGCTGTGCCAGCTCCCGGTCGGCGTCCTGGTCGACAAGATCGGGCCGCGCTGGCTGCTTGGCATGGGCCTGGTGTTGTGGTCGCTAGCCCAGGCCGCGGGCGGACTGGTGTCGAGCTTCGGCTGGTTCGTGCTTGCGCGGATCGTGCTCGGGATCGGCGAGGCGCCGCAGTTCCCGGCGGCGGCGCGCGTGGTGAGCAACTGGTTCCCGCTGCGCGCGCGCGGTACGCCGACCGGCATCTACAACTCGGCGTCGCCATTGGGTTTTGCGCTGGCGCCCCTATGCCTGTCGCCGTTGATCGCCGCAACGAGCTGGCACTGGGCCTTCTTCGTCACCGGCGCGCTGGGCATCGTGGCGGCCGTGGTCTGGGTCATGCTCTACCGCGACCCGGTGCGCGAAGAGCTGTCCGATGCCGAGCGGGCCTACCTCGACGAAGGCCAGACCATGGAGGCCGCGCCGACAGCGGGTTTCGCGTCGTGGCGGGCGCTGTTCCGCCAGCGGGCTACCTGGGGCATGCTGCTCGGATTCTTCGGTTCGGTCTATCTGAACTGGGTCTTCCTCACTTGGCTGCCAGGCTATTTGCGCACGGAGCGTCACATGGACGTGGCCTATGTCGGCGTTGCCGCGACGATTCCCTTCCTGTGCGGCTTCGCTGGCGCCCTGACGGCCGGCTGGGCGTCGGACCAGATCACCCGCCGCGCGGCATCCGCTGTGGTGGGACGCCGCACGGCCGTCGTGCTGGCCATGCTGGGCATGGTGGCGTTCACGATTCCCGCTGCGCTGGTCGAGAGCAATACCGCGGCCATTGCCTGCATCTCGGTCGTGATCTTCCTCGCGAACGCGGCGTCGGCCTGCTCCTGGTCGCTCGCGACGGCCGTGGCGCCGCGCAGCCGTATCGCCTCGCTCGGTGCGATCCAGAACTTCGGCGGATTCGTCGGCGGCGCCCTGGCGCCGATCTTCACCGGCTACATCGCGCAGAGCTGGTCCTTCGTGCCGGCGCTGCTGACGGGCGCCGCCATCGCCTTTGCCGGCGCAATGGCGTACCAGTTCCTGGTGCTCGCGCCTATTTCCGAGCAGGGCGGCTGAACGACTGGCCCGGATCGAGCGCACGCTGCAATTCGTCCGCCACCCAATCGAGGGCGATGCGCTCCTGCTCCAGCCGGACCGAAGGCCCCCAGGCATGCTGTTTGAGTGCGCGGTAAACCTCGGCTTCCCCAGCATGCAGGCGCTCCAGATCCAGCGCCGGATGCTGGCTCGGTTCCTCGCTCCAGAGCGTGCGGTGCCGGAGCAAGGTGTGCTCGTCCATGAGGAAGGAGCGCAGCTCCGGCAGCACGCCGCGCGCGCGGTTCAGGATCGCGAAGCCATGCGTGTCGATGTCGCCCCAGTACAGGCAGTGCGCGTTGCCGACCCATGGCAGGCGTCCCAGCCCGTCGACGCCGTAGCCGAGCGCCATGAAGGCGACTGCGCCTGGCATGTCCTCCAGCGCGAGCCCGGTCTGCAGGTTTTCCACGATGAGGACATGGCGCGGATCGAGGCTGAGCCGCGCCAGCTCGTCCACCGGCGCCGACAGGTCGCCGAGGCCGCCGGTCCGCTGCCGCAGCACGGGATCGAGCACGCGCAGGCGCACCAGCCCCGGTAACCTGCGCAGGCCGCACAGCGCATGGATGTCGGAGGCGCCGGCCTCGACGCCGAGCAAGGCTCCGACCAGGCCGCACAGGAGGGATTGGCGCGCCTCGATCCACTTGGTATCGAGTCCGGGAATCGGCACCTGCCGCAGATACAGGCCGGAACGAGGATTGGCTTCGAACCAGTCTAAGGCGGCAAACAGGCGGTCGACGTCGCTGTCCGAAAAGTCCGCCAGCGCATCGAAGGCCATCGCTGCGTGGCCGGCCAGGGCAGGCCAGCGCTGTAACAGCCGCGCATGGCGCAGCACGGCCCGGTCCCAGCGCTCCAGCATGCCGATCCACCACGCCAGCTGGCGCGGGTTGTCGAGGCGTAGCAGCTCGGGCAGACGCTGGCTGCCGAGCGTGCGCCAACGGCGCTCGGTCCAGCAAACGCTGCCTTCGCCCTGCCAGGCCTGCCAGGTGCGGACCCAGGCGCGGGTGGCTTCCAGCTGGGCCAGCGCAGCTTGCTCACCCGGCAAACCCAGCGGGATGTCGAGCGGCCAGGCCTGGCTTTCCGGGCCGGCTTCGAGCCAGTCGCGGTGCTGCCGGCCGAAACGCCGCAGCAGCAACTCCCGGACGTCAGCCGGCGACTTCAAGTGCGCTTCCTTCCTGGGCCTGGGCCGGCAGGTTCAGGCGCTGGCGCTGTTCGTCGTATTCGATCGACAGCACGCTCGAGACACGGCGGTCGCGAATGTCGACGAAGCATGCGCCGCCGATGAAAGGCTCGAGCGTCATCACCGACTTGAGCGGCGTGGCGACGATCATCTGGAAACCGAAATTGGCGAAGATGTTCATTGCCAGGGCGGTGAATTCGTTGTCGGCCTTGTCGAAGGCCTCGTCCAGCACCACCGGCGCATAGGTCGGCACGCCGGTGTCGCTGCCGCCCAGCTGGTAGCGCAGCGCCGCCGCCAGCACGGTGGTGGCCAGCTTCTGCCGCTGCCCGCCGGACAGGCCGGCGCCGCTGTGGTGGACCTGGATTTCCTGGTCCGCTTCGTCGAACTCGCGCGCGATGAATTCCACGTGCAGGCGCACGTCGAGCACCGCGTCGCGCCAGCGCCGGTGCGCGGTCTCCTGGCTCGACAAGCGGTCTACCAGGCGGCGCAGCTCGATGAAGCGCTGCTCGGCGGCGTCGCGCTCTTCCGTCCAGGCATGGCTGAGGGCCGCAACGATGTCCTGCTTGAACTGGCGCACCTCGGGAAGCTGGCGGTCCTTCGGCTGGATATACAGGTAGGTCTGCTGGTCCCCGCTGCGATTGAACGGCACCTGGCGCAGGCTGTCGTTGACCTGCTCCATGCGCGCCAGGATCGCCTTGCGGCCATCGTTCAGGTAGCTCGACAGGGCCGCCAGGTTCTGGTGGCTCTGGTCGTGCAGGAGTTCGAAGAAGCGTTGCTCGTAGGCCGGCAAGCCGTCGGTTTCCAGGCGGGCGAGCTTGCGGAAGAAGTCGGGCGCGGCCACCAGGCGCGCATCCAGGCCGTCCGATTCCGCCTTCCAGCGGCCGATGAAGGCGGCGAACTGCGCCTCGACGAACTTTTCGCCCTGCGCCAGCTCNCCATCGATGGCCTTGATTTCCTCGTTCAGCACCTTGGCGACGGCGCGGTCGGCGCTGTCTACCTCTTCCAGCGCGATCGATTCGCGCCAGGCCCGGAAGCGCTGGTCGAGGCCGGCCTGCTGATGGGGCGTGAGCGCAACGATGCCGGCATCGGCGCGCAGTTGCGCGAGCTGGGTTTCCAGCTTGTCGACTTCCCGTTCGGCGGTGCGCAGTGCGACCGTTTCCTCTCCAACGGCGTGGCGCGCCGCCGTCACCAGCTCCTGCTGGGCGCGCAGGCGTTCGTCGATGCGCTGCAGGTCGGCATTGCCGTCGCGTAGCGCCGCGAGCTGGCGCTCGATGGCGGCGATGCGCTCGGCCAGCGGCAGCACGTCGACTTCCTGCCATTGCAGGTTGGCCAGGGTCTGGCAATGCAGCAGGCGCGCGCCGCGGGCCTGGCGTAGCGCACGCAGGGTTTGCAGGCGGCCATCGAGTTCACGCTCGCGTGCTTGCAGTTCGCGTTCTTCCTGTTCGTAGAGCGCGAGCTTTTCGCGGTTGTCGAAACCCAGCACCCAATGGCGGCGCGCGTCGACCGCGTGGCGGTCATCCTTCTCGTGGCGTGTGCGGCTGTGCTTGACCTGGCCCTCGCGGGTCAGCGCACGCTCGCGCGCGGCGCGGAAGCTGCGCAGCGAATCGACGCAGGCGTAGTCGAAGCGCTGGCGCAGCTCGGCCTGCAGCCAGTCGGCAAAGCCGCCTTCCTTGACGCGCACCTTGAGCACCAGCGATTCCGGCGCCAGCGCGCTGGCAACGCCTTTCTCGGCGCGCACGGTGCGGTAGTAGGTCAGGCGGGTACCGAGATCGACCTCGTTGATGTGGCCGGACAGCGCGGCGTAGTGCGACTCGTCGACCAGAATCGACAGCGCGAAGCCGCGCAGCACACGTTCGATCGCGCCGCGCCAGGCCTGCTCTTCCGGCTTGACCTCGAGCAGCTCGCCGACGAAAGGCAGGGCGCCCTCGGCCACGCCGATGGCCTGCGCCAGCTGGCGTCGCAGCAGCAGCATCGGCGCCGGGATGTTCGAGGGCTGGCGCCGCAGGGACACGACTTCCTGGCTGATGCCGGACAGCGCGCCGCGTGCGGCGTCCAGTTCGCGTCCGAGCGCGGCGGCCGCGTCATCGTAGCTGTCGTCGTTCTGCCAGGCGTCGATTTCCTGGCGCGCCATGCCGAGCAGCTCGGCGAATCCCTGCGGGTCGCCGCGAAAGTCCCATGCCAGCGCCTTGCAGGCGTTCACCGCCTGGC
>JGI24770J26754_10002592_pt1 | contig 12453 bp, 3 predicted proteins | sample LakOneMetagenome_FD_26754 | JGI IMG/M metagenome (IMG submission 26754) | reverse complement strand
GCTGAAGACCCCGGCATCGGCGCCGCCGACGATGCTGTAGGTGGTGCTGTCGGCGGCATCCGGATCGCTCGCCGTCAGCGTGCCGACGACGGTACCGGCCGCGGTATCGGTGTTCTCGGGCAGGGTGCTGTTCGACAAGGAGACCACGGTGGGGGTCTCATTGACATTGGTGACGGTGACCGCGAGGGCCTGGGTATCGCTCAGGCTGCCGTCGGAGACGGCGACGATGACCTCATAGACGCCATCGCCATTGGCATCCACGGTCGACTCGAAATTCGGGCTGACACTGAAAACCAGCACGCCGGAATTGGCATCGATACTGAAGCGACCGGCATCGCTGCCGCCGGCGATACTGTAGGTGAGCACCGCCCCGACATCCGGATCGGTGGCGGTGACGGTGGTCACCGCCGTCTGATTCTCGGCCGCATTCAGCGCGGCGGTAGCGCCGCCACCGTTCGACGTGATGACTGGCGCGTCATTCACCGGAGTCACCGAGACATCGATGACATCGGTCGTGCTGGAAAATGCAGAGGTGCCGCCGTTGGTAGACGTATCGACCTTGGTGCCGGCGGTGCCGTTGGTCTGATCCCAAGCGCGCAGCGTCATGGCCGAAGTGGAAGATCCGTTGTAATTCGCCGATGGCGAGAAATACAGCCGGGTGCTGGCGTTGTTGGCGAGGAGCAGCGAAGAGCCGGCATTGACCGTGCCGACGGTCGTCCAGTTGGTGCCCCCGTTGGTGCTGTAATGCCAAGTGCCGTTGGTCTCGTTACTGGCGACGAGGGCGATACCGTTGACGGCGCCGCTATCCACATCGCTGATACCGCCGGTGAAGGCGCTGACCAGCGAGCCGACAGCCCCGGAAGGCTCGCCGGCATCCTCAGCCACCGTTAAGGAGAGCGCGGTGTCGGCGAGGATTGGGGCGTCGTTGACCGCAGTGACATTGAATGTAAACGTATTGGGCGTCGGGTCGAGATCGACCCCGCCATTGCTGGTACCGCCGTCGTCCTGAACCTGGAATGTGAAACTGGCGTAGCCAACGCCGTTGGCATCGGCAATCGGAGTGAAGACGAGTTTGCTGGTGGCAATGTCGGCGGCAGCAATGCTCTGGCCGGCGTTCACTGCAACACCCGCCAATGTCAGGTTGCCGGTGGCTGGGAGCGTGGTGATCGTTACGGCCAGCAGATTGTTGGCCGGGTTGTCGCTGGTGTCGGCGTAGCCAAAATCGGTGATGCTGAACGTGTGGCTCGTATCCTCAAGGATGGTTAGCGTCTTGTCTGAGCCGTTTGGGGCATCGTTAACGGGCGTCACGGTGATCGTAACAGCGCTGCTGACAGTCATTGTTTGATCGGCGGCCAGCGTGGCGATTTCGGTAGCACTGAGCGCTCGGTTATAGATGCGTGCTTCGTCGATCAGGCCGTTAAAGTTGAAGTTCGCCTGGCCGTCACCATGGGAACCGATGAAGGTCGTCAGACCTTTGGTGTAGCTGATCGAATCGGTTGTACTGATCTGGCTGACGAGTGCGCCGTCGAGGTACAAGGCCGTCGTATTTGCAGTGTCGTCGAAACTGAAGGCCACGTGGTGCCAGCCAGTGCCTGCCAGCACGGTATTGTAGGTGGTGCCAACCCAGGTGCTGCCGTTGTAATACCCGCCCAGCAATGCGCCGCCGGCGTCGAGGCGCAGCAACACGCTGTCACCCAAAGAGATGACTTCTGCGCCGGATAGATCGGCCGCGGTCAGGTTTACCCAGGCGGCAAGTGTCACGTTGCTTGGTGTGCCGAACAGGCCTGATACTTGAAGGTTGCTGTTCGAACTGCCATCCAGCGCTACCACGCTGCCGCGCAACGCGTCTGAAACGCCAGTGGCACCCACCACCGCGGCCATGTTGCCGGCGGCTGGGCTACTGTCATTTCCCAGATAGCCGCTGTCGAAGGTGTAATGGCCGAGCAGGCTGGTGTCGATATCCAGACTCAATAGTACGGAGTCCTTGGTTGCCAGCGTCAGGGTGGCGCTGCCGTTGTAATTGGCGGTCGGGCTGAAGCTCAGGCCATTCAGAGCCGTATTGATCGCGCTGGCAGTGCCGCGTAAGGTCATCGTCGCATCGCTGGTGCCATCTCCGCTGACAAACGTCAGTCCGCTGGTGCTGGCCAGGGTCAGGGTGCCGTGGGTGACGCTGAGCGTGACTTGATTGTTCGCCCCGCCGGCGTCTAAATCGGTGATCGAAATGGCATTGCCGTTGGCCGCGGAAAACACCTTGGTGGTGTCCTCGTTGGTGCTTTGAGCACCCGGCACGCTGTTGACCGGTGGATCGCTGACCGCTGTGACGTTGAATGTAAACGTATTGGGCGTCGGATCGAGATCGATGCCGCCATTGCTGGTGCCACCGTCGTCCTGAACCTGGAATGTGAAGCTGGCATAGGCAGCGCCATTCGCGTTGGCAGCCGGCTGGAAAACCAGCTTGCCTGCCGTGATGTCGGCGGCGGTGATGCTCTGGCTTGCGGTCACGGCTGCGCCGGATAGCGTCAGGCTACCGGCCGTTGGCAGGGTCGTGATGGTTACCGCGAGAAGATTGTTGCCGGGGCTGTCGCCAGGATCAGCGAAACCGAAATCGGCGATGCTGAACGTGTGGCTCGTATCCTCAAGGATAGTTTGTGTCTTGTTGGTGCCACTTGGCGCATTATTGGGCGCGAGCGATGTTATGTTCTGCGCGAATTCGGACGTGTTGGTAAATGTTGTATAGGTGGCGTTGCATTGTGTTGCCGTGGCCGAGATGTATTGGCCTGCCGCCACCGATGCCGATAAGGTCGTGTTGAATGTCGCATTGCCGCTACCGTTGGTGCTGACATTCACGTAACCGAGATAGGTCTGACCTTCGCCGTATCCGGTGCTATCTGCCGATGGACTGGAGAAAAACTCGATGCGATAGTAACTGGATGCCGTGCTGTTGAACGAACCGGAAACGACGATCGTACTGCCATTCGTTGTTGCACTTATCAGTACCGGGAAATTCTGCAGGTTATTGGCGCCACTGTCCCCGTCGCCGGCGTCGTTGATCGTGACGCCATTGTTGCCGAGGTCGATCCCAAGGCTGGTATTGCCGTAGATCGAGTTCCCGAGCATCCTGACGTTGCCCGGATCGGCCAGGACTACAACACCGGGACCGGTATTGCCGGAGATGGTGTTGCCCTGGCCGGCGCCAGTGCCGCCGATCAGCACATTGCTCGAACCGCCCGCCTCGAAGATGCCTGCGCTGGATGCTCCGCCGCCGTTGCCCAGGGTGGCTGTGCCGGTAGCGTCCAGACCGATCTTGTTGCCCTGGATCGTCGCGCCATTGGCATACAAATAAATACCGCCGCGGGAGGCGCTCCAACTGGTGTTGGTGTTGCCCGAGATGACGTTGTCGAGGATGCTGGTGTTGATGGCGGCATAATCGATGACGACGCCGAACCCCCCATTCGAGATCGCTGCGGTGCCGGCCGCATTGGTGCCCAGATAATTCCCCTGAATAATGTTGTTCGCAGTGGCGCCGCTTTGGGCGGTCACGATCACACCGTACTGCGTATTGCCCGAGATGACGTTGCGCGCGCTGGCGGTGGCCCCGCCAATGGTATTGCCTGAGGCGCCGGTATCGATCATGACGCCGGTTTCGTCATTGGCGATGGCAGCGGTCCCTGCGGCGTTCAGGCCGATATAGTTGCCGGTGACAGTGTTGCCGGTGGCTGTGGCGCCGGTAATGTCGATGCCGGAAAGACCGTTGCCGGAGATAATGTTGCGGCTGGCGGCGGTTGTTCCGCCAATCATGTTGTTGGCTGATTCGATATACAGCCCGCCGCCTGCGTTGCCAATCGCCGCAGTGCCGGCGGCGTTCAGGCCAATCAGGTTGCCGGCGATCAGGGTTCCGGAGGCTGAGGGCGTGAGTTGCACGCCAACCCACGAGGTCGTACCGCTAATGACGTTGCCCGCGCCCGCCGTGGCGCCGCCGATGGTGTTGTTGGCAGCGTTGACCCACAAAGCCTGGGCAGTGTTGCCGACCGCGCTCGTGCCGGCGGCGTTGGTGCCGAAGTAGTTGCCTATGACGAGGTTGCCGGTGCTGGTGCCGTTATTCGTATTGATCGCCATGCCGACGGTGGTGCTGCCAGAGATGACGTTACGGTCGGCAGCCGTGGTACCGCCGACGACATTATTGTTGGCATTCCATAACTCGATGCCTGCTCCGTTGCTGGCCGCGCTGGTTCCTGAAGAATCCAGGCCCAGCCAGTTGCCGGCGATGGTATTGCCATTGCTCGTGCCGACAGAGATGGCGACGGTCGCGAAGTTCTGCATGATGAAACCGCGGATCGTGCTGCCGTCCGAGCCGCCAACCAAGTCCAGACCATCCTGAATGCTTCCGCCGCCATTGAGCACAATGGCCGGGCGGTTGCCATTGGCGGTGAAGCTATCGTCGCTGGCCGCATTGATCGTGACGGCACCGGTAATCGACGGTAAGGCGCTGGCAAGATTGATCGTGTGGATGCCGGTGCCAGCAATGTTGAAGTTAATGACATCGGTCCCGCCGACGCCATTGGCCGTGTTGTTGGCCGCAGTGATCGCCTCGCGTAGGCTGATCTTGCCGTCGGCGCCCTTGTTCGCCATGAGGCTGGCAATACTGGTGACCGTGCCGTCGACCGTATCGCTGGTTGTATCGACGTAGAGGGTATTGACGGTGTCGTTGTCGGTGTTGGTCAGGCTGACATCGTTGGCATTCAGGCCGTTGTAGCGAGCATCGGCACTGCTCGCCGCAGCAGTGACAATGCTGTAGGCGATGTTGCCGTCAATAAAGCTGTCATCGACGCCGGTCACCGTTACCGTTTGCGGCGTGCTCCAGTTGGCCGTGGTGAAGGTCAGGCTGCCAGTTGACAGCGTACCTTCGCTGCTGTCGGAGGAGCTCAGGGCAATCGTGACGTTGGCCGTTGGGGCGCTGTCGAGCACCACGCTGAAGTTAGCCGTGCCGCCTGCTTCGGTCGTGGTCAGACCACTGGTGGGGGTGACGGTGATGCCGGCTGCGGTCTTCATCGATACCGCGGCGATTTCCCATTGCACTGATCCACTCAAGTTGCTGCTCATCACAACGCTGGTGGCGCCTGCTTCAAGACTTGAGCCTCCACCCATCGTGGTGTTGGTTTGCGACCAGTTTGCGGTTTGCCCTGCTCCGAGGGTCGCACTGGTGGCTGGGCTGTTTCTCCAATATAAAACGTCTATGACCTGTTCGCCGGCGGCGCTGGATGCCGTCACTGAAGCGGTGGTGCCGGTCCCCGTTGCGCTGACGAAAGTCCCGAATGCCGTGCCTATGGTCTGGGCTACGCCGTTGAAGGTGCTGGCGCCACCGGCGGCCGCGGTTGACCCGGAAAACGTTGCGACCACGTTGGCCGTCCCGACAGTAGGGTTGATCAGTGCCCAGAGTTCGACGGCATGGTTGCCCGTGCCGCGACCGATCTGGGTAAGCGCGACGCCACCGTAGGTGACGGATGAGGCCGGTGCACCCAGTCCATCGATGGCGAGCTCGACCACCAGTACCCGATTGCTCCCGGCGCTGACGGTGTGGGACCAGGTGAGGCTGGTGGCACTGGTTGTCTGGGTGGAGGTGACCGTGCCATTGCTGGTGATGGCCAGCGTGCCGGACCACTGTGTGGGTTCGGTGGCGCCGGCGACGCTCTGTGTTTCAATGCTGCCAACTTTGTACTCGAATTGCCAGTTGCCGCCCTGCACGGCATTACCTGTCTTGTCCGAGCTTGCCGCAACGTCGGTGCCGGTGAGCGTTCCCAGGCGGGCAACGAAGGCTTGCCCGTCAGCCGTCCTGGCGACGTCGCAGCCGTAGAGCAGGATATCGGCTTCGCTACTGAGGGCGCGTTCCCAGCCTTGTATCTGATTGGCGCGAGCGGACAGCGTTGTACTGTCAAGTTGGGTCGTTCCCAATTGCAGCATGCCATCGCTGCCGTGCGAGATGATATGGATGGCATCGATGGCTTGACGATCGGCCAGCGCCGTGCTGATCTGGTCGATGCCATCGCGGCGGGCGTCGATCAGTACGACATCGAGGGTGTTTTTGCCTGAGGCAGTGTCAATATCGCCGACGAGTGTTTCCCAGTCATCGACGCTGGTGTCGACGAAGACGACTTCGTGTCGGGCCGCCAGGACCAGGCCGCTTTCAACCGAATTGGCGAGGTTTGTGCTGTTGGTCGGGGCGATCGGGCGGACGTCGGCTGTATCGAGCAGATGAGCGCCGGTCAGCGCGGCGAGGTCGGCCGAGAAGAGGATGCGGGGTTCCAGTTCCTCGAGAACCGGCCGATAGCGCCGATTCATGGCAAGTTCCGCGTCCGCCGGACTGTCCCGTACTCGCCGTTGTTCAAGGCGAGCGGCTTTGAGGCGCGTCGCTCTCCATCGCTCACAGCAGTGTACGCTCCTGAACAATAAGCCAGCGCCCGGCTTGCTTGCGCCAGATCAGTGCCTTGCGGACAGTTTCGCTGAAATCACCCGCTTGGTAGTGCTGCTCGAACGTGACCTTGACCTCATGAGGGGTCGTCGTGGTTTGCAACTGCTCGATGCTCAGCGTGATGGGTTCGGGTCGCGTCAGTCGCTGCTGGCGTTCCTCGGCCCAGGCTGCACGACTGGGATGATGCGTGGGCCGGAAGGTGTCGGCATAAAAGGCGAGATAGCGCTCGACTTGCTTGCTTTCCCAGGCCTGGCGCCATTGTTCGACGAGTTCAGTGACGGCTTCGCTCGCCGCCTCGCCGGCAAAACTTGCGCGAGGCTGGTTGGCTGCCTGGGCCGGTTTGACGACCGGTTTTGGGCTTGCCTCGCTGGGTGCAACGGCAGGGATGGAGATGTCGGATTTGGGCGCTTTTTTCGGGTTGACCGTCGCGGTCGCGGGTTGGGCTGCCGCGAGTGGTGGGGGGGGGCGTACTCGCGGTGGTCTTCGGGAAATCGACCTTGCAGCGCAGGCCGGCGGGTAGCGCATGCGTCGGGTTATCGATGCGGAGCAGGGTGCGGAAGGTATTGCTGGCCGGGTCGATGACCTTGTCGACCCGCGTAACCTGGGCGCGGACGCTGCTTGCGCCAGGCAGTTCAGGCTGGATCGTGGCGCTGTCGCCGGTGGATATCTGGCCATAAAGGCTGATGGGGACGACGACCTGAACGCGCAGGGGGTCAATTTGAGCGACGCGCAGGATTGCTTTTTCTTCGACACGCTCGCCCGGCGCCAGGTAGCGTTCGGTCACGACGCCGTCAAAGGGACTGATGATGGAACGCTGACTCAGCAGGGCGCGCGAGTACTCCACTTCATTGCTGGCGACGCGGCGGTTTTCACGCGCCTGCGCCAGCTTCTGGCGGGTCACTTCGGCATCGGCGCGACTTTGGTCGAGGGCATTATGTGAAATGAAGTTTCGCTTGAACAGGTCTTCGTTGCGGGCCAGTTGCTGGGCCGAAAATCGGGCGGCCGCTTCGGCGGCATGGACTTCGCCTTCGGCTTCCTGCCGGGCCTTGGCGAGGGCAACCGCGGCGCGTTCGGATTGCGCTTTGAGGATGGCCAGAACCTGACCTTTTTTGACCATGTCGCCGCGCTCGACGGCGATGGATTCGATGATGCCCACGACTTGACTGCCGATGTCGGCAGTCCGCTCTGCCTCGATCAGGCAGCCCAGTGGCTGGGCTGCCTGAGCACTGCCGGCGACGACGGCGAGCAGGCTGAAAAGCGGCAGCGCTCGGCGAAGCAGGTGGTCCAGTGGCGAAATCATGGTGTAGCTTTCATTCTGCTTGACGTGACTTAGGCCATTTTCAACGAAGCAGGCGGTGAGGGTGGTCGAATATTTCCGAATTAAGACATATTTAACAGAGTATGGACGCGCAAGCTGAGTCCTTTCCTGTCTACGGCAAAAGCCGGGCTTCCTTGAGTTTACCTGTCCATCAGTGGATCAATCATCGTCGTTCATTCTCGCGTGGCGGAAAAAGCCAGTTGTCGATTTTGCCGTTTTGTCTGCGCGAGCAGTCGTCGGCGCAACAGGGCATCGTGACGCTCGCGGGCGCGTTGTGGCCAGCCAAAGAGCACAGCCAGCAGACGCGGTGACTTGATCGGGCAGCGTTTGGCCAGCCAATGTCGCCATCCGGCGGGCAGGGTGCTGCGCAGTAGTCGGCTGTCGAGCGACAGCCAGGTTTCAACGCTGCCCGGATCGCCTTGCCGGGCGCATCGCCCGATCAACTGCCGGTCAATACGACGCGCATCGTTGAGTTGGCAATTGATGATGTGCAATCCGCCACGCTCGGCCACATCGGGCGCCAGCAGAATATCAGTGCCGCGTCCGGCCATGTTGGTGGCCACCGTGACGCGCCCGGCTTTGCCGGCGTGAGCGACGATGGCGGCCTCCTCGCGGTCGTTGCGTGCGTTGAGAAGCGCGTGTGCGATGCCGGCCGACTGCAAATGACGGGCGAGCGCTTCGGAATCGAGCACCGACTCCGTGCCGATCAGCACCGGTCTACCGGCTTCGATCATTTCCCGGATGCGCAAACAAACGGCTGGCCACAGGTTGGCGTGGTCGGCAAACAGGCGCGGCGGCAGTGTGATGCGAGCCGATGGTCGACGCAGCGGGACGCGGCAAACGGCCAGCCCATAGGTGGCGAACAGCTCGCGCCGTGCTTCGTGCAGGGTGCCGCTTAATCCGCCGAGACGAACATAGCGCGGGAAGAAGCGTTGAAAACTGGTGGCGGTCAGCGGCGCCGCCGGTAGCGTGGGGGTGCATCCTTCCTTCAGTTCAACCAGTTGGTGCAGTCCCTGTGACCAGGCGCGGCCAGGTGCCGTGCGCCCGGTGTTAGGGTCGATGATGTGCACCGCGTCGTCGGCGACCAGGTAATCCCGGTCGCGCTGCAGGGCGTGGAGCGCAACAAGGGCCGTGGTCACCATCGATTCGCGATGGGCGCGGTTGTGCCAGGGGCGGCTCAGCCAGCCGGTACCCTTTTCGATGCGTGTCTTGCCGTGAGTCGTGAGCAGGGCTTGCTCTGCCCGGGCATCCATCACGAAGTCTGCGCCGGGTTTGAGTCCGCGGGCCAGGGCCAGCGATTCTTTGAAAAAAGCGTCTTTTTCCGGGTTGACCGCAGCATCCGACAAAATTAGCGGAACACGGGCTTCGTCGATCAGGATGCTGTCAGCTTCGTCGATGATGCCCAGGCAAAAGCCGCGCAGGGCCGTCGGCCGATCTTTGCCGAGCAGGTGGTCGGTATGCCAGCGCAGACCGTCGGCGCCCGCTGCCAGGCGGTCTCGCAAACTGTCGAAAACCAGCTCCTTGGCCGTCGCATACACGATGTCGGCGGTGTAGGCAGCGCTGCGCTCGGCGAGGGTTGCGGCCGCGCTGATGGTGGCAACGGACAAGCCTAACCTGCGGTAGAACGGACCAAGCGCTTCGGCATCTCGGCCGACCAGATAATCGTTGACTGTCATCACATGGACCGGCATGCCGGCGAGCGCACCGCAGGCCGCAGCCAGGGCGACAGTCAGCGTCTTGCCTTCGCCGGTGGCCATTTCAGCCAGGCCGCCAGCGAGCACGATGCGGGCACCGATCAGTTGCACGTCAAACGGGCGGCGCCCCAGGGTACGCTGGCAGGTTTCACCGACGATCGCCAAGGCTTCGGCCAGCAGGGATTCCGGCAGTTCGGAGTTGCGCAGGCGCAGGCGGATCTGGCGTATCTGCGCGCTGAGCATTGCATCATCCAGCCCATGAAGCGGCGCTTCACATTGCCGAACCCTGGACACAAATTGGGGAAAGGCCGCTTCGCGCCGACCCTGGCTCAAGGGTGCGGCCAGTTGTTGCAGCCAGCGCTCCAGACGCGGCAGCTCGGACCAGGGCCGGCGATTCTCCGGGTAAGGTCCCCAGACCGGTCCGGGGACTGGCAGGGGCGGATTTCTCGTCATCGGGCAGGTTGGGGAGTGATCGCTTGGGCGCCGCTGAATTGTTTGAGAAAAACCTGCGCGACCCGGCGATACAGCTGCGTCGCCAGTGGCGCATAGCCATGGTCGAAACGTACCCGGGCCCGCTCACCGACATGCGTCAGTTCGGTGTCGGTCAGCTTCAGGTCGACCAGAAAGACAGGTTCTTGCAAACGCCGGCCATTCTCGTCCCGGGGGTCGGTCAGATAAGGGCCGCCGCCACGGTCGCCGAGCGCCGCGCTGGGTAATTCCCGGCTGGCAGCCGGGGTGTCGGCCTGGATGTTGGCCGCCAGTGAACGGCCGGGCATTTCGGGCAGACGCACCTCGGCCGAGCGGGTGTGCTGCTGGACGAGCGCGATGTCTTTCTCCGGCACGGCCGCCCGAATGACCGCGAGGCCATCGGCCAGCACATAGCCCATGGCCTCGCCGTTGCGAATGAAACGACCGGGCAGGTCAGCTTGCCGGGGCATCACCAGTCGCCCATCGACTTGGGCACGGATGTCCAGGTCGCCAAGCTTGGCTTGGGCGCGGGCCAGTTCGGCTTCGGTCTTCTCGATAACCTCGGCCTGATTCTGGGCGCCCTCGGGGTCCCTGAGAAGAAGGCGATAGCGTTCGGCCTGCAGGCCGATCAGGCGGCTTTCCAGTTTGTCCTGTTGGGCTCGCAGCTCGGGATTGTCGAGGCGTGCGATCAGGTCGCCACGGTGCACCTGGCTGCCATCTCTGATCGGCAGTTCACTGACGAATCCATCCACCTCGGGGCGAACCTGCGCCTTGTCCTGTAGCCAGACAATACCGGGGGCCACGGTGCTGTACGGCAGGGGCAGTGCACAGATCAGCACGGCCGGAACCACCAGCCAGGCGAGCAGCCGGCGGCGTGTTCGCGCCATTTCGTCACCCGGCGTAGCGCAGGCGAGCGATTGCGTGACCCCGCGCCATAGCGGCAGCACGATCATCGTCGCGGCAAAGTAGAGGGCGGCCAGTCCGGCGGCGAAGAGCCAGAGTCCGGCCAGCCAGAACAGAATGGTCAGCGTGATCAGCAGCCGGTAGGCGAGGGACAGCGGCGCGTAGGCCACTAGCCATTTGCGTTCGCCACGCCCCATCTGAGGCGTTTCCGATGGCAGGCGCAGCAGGTGGCGGTGCAACAAGTGGCGCCAGTAGGCGTGGCTGCGAGCGGCGAGATTGGGCAGGTCGAAGACATCGCTGAGGACGTAGTAGCCATCGAAGCGGAGCAGGGGATTGCCGTTGAAAAGCAGGGTCGACAGGCTGCCGATAAAAAACAGGGCGAAGCCGATATCGCGCAGGGTTTCACCACTGAGCTGCGACCAGATCAGCAGGCCGACGGCCGCGATGAGCAGTTCGATCATGATGCCGGCGGCGCTGACCAGCGCACGCTGCTGGCGGCCGAGAAAGCCAGAGGCCGCCGAGGCGTCGATATAGGGTGCCGGCATCAGGACAAGCATCGCCACGCCTGCTTCGTGGACCTCTCCGCCCCAGCGGCGAACGGCCAGCCCATGCCCGATTTCATGCAGCGCTTTGATGAAGGGAAAAGTCAGCCAGAGCAGGCCCAGATAGGCGGGCGAGTGAAGTCGGATCGCCCCGAAGGCGAAAAGTTCGTGCCACTCGCCGCCAGCGGCCAAGGTGGCGAACGTGATGACCAGCAGCCAGAGCCAGAAGGTGATGGGCTGGAACAGCAGCTTCCCAAAACCGTCGAGTCGCGCCAGGAGTGCATTCGGGTCGCCCAGCGGCAGCCGGAAGGCAAGCGGGTTCACGAGGCTGCGCAGGCGTCGCTGCCGAGATGCGTCGCGGCGCTGGAACAGGCTGTCGATATCGGGNGTTCGGTCAAACTGGATGAGTTCGGCTTCGTTCAGGCTGACCAGCAGATCNACCACTTCATCCTGCGTCGAGGCGTCATCGGCATGCATCTGAAGCACGCCATCCCAGACCTGCTGCACGTTGCGCAGCCCGTTGCAGCGGCCGATGAAGTGGTAAGCGGCATCATTGATCCGGTGATGGCGGCCGGTGGCTTCATCGGTCAGCACGAACCAGCGCTGGTCGCGCCAGCGCTTGCGCTGGATGCGGACTTGCGGGCGCAGGCGTGGCTTGAGGTCGGCGACACGATACCAGCGCGCGCTGAACAGCGTCGCGGTCACGACCTATAGTCCCCAGCCGAACAATTGCAGGCGCAACCAGTCGATGCCGCGATGACCGAAGCGCCAGAGCAATGAGCGCTTGTCGGCATCGACCCGGGCTATGCCGAGCATGCCCGGGCGCAGGCTGGGTAGGTCTTCAGTCAGTTTGGACTCGACTTCGAACAGGTTGTTGCCATCGCGACTGATGGCGACCGGGACGATACGCTCGACCGAGAAGCTCAGCGCCTCGCCGGGCAACGCAGTCAGTGCGAGATTGCCTTGGCGGCCGGCGACGATGTCGCCGATGTCGCGTTCATCGACGTCCAACACCAGGCGATGGCGCCCCTGCGGAGCGAGCGTCAGCAGCGTGTCGCCCCG
>JGI24770J26754_10002591_pt1 | contig 12455 bp, 10 predicted proteins | sample LakOneMetagenome_FD_26754 | JGI IMG/M metagenome (IMG submission 26754) | reverse complement strand
AGGCCGGCTTTTTCGGGAAGCGCTCCGCGATCAGGGTCGATCGCGCGAATTCACAGCGCCTTGATGTGCGCGGTCAGGCGGCTCTTGTGACGGGCGGCCTTGTTCTTGTGGATCAGGCCACGCGTGGCNTAACGATCCATCACCGGCTCGGCGATCTTGTACGCGGCTTCGGCCTTCGCCTTGTCCTTGGCTTCGATCGCCTTCACGACATTCTTGATCGCCGTGCGAACCATCGAACGCGCGCTGGCGTTGCGCTGGCGGTGCTGCTCGGACTGGCGCGCACGCTTCTTCGCGGACTTGATGTTGGCCAAGGGACTGCTCCGGTATTCGGGATTGGAAAAAGACTGCGGATTATGCCGGGGCGGTTTTTCCACGTCAATCGACTGCGCCGCGACGTACCGCTGAAGTTCGACACATGCACCGAAGTTTCCCGTCCACGCCGGGCGAGCGGGTCCCATCCGTGTGCGTCGAGCGCAGCGAGCGGTAACGAGCGGCGAAGCGCCCGAGCAGGCCTTGCAGGCCCTTCGACTACGGCCTTCCAGGCCTGCGCTGAGGGCGAACGGACCCTGCGCGAGCCAGCCCGGCCTTCGGCCCTCCGCCCTCAGCCCTCGCCATGACCCGTCCCAGCCTGCTTCGCTCGATGCTGAGCTTCAGTGGCGGGACCTTCGTCTCGCGCATCCTTGGTCTGGTCCGAGAACAGGCGATCGCCTACGCGTTCGGTGCCAGTGCGGCGACCGACGCTTTCTGGGTTGCGTTCCGCATCCCGAACTTCCTGCGCCGCCTGTTCGCCGAGGGCTCGTTCTCGGTCGCGTTCGTGCCGGTGTTCACCGAGGTGAAGGAGACGCGCCGCCGCGAGGACTTGAAGCAACTCGTCGCGCGTACTGCCGGCACGCTGGGCGGCGTGTTGTTCGTGGTGACCGCGCTCGGGATGCTCGGCGCGCACTGGCTCGCGGCCGGCTTCGCGCCCGGCGCGATCGACGAGCCGGCGAAGTTCGCGCTGACCACCGACCTGCTGCGCGTGATGTTCCCGTTCCTGTGCGTGTCGCTGACCGCGCTCGCCGGCGCGGTACTGAACAGCTTCCACAAATTCATGTTGCCGGCGTTGACGCCGGTCATCATGAACCTGTGCATGATCGTCGCCGCGTTGTGGTGGTCGAAGGCGTTCGACGTGCCCATCATGGCGCTCGGTTGGGCGATTTTCGTCGCCGGCATCCTGCAACTGCTGGTGCAGTTGCCGTCGCTCGCGAAACTCGACCTGCTTGCGTTGCCGCGCTGGGGCTGGCGCCACCCGGATGTGCGCCGGATCCTGAAGCTGATGGTGCCGACGCTGTTCGGCTCGTCCGTCGCGCAGATCAACCTGCTGCTCGACACCCTCATCGCCTCGTTCCTGATCACCGGTTCGCAGACATGGCTCACGCAGAGCGATCGCCTGCTCGAATTTCCGCTCGGCATCTTCGGCGTCGCGCTCGGTACCGTGATCCTGCCGTCGTTGTCGCGCCATCACGTGACGACCGATCGCGACGGCTTCGCGAAGGCCCTCGACTGGGGCCTGCGGACCGCGTTGCTGATCTCGGTTCCGGCCATGCTCGCGCTGGTGCTGCTGGCCAAGCCTATGCTTGCGACCCTGCTGCAGCATGGTCGTTTCACCGCACATGACGTCGACATGGCCGCATTGTCCCTGTCGGCTCTTTCGTTCGGCCTGCCTGCGTTCGCGCTGGTCAAGGTCGTCGCGCCAGCGTTCTATGCGCGCCAGGACACCAGGACGCCGGTGCGCGCCGGCATCGTCGCGATGATCGCCAACATGCTGATGAACCTGCTGTTCGTCGGCTTGCTGTTCCATCTCTGGCACAGGCCCGAGGACCTCGCCGACGGATGGTTTGCCGCCATCGCCAAGGTCCCCGGCCTGCATATGGGCCTCGCGCTGGCGAGCGCCCTCGCCAGTTACCTCAATCTCGGCCAGCTCTGGCTCGCACTGCGCCGCGACGGCGTGTACGTGAGCCAGCCGGGCTGGACCCGGCACCTCCTGCGCCTCGGCGCGGCCTGCGCGGCGATGGTCGCTGTGCTCGCTGTCGGCCTGTGGCAATGGCCGGAGTGGGGCGACTGGACCCCCATATCGCGCGTGCTGCGCCTGGGCGTGCTGATTGCGTCCGGCGGCGGCGTGTTCCTCGCCACGCTGTTCGCATGTGGCTTCCGCCTGCGCGACCTGCGCGCCGTCTAGGGCGGTACGCGCGCAAGCGCGTGCNCCGCTGCCGGTCCGCCTTGACGCGCGCATCCGGCGAAGCGCGTTCCGCCGTACGGCGCGCCTGCTGCGGCGCAGCGGCTATACTCATCCGATGAACCTGCTTTTCCGTGATGCCGCGGGGCCGAACCTGGCTCCGGGCGGCAGCGTTTTGTGCGTCGGCGCGTTCGATGGGCTGCATCTCGGCCATCGTGCGTTGCTCGCACACGTGTGCGAGCGCGCGACGGCGCAGGCACTGACGCCGCTCGCGATCAGCTTCGAACCGATCCCGCGCGAATTCTTCGCCCGCGGCGTTCGCGTGCCGCGCGTCGCCAGCGTGCGCGAGAAGATCGCGCAGATCGGCNCCAGCGGGATGTCCCTGCTGTTGCTGCGCTTCAACGACGGGCTCGCGGCGATGTCCGCCGAGGCCTTCATCGAGGACGTGCTGATCGCGCGCGCGGATGCGCGCGAGGTCTGGGTCGGTGCCGACTTCCGTTTCGGTCACGCACGCCGTGGCGACGTCGCGCTGCTGCGGGCGCACGGTGAGCGACGCGGCTTCACGGTCGAAGTGATGGACGACGTCGCGATCGATGGCGCGCGCGTCAGCAGCAGTGCGATCCGGCGCCACCTCGCTGCCGGCGAATTCGATGCCGCGGCGCGCCTGCTTGGTCGGCGCTTCGCGATTGGCGGGCACGTGGTGCGCGGACGCCAGCTTGGCCGCAAACTGGGTTATCCGACCGCAAATATCCGCCTCGGCCGGCGTACCGCGCCGGTCGCCGGCATCTTCGCGGTACAGGTGCACGGCGTCGAAGCGTCACCGCGCGCNGGCGTCGCCAGCCTCGGCGTGCGGCCGACCATCGATGGCGACGGCGAGCCCCTGCTGGAAGCGCACCTGTTCGATTTCGACGGCGACCTGTACGGTCGCCGCATCGAGGTCGAGTTCGTGCAAAAGTTGCGCGACGAGATGAAATTCGACGATCTCGACGCCATGGTGAAGCAGATCGACCGCGACGCGGAGGATGCGCGCGGCATCCTCGGCGTGGCACGCGTCGAGGTGAAGCAAGGCCCTGGCGCGAGCGCCATAACCCACACGGTTGCCGCATGAGCAGAGACTACAAGGACACGATCAACCTGCCGAAGACCGACTTCGCGATGAAGGCGGATCTGGCCAAACGCGAGCCGGCGATGNTGGCCGAGTGGGAGCGCGCGGACCGTTACGGCGAGATCCAGCGCCGAAGCGCCGCGCGCGAGCGCGCTTTCATCCTGCACGATGGTCCGCCGTATGCGAACGGGGTCATCCACATCGGCCACGCAGTCAACAAGGTNCTGAAGGACATCGTCGTCAAGTCGAAGCTGCTCGCCGGGCTGCGTTCGCCGTACGTCCCGGGGTGGGATTGCCATGGCCTGCCAATCGAGGTCGCGGTCGAGAAGGAGATCGGCAAGGTCGGCCAGAAGGTCGACGCGGCGACGTTCCGCGCGAAGTGCCGCGAATACGCGGCGAAGCAGATCGACCTGCAACGTGCCGACTTCAAGCGCCTCGGCGTGCTCGGCGATTGGAGCAACCCCTATCTGACGATGGATTTCCGCTACGAGGCGGACATCATCCGCGCGTTGGCGAAGATCCANGCAAACGGCCACGTCGTGCGCGGCTTCAAGCCGGTGCACTGGTGTTTCGACTGCGGCTCCGCGCTGGCGGAAGCGGAGATCGAATACGCCGACAAGGTGTCGCCGGCGATCGACGTCGCCTACGACGCGTTCGATCCGAAGGCGCTCGCGGCGAAGTTCGGCGCGACGACCGGCGACGACGACATCGTCGCGGTGCCGATCTGGACGACGACGCCGTGGACGCTGCCCGCGAGCGTCGCGGTGACGCTCGGGCCCGAACTCGAGTACGCACTGGTCGAAGGCCCTGCGCGCGATGGCAGGCGCGTGCTGCTCGTCGTCGCGGACGCGCTCGCGGCAGCGGCTCTTGCCCGCTATGGCGTTGCCGACAAGAAGATCCTGGGACGTGCGCGCGGAGTTGCACTGGAAGGCGTCGTCGTGCGTCATCCGTTCTACGATCGTGAGATTCCGATCCTCCTCGGCGACCACGTGTCCGCCGAGGACGGCACCGGCGCCGTGCACACGGCGCCCGGCCACGGCGTCGAGGACTTCGCGGTCGGTCAGAAGTACGGCCTCGTCGAGAAGTATTCCGCCGCGGAACTCAATCCCGTCGGCGGCAACGGCGTTTATGTCGCCGGTACGCCGATCGTCGAGGGCCAGTTCATCTGGAAGGCGAACGAGTCGATCCTCGCACTGCTGCGCGAGCGCGGCGTGCTGCTCGCCGAAGCGAAGCTCACGCACAGCTACCCGCACTGCTGGCGCCACAAGACGCCGGTCGCGTTCCGCACCACGCCGCAATGGTTCATCGGCATGGAGACGCAGGGTTTGCGTGCGGCCGCACTGAAATCGATCCGCGACGACGTCGACTGGTACCCGGCGTGGGGCGAGGAGCGCATCGCCGGCATGATCGCCGGACGCCCGGACTGGTGCATCTCGCGCCAGCGCACCTGGGGCGTGCCGATCGCGCTGTTCGTCGACAAGGCGACCCAGCAGCCGCATCCGCGCAGCGTCGAGCTCATGGAACAGGTCGCACGACGCGTGGAGAAGGAGGGCGTCGATGCGTGGTACGCGCTGGATGCGTCCGAGCTGCTCGGAGCGGAAGCGGCGAACTACGACAAGGTTACCGACATCCTCGACGTCTGGTTCGATTCCGGCACCTCGCACTTCTGCGTGCTCGACCAGCGTGCCGAACTCGCGCGCAAGCCCGTCGACCAGGTCATGTACCTGGAAGGCTCGGACCAGCATCGCGGCTGGTTCCATTCCTCCCTGCTGACCGCGACCGCGATGCACGGCCGCGCGCCGTATGACGCGGTGCTTACGCACGGCTTCACGGTCGACGCGCAGGGCCGCAAGATGTCGAAGTCGCTCGGCAACGTCGTCGCGCCGCAGAAGGTCGTCGACACGCTCGGCGCCGACGTACTGCGCCTGTGGGTCGCGTCGACCGACTACCGCAACGAGATTGCGGTGTCCGACGAGATCCTCAAGCGCGTTGCCGATTCGTACCGGCGCATCCGCAACACCGCGCGCTTCCTGCTCGGCAATCTCGATGGCTTCGATCCGGCGCAGCATGTGCTGCCGCTGGAGCAATGCCTGCTGCTCGACCAGTGGGCGGTGCAGCAGGCATACGACGTGCAGCAGGCCGTCGTCGCGGCCTACGCACGCCACGATTTCCCCGAAGTCGTCGCGCGCGTGCAGAATTTCTGCACCAACGAGCTCGGTTCGCTTTACCTCGACATCACCAAGGATCGGCTCTACACGATGCCGACCGACAGCCGCGGCCGGCGCAGTGCACAGACCGCGATGCTGCACATCGTCGAGGCGATGGTGCGCTGGATCGCGCCGATCCTGTCGTTCACCGCCGAGGAGATCTGGCCGCTGATTCCGGGCAAGCGCAGCGAATCGGTGCTGTTCGAAACCTGGTACGACGGCCTCGCGGCGACCCAGGGCACGCCGGAGCAGCGGCGATTCTGGGCCGACCTGCTCGCGATCCGCGCGGCGTCCTCGCGCCTGCTCGAAAGCATGCGCAATGCCGGTTCGATCGGCGCTTCGCTGCAGGCGGAAGTTGTCGTGCACGCCGACGACGCGACGCGCGCGCGCCATGCCAAGGTCGAGGACGAACTGCGCTTCTTCTTCATCACCTCGAAGCTCGACCTTGCCGACCTCGCCGCGCTGCCCGATCCAAAGGAGCGCACCGATGTCATCGGCGTCGAGATCGAAGATGCGACGGTGTGGGTTGCCGCAAAGCCGAGCGAGGCGCAGAAATGCATCCGCTGCTGGCACTACCGGCCCGACGTCGGCACGCATGCCGAGCATCCGGAGATCTGCGGCCGCTGCATCGAGAACGTCGATGGCGAGGGCGAGACGAGGCGGTGGTTCTGATGTCGGTCAAGCCGAACGCGTTGTTGTGGCTTTTGTTGTCGCTGCTGGTCATTGCCTTCGATCAGATCACCAAGCACATCGCCCTGATCGAGCTGCAACCCTACCAGCCGCACGCTGTGATTGCTGGTCTCTTGAACTGGACGCTCGCGTTCAACCCCGGCGCCGCGTTCAGTTTCCTCGCCGGCGAAGACGGCTGGCAGCGCTGGCTGTTCACCGCGCTCGCGATCGGGGTCAGCGCGATGCTTGCGTTCTGGCTGTCGCGCACGCCGCGCGGCGACTGGCGCAATGCGTTGCCGCTGTCGCTGATCATAGGCGGCGCACTCGGAAACCTGATTGATCGCCTGCGCTTCGGCCACGTCACCGACTTCATCCAGGTTTACTGGCACGACTGGGCGTTTCCGGCGTTCAACGTCGCCGACTCGGCGATCTCGGTCGGTGCAGTGCTGCTCGTGCTGTCCGGTTTGGTTTTTTCCAGCCGCAGTCCCTGACGGCGAGGATCAAGNAGCCGGCATCCGTGNCTGCGCCACTCGACCGTCGTCCTTGACGAAACGCAGCNNCCCTCCNTGGCCGCACCTTTCAATCAAAGAATCTATAATTCTCCGATGGACGTCCTGCTCGCCAATCCCCGTGGTTTCTGCGCCGGCGTCGACCGCGCGATCGAGATCGTCGAACGCGCGCTCGAAACCTTCGGCGCACCGATCTACGTGCGCCACGAGGTCGTGCACAACCGCTTCGTCGTCGAACGGCTGCGCACGAAAGGGGCGGTGTTCGTCGACGAACTGCACGAGGTGCCGGACGGTTCAACCGTGATCTTCAGCGCGCATGGCGTGTCGCAGGCGGTGCGCGGCGAAGCCGGCGAGCGCGGCCTGCGCGTGTTCGACGCGACCTGCCCGCTGGTGACCAAGGTGCACATGGAAGTCGCGCGGCACGGAAAGGCGGGGCGCGACGTGGTGCTGATCGGCCATGCCGGCCATCCCGAAGTGGAAGGCACGATGGGGCAGTGGGACCCGGCCAATGCGGGTGCGATCCACCTGGTCGAGACGCCCGAGTGCGTCGCCAGCCTGCGGCCGCGCAATCCCGAGCAGATCGCGTTCGCGACCCAGACCACGCTCTCGATCGACGACACGCGCGCGGTGATCGACGCCCTGCAGCGGCGCTTCCCGGCGATCCAGGGCCCGCGCCACGACGATATCTGCTATGCCACGCAGAATCGCCAGGACGCCGTGCGCAAGCTCGGCCAGCAGTGTGATCTCGTGCTCGTCGTCGGCTCGCCGAACAGCTCCAATTCGAACCGTCTGCGTGAACTGGCCGAGAAACAGGGCGTGCCGGCCTATCTGATCGACGGCGCCGCCGACATCCAGCCGCATTGGCTGGAAGGTCGCACCCGCATCGGCGTCACCGCCGGCGCCTCGGCCCCGGAGAGCCTGGTGCGCGAGGTCATCACCGCCCTGCGCGAGGCCGGCGCTGCCGGCGTGCGCGAGCTCGACGGCGAACCGGAAAACGTGACGTTCGCCCTGCCGAAGGAACTGCGCTTGCGCGTAGTGGCCTGATCCGACCGCGATTCCCCGCTGCGGAGCCGCTTGTCCGGCAATTCCTACCTTGCAACCGCGCCCGCTTGTCCGGCTCCGGCGCGGTGCGTAGGGTAGTCTCATCCAGGAGTTTGTCGGGGAAGGCAATGTCCGAATCCAGCAACAGGGCCGCGTTCCGGGGTCGTAGATCGGCGGCCGGGTTCACGCTTTTCGAGCTGATGATCGCCGTGGCGATCGTGGCGATCCTTGCCGCGATGGCATTCCCGAGCTACCGCGATTTCAGCCAGCGCATGAACGTCACCAACAGCACCAACCAGCTCGTTGGCGCGCTCAACACGGCGCGCAGCGAAGCGGTCAAGCGCGGTCGTCAGGTCGCCGTGATCGCCAACGGCGGCGACTGGAGCCGAGGCTGGCAGATCGTCGCGGGCAAGGCCACCGCCGCGGGCACGGTGACGCCTCCGGTATCGCCGGGCGCGACCTCGGCCGCCTGCAAGGCCTACATGGACCTGGATGGCGTGACGCCGCTGTGCCCGCGCTTCGACGGGCCGCTTCCAGACAGGTACACNTTGCTGGCCAAGGGCGCGGGGACCGGTGCGAGCGACACCCAGATCGTGTTCGGAGGGAGCGGAGCCCTCGTCCCTGCGACCGTCACCAACTANGACTTCAGCCTATGCCGCCCGAGCCAGAACGCTGATCCGACCCAGTCGCGCCGCGTACATGTCGCGCCGTCCGGAATCATAACCACCTATCGCGACACCACCTCGTCGCCTGCCGGCGCTTGCAGCTGATGGAGACCCGCATGCGAATTGTTTCCTCCCGCGGATTCACCCTGCTCGAAGTCCTGATTGCGTTGCTGATCTTCAGNCTTGGCATGCTCGGNCTCGCAGGCCTCATGGTCGTATCGGTCAAGACCAATCAAAGCGCCTACCTGCGCACGCAGGCTTCGTTCCTGGCCCAGTCGATGGCAGACCGCATGCGCGCGAACATCGGCCAAATCAACAACTACAACGGCGACTACGATGCCTCGACGGCCGGAGCGCCGACATGCACGAGTTGCGATCCTGCCGGAATGCGCGCGCGCGACACCGCGGTGTGGAGCCAGCAGCTGATTGACTCGCTGCCGAATCCGACCGCCAACATCAATTGCACCGGAACGGTNGTTCCGGCGTCGAGCGGCGCAGGAACCTACGACGGGACCTGCGAGTTCATCATCCAATGGGCGGAGGCGAATCTCGAAGTCAACAGTGGCGCCAGTGCGCCGCCGCCCCAGACCTTCGCATGGGTATTCCAGCCGTGAGCGCCGCGCCGATGAATCGATCGACCTTCACCTCCGCCGCATTGCGTCCACGTCAGGCTGGCTTCACCCTGCTGGAGATCATGGTCGCNCTGACGCTCGGCATGCTGCTCAGCATCGGAATCCTGAGCCTGTTCGGCAGCACGAGTCGCACCAACCGGCTGCAGGGTGGCCTCGCGCGCCTGCAGGAGAACGGGCGTTTCGCCGTGACGCGGATGGAGTCCGACCTGCGCATGACCGCTGCGCAGTACTGCAGCAACATGGCGGGTGCCGCCACCAGGGGCGTGACGCCGGTAGTGCCGGTACGCGCGCCGCTCGTGCTGACAGACCAGCTGGGCGTGGCCGATCCCGGTCCCGGGGCAGGCGATACGCCTGTGTCGGTCCTGCAAAGTATCGATGCGACGGGTTATCCGACCAGCACAGCGGGCACAGGCAGCTACATCCTGAGTCCGCGCTATTTCGTGCAAGGCTATTCGTGCACCGGCGCGACCTGCACGCCTGCCGGCCTGCCGAGCGGGCTGCCTGCAGCAGGCACCAATCCGGGTGATCGTGTGCAAGGCAGCGACGTACTGACCATCCGCTACGAGCGCGGCAGCGGGTGGAGCGTTTCCGGCGCGGGCGGGTGTACTTCGGGTGGCACCCTGCAGGTGCTGTCGAGGCCCGGTGATGATCCGGTGAGTTTCGTCCCCGGCCCGCAACTCGCGCTGGTGACCGACTGCGCGAACGCGGCGGTCTTGCCGGTCGCGAATTTCACGGGAAGCACGCTGACCTTGGGGACCCTCATGCCGGGAACCTCGGCGGTATGCACCAACGCCGGCACGCGCGACATGCGCGTATTCAATTTCTCGAAGGATTTCGTCACCGTCACCTACTATCTCGCCTTGCGCCAGGATCTTGACCCGGATGCGCGTCCGAACAGTCCGACCGCGGCGAGGCGCGTGATTCCCGTGTTGATCCGCCGTGAAAATGGAGTGGATCAGGAGCTCGTGCAGGGCGTCGACCAGCTTGGGTTTCTGTACGGTGTGCAGAACGCGGCGGGCCAGACGGTGTTCCTCACTGCCGACCAGGTCAACGCCGGCGCGGTGCCGTGCAGCCAACCGCCGGAAGGCGTATCTGCCCTCGAACCCGGTTGCCTGTGGCGCTCGGTGCGCACGATCGAGGCGCATCTGCTCGTCAACACGGTCGGCGAAATCATGAATCTCGACAANGTGAGTCGGGAGTACCGATTCATGAACAGCGTTCACGCGACCACCGATGCAAGCGCGCTGCCTTCCGCATTGAAGGCGGGCAGCATGCTGAGGCGCGAGTTCATCGCGCACGTTTCCAATCGCAACTTCAACTTCTGAGTGCGGCCATGAATAGTCCCCGTCGTTCGTTCAACCAGCGACGCCAGCAAGGCGCCGTGCTCTTCGTTGCCCTGGTATTCCTGATCCTGATCACCTTGCTCGCGTTGACNGCGACGGGCACATCGATCCTGCAGGAAAAGATGACCGGCGGCATGCGCAANCGCCAACTCGGCCTGATGGGCGCGGAGAGCGGCTTGCGCGGAGGCGAGGCGTTCCTGCTCAACCTCAACTTCATTGGGGGCAACCAGCTTACGCAATGCCCGCCGGACGGAGCCCCCACGTCGACGTGTGCGTACGTCCCGCAGGTGGATGACACCACGGCGAGGGCTGGCCTCGATCCGGCCGTGCAGTCGTTCCGCACGGCGCGCTCCTGGGTCGCACCCCCGGGTGGCGCGCCAACGTATCCACACACCCTCACGGGCCAGACTGGCGATCTGGAAACCGCCTCGTTGCATGCGGAGCCGGTCCTGGTNGTCGAGGCACTCGGCAGTGACAGTGCCGCTGGNGGTGGCGACGGAGGCTGGCAGCAGACCAACGCGATCGATGCNGAAAAGTCCGGCGTCGGGTCACCGATCCTGTACCGGATCACCTCGCGTAGCCAGGGCGGCAGNGGTGCCGTGCTGCGGGTCGCAGAAAGNGTGTATTCAGCGATGAACCTGGGTGCNGCCGGTGCCAATCCGGACGCNGCGCCGTGAGCCAGAGACTGTCTGAGGATTCGATCATGCAAGCAAAGTCCCGTCGTTTTCTCGCGCTGGCGGCGCTGGGTTGCGGCATCTGCCTGCTGGGCAGCATGTCCACGGACCTGAACGCGCAATCCGTCATTGCCCCCGGCACGATCGACCTGGTGGCGACGCCACCGGAACTGACGACCTCGGTCAATCCGAACATTGTCGTGACGTTCGACGATTCGGGTTCGATGGCGTCCAATTTCATGGGCGACAACCGTCCATTCGACGGCGGCTCGTGGACGGGTCCCTGGCGCTGCGCGGGCGTGATCGATCCGCGCGCGACCAGCGGCATCGGCACGCGTGCAATGAACGGCGTGTACTACAACCCGAACGTGCTCTATACGCCACCGATCAGGGCGGACGGGACGCAGTTCCCGAACGCGGATGCGACGCTCGCCTCCGTGTGGGCCGACGGCATCGCGGTGAATCGCCCGCTTGCGCCGGTCGCGCCCGCTGCCCCCGCCTACAACAACAACATGAATGATTCGGGCAACGGCAACGACAATCGCCGCACGATCATCAACGGGGTCAAGTCGGGGACGACCGACCGTCGTTGGCAATGCGGCTATGGCACCTATCCGACTGCGTTCGCGGGCGGCGAAAACATCAACAACGGCGGTCCGTACTATTTCCGGCTCAAGACCGGCCTGACGATCCCGCTCGACGCGTTCGGCGATCCGACCGGCCCGAGCGGGACTGCAGGGACGGGCCAGAACGTCCTCTACAACGTCGCCAACTGGGAAGCGGTGGTGGTTCCGAACGCGGCCGCAACGATCGAAGGCGTTTCGGTCAACCAGTGGCAGAACTTCGCGAACTGGTACGCGTACTACCGTACGCGCAACATCATGACGCGCTCGGCGCTGTCGCGCACGTTCGCGAAGTTCTCCGGCAATGTGCGCGTCGCCTGGCAGAACATCAACAACGGCACCTACAAGCTGCCGNCCGCCGCCATCATCACCCAGTTGCTCGACAAGGCCGGCGTCGCTTGCTCGACCATCAGNCCTTCGTTTTCATTCGGTGCGGGCAGCCAGCCGGACTGCTATCGCAGCGCATTCTTCAACTGGGTGTTCCAGGTCGGCGCNAGCGGCAACACGCCCGATCGCGAGTCGACGATCCGTGCCGGCGAGTTTTTTACGCGGGGCAACAGCTCTGACCTGAAAGATCCGTACTGGCAGCTTGCCGATCCCAGCGTCGGCGCTTCGGCGCGCGAACTCAGCTGTCGGCAGAACTTCCACATGCTGGTTACCGACGGCTACTGGAACGAAGGCAACCCGACCGCGCCGGGTGGCTTTTTCGGTGTGCAGGGCGCACCGACGTTGCCGGACGGCGTTGCGTTCACCCATGACACCCCATCACGGG